>JFJP01030186.1_pt1 | contig 27146 bp, 21 predicted proteins | sample 431651 | NCBI WGS metagenome assembly JFJP01 (sample SAMN02602958, study PRJNA72255) | Microbial mat metagenome, whole genome shotgun sequencing project. | biome: fresh water; feature: sink hole; material: water; isolation source: purple microbial (photo- and chemosynthetic) mats found in...
TCCAGAGGTTGAATCCGACCCTGCTGACAAACCGCTTCAATCGCTTGATACATAACCACGCTCCAAATGATTAAACCGAATACCCCAATCGTCCTAGTTTCTCCCGAATCACCGTTTCCAACCGCGCCCCTTCTGCAAACTGTTCGGCCAATTGCGCGGTCAGCCGTTCCATCTTCTCCGCGAACGCCTCGGCATCTTCCTCAACATCCTCCGCCCCCACATAGCGGCCCGGCGTCAGCACAAAGCCATGCGTGGCGATCTCAGCTTTTTTCACCGCCCGGCAAAAGCCCGGCACATCGGCGTAAGCCTCGCTCGTCTCGCCATCCTGCCGCCAAGCGTGATAGGTATTGGCGATCCGGGCAATATCCGCCTCATCAAACACCCGCCAAACCCGTGTTTCCAGCCGCCCCAGCTTGCGGGCGTCGATAAACAACATCTCACCGCGCCGGTCTCGCCCGTTACTGCGCTTATCCGAGGTCAGAAACCACAAACAGGCCGGAATCTGCGTATTCAGGAACAGTTGCGGCGGCAGTGCCATCATACAATCCACCGCATCACGCTCAATCATCGCCTGGCGAATCGTGCCCTCGGTGTTGGTATTCGAGGACATCGAGCCATTGGCCAGCACCACCCCGGCCACGCCAAAGTTGGCATTGCCCGCCGGTGGCAGACCAAATTTCCAGCGCGGATCAGTCGCGTACTTCTCCCCGCCCCAGTCGGACACATTGAACGGCGGATTGGCCAGGATGAACTGGGCTTTCAAATCCGGGTGCAGGTCGCGGGCGAAGGTATCCGACGGCTCCTTGCCCAGGTTGAAATCCATCCCCCGGATCGCCAGGTTCATCGCCGCCAACCGCCAAGTGGTCGGGTTCGATTCCTGCCCGTAAATCGAGAGGTCGCCGAACTTGCCGCCGTGGCTTTCGACGAACTTCTCCGACTGCACGAACATCCCGCCCGACCCACAGCACGGGTCGTAGACCTTACCCTGATGCGGCGACAGCATCGCCACCAGCACCTGCACCACCGAGGCGGGCGTGTAGAACTGCCCGCCCCGCTTGCCTTCAGCGGCGGCGAACTGCCCCAGGAAATATTCGTAGACCTGACCGAGCACATCCTGAGCGCCATCGCCGACTTGAAAGCCAATCGTGCTAATCAGATCAACCAGTTCCGCCAATTTCGCCGGTTCCAGCGGCGCACGGGCAAAGCGTTTATCCAGCATCCCCTTCAAACGCGGGTTATCGGTCTCAATCGTCACCAGCGCATCGTCGATGATCTTGCCCAAAGTCGGTTGCTTGGCCTGATTACGGATCGTCTCCCAGCGAGCCGACTCCGGCACCCAGAACACGTTGGCTTCCAGGTAGTAATCACGCTCTTCCAAGTCCGCCGCCCGTTCCTGGGCATCGTGAATGTAGTAATCGTCGTTGTCATCCGCGAACCGGCGCATAAGTTCGGCCCGTCGAGCGGTGAAGGCATCCGAGATGTACTTGAGGAAGATCAGACCCAGGGCAAGATGTTTGTATTCCGCAGCGTCCATATTGGAGCGCAGCTTGTCCGCCGTCGCCCACAGCGTCTTCTTCAACCTTAAATGGTTAATATCGGCTCGGTCAGTCCGGTTGAACCTTCAACTCGAACCGTTGAAGAACCCAAATAGAAACTACACTATACAAAAAAAGCTGACTGTGCATCGCCAAACCCTCTAACAAGGCGCTTTCCCCGTATGGATCGTCAACCGCTGCGGATTCTGATCGTCGACGACGATCCCGGCATTTTAAGCGTCATCAGCGCCATGCGGCGTGGGAAATCTTGCAGCAACACCCGATCCGTTTCGTCATCAGCGACTGGATGATGCCGGGCCTAAGCGGACCGGAACTGTTCCAGCGCATTCGCGCCACGGGTGCTGATTATTATATCTATCTGATTTTACTGACGGGCCGTGAAGATAAATCTTCCCTGATCGAAGGCATGGACGCCGGGGCTGACGATTTTCTGGTCAAGCCGGTTCATCGGGAAGAATTGAGGGTGCGAGTGCGGGCGGGCGAGCGCATCCTGCGGCTGGAGCAACAACTGGCGGAGCGCAATCAGCGCCTCAATGACACGAACCATTCGCTGTCGCGGGCTTACGAGACGGTGCGCCAGGACCTGCAATCCGCAGCGGCTTTGCAGAAAGCGTTATTACCGCCACCGGCTTGTTTACCCGGCGTCACGATAGACTGGCTGTTTCAGCCCAGTTCGTATTTGGCCGGCGATATGTTCGACTATTTTTCACTGGACGATCAACTGTTGAGCTTTTATCAACTGGATGTCGCGGGCCATGGGGTACCCTCGGCGCTGTTATCATTTACCGTTCATCGCCTGCTGTCGCAAGGGTCGGAGGAGCGGCGACTGCTCAAGCGCGCTTGGGCGCAATCGCCGGTGCTGGTCGTCAGTGAATTGAATCAGCGGTTCCAGTCGCTGGATTCAGCGTTGTATTTCACTATGATTTACGGCTGCTTGGACAGGCAGCGGGGCCGAGTGACGCTGACCCAGGCCGGTCATCCCTCACCGCTCTGGCTGCGGCGTGACCGTCGCCAAATCACACCCATTGGGCAGTGCGGTTTTCCGGTGGGCCTGCTGCCCGATGTTGACTATGACACGATGGATATTGAACTAGCGGTGGGTGATCGCTTGTTTCTCTACTCGGATGGGATCACCGACTGCGAAAATGCCGCCGGTGAAGCCTTTTCCGAGCCGCGTTTCTGCCAATTGCTGGAGGAGACCGCCGATTTGTCGCCCCGTGCCGTGACTGAGCAGGTCAGTCGGGCGTTGCACGACTGGAAAGGGGATGACCAGCATCTGGACGATATTAGCGTGCTGTTATTGGAGCGTACCTCATGGACCTGACCCGAACGATCCGCTTGAGTATCGACAGTCGCGCCGAGTGCATCGAGCTGATCAGCGGCGCGATCAGTGGCATAACCCAACTTATCCCCTTGTCGGCGGCGCAGCGGGATCACATCGAGTTGGCGGTGGTGGAAGCGGTGAATAATGCGGTTGAACACGCCTATCAGCAGCAACCCGGCCATTCGGTGATCGTCGAATGCCAACTGATGCCGGATCGACTGAACGTGCGAGTTTGCGATGAAGGGCGCGGCATGGACCCCCTGATGCTGGCGGCAGCGGATGATTGTGCAACAATCGATCCACTGGAGCCGGAATCCTGGAATTATCGCGGGCGCGGGTTAGCGATCATCCGCACCTGTATGGACGTCGTAACCTATTCGACCTGCCAGGGCATCAACATGTTGGAAATGAGCATTCAATTGTCCCGTGATTTCTCAGGTCTATCCGCCAATCGGCGAGAAATGTGAGCGGTTCGGGCGGAATTTTGCAATCCATTGAGGTAATCAACTTATGCTTTTAACGCATCGCACGGTGGAAGATATTGATATCGCGGCGCTATCCGGTCGGCTGGTGATGGCCGATGTCGTGGAAGTCCGGCAGCAGTTGCTCACGATCATTGAACAGGGCAGCGGCAAGCTGATTCTCGATCTGGCCGAGGTGAATTTCATGGATTCCAGTGGGCTGTCGGTGCTGGTGTCCGCTTTCAAGGCGGCGCGCGCCAGGCAGGGCGAGGTGGTGCTGTTGAACCTGACCCCGCGCGTGCTGGCGCTTATCGAATTGACCCGCTTGCAACAAGTGTTTGCGATTTTCGAAGATGAAGCCACGGCGCTGGCGCGGTTACGTTGACATGCCGACGCCCCTGCGGCTCCTGGTACTGGTACTGGCGATGGCACTGGCGCTGACCGGTTGCGCTGCGCCTGAAGTGGTTGTGCCGGATCTGAAGCCGGGAGTTCAGGAAGCGCCAGTGACGTTTGAGCTGCCGGAAAAGAAAGCGACGTTTTCCAATGCGGAAGCGATCAAGCTGTTTGAGTCGCAGATACCCAGCCAGTATCTGCTGGGCGCTGGTGACAAAATTACCGTGATTGTCGCCGGGCGGGCGGATTTGTCCGGGCAGCACACCCTGGGGCCGGATGGCAACATTACCCTGCCGTTCGCCGGGACGATCAACATGCTTGATCTGACCCGTGACCAGGCCACCGACCGAGTCCGGCAGGCGCTCTTGCAGTTTTACGTCGAGGTCTACGTCACAGTCCGCATCGACGAGTACACCAGCAACCGAATTATCGTGCTGGGGCGGGTGGAAAATCCGGGCATCATCAATTTCGAGAATAATCCGTCATTGATCGAAGTGCTGTCGCGGGCCGGTGGGTTTCCCATCCTGCGCCCGGAACAGGTGCTGACTCGTTGCGCCGTGATTCGCGGCAATCAAATTCTCTGGATGGATCTCAAGCGCCTGTTGAATGGCGATTTATCGCTGAACATCCGCCTCAAGCGCGGCGACGTGGTCTATGTCCCGGACGCTTACGATACGTCGGTCTATGTCCTGGGCGAGGTCAAAAGACCCGGCGTGTACCGGCTGACCCCACAGATGTCATTTCTCGACGCCCTCGGGCAGGCGGGCGGACCCACGGTGAATGCCAACACCGATGACATTCGGGTGATTCGTCTGGGCCAGAATCTGAGTAAAACCGTGGGCCTCGACACCTTGTTGACGCCGGATATCCGCCTGAACGTCGCGCTGGAAGAGGGCGACATTGTCTATGTACCGCAAAGCGGCATCGCCAAGGTGGGTTACTGGATTGGCCAAATCAACCCGTTAGGCGTGCTGCTCAGCATTCAAAGTATGGCCTCGAATGTGAGTGGCGAATGAGTGAAGCATCGGCCACGACCCAAGGTTCAGCGGCGACTGCTGCGCCGCTGCCGCCCAGTGGTGCCTTTAAGCCCTTGGTCAGCCTGCGGGAACGCTGGGGTTTAGCGCTGACGATCATGATGATTACCGGAGCCATCGCCGCGCCGCTGGCCTGGTTCAAGGCCCCGCCGCATCAATATGAAACGACCGCGTATATCTATGTCGCGACCCGCTTCGCCAAAGTCCTGAAGGGCGATCAGGAGCTGGAATTCGCTTCAACCACCCAATATCTGCAATACGTCGATCAGCAAACGCGCAATCTGGGCCGCTACGACATTGCGCTGGCAACCCTGAATGCGTTGGGTTCCTACCGGTCCCTGTGGCAGCAGCCCGGCCAGACCGACCGCAAGGCCGCGTTGGGTCTGGCCAAAGCCATCACGGCCCGAGCGCTCAAAGGCACCTACCTGATTAGCGTGACCCTCACCGGCAACCAGGTGGACGGGTTGGCGGAAACGCTGAATAGCTTGCTGCACATTTATCTGGAGATCGTGAAGAAAGAAGATTTGTTCGCCAGTGACGAACGGCTGGAGCGACTGCGGGAACGGCAAACCGTGCTGGCGCAGGACATTCAGGAAAAGTCCACCCGGCGGGCCACGCTGGCCGAGCAACTGGGGGTGACCGGCTTTGAAGATAAAACTCAGAACCCCTACGAGCGCTTGTTGCAGGACAGTCAGACCGCGCTGGCGGCGCTGGGGCGACGGCGGATTGAAGCAGAAGTGGCGTTGCGCGCCTATGACGCCAAGCAGAATCCGGGGGCTAAGGCGGCGCTGGATGCGGCGGCCGGACAAATTGTGGCCAATGACAGCGGGTTGAACAGCCTCAAGTATCACTTGCTGGCGCGGCGCGGGCAATTGCTGGACGAAATTAGCGGTCTGTCACCACAGCATCCCTTGCGCACCGTCGCCGAGCGCAAATTGCGCGATCTGGAAAACGAGGTCAAAACCGCCTCGGAAAAATTGTTGGACGAAGCCCGTTTTCAGTTGCTGGAACAGCGCCGAACCGCCGTGCGCGAGATGCGGGAGGTTGAACAGGCGCTGTTGACCGAACAGCAGCGGCTACAGGAAAAAACCACCTGGTTCATCAATAATAATAATGAAGGCGTTGACCTGTCTCAGGAGATTAGCCGGGCGCGCACCCAGTTGGACGCGGTGAACGAGCGCATTGACTTTCTCACGCTGGAATCGGAAGCCCCAGGGTTTCTGCGCCTCCAATCGGCTGCGATGCCGCCCGAATATCCGGTTGGCGGTGGGCCGAAGAAGCTGGTTGCGCTGGCGCTAATGGCCGCCATCGCTTTGGGGCTGATCACGCCGATCCTGCTGGATCTGCTGGATTCCCGTATCAAGACCGCCGCGCAGGTGCATCGCTTGCTGGAGTTTGCGCCGCTCGCGGCTTTTCTGGACAAAACTGACCTGCGCAACCGGCGGGTCTGGAATGATCAGATGCGCCGATTGATCCTGACGCTGGGTCGGGAAAGTCGTCAGCACGGGACCCGGCGGATCGTGTTGACCTCGGTGGAAGCCGGTAGTGGCGTCACGGAATTGATCTTCGATCTGGCGCGGGAACTGGCCCTTGATGGGTTACGGGTGATTGCGGTTGAGGCGAATGCGCTGAAACCGGATGAACGCTACATGACCCGGTTGCTGGGGCCTGGCCTGATCGATGTACTCAATGGCGAAGTCGCGCTGGATCAGGCGATTGTCCCCGCTGAGGCGGAGTTGCCGGATCGGATGGCAGTGGGATTGGCCTTGCAGCGCCATTTACCGTTTTACGACCGCTTTCCGGGGGTTCTGGATCCCTTGCTCGAGCGCTACGACCTGATTTTGCTGGATGCGCCGCCGATATTACTGTCCGCAGATACCGAATTTCTGGCGCGTTACGCCGACGCGGTGCTGTTGGTGGTGAGCGCCCGGCAGACGCTGAAGGGCGAACTCAAGCGGGCAGCCCGGTTGCTGGAGAAGGCCGCGCCCCAGGTTTTCGGGGTCATCGTCAACCGGTTGCAGGTTTATCACGGCGGCGGTTATTACGCAGAAGTGATCAAGAAATACGAGGACAGCGAACAAGCCGCGGCTCACCTGTTGCAGGTGCGTCTGGAGCAGGAGCGAGCCGCCCGCGAACCGGAAGCGGACGCCCCTTCAGTCGCGAAAGGTGTGCGCGGGCATTGGTTGAAATGGCCCTGGTGCTGATGGCGGATGGGCTACAACTTCTCAAACAGGCGTTACGGAGAACCTGGCGAATGGCGACTCCCTTGGTGTATGCGCTGCACAGCGGCAACCTGTACGGCACGGAACGGATGGCGCTGGCGACCCTGCACGGCTTGCGGGACCGGTTCGCGCCGGTATTGCTGGCACCGCCCGGTCCGGCATTGGCCGAAGCCGGGCGACTGGGCATTCCGGGTGAATCCTTCGCCAGTCCCCGTGAATTTACCCAGCGTCTGCGTCCCTGGCTGGCGGAGCATCGGCAGGTGGCGTTTATGGCGACGGGCGTGGTGCATTCGCTGGCGTTCCTGGCGCTCAACCTCTGGTACCGGCGCAAAGCGGTTCATTTGCATCTGGTGCATGGCGGCACCGATGAACGTCTCAGTTATGGCCGCAAGCGCCTGCTCAATCCCACCGGCGCGATGCTGGTGGCGGTGTCGGATTTCGTGCGGGAGCGCCTGATCGCCCATGGTGTAGCCCCCAGCCGGATTCGGGTTATTGAAAACTTTCTGACCGATGGGCGGGTTCAGACCGCCCCGCGTCGCCCGCCTTTTGCTTCGGCTGGTGTGCGCCGGGTAGTGGTGGTATCACGAATCGACCCGATCAAGCGGGTGGATCTGTTGCTGGATGCATTGGACCGGCATCCAGAGTTGAGCACGCTGTCCTTCCGTATTCTGGGATCCGGTTGGGATTTGGCGAAACTGCGTCAGCGAGCCGCTGAACGACATCCCAACGTGCATTTCTCCGGTTTCAGCGCAGACGTGCCTGCCGAACTGGCCGCTGCTGATCTGCTGCTGCATCTCTGTCCCAGTGAGCCGTTCGGGCTGGCGATTCTGGAAGCGATGGCGGCTGGCGTACCCGTGCTCACGCCGGATAGTGGAGGAGCCGGGTTGCTGGTCGAGGAGGATGTGTCCGGAGGCCGGTTCCAGGCCGACGACGCCGAGGCGCTGGCGGTCCGATTGTGGGACTTGCATCAGGCCGGGCCGGAATTGCTGAATCGCTGGGTCGCAGGTGGCGACCGAGCCTTGGCCACCCGCTTTTCCCAGCGTGAGCGACTGGCCGACTACGCGCATCTGTTGGCAGAGGTGGAAGAGGTGGAAGAGGTGGAAGAGGTGGAACATGAGTAATGCTGCAAACGTTCACCTCCCCCCTTTGAAAAAAATCCCCCCTAACCCCCCTTTGCCAAATGGGGGGACGGAACGGTTACAAGCCCCTGTTACCCCGACCTTATCGGTAGTGGTCATCGGCCGCAACGAAGGCGAGCGGCTGGTGCGTTGTCTGGAATCGGTGCAGGCTATGGCGGACCCCGGTGGCCCGGTGGAATGGATCTATGTGGATTCCGCGTCTACCGATGGCAGCCCGGAACGCGCCGCGGCGCTGGGCGCACAGGTTATTACCGTGCAGCCAGAGCGACCGTCCGCAGCGCTGGGCCGCAACGCCGGTTGGCGGATCGCCCAGGCACCGCTGGTGCTATTCCTGGACGGCGATACGCTGTTGCATCCCCGATTCGTGGCCGACGCCTTGCCAGAATTCACTGATCCCAAGGTTGCCGTAGTATGGGGTCATCGCCGGGAATTGTATCCCGACGCCTCATGGTACAACCGGGTGCTGGATCTGGACTGGATTTACCCGCCGGGTTCCAGTGAATTCTGCGGCGGCGATGCCCTCATGCGACGTGACGCCTTGAACGCGGTTGATGGTTTCGACGCCAGCCTGATTGCCGGTGAGGAGCCGGACCTGTGTCGGCGGCTGCGGGCGCGGGGTTATCAAATCCTGCACGTTGACCGCCCGATGACCGGCCATGATCTGGCGATGACCCACTGGCGGCAATATTGGCGGCGGGCAGTGCGGGCCGGACACGCCTATGCCGAAGTGGCGGCGCGGTTTCGCGGTACAGACACGCCGTTATGGGAGCGCGAGGTCCGGCGCAACCAGTGGCATGGCAGTATCCTGATTCTCAGCCTGATCTTGGGCATGGTCGGCGCATTGTTCGGTCAACTGCTGATCCCGCTCCTGGTTCTCGGCCTGTGGTTGGCGCTGACGATCCGCACGGCGTTGCGGGTCGGCTGGAAAAGCCGCGACCGGTGGACCCGGTGCTTGTACGGCCTCCATTCCCATCTACAGCAAATTCCCATTCTGGTCGGGCAACTGGGCTATTACCGGGATCGTTGGCGGGGTCGGCGGCGCGGCCTGATTGAATACAAGTAAACGGAGGCGACGGTGAGCGGCATTGTGAAACGGGGACTGGTCGGGGCGCTGACGCCACTGGCCAGGATCACGCAACGCCTGGGGGAATCCTGGCGGCGGCTCTGGGCACTTGCCGCTTTGCGGGCGGCAGTCACGGGACTCGTAGACCCTTCCGTGGTCATTCTGGGTGTGGCGGAAATTCGCGGGACCGGACGCATCGACCTGGGCCGCGATTTATTTCTGTATCCGGGCCTGTATCTGGAAACTCAGGGCCAGGGCCGGATCCAGATCGGCGATGAAGTCGTGATGTCGCGTGGCGTGCATATTGTCGCCTTCCAGGAAGTAACCATTGGCCCCGGAACCCTGATTGGCGAGTACGCCAGTATCCGCGACGCTAACCATCGCTTCGGCGGGGACGCGGCGATTCGCTGGTCGGGACATGAAGCCGCGCCGATCCACATTGGCCGCAACGTCTGGATTGGCCGGGGCGTCACGGTGTTGCCGGGCGTCACGATGGGCGACGGGGCGGTAGTGGGCGCGAATGCCGTCGTGACCCGCGATGTCGCGCCGGGTGCCGTCGTCGTCGGCATACCGGCGCGGCCGTTGTGATTCACCGTGGCGATTATTGCCCTCCTCCCCGCGCTGATTGCGGCGTATTTCGCCTGGTCCCGCTCGCTGCAGTTCGCTTTTCTCAATGTCTATGTGCCGGTGTTGCTGCTGATGCCGGATTATTACCGCTGGATGGCTCCCGGCCTGCCGGACCCGACCATGAGTCAGGGGGCGGCTTTGGCTATTTTTATGGTGTTTCTGGCGCGGGGCGCTCCGGGCTATCAATTCTCCCTCTTTGATCTGGTCATGTTCGGGTTCGCGGCAACGGCGGCGTTTTCCCAGTATCTGGCGGCCGGTTACAGCGATGCCCAGAACTTGATGTTCGCCATGCTCGCCGGGGGCGTGGTTCCCTATATTCTGGCCAAAAGTTTGATCGAGCCACTGGGCTTGCGGGTCGAATTCGCCAAACGCATCGTCATCTGCCTGTTTGCCGTGGCGATCATCTGCCTGTACGAGGCTCGCTTTGGGGCCAATCCCTGGCGATTAGTCCTAAGTCGGTTCTTTCCGGGGCAAGGCCAGGGCTGGATTATCACCTTTCGCTGGGGGTTAGCGCGCAGCGCCGGTCCTTATGGTCACGCGATTCTGGCCGGCGTCATCATGGTGGTGGGCTATCGGCTGCAACGCTGGCTGGAGTGGAGCGGCGCGTGGCAGCGACCGTACCATCCGCTGCTCAAATGGCTACCCTGGCGCTGGCTGAGCGAAAGTCGGGTTTATACGCTGGGCTTGCTGGGGGGCGTAATTCTGACTCTGGTCAAGGGACCGTGGCTGGCGGGCGTGGTCGCGGCGGTCGTGGTATTGATCGGGCGCTTACGCAACCGCTGGATTGGCGTGGGCATCCTGCTGGCTTTCCTATTGCTGATCTGCCTGCCGGGCGCTATCTGGTTTTTACAATGGGCGGGCGTGGGTCGGGAAGCTGCGGAGTCGGTCAATCAGGAAACCGCCGCTTATCGACTGGAACTGATCGGGCACTACATTGAGTTTGCCAAGGAAAAGCTGTGGTTGGGCTGGGGACTGACTGCCTGGCCGAAGGTGCCGGGTTCGGAATCGATTGATAACTATTATCTACTGCTGTTTCTGATGCATGGTCTGCTGGGCTTCGTTTTGTATTTGACGATTCTGCTGGGCATGACCATCCGGCTTATCGTTCACGCCATGCGCAGACCTAATCCGGAACCCCTGGGCAGTTCACTGGCGTTCACCCTGGCGGGCGTCTATATCTGTTACTTGGTTTCCGTAGCGACGGTGTACATGGGTGAGCAGACCGTGCCGCTGCTGTTTCTGATTACGGGGTGGGCCGAGGGCTATATGCGTTCGGGGCAGGAGCAGACTTTGCCGGGAAGGGGGGCGGCGCAGGCGATGCTGCCGCCCCGGCGGTTCCAGTTCCGGCGGATTCTGAGTTGATGCCCAGTACCGCCAGCAGCGGCGGACGGATCTGTTCGCGCCACAGGGCATAGCCTGTGGCATTGAGATGCAGGCCATCCTCGTACAGTTCGAGCCTGGGACGACCTCCCGCGTCCAGCATCGGCCCGGCGATGTCGATAAAATGCAACCCCGGCGTGGCTTCGCAATACGCTTTTAACCGCTGATTGGCTTCGCGTTGCCGCGCCAACCGGTTCGCGAAGTGCGGAGAAGGCTTGATAGCCAGGAACAGAAAGGGCAGATTCGGGTCCTGTCGCCGCAAATGTTCCACCAGTGCCTGGAATCGGTCCACTGCCAGACCCGGCCAGGCCCACCAGAAACCGAGATCGTTTTCTCCGGCGTAGACCACGACCGCTTGCGGGCGATAAGGCCGAATGACGCGGTCGGCGTAGTGGCGCAGGTCGGATAACTGTGCGCCGCCGAACCCCCGGTTTAATACGGGAACCGGGGCCATGTCAGCGGCCAGCGTGTCCCAGAGTCGGATGCTGGAGCTGCCAACGAAGACGACTTGGCCAGGAGCGGGAGGGTGCTGGCGATCCTGAGTTTCAAAAGCCGTAATCGCCGGTTCCCAAAGCTCCGCAGCGGGTAGCCGGAGGTAAACAGCGCCCGCGCCGGCTGCTACGACCAGCAGCGCCAGTAGCAGAACCCACCGCTTTATCGAACCTGTTGGGTGGACCCAGAAATTGCAAATTTGCCAGTGCGTCATATCAACCCTGAATTGAAAATTTTGGAGATTGATGATGAACGATCAACCGATCGTCGGTGTGGTGTCCAGAAATTCTATCGCATACGTGGAAACTCTGTTTCAGTGTTATCAGCGCCAGGAAACCGTGGTGCTGTTGCGTAGTGCCGAGGATGCCAGAATCGGGCTGACCGGCGTCACTCGTGTGGTGGAACCGGAGGATGCGAAAGGCTGGTTTAAAGAGGCCTGCGTATTTAGCCATGACGACACATTAGCGCAAATCGCTTTCACTTCGGGCACCGAGGGCGAGCCAAAAGGCGTGCTGTTAACCCACCGGAATCTGGCCGATGTCACTGAGCGGCTGAATAAAGTCATGGAAGTGGATAGCCGCATCCGTGAATATGTTGGCGTACCGGCCAATTTTTCATTCGGCCTCGGGCGATTTCGCGCGGTGGCGGCGGCTGGCGGATCCAGCTTTTTGCCCACTCATGGATTTGATCCACTGGAAATCAGGGATATGTTGCGGTCTGGCGATATTAACGCGCTGTCCGCAGTGCCCAGTCTTTGGCGCGTTTTATTACAGAATCAACGTCTATTCGGGCCAGAAACGGCTGATTTAAAATGGATTGAAATTGGCAGCCAATACATGAGCCGTAGCGAAAAAGAACAACTGAAAGTGCTTTTTCCGAAGGCGATCATTGTGCAGCATTATGGTTTGACGGAGGCCTCGCGGACGACTTTCCTGCGGATTGATCAGACAGCGGGTGAAGCGCTGGAATCGGTGGGTCGGGTGTATGGACAGACCGAAGTAAGGATTTCTGACGAGGGTAAAATCTGTATTCGCGGCCCGCATGTGGCGCGTCAGTTATTAAAGAATGGCGAATATGTTAGCAATGTGGATGAGCAGGGCTGGTTGGAAACCAGTGATCTGGGCCGCCTGGATCAAGGTTATCTCTACTATGAAGGTCGAGCCGATGACTTAATCAATTGCAGCGGGATTAAGCTGTCGCCGGATGCGCTGGAACAGGAATTGCGCAACCGATTGCAGATCAGCCAAGGTCTGGCGGTGGCCGCCGTCGATCATGAATTGACCGGCCATGCGGTGCTGATAGCAACGCTTCCTGCGCTGGAGATTGATGAGGCCGCACTGATGGAGGCTGCCGGAGACATTCTGTTGACCTACGGCATTAACAACAAGCGAGTGATTAAACGGCTGACTCTCGATGCTTTTCCCGTGACCGATACCCACAAGGTGCGTCGCAAGGTGCTGGCGCAGCAGTATGCGGATCAGATGCAAGCAACCAGTCCAGTGGTCACGGGCACCACTCCAAAAGTGATGACCGTGGGACTGTCGGCGGATGAACAGACCATTTTATCGATCTGGCAGAGTGTGCTGGAAACTGATCACCTCAGCGTCGATGATAATTTCTACGAGATGGGCGGCGATTCCCTGTCCGCATTAACGGCGCTGATTGAAATGGAGCGCCGTGGGGTGCCTGCGGAGATTTCCAGAGGGTTATTACAGGGACTAAGTATCCGCGAAATCGCTCAACGTAAGAACCTTACCGAAGGCGCGAGTCGGCCGCAATACCAGATACGCAGTCCGGCCATGCGTAACAGTATGGCGATCAATATGGTGCGCGGCTTGATGGTGATGTCGGTGATTTTAGCGCATTGGCATCAGGGATTTTTTGAGCGGTTACTGGGCAGTTCCGCAGGGATTACTTCCGCTTTTGCGCCGCTGTTTGCTATGGGTACGCCCGGCTTTGCGGTGATCTACGGTGTAGGCGCGGGCTATTCGCTGTTTCCGCTATTTTTCAGCGATGCGACGCGGTTGCAAGGCATCCTGAAAAAAACGTTCATGTTGTTGCTGGCCGGTATTCTATTGCTGGGCGCGGTCATATTCTGGGCTAAATGGCGGAACCCTGCAGGGCTGACTTTTACGGACTTTACCAACTCGTTCTACTCGGTACTGACTTATTACCTGCTCATCACCGCCAGTCTTTATCCGGTCTTCTGGATGCTGGCAAAAAGCCGCTATCCGGTGTTGCTGGCGCTGGTTTTATCCATGTGCGCCTACGCTCTCGATGTTCTGCTGATGAAACAACTGGCGGATTATAAAGCCGCAGGATTGGTCGAATTCATCAAGCTGCTATTCGCGGCCAAGTATGCCTATTTCCAGATGCTGTCAGGAAGCTTAATGGGCATCGCTCTGGGCATCAGCATCCGCCAGTGGCTTTCCAAAGGTGAATCCCTGAATGTGCTTAACCTGACCGGCGGGTTTGTGCTACTGGCCGGTATTATCGTATCGCTTCATCAGCCGGATGCCGGAAACTGGTTCCATTGGCCGGTGGCAACTCACTACATCTGGCACTGGTTAGTCTACATGGGCGTGGTGATGCTGCTTTTGGCCTGGACGGAATACCTGTTAAGCCAGTATGCGCGTATCGGGACGTTTTCGCGGTTGACGTGTCAATTAACCGCCGTGACCGGAATATTGGCGTTTCCCCTGTTTGTATTACACGAGATCATCGTCCCCATGAAAGCGGTTCTGACCTCTTACGGACTATCCGGTGCGCTCTCTATGGCGGTCGTCTTGTCGCTGTTTGCCGCCGCCAGTTACTACCTGTTTATCAAGCTTTACCGCGCCAGCTATGGTTGAGCGTTAGCGGACTCGTCACCAAAGAAATGTTGAATACGCACGCGCTCAATCTCGGCACGCAACGCCGGATCGCCCGTCTCGCGGTAGCGATCCAGCGCAGCGCTCCACGATAGCCCGGCCGTTTCATCCTGAAGGCGGGTTATCAACCGATCCATGCTGCCCACCACCCGCGCCGGCAACCCGGCAACGATACTGCCCGGCGGGACGTCGCGGTTGACCACTGAACCCGCGGCGACGATGGCATTGGGACCGATGGTGATGCCCGGCAGAATGATTGCGCCATGACCGACGAACACGTTGTCGCGAATGTCAATTTTACCCACCCGATCCAGCTTCAACCCGTAGGCGCGGTTGAGCATATTCACCGAGCCGTCATGGCCGAACAGGGTGCAGCCGGTCAGCCGCACGTTGTTGCCCAATCGGGTATAGGCCGGGTCGGTAATCATTACGTTGGTCTGAATCGAACAGTGCTCGCCGATGGCGTGCAACAGACCCCTGCGCTTGAACCAGGCCGCCCATTCATCGCCGCTGGGGTTGCAGAAGCGCTTGTACCCTCCCAGTGCCCGACCCTGCTCGAAAGCCAGATAGCGCAGGATACGCTGTAGTAATGCTTTCACACGGTCTTCCTCCCGGTGACTTTGTTGATGAACCCGCCCAGGGTATGCCGTAATTGGCGGCGCAGATATTCCCGCTCGCCCCAGTCGCACATCACCCGGTACAGGAAGGCCGCCGTTACCACGCTGTACAGCAGACCGCAAAGAGTCAGCAGTCCTAGCAGCCGCCACCGGTCGGTTCCTGCGGCGGTGAACCAGGGTTCCGCCAGCCACGCCAGCGCCAGCCCGAAACCGTAGGGCAGCAGGCCGGGTACGATCACGACCCGGAAATACGCGCCGTTCCCGACATGTAGGAGACGATTGGAATAGATCATGTAGACCCAGGCGCTCAGGGTCATCGCGGCTGCGACGCCGTAGGTAATGGCCGGAATCGTGATCCCCAGCAGCAGGAATGCGCCACCTACCAGCGCCACGACCAGCGCCGCCTGGGTGAGTGGATAGAACAGGACGCGTGCCGGGTGGTTAGCGCCGTAATGCAGCGCAGTGCAGGGGCCGGTAATGACGTGAGTGTGAAACGGCAGGGTGAACCAGGTCATGATGAAGGCCGTGATCTGAAATTCCTCGCTCGGTCCCAGCCAGGCGGTCATGATCGGTGCCGCAAAACCGGCCAGAAAGCCCATGATCAGTCCGGTCAACACGCTGATATAGCGGGCACCCTTCATATACAGCTTGGCCAGTTCTTCAAGCCGCCCCAGGCTGTGCAGATGCGTCACCGCCGGCAAGAACACCGCATTCAAGGATGAGGTGATCTGACTGGACATCATCGGCAGTTTCTCGCCCAAATCGAACAGACCCGTAGCACGCACCCCAATGAACAGCCCAGCAATCACTTTCTCAATGGAATACAGGATCATGCTCAATAGACCGGCGAGCTGGACGATGCCGCCGAAACCATAGAACAGCCGCAGCAGGTGCCGATCAAAATGCTGCAGGCCGATAGACAGGCCGGGCATGGCCCGAAAGCAGGCGCGGGCGCTGAGCCAGGTGCCGATCAGGTAACGGAGCGCGAACGCCCACAGCAACGCATAAACGCCCAGGCCGATCACCAACAAGCCGACGATCAGCGCCGCCTCCAGCAGGACGCTGATGACCCAGATGACCGTTTGCCGCGCCATCAACTGCATCCCGTTCAGCACGTGGGCGAAAACGCTGAGGCTCATATCCAGCACGATCACCGTGGCGGTAGCGAAGATCAGTACACCCGCAGTTTCGCGCAGGTGCGGGGCGACGTGGAGCAGATCCAGCAGCATCGGCATCGCCAGTCCCAACCCGGCCAGCAGCACCGCGCCGCCGACAGTGGTGATGATCAGTCCAGTGCTAATCAGGCGATTGATTGCATCGATGTCCTGGCGAGCCGAGTATTCAGCGATATAGCGGATGTAGACGTTGGCAATGCCGAACGCGCCCATCCCGAGGTAGCCGATCACGATGAAGCAGGTGGCCCAGATGCCGTACTCTTCCAGCGTGATGTAGCTGAGAATGACCGGCGGTAGCAGGAACCGACTGACCATATAGAGCAGCTTGGCCGCCAGTTGCACGACCGCGTTCTGGGACAGGCGGTTTTTGAATTGTTCTTGGGAGTCGCGAGTAGCGGTCATGAGATGGGGGGCGATGGCGGGTTTGGGGAAGGTGATCATCGATCAGGCGGGCTACATTCTAATTCCATTTCTCAACAAGAGCAGTTTATGATGAACCTTAAAGATTCAGGTGGCTATTGATGATTAATAAAAGTCTGCTCGTTATTGGACTATTGTTCCCCTGGCTAAGTCTGGCGGGTGGGCTTTCGGGCGATTCCGTTCTCCGGGAAAAACCGGTCAACAACACGGCGAATTTACAGTCGCCGGTAGGCATCAATCTTTCTGCACTGAGTTACTGGAGTACGGAATGGCCGCTGATGGATCTGATGAAAAGTTCGGGTCAATGGCTGACCCAGTGTGACGCTAAAAACTCACCTCATTGCACCAATTTAATATGGGATACCTTCGAACCGCAGCAGTTGGATCTGGATGAAAATGGTTGGGTTCGTTCATTGCCGTCTGCGAACGCCACCGCCCGCTACCGCACTGTCGCCACATTGATGCTGTCAGGCGACGGCGGCGCTCATCCCGCCGGACAGTACACCGTGCTGTATGACGGCGAGGGAACGCTCGAATATCAGATGGATGCGGTCAAAAATATGTCACTTTCCCAACCTGGCCGGGATGTACTGGATGTTAAGGCGGGTTCTTCCGGCATCCTGCTGATGATCAAGGACACCGATCCTCACCAAGCGGGTAACTACCTGCGCAATATCCGCGTCATCCGTCCCGGCGGAATCTGTAAGGGCCAACCCTGGACCTACGCCGAAACCGCCGCGGCCTGCCCGACGCCCGGCAGTTCTTATATCCCCTTCACCGAACTTTCTGAATTACCTCGCTTTCATCCCCTGTTCCTCAGCAATTTGCGCCGATACCGGGTTATTCGCTTCATGGAGCCTTTCCTGACCAACACCAGCACGCTGGTTGAATGGGCGGATCGGCCCCGTTTGGAAAACGCCCGCTGGACGGATGAAAAAGGCATCCCGGCAGAACTAGCTCTGGAATTAGTACGGGAGCTTAACGCTGATCCCTGGATAAATATTCCCGTGCGCGCCAGTGATGACTATGTCCGGCAATTGGCCCAATTAGCCCGCCGCCAATTGCGTCCGACCCAGCGTATTTATGTCGAATACGGCAATGAAATCTGGAATACCGCCTTCAACGCCAGTAACTGGGTTGAGGCGCAAGCCGTCCAGCGCTGGCCTGATCAACCGGGTGGTCCGTCATCATATACTCGCCGGATCAATGAGTATGGCCGACGTTCTGCGGAAGTCTGCGCCTTGTGGAAACAGGCATGGCATCCGGATCGTCAGCGGATACAGTGTGTGATGGGCGGCATGGTGGGCAATGCCTGGGTGAGCGAAGAGGCGCTGAATTGTCCACTCTGGGCGGCGCAAAACGGAGGCAGCTCCTGTGCCGAAGAGATGGATGCCCTGGCAATTGGACCCTACTTCGGCTATCACCTCGGTTTATCGAAATTGCTGGATCAGGTCATCGCCTGGACGCAACAAGCCGATGGGGGTTTGACGACACTGTTTCAGGAATTGGCGCAGGGCAATGTACTGAGTGGGGATAAAAACCTGGCGTTGCCAGGGGTCTATGCACAAATGGCCCGGCATCGGGCGCTGGCTGACCGCTTTGGACTGGATCTGGTCGCTTATGAAGCCGGTCAGCACTTGGTCGGCGCTGGTTTCCTGATGAACGACGCCCGCCTTCAAACGCTGTTTTTTGCCGCAAACCGCGATCCACGCATGGGCCAGTTATACCGGGACTACCTGGCGGGCTGGCGTCAGCACGGCGGCCAGTTGCTGATGCATTTCAACAGCGTGGGCCGCTATACTAAATACGGCAGTTGGGGTGCCAAGGAATACCAAACCCAGCTTAATGCCCCCAAGTATGAAGCACTCATGCAATTTATCGAGGCGAATCCCTGCTGGTGGGAAGGGTGTGCCGCAGCGGTTCCCTGAACAGCCACCACTCTGCCGACCTGGCCATCTTGACGGTTTAACGGTTCTTTCCAAGATCAAATCCCTATGTTCGATAACCTTCGTGAAGACTGGCGGACCTATGAACGCGACCCGACCCGGCAAGGGCTATGGGTCATGGTGGTTTACCGTTTTGGCCGCTGGCGTTATGGCATCCACAACCGCTGGCTGCGTCTGCCCTTCTCGCTGCTCTACCGGATTCTCAAACTGCTGTCCCAGATTCTGACCGGCATCGATTTGCCTTGCGAGGTAACGGTCGGGCGACGGTTCAGAATTGAGCATTTCGGCGACATCATCATCAGCGGCGATGCGGTATTCGGCGATGATGTCGTGATTCGCAACGGCGTCACCATCGGCCTCAAACACACCCATGAACGCGGCGCGCCGGTCATTGGCAATCGGGTGGATATCGGAACAGGTGCCAAGGTGTTGGGCGCGATCCACATCGGCGACGACGTAGTGATTGGCGCGAATGCGGTCGTTCTGCACGATGTGCCGCCGAATTCGCTGGCAGTCGGCGTACCCGCGCAAATTCGGCCACGGCGGTCGGCTGCCACCGGGAAGTGCCCATAACCAACAGGGCCAACCGCCTCATCTCCTCAACCGGCAGCGAGCAGTCGGCTGATCAGACACCGTGATTGGCATCACAGGTTCCCTCAGACGGTGGACTTCAGACGTTCCTGCAAAACATTCAACTGGATCAGCACCTGGTTAATATCGAACGCATCGGTCCGGGCGGCGAGGGCGGCATCCCGAACCCCGGCGCGTAATTCGGTCAGCAACGGCTCAGCAGCGCCCAAATCATACTCCAGCGCTTGCGCCAGTTGAGCCAGCCGTCCGCGCAACCGTTCGGGGGCGAGTGGCGCAGACATGGAGATGGGCTTTGCTTCCGGCACAGCAGCCAAGCCATCGATTTCCTGCACGGCGTCCTGTAACCGGGTGCGCAACTCATCCAGAGCGGCGGCATCCGGCAGGTTCCCCAGTTTGAGTTGGGCGTCGATCCCGGCTGCCTGGGCAAACAGGGCAGTTGCAGCGAGATTGCCGGTTAAACCCTTGAGTGCATGGCAATAGGCTCGAGCGGATGTAGCGCCCTCAGTGGCCGCCAGCCGTTCCAACTCGTCAACGGCGTTGGCGTAACGGTCACGGAAGCGGCGCAACTGCTTGCGATAGGCGTCAGCGTTGTCGGCCATGCGGCGGATGCCATCGTGAGCGTTGAAGCAGGTCAGCGCCAACAGGTCGGAGGGGAGCACAATTTCAGGCGCTGCCGGAGCGGCAACGGGGGCGCTGCCACTGCTTTGAATCGCTGGGTCAAATACGGCCTGGACATCCGGATCCACCGCCTGTAATCGGGGATCGAAGCGTTTTGCAATCCGCCAGGCGGTTTGGGCAATGTGCCGGTTCAGCAGGGTAATTTTCATTTGTTCAAAATAATTTTGATGGTAATCAATAACGATAGCACAGCACCTATCCTGACGATACCGCAGCGCCCGCTGCGTAGCGCATCCAGCGAATCAACATGTTATGCACAGACGTTCTTTCGCCCGGTAAATCCTGCTAATCTGTCAGGAAAACCCGGCTCGGAAAGCCTGGAGGGTCTATGCCAGTTCGCAATGTTCTTGTTGTTGATGATTCCAAGTCCGCTCGTTTAATGCTGCGTAAAATGTTGTTGGGGTTTGGCCTGACGGTGGATACCGCCGAATCCGCCGAGGAGGCGCTGAGTCATTTGCATGACCAGCAGCCGGATGCGATTTTTATGGATCACACCATGCCGGGTATGGATGGGATCGCGGCGCTGCGGCAGATCAAAAAAGATCCGGCGACGGCGGCGATCCCCGTCGCCATGTACACGTCCCGGGATGAGTTGGCCTATCGCGAGGAGGCTCGCCAGGCGGGCGCTATCGATGTACTGATCAAACCAGCGGTTCACGATATTCTAGGGGTGGTGCTGGAACGGATGCATCAGGCGTTCGATGCCTCGCCAACGCCAGCGCCGGTCAGCGCTTCCGAGCCTGCGACAATTTTAACCGTCGCTGAGGCCGTGGACATGGCCCGGATTGAGAAGTTTGTTGTCGATAAAACCGAGTCGGTGTTCTACAACGCCATCGAATCTCAGGTATTACCCCTGATTAATGATGTCGTTGCCAAGTTGAAACAGGACATCTTTGCCAGTCAGGCCGATGCCGGTCGCCACATCGCTGAACAGGTCTGCGCAGAACAGTTAGCAAAGTGGCACCCTCCGGAAGATGACAGCGTGCCAATACAGTTATCCACGCTGCTGGAGGAACGATTGGCGGCCTTTCACGGGGAGGCACAGGAGGGTTTGCAAAAGGTGCAGGAGGGTTTGCAAAAGATGGTGCAGGACGTCGCCACGCCCATCTGCCAGAGCCAGTTGCATGAGTTGTCCGAGGGGTTGGTGCGGCAGTTGAGTACGCGGTTTGCTGAAGCCGTGCGAAAAGCCGCTGCCGCTGCCCGTGACGCCGCGGTAGACGCCGCTCGTAAAGCCGCAGTCAGCGCTGTGCAGGAGGCAATGGCGCAACAACAGATCGCCAATCGGGCGGTGGCTGAGGAAGAGCGCGCAGTCATGGCGGAAATTCCACCCTTCTGGTGGCTAGATGCGCAGCGGGCGTTGATACGTCGGGTTTATATCGCAGCGGGCGTTGCGGCAGCCGTCGGCATTGGCGCAGCGGTGCTGGTTTATAGTGGGTTACGGTAAGTCTCACCGGAACCGTCCGTTTTCGTGGTTATTCGTGCTTTTCGTGGTTCCAGGTCTACAGCGGGTTACGGTAAGTCTCACCGGAACCCGCTCGATGTTCATCATAACAAGCGGGTTTTAACATGAATGCATTGGTACTTTATTTAATGGCCGGGCTGGTGGTGGGTCTAGTGGTCGGCGGTCTGCTGATCTATCTACTGCCTTACCGGACCTTGCGCGGCGAAAATGCCCGGACGGTGGCGGAACTGACCGAGTTTCAGGCGCGCTGCAACGAGTTGCAGAGTAGCCTGCTCGAAGAGCAGTCAAAAGGCTACCAAGGGCGGCAGACGATGCTGCTCCGGCAGAAACGGCTGGAGAGCGATTTGGCCGAGGCCAGCGAGCGGATGGCCGAGATGGAACGGCAACACAGCGATTTCCGCGAACGCGGCGAACAGCAGCTGCAGACCTTTCGGCAGGAATCGGTAGAATTGCATGAAAAGATCGACCGTCTGGAGCAGGAGCAAGCGGAACTGCAGGATCGCCTGGCGCAGAAGGAAGTTGCCGCGCGTGAGGAGCGGCAAAGCCTGTCCCTGCTGAACAGCCAGTTGGACGATGAGGTGAAGACGCTGCGCCGGGATAAGGCGCAGTTGAGCACCCGGCTGGAACAACAGCAGGACGCCTGGGAGCAGGAACGGTTGTCGTTGCAAATTCAGGTGAATACGCTGGAGGACAGCCTGTCGTTGCAAAAGATTCAGGGCGGATCGGACTTGTCGCCGGACACCGAGCGCATGATGGGGCAATGGCAGACGGAACTGGAGGAATTACGCAAGCAACGCACCACCTGGGAGGAGGAACGGCAGGTCTTCCAGGAACAGTTCAAACGGTTGCAGGCCGAGCGGCGGTCGTTACGCACCCAGGTGGCGCAGGGTTCCGGAGAATCGACGGACAGCGCTGGAGCCGAAGCACAGGAGTTGCGTCAACAACTGGATAAAGCCCAGCAGGAGTGTCAGACCTTGAAGGAGAAACTGGCGGCGCAAGACCGTCAGGCTCAACAGAAATACACTGCGCTGGAAGTGGAGTTCGAGCAGTTGATGGAGCGGTTGATGCGCGAACCGTCACGCGGGGCAGACAGCCCGGACCCTCACCACGGCTGAACCGGCCGCGAAGGAGACAACGATGCTGGCGAAGCTCAGGCGCTTTGGGCCACGGGTCAACCTAATTCCCAACACCGCGATTCAATTTCTGGATTTCGGTTTCAATGTGCATGAAATCCGCTTGTCACGGGCCTTTCTGACGGTAGCCAGTGCGGCGGGGCGTCCCGTGCTAACGTCCCTTTACGCGGACGATGCCAGCGGCCAGTTCGCGACGCGGGAGGGTCAATCGGTCAAACCGGAACAGGTCTATTCCCTGAACGCGGCCAAGGCGACCACGATTTTCGACCAAGTGTGGTTGCCGGTTCCCTTCCTGCGTGTTCGCGAGCGGCGGCCGGATGGCGATCATCGTTTCGACAATGGGCCGATCAACTGGGCGCGGGCGCGATTGCTGGAATTGTCGGAGCCGGACGCGGAAGGCTATACCCACCGGGTCACGCTGGCGTTTGATACCCAGTTGCTGCCCACCCGTGAAGGCCGACCCTATCTCGCCCCCAGTCCACAGGATATGCAGTCCGGCGAAGAATTCGCGCTGACTGACGCCGAGGACGATACCGGCGCTTTCCTGGAGCAGGAGTGGGTGCAGGAATGGCTGTATCAGCAATTCCATGCCTACGAACGGCGACGGCGTGCCCCCCGGCGGGTGGATGAAGCGGAATTGCGCGCCAGTCCCGACGCTCAGGCGGCTTGGTTGACGGTGTTGACGGTGTTGCGGAAAGCGGTTGCGCCGCCGCACCTGCGCTTTACCTTCGTCGATGACGGCCCGACCGCCCGGCTCAATCAACCGGTTGACGTCGATCTGGTGCTGGACATCGGTAATTCCCGCACTTGCGGAATGTTGATGGAGACCAGTGGCGACGCACCGGTGGATATGAATGACAGCTATCGGCTGGAGTTGCGCGATCTGAGCCACCCGGAGCAGGTCTACAACGACCCTTTCCCCAGTCGGATTGAGTTTGCTCGTAGCGCGTTTGGCGACGAGAAGCTATCCCGGCGCAGTGGCCGCAACAGCGCTTTTCTGTGGCCCACGGTCACGCGGGTTGGATTTGAGGCGCAGGCGCTGTCTTATTTCAGTCATGGCGCGGAAGGCAGCACCGGCCTGTCCACGCCCAAGCGCTATTTGTGGGATACCGATCCGCGTCATCACGCCTGGCGGTTCAATCCTGGCCCGGACAATACGGGCGACAGCGGTCCGGTCACGACCGGTCCCTTTGTCGGGCATTTGCGCGAGGATGGCGAGGAACTGACGCCCGGCGATCCGCCTGCGGTCGCTGCGCTGTTTTCACGCGGGTCGCTGATGAGCTTCTTCGTCGCCGAGGTCTTGCTGCAAGCGTTCGTTCAGGCCAATTCCCCGGCCCGCCGTTCCGAGCGCGTCTATTCCGAAGCGCCGCGCCGGTTGCGGCGGGTGATTTTGACTCTGCCGACCGCCATGCCGTTGGCGGAACGCAAGCTGTTTACGCGCCGGGTGAATACGGCGGTTCGGCTGACCTGGCGGGCGCTGGGGTTGAAGGAAGATCAAGCGCCGGAGCCGTTTCTGCAATGGGACGAGGCGACCGGCACGCAGATTGTGTTTCTCTACAACGAGGTCAAACACAACTTCCAGGGCGACGCGGCGCTGTTTTTCCAGGTGTTTGGGCGGGTGCGGGAAGGGTACGGCGAAACGCCCTGTTTGCGGCTGGCCAGTATTGATGTCGGCGGCGGCACCACTGATTTAATTATCACCACCTATCAATTGGAAGGCGGCACTGCGCTCCGGCCCACGCAGGAATTCCGCGAAGGCTTCAACATTGCCGGCGATGACGTGCTGTGCGGGCTGATTGAACGGAATGTATTGCCGACGCTGCTGGACGCGATTCGCCAGAGCGGTGCGGCGAATGCTGAAGAACTACTGGCGCGACTACTCGGAGCCAATCGCGGCGACCAGGCCGAGCGCGAGCGGACGTTGCGCCGACAATTCGCCAGTCAGGTGGCGCTGCCGTTGGCGTTGGCGATGTTGCAACGGTATGAAAACGCCGATTTGACCACCGGGAATGAGGCGATTACGTTCAAACTGGCCGATGTGTACCCGCCTAACGCCAGTCCGCATGAGCAGGTTACGGCCTTTCTGGAAGACGCAGTGCGTATGGCCGGCGGCCAGGGCTTCAAGCTGGCGGACGTGGCGTTTTCAACGACCATGCTGGCCATTGACACCACGGTGCGCCGGATTATCGGCCAGGTGCTGAGTGACCTGTGCGAAGTGGCGCATCTGTACGATTGCGAGCGGGCGGCGATTCTGGCCAAATTGCCGGTTCCGCCAGATCGGATCGTCAGTCTGCACACTTACCGGGTGGGCGACTGGTACCCGTTCCGCTCGGTGGGGGGCCGATTGACCGATCCGAAGACGACAGCGGCGGTGGGCGCGATGGTGTGCGCGTTGTCGGAAGGGCAGTTGTACAAGTTCAATCTGCGCAGCCGCGAACTGGGCATGAAATCGACGGCCCGCTTTGTCGGCGTCCTGCAACAGACCGGGCGGCTGAAACCGGAGGATGTGCTGTTCGCCAATCTGGAACTGGAGGATCACAAAACCCGGTTGCCGGAAGCCACCTTTGATTTTTATGCGCCGGTCTTTCTCGGTTTCCGGCAATTGAATGTCGAACGCTGGCCGGCCTCGCCGCTGTACCGGGTCACCTTCGCTCATCCCCAGGATGCCCGTTCCAAATCCTTGCCACTCAAAATCACGCTGGAGCGCTCTACCGACGAACAGGTCGATCTGGACTTCAAGGTGATTGCCGTGGCCGATGCGGATGGCAACCAGCAACCGACCGGCGTGGCGTTGTTGAAATTGCAGACGCTGAAAGATGAATACGGCTACTGGCTGGATACCGGCATTTTCTCGATGTCCACCTGGTCCGGCGACGCCCCGCGCCGCTAATCCCCTCACCCTGAATTTGTGAAACCGGTATGACTGACACGCCTATTCATCCCTCCCTGCAACCGCAGTTAATCGCTCATCGACGTCGCTCACGGCGGATGAGTCTGGCGATCTTTCTGACGATTGCGGGAGCCATGATCTTCGCCATGACCACGGCATTGCAGGGCAACACCCTGGGTGATCTGCTGCAGTTGGCGATGATCGGCGGCATCGCGCTATTGATGGTGGTTTTGTGTGGGGGATTGATGTGGGGGCTGGATCATTTCACGATGCGGCGGTTGATGGAAAAAAACCGCCAGTTACAGGAACAAAATAGCCCAGGAGAGAACCCGCCGTGTTGACATTCCAGGCCGGTCAAAACTTTTCCCTGAGTCAGAAAACGCCCGGTATCCAGCGGGTTGATCTGGACCTGAGCTGGGAACCTGCGGAGGGTTCCTGGACGCTGGACGCCAGCGCTTTTGCGTTGACTGCTCAGGGTCGGGTGCGCAATGACGGGGATTTCGTATTTTACAATCAGCCTGCGCTGGCCGATGGCGGCATTGACCTTGAAGAGGACGGTCGGCGCTTCGCGATTACCCTGGCCGATTTACCCCCCGATATTGCCCGCGTCGCCATTGCCGTGACCCTGGATGCTGAAAGCGGCCAGACCTTCGCTGCTCTGCGTCGAGTGCGGCTGGAATTGCGCGATGGCGATAACCAGACCGGCATTGCCAGCTTCACCCTGGACACGGCAGGGATGACCGAAGCCGCCATTATTCTCGGCGAACTGTACCGGCACCGGTCAGAATGGAAGTTCCGGGCGGTCGGTCAGGGGTTTGTGGGTGGATTGGCGGCGTTAGCGGGCAATTTTGGTGTGGATGTGAGCGATGATGCTGAACCTCCGGCAGAACCGACCCACACTGAACCTGCCACGCCCCCGCTCCCCTCCCCTCCCCCGTCAAGCAAACGCGAACTTTCACCGACTCCTGAACCCGCCCGCGCTGAACCAGTTCCACCCCCGCCCGCGCCTGTCCCCGAACCCTTGCCGACTGGTGCGGTGGCTTCGACCGATCAACTCAGCGCCTTGTGTCGTAAACTGGAACAGGTCAGCAATGATTTCCTGGGCTGGCTGGATGAGTATCCCGACCGGGTGGGGCAGGAGAAAGCCGGGTTGACCAAGGAATTTCGCCGTCTGACTGCCCAAGCCCGGCGCTTGCATCAGGCGGTGCAACGTCCGATGTGCGCTGGCGTGTTCGGCCCTAGCCAGTCCGGAAAATCCTATCTGATTTCGGCGCTGGCGCGTAAAGGCAATGCGCCGCTGCTGGCGGATTTCGCCGGTCAGGAAATTGATTTCATTCGTGATATCAATCCCGAAGGCGGGCGCGAATCGACCGGCCTGGTGACGCGCTTTACCCTGCAAACCACCCCCGGCGCGACCCCTGCTGCACCGGTGCAAATGCGCCTGCTGACCCAGACCGACCTGGTCAAGATGATTGGCAACACCTATTACTCGGACTGCGACCATAGCGATGACGAGTTACTGACGCAGAGTCAGGTGAATGAATTGCTGGCCCGTCTAACCCCACTGGCGCAAGCGACGGCGGTTGATCCGCTGACTACTGAAGATGTATTTGACCTGCAAGCCTATTTTGAGCGGTATTTCAAAGGTCAGGAGCGGGTGCGGCTGTTGCGGC
>JFJP01024480.1_pt1 | contig 27144 bp, 28 predicted proteins | sample 431651 | NCBI WGS metagenome assembly JFJP01 (sample SAMN02602958, study PRJNA72255) | Microbial mat metagenome, whole genome shotgun sequencing project. | biome: fresh water; feature: sink hole; material: water; isolation source: purple microbial (photo- and chemosynthetic) mats found in...
GTGTATCTAGCTTTTCATCTGCCGCTTCTAGGTCTTTGACCCGTCTTGCGATAGAGACATCATTCCACATCAAATCTCTTATCTCGCCTTTAATATTCGTATCACCCTCTTTGAATAGTAGCTCCATGGTCGGCTCAAACTCTTTTTCGGTTGCCTCAAATCCATCCGCCATCATCGTATCAGCGGCTATTTTACCAAACACTAGACCCTCAAGAAGAGAGTTGCTAGCTAGGCGGTTTGCGCCGTGCACTCTGTTTGACGCTGCTTCGCCGACTACGAATAGGTTTTCAAACCCCTCTACTCTTGCATCAAGAGAGCATTTGATGCCGCCTATTGAGTAGTGAAAGGCCGGATATATGGGGACATTGTCGTGCGGCAGGTCAAAACCTAGGCTTTTCATATTCGCATATATATTAGGAAATCTATGCATAAAAAACTCTTTATCGAACATATCAAAGGAGAGGTACGCCTCTTTGCCGCTTTTTTTCGTATAGTCCACTACGGCACGGGATAGTATGTCTCTAGGAGCAAGCTCGCCCCGCTCGTCATAGTCAAACAAAAACCGTTTGCCCTCATCGTCCACGACATGAGCACCCTCGCCTCTTAGCGCTTCGGTCAAAAGCACCTTCCGTGCAAATCTAGAGTCATGGTACACGGTCGGGTGAAACTGCATCATCTCCATATCTTGGAGCGTGCCGCCCTTTTCAAGTATCATGCCGTGAAGGTCTGCAGATATGGATGTGTCATTGGTGCTGTATTTGTACAGCGAACCCACGCCTCCGCTTGCTATGACTACTTTTTTGGCGTAGATATTTTCTAGCTTCTCCTCTTTTGTTAGCACCGTAGCGCCATAGCATACGCCATCCTCAACGAGCAAATCTACGACAACGGTGTGGTCTCGCACTTCATGTGGACATTTTTCGTACAAAAATTCAAATAGCATTCTGCCCGTAGCGTCGCCGTCAGCATGCAGTATTCTAGCCGCCGAATGCGCCGCTTCTCTGGTTAGTAGTGGCTCGCCTCTCTCGTTTGTATCAAAACGCATACCCATTTTCATCAGGTTTTGAATCTCAGACATACTGTTTTTGCAGAGTATCTCTACCGCTTTTTTATCGCAAAGCCCAGCTCCGGCCTCCATCGTATCTTTGATGTGAAGCTCTATATCAAACTTATCTTTGCTTACGGCGATACCGCCTTGCGCCCAGTATGTATTTGAGGCGGAGGGTTCGCTTTTTGAGAGCACTAGAACTTTTAGATTTTTGGGTAAATTGATGGCGGTATAGAGTCCGGCTACACCCGCACCTATTATAAGTACATCAATCACATACGGCTCGCACTATCACCTGCTTGGGTCGCATTGTAGTCAATGGTTTTGTTGCCGTCTTTATAGACCGGGTCGCCCTTGTAGCCGCAACCTGTTAAAAAAATAGCGGCTATAATGACGATATGAAACACGGAAATGAGCTTTTTAAACATATATCGTTTGCCTCAAATAAAAAGGTGGAGTTTTTTTCCTGTATAGGCAAAATAAAAAAACTGCTTCCGCCTACGCTCGCAGCGGGCGTGGAGAGCGCATATATCAAAAACGATACGCTGTTTTTCTTGCTTGAAAACAAAACTCTGGAATTTGAGGCGAATTATAAACTAAACTCTCTAACACAGCTATTAAAAGAGTTTTGCGCTTTTGACCCAGAATGCAAAGAGCTTGTTTTCTCAAAAATCAAAGCCTACTCCAAAGCAAAACCTCCCAAACCACAGATAAAAACCACTTTTTTGGAAAAAGATAGAAGCAGCGGCAGTTTTGAAAACAACTTCAAAAACGAGGAACTTCGCATAAGGCTGGAAAAAATAAGAGAGCAGATAGTTAAAAATGCTTCAAAAGCTTAAAGGTCTGCCGGATACGCCCGGTATTTATCAGTTTTTTGACGAAAAAGGCAAGCTTCTTTATGTCGGCAAAGCAAAAAGCCTCAAAAACAGAGTAAAAAGCTACTTCCGCTTCTCTCCCGCACTCTCACCTGCGCCGAACCTAGGAGTGCGGATATACAAGATGATAGAGGAGGCGAGAAACATCGAATACATCATCCTAAACTCCGAGAGCGATGCGCTCGTCCTTGAAAACTCTCTCATTAAACAGCTAAAACCAAAATACAATATTCTACTCAGAGACGACAAAACATACCCGTATATCTTCGTGGATTTGGCGCAGAAATATCCGAGATTTGAGATAACTAGACGGGTAATCAGCGGCAAAAATGTCAAATACTTCGGACCTTTCGTATCCGGCTCAAGGGAGCTTTTGGATGCACTATACGAAAACTACAAGCTTGTCCAAAAAGCCTCCTGTATGAAAGGCAAAAAAGCGTGTCTTTTTTATCAGATAGACAGATGCTTGGCTCCTTGCGAATTTGCCGTGGATGAGGGTGCATACAAGGCAATGATAGATGAGGCGATGTCCGCCGTCAACGACGCAAAGGGACTACTAAAAAAGCTGGAAGCGAAAATGCTAAAGCTCTCCGATGAGTTTCGCTTTGAGGATGCGGCGGCGATACGAGATAAAATCTCGGCAATCAAAAAAATCTCCTCCACAAGCGAAGTGGACCTCGCCAAAAACGACAGCTTTGATCTTTTTGCCGTATCAAAAGCTAAAGATGCCGCTTGCGTCGTGCGATTCTTCGTCAGGGACGGAAAGCTGGTCTCCTCTTCGCACAGCTTCGCCGCTCTCTCGGAAGATGCCGGAGATGAGGCGATAGATGAGCTGTATTCGCAGGCTCTTTTGGAGTTTTATACCAAGGAACACCCGTATGTATCGGCAAACATCTACACGCTTCACGAGCTTGAGGGCAAAGAACCGCTGGAGGAGCTGATTTCGGCGAATTTTGGCAAAAAAGTCAAAATCTCTACGCCAAAAAAGAAAGAGCACCAAAATATAGCCTCTATTGCGCTCAAAAACGGCTTTGAACTGCTAAGGCAAAGGGGCGAGAGTCCGTACTCTATGATTTCGGCACAACTAAAAGAGCTGCTTGAGCTACAAACTCCGCCGCTACGCATAGAGGTATTCGACAACTCTCATCTTTTTGGCTCCTCTCCGGTGGCTTCGATGGTCGTCTGGGATGACGGGTGGAAAAAAGAGGAGTATAGGCACTACAATCTGGAAGCGACGAGTGAATATGAGCAGATGAGAGAGGCTCTCTCAAGGCGGGCTCTTAGCTTTGATAAAAACCCTCCGCCTGATATGTGGCTGCTTGACGGCGGCAAGGCAAATCTCTCGCTAGCATACGACATACTGGCAAGTGTGGGCGTAGATATAAGCGTGGCGGCGATAGCAAAAGAGAAGATAGACGGCAAGGCGCACAGGGCGAAAAACAGCGCAAACGACCAGATATATATCGAATCCAAGATACTAAAGCTCCCGCCCTCCGACAAGAGGCTACAGTTTTTGCAAAACCTTAGAGACGAGGCGCATCGCTTTGCCGTCACATTTCACCGTAAGCAAAAAGGTAAAAAAGATAGAGAGATAGAGCTGATGAAGCTAAAAGGAATCAAGGAGGCTAAAATTCAAAGACTACTTGATTATTTCGGAAGTTTTGAGGCGGTAAGAGTCGCAAATATAGAAGAGCTCACAAGTGCACTAAACGCTAAAGATGCGGCGCAGATATATGAGCTTTATAGGCAAGACTTAAGCGTCTAAAACTCTATACCCAACGCCGTGCACGGTCTCTATAAGCTTTGGATTTGATATTTTTTTTCTAATATTTCTAATATGCACATCGATTACATTGCTCATTGCGGAGTAACCTAGGTCATGGTTGATTTGCTCCGATAGCCGCTCCCTGCTAAAAACACTATTTTTATTGCGCATCATATACTCTAGGATAGAAAACTCTTTTGCGGTAAGCTCCAGAAGCACTCCCTCGTCAAATACTCTTCTTTCTATCGTATTCAGCATCAACGAACCGACGGCAATAACACTCTGCTTTTGTAACGACTCCCGTCTCATAAGCGCCCTCATTCGCGCCAACAGCTCTTCGGTCAAAAATGGTTTCGTTAGATAATCATCGGCGCCCAAATCAAGAGCCTTAACTTTCTCTTCGGTTGTATTTATAGCCGTTAGCATCAGCACAGGCGTAGTGATTCCATACTCTCTAATCTCTCGTAAAAGCTCCAAACCGGTATGTTTTTCCAGCATCCAGTCAAGAATAATCAAATCAAAACTTTGGGATAGCACAGCCTCCAGCCCTTGCGCAACATTGCTTGCGTGCGCCGCCTTGTATGAACTGTTTTTAAAAACCGTCAGCAGTATTTGCGCAAGCTTTGGGTCATCCTCTACTAAAAGTATCTGCACTGCTTGCCTTTGTGTTACCTTGGCGATTCATCATATCTTGGAAGCTTTATCGTAAATCTTGCGCCATCGTCAATGTTTTGTACGGATATTTTACCGTGCATATTTTCCTCTATAATCGTCTTAGCAAGCGAGAGTCCTATCCCAGTCCCTCTCTCGCCCTTGGTGCTAACAAACGGTTCAAAAATAGCGGGTAGCACTTCTAACGGTATACCGCCTGCATTATCGGATATTGTAACAACTATTAGCCCGTTTTCGGACTCTACCAATATATCAACAAGGCGTTTTTTGATACCTTTTTCCTCGAATGCGTCTTTTGCGTTATTTATGATATTTAGCACAACCTGTTTAAACTCATTTGCGTATCCCATGCAACAAAGCGTATCGTCACCGCTCATCTCTACGCTAACACCACTCTGCGACAACTGAGACGATAACAGCAGCACGATAGACCCCGCCTGCTCCAAAACCGAAAACGGAGCTTTTTTCTTGGAAGGTTTGTAAAAACTTCTAAAGTCGTTTATTGTTTGCGTCATAAAATCGGTCTGCTCCAGTATCTCTTTTGAATACTTTTTGGCGACCTCAAATTCATGCTCTCCGCCGCCTACCTCTTCTGGAAAGACCTGCGCATTGAGCGAAATGATAGTTAGCGGCTGCATCCATTGGTGGGCTATGACGCCCATCATGGTTCCAAGCTCCGCCATTTTTGTCTGCTGTATCAGTACGGCAAGTTGCTGCTCTCTTTCGGCTTCGAGCTTCATTCTTTTTGAGACCTCTTTTTCGACCATATTTTTTAATACATCGTTTTTTTGCTTTAGCTTGAGCATATTTCTTATACGAAGCTTGAGCTCTTCAATATCGTAAGGTTTTGTCAAAAACTCGTTTGCTCCTGCGCTAAGACCTGTTTTGAGAGAGTTTTTGTCGCTTGCCGCCGTGACGATAACAACGGGAATATCGCAAAATCTCTCATCCGCTTTTATCCGCCTCGTCGCCTCGAAGCCGTCCATTACCGGCATCATCACATCCATCAAAATAGCGTCAATACTGTGATTTTGCAGAGCCAAAATAGCTTCTTCACCGTTTTGGGCAAATATCACCTCATGTCCGTCACTGCACAAAACAGTTTTCGCAAGATCAAGATTCATAGGCTCATCGTCTACGACCAATATGGTATTTTTCATTCCGCATCTTTCGGAATACTCAGTATTGCCGTACTTCCCTTGCCTATACCCTCACTCTCGATTGTCACATCACCGCCCAAATGAAGCGCAAGTTTTTTACAAAGAGAGAGTCCCAGCCCGGTGCCTTTGTATTTTTTTTGCAGATGATTTTCGATTTGCGTAAAATCCGTAAAAAGCTTTGATATATCCTCCGCACTTAGCCCAATGCCGCTATCTTTGACCGCGAATACGACGCTTTTCCCTGCATCTTTTACGATAAGCATTACCGACCCCTCCTCGGTAAATTTGATAGCGTTTGAGAGTAGATTTAGAAGTATCTGCTTGAGTAGTTTTGGGTCGCTAAAAATTTGACCCCCAAACTCCTGTTCGGCCGAAAACGAGATTTTTTTTGCGTGAGCCAAAGATGAAGAGATGGCGCAAACCTCGGCCACAATATCCATACTCTCTATTGCCTCTTTGAAGACCTCCACTTTGCCTGATTCTATCTTTGCCATATCCAAAATATCATTTATCATGCTAAGCAGATGCCTTCCCGCCGTCTCAATATTTTTTGGGATATTGATATATTCCACGGGAAATTCGTCTATTGATTGCAAAAACTGTGAAAAACCGATGACGCTGTTTAGCGGAGTACGAAGCTCGTGAGACATGTTTGCTATAAAAGCGGATTTTGCCTGACTTGCCGCCTCCGTCTTTCTCCAAAGCCCGATTCTTTCTATCTGAAGCTCCACCATCTCAAGAATCGAGCTAAAAAACTGCCGCTCTTCATTGTTGAGCCGCTCTTCACCATGCGTGCAAATATGCCCTAATCTGGTCCGCTCCTCTTTTTCAAAGTCAAATCCATGCAGCAAGAAGCAATCCTCCTGCGTATCCGGCTCTTCGCCTTTAAAGAACCGTATCTGTTTTTCGGGCCAAAAAAGCTTCATTTGCAAGATAGCGGTCTCTATCGTCTCATCTTCGCTCTTAGACGCCGTTATCTCTTTAAACATCTCGATAAGGGCGACAAAAAGCCTAAGTCTTTCGCTATTTTCTGCTTTTAGAGCGCCTAGCGCCTCCTCTATATTTTCAACCATCTGATTAAATAGCGTAGACAAAACACCTATTTCATCGCTTGATTCGACCGGCACTCTTTTGTCAAACGCCTGCTCTTTGCCTATAGCTTCAGCGGCGGCGGAGAGGTCTTGAATCGGCTTAATAACTTTAGAAGAGAGAAGCAGCGAGGCTACAACTATCAAAATAGTTCCCGCAAGCAGTGCAATCATCAAAAATAGCATAAACCTATCAAGAACCTCAAAAGCGCTATCTTTGTCGCTATGCGTGACAACAAACCAGTCCGGAAGGGATTCTATCTTTTGTACGGCTGTGATGTGTTGAGCATCCTCATAAACACTCTCATTTGTGCCGCCGCTATATTGCACAGCAACGGAGGATATGATTTCACCGCTTCTGCGGTTGTACAAAAAACTCTCTTTTTTATCGTCAACGGATAGCTTTGAAGCAAGATTTTGGGATTTGAATATCATCACCAATCGCCCTATTGATTGGGTAGGCTCGAATGAGGCGTATATCGGAAAAGCTATCGTAAACGCTTTATAGCCTACAAGCTTCAGAGCCCCAAACTGCGACACACCGTCAATAATCACCTCATTGCCGATAGAGCTTCCAAGCAGTGTCGGCATAGTAGAAGCCACTATCACGCCCTCCGTGTTTATACACAACAACTCTCCGTCAAGCTTCCAGTCGCTCTTTTTTGAAGACAGCAGGGTAACTATTCGCTTATCAATATCTCCGGTTAGCGCGTCATCCATGATTTCAAACTTTGTAAGCGACAAAAATTCCGCCGACAACGAGCCAAAATAGCCGCCAATCTCTTTTGCGCTGCTTGCGGTCTGAAGCGTAAGCTCTTTGATAAGCCCCTCTTTTATCTGCGATTTACCGTAAAAACTCAAAATTCCCATAGCTATCATATACGGCAACAGCGCCGCCGCAAGCATTGATATTGTTAGCTTTGCTTTAAAACTAAGCTTTGTCAAAAGATGCCTTTAGTTGAATAATTTCACTCCTATTCTCCAAAAACAAATCTACAAGCGCCGGATCAAAATGCGTCCCTCGCCCCTCACCGATAAGACGAAAACACTCATCGTCGCTAAAAGGCTCCTTATATGGTCTTTTGGTGCCAAGAGCGTCAAACACATCTGCTATAGCTACGATTCTGCCAAACAGCGGTATATCATCACCGGATATGCCGTTTGGATAGCCGCTACCATCCCATTTTTCATGGTGAGAGATAGCCACATCCCTTCCCGCTTTCAAAATATCGTTATCCCTAACGCTAAGTATCTCAAAGCCTATTTTGGCATGACTCTTCATCGTCTCAAACTCTTCTTCGGTAAGTTTGCCTGGCTTTAAAAGTATGCTGTCCGGTATGCCTATTTTGCCGACATCATGCATTGGAGCCGCATTTAAAATAAGCTCTTGCTCCTCCTCGCTAAGACCTAGTTTTTTTGCTATAAAATGCGCATATAGACTCATTCTCTCTATATGCTCAGAGGTGTCGGTATCCTTAAACTCACTCGCCTTAACAAGCGTAGCAATAACATCTCTTTCGCTCTCTTTTAGGCTGTTTAACGCTTTTTTTAGCTCGTTAGTACGCACCGCAACCATCTCTTCAAGAGAGTCTTGGTAGTGCTTTATCGTAACCATATTTTTTATACGGATTTTTAGCTCATCTATCTCGAAGGGCTTACTCAAAAACTCGTTAGCTCCTAGCTTTAAAGACTCTTTGAGAGAGTTTTTGTCTGACAGAGCGGTAAGCATAATAATAGGAATATTTTTTAAGGCTTCATCGGCTTTTATCCTGCGCACGGCCTCAAAACCGTCCATTATCGGCATCATAACATCCATTAAGATAACATCTACCGCTTGAGAGCCGAGTACGCCGAGCGCATCCTCTCCATTCTCGGCATGCAATACGGCACACCCCTCCTTGCCAAGAATCGCAGCGATAAGATCTCTATTCATAAACTCATCGTCAACAACCAATACAGTTGCCGTTTTTGTCATCTCCATCCTTTACCCATTATTTAAAAGTCGCAACTACTTTGAGCGCATCATCAAGCAAATCTTCACTAATGTATCCTATTGCTCCGGGTACTTTTTTTACCATCGCCTTTACAGCCTCCGGCGAGTTTTGCACCATTGGCGGATTAACGCCGTTATAGTGCCTTTCATTCCAGTATTCCGCAAGTTCAGATTCGTCCATTCTTAAGATTGTTTTGTCAAACAGACTCCTGATATGGGCGCTTGATGGCATATTAATCGGTAGAAGCTTTATATCATTTGCATACTGTTGCTTTTTTAGGTATATCTCTTTAAGTTGCTTTTTTGAGAGCGACGGTATGGGGCTTGTTTTGGCGACGACAAAGACCATATCCCCATATACGAGAGCCGGAATCGCAAGGGCGATAAATAAAATATTTCTCATATTTACCCCTCCTCCTAAAACAGCACTGAAAACGATGCGATAACCGCATCGTTAGCTTTTTGAGAACTAAACTGTTTTTCTAGTTTAAGCGAAATGGCGGGAAGCGGCTTGTAGTTTAATCCGACAGTATTTATAGAGCCGCTGTCGCTATTGAGCTCATTTTTAAAATACTCGTTACGCCACACAGCCGTCAGTTTTGGCAGAACCTTATAAGCGGCCTGTACATAGTACGACTGCTTCTTATAATAACGATCACTAAGCCCTGCAGCGTCATATTCATCATACGACACGAAAGCCTCCGCCGTAAGTTTTAGCGGACCGCTAGAGTAGTTTTGATAAATGCCCACATATTTGGTCTTATCGCTCATCTGAACATTTTTATACTGACCTACCGCCACACCTCCGGACCAATTGTCAAACAAAATGGTAAACGAACCGCCGAGGGCATTGTTGGCCTCTATGTTGTTATATACCGGATCCAAGTCAGGACCAATTTGGGCAAAAAAATTGTACTCCAAATCCATATCGCGTATTGGTGTAGTACCATAAACCATAGCCCCCGTGGTAAATCTAGGAAATATCTCCATAGATAGGCGCGGCTTTGAGAATGTATCTTTAAATACCGGCACCGGAGTTTGATTCCAAATTCCCGCAGGAGTAACAAACTTGCCTACTCTTATATTTAAAGCATCGTTAAAAGCATAGCTAAGATACGCCCTCTCAAGCCGTAGTGTTCCCTTGTACTGCTCGTTAGCGCCACCATTTTGAAATGTTTTTTCAAAAAATCCGGCGCTTTCAAACTCTACCATAGCATTAAGGTTCGGAGCAATATCGCCATGCCCCATAATAGCTACATCATCGAGCGAAACCGTGCTTTGACCATCCGAACTATTTGAATAAAATCCTGTCACATATCCGCCGATAGTCAGCGGCAGCTTATCGGTTTTCAACCCTTGCCCCAAGGTATAGCCATCTTCAGCGCATACAAGCATCATACCACTTGCCGCAAACAGTGTTAAAAGTTTCTTCACAGCCCGTTAAACCGCCTTTTGTTGAGTTTTGCTAATTGTATATAATTTTGTATATTAGAGGCAAAAAATGAAGAAATTATTAATTTTTTAAAATATGTAGATAGAATTATTAAAACTACCACATATTGTTACGGGGATTAAGATTATGCCGAAAGCTATTTTGGAAAATATACCAAATAAATACGAGATATTATATGGATTTATGAAATCCACGATTAACGGTGTAGTCTTAGCGGATGCTACGGCAGAGGATATGCCCGTTTTATACGCTAATGAAGCGTTTACTAGAATCACGGGATACACAAAAAGCGAACTTGGCGGCAAATGCATCTGTATTTTGCAGGGTGAAAAAACCGATGTTGACAATATAGGCGTTATAAAGCAAAAACTAAAAAATCTAGAAGCGGTGGATGCCGAAATAGTCTTTCACATGAAAGACGGTTCACCGTTTTTTTGCAACTTTATAGCTACACCCATCTTTAACGAAGACGGCACTATCAGCTACTATCTCATCATTTTAAGAAATATCTCCTACAAAGAAGAGATAAAAACTCTCAGAGATGTGCTCAGCGAAGAGCTAAAGCTCTCTATGGAGTACAAAGACGCAATAGATGAAGCCTCTATCGTTAGCAAAACCGACATAGAGGGCAATATAACGCATGTTAATGACGCTTTTTGCAACATATCACAGTACGCCAGAGGCGAGCTACTCGGCGCAAACCACAATATTATCAGGCATCCAGATATGCCAAAAGAGGCATTCAAAGAGCTATGGGAGACGATACTCGCCAAAAAAGTATGGAAGGGAACCGTAAAAAACAGAAAAAAAGACGGTTCGTTTTATATAGTTGACGCCACGATAAAACCGATACTAAATACAAGGGGGGAGATAGTAGAGTTCATCTCCATAAGACACGATATAACCGAGCAAATTCTCGCCAAAGAGGCGGCACAAAGTGCACTAGAGGCAAAAAGCGCCTTTTTTGCCAAAGCCTCACATGAGCTTCGTACCCCACTAAACGCTATTATCAACTTTACGGAGATGGTAATAGAGGAGTTTGACGAAATGCTTGATGACAAAGATATTAAAGAGCAAAATTTTGATTTTTTAAACAGAATAGAAAAAAACTCAAAACATCTGTTGTCGCTCATAAACGACCTTTTGGATATATCAAAACTTGAGAGAAAAGGGTTGGAGTTAGGAAGTGTAGATGTACACAAAGGCATCAACGATGCCGTAGACGCATGCATATTGGCCGCAAAAAAGAAAAATTTGGAGCTGATGGTGTGCCAAGAGCTTGACGAAGTATCAATAATAGCGCACGAAAGGACGCTACTGCAAGTACTTCTTAATCTTTTGTCAAACGCTATTAAGTTCACAAGTAGCGGACATATAGAGCTTTGCTCCATCGATACGAAAGATGGGGTACTAATAACGGTCAAGGACACCGGACGCGGCATACCTAAAGAAAAAATCGATAAGATATTTGAAGCTTTTGAGCAAAGCATGGACGGCGACGAAGGCACCGGACTAGGACTCAAGCTCGTTAAAGATATGTGTAGCGCAATGAATATAACAATAAGCGTAAAAAGCGAAGAAGATGAGGGAACTACATTTGAGCTTTTGGCAAGGAGAGCATAAATGCAAACAAACGACATAAATATCCTAATAACCGACGACATTGAAGACAATCGGCTAATTCTTAAAACAATCTGTAAAAAGCTCGGCAATATTAATATTTTTGAGGCGGTAAACGGTCTTGAAGCAACGCAGATAGTAGACTCAAACGAGATAGATATAGTCCTTATGGATGTAATGATGCCGGTAATGGACGGCTTTGAGGCTACAAAAATTATCAAAAGCGTCGAAAATCCACCATATCTTCTTATCATTACCGCAGTAGCCGACAAGGAGACAGAGGAGAAATTTACGGCTCTGGGCATAGATGGATATGTTAGAAAACCGATAGACAAAGAGGGGCTCAAATCAAGGCTTGATGGACTAAGAAACTCATGCCTTATCAAAAAAGGTATCAAAACCGGTATGTCCGCCAAAAAACCTCTCTCAAAACAAGTGGATAAATGTCGTAACTTCAAGACCTATTTTTATATAGAGAACGAAGAAGACGCAATGAATCTAGGGCTTTGGCTCACAGACTACAAAGCTAGATATGACGCAAATATTACTTTTGCTTTCGAAGATAGTCTAGCCGCAATATATAAAATTTGCAAAATATGCATACAAAAACAGAGCCATTTGACAATAGTAATAGAAGAGGATTTTGAGAATATTTACATCACCTTTATCCCGTCAAACTCTCTAAACTGTATGGAGGTTGGTGAAAAATTATCAGACTCCGTCAAACAAAACCTACTTTGCGAAACGACGCTTCTATATCTCACCGTTGTGATTAGCGAAGATGTCAAATCAATAGTGACGGGAGCTCTAAAAGCAAAAGAAGATGTCATAAAAGAAAAAATAAGCGTCAGCGAAGAGGATGTCAAGATACTAAGACGCTCGCACACCGAAAAAGTATCGGCAAAAGAGTTTGTCGAAGATTATCTAGAATCCGCTTCGATGGATGAGATATACGACCTTAGGGATATTGAGGATAAGTGGAAAGAGCTCATTAGCGATGTAGCACACGCAAAAACAAAAGAGAGCCTGACGGCGCTAGTAGAGGGGGCGATAGACGAGTATGCAAGAGTCGTTAATAGAATTTACGAGTTTTCGGCGATAGGATATGCACTATCATCTTTGTGCGCTTTTTTGAGAAGCGTAGACGAGCAAAGAATGACCGAGATGGCGCCCAAGCTAGCTATGCTTTTAGAGCATATTTTGGATGATTTATCAAATTGGAGAAATACGATATTTGTAGCCAAGGATACTCCAGACATACACTATCTAGATAGCTCGCTTCTAAGTTCTTGTATGCAAATAGACGCTATTTTAAGTGAGAAGATAGCATCAAGCGATGATGATGAGGACGAATTAGAGCTATTCTAATCATATAACACTACCTTTTCAAAATCATAAATTTATGATAAAATACCTCCAAAAATATTTGGAGGTTTACTATGTGCGTCGAAAGAGTTCACAGGCTAATGATGGCTTCGTTGCTAGCCGTATCTTTACTGCTATTTTTTGCAGGGTATGAGATTTTTACATTTGCGATTATCTGCTTTATGATTTTTATGCTTTCGGTGTGGGCTATTTTTGACTTTTGCCCTGCGCTCAAAATACTCTCAAAATTTCTAAAGCCTTGCAATGAAAAAAAGGATGTTGCTAATGTATAGCGTAAGTTTGGCAAAAGAGTGCGGTTGCGTCAAAAAAGACCAAAGCATATCTTTTCCTAAAAGTTTTGAAGCAAAAGAGGTTGCAGAGCTAGAGGCTTTGAGGGCTGCAAACTATATGAACAAAAATTACTGCAAAAAACATAGATTTCATGTAGATGAAGTTGAGGGTGGATTTGTTGTAGATTTTGATTACTCTTGCAAAGAAGCGGGTCAGTGAGACCCGCCCTGCTTTAATTAGCCTTGAATATTTATATTTACGCCAAGTCCAGTTGATTGAGCCGCTAGCTCAGAACTCTTTTTTTGATCTTGCATTTTAGTATTATCCACTGCGCTACTTTCAAGTGCTTTTGATGCTTGCATCTCTTCTACTTTCATACTCTTTTTAAGAGCATCTATTGCCATTATTCCGTTTGAACCTGTTCCGCTTACGCCTTCCATTGTGGCTCCTTTATTTGATATCTTTTCATAGAATTATATCGTATAAATACAAAAAGAATTTAACCTTTTTTTAGTAAATGCTTTGCCGCCGCAATATCCGCATTTATCGCTTTTTTTAGCTCCTCAATACTCTCATAGTAGCGGTTATCCCTTATTTTTGCGGTAAATTTTACAAACACAAGACCTATCTGTGTAGCACAAAAATCGTCCAAAATATGCGTCTCAACCGCAAAATTTCCGTCGGTAGAGACTCTGTGCCCAACGAAAGTTACCGATGGATAGAGCACGCCTTCAATTTCCGTCTTTGTTGCATAAACACCCTCTTTTGGCAAAACATATCGCTCCACCGATAAGTTTATCGTCGGAACAAGCTTTTGTGCGCCTATCCCCTGCCCTTTTATGACACTGCCGCACACCTCATATTCTCTACCCAAATACTTGGATGCTTCTTTGACCTTACCCTCTATAATAAGTGCTCTAATAAACCTTGAGTGAACGCCTATATCATCTATCTTTAGTTCCGGCACGACTATCGTCTCGCCGCCAAAGAGCTTTTTTAGCTCATCTATGCCGGCGCTTCTATTTGCTGCAAAGCGAAAATCATCGCCGACAACTATTTTTGCCACTTTTGGAAAATCAGTTTTTATCTTTATTATAAACTCTTCGCCGCTAAGCTCTTTTATACTATCAAGCTCGTATTTATATACTGGGAGCGTCGTATATCTGTCCAAAAACTCAGGCGGAGTAAGGTTTGCTTTTTTGGTATCCACTAGCAGTATTGCCCCGTTTGCTCCAAGTTTTTTAAAAAGCTCTGCATGCCCAAGATGCAACCCGTCAAACCTGCCTATTGCAAGAGAGTCTATCAAGAATGCACCTCACACAGATAAAAATGCTCCTGATTTCCCTCTTTGCCTGCAAACTTACAAGGCGTTTTAAAGACAAGGACAAGCCCCAGTCTCTCTATCTCAAGCTCAAAATCAAAAATCGCCTTTTGTACCGCCGCATCGTCGGTTACAACCCCTTTTTTGTTTCGTTTTGCATTTTTACCGACCTCAAACTGCGGCTTTAGTAGCGCCAAAACATATTTTTTTGAAAAACTAGCAAGCTTTCCTAAGAGCTCTTTAGTGCTTATAAAAGCGAGGTCGGCGACTACGATGTCAAATTTTTGCGGGTAGCTAAAATTTCTAATATCCGTATTTTCAAAACTCTCAACATCTGCCCTACCCCTTAGGTCATTTGAGAGCTGAAGAGTCCCGACATCTACCGCTACGACCTTTGCCGCCCCTCTATCAAGAAGCACCTCCGTAAAGCCGCCCGTAGACGCTCCCGCATCAAGAGACAAAAAGCCGCTTACATCCAGTGTAAACTCCTCAAAAAAACCCTCAAGTTTTAGTCCGCCCCTACCGACGAAGGTCTTTACAGGCGCTACCTCCACTACGCTCTCTTCGTTTACTATGATTGAGGGCTTCATCGTCGTTTTACCCTCAACTTTTACATATCCGTTTTCGATTAGCCAAAGCGCCTTTTGCCGACTTGCCGCTAGACCATTGGCCGCCAAATACGCATCTAGTCTAGCGCTCACGCAAGCGCCTCCATCAGCTCTTCTTCACCCATTATTGTCACCCCCAAAGTTCTTGCTTTTTCAAGCTTGCTTCCCGCATTTTCTCCGGCTACCAATACATCCGTTTTTTTAGTCACGCTACCCACAACTTTTGCCCCGTGAAACTCTAATATCTCTTTTATCTCATCTCTCGCCCTTGAGAGCGTACCAGTTATAACAACCGTTTTGCCGCTCAAGAAGGAGTCTTTTATCTCTCTTTTTACAGGCTCGCTCGGAGTTATCTTCTCCATGAGCTTTTGTATATCTTCACTGTTTGTGGAGGCAAAATGCAAAAAGCTCTTTACCATCTCCCCGCCAAACCCATCTATCGCCGACAACCCCTCAGCGTCTTGCGAAAACGAGGATAATCCAAACTTCTCGCACAGCTTCTTCGCCGCCACCTCGCCGATAAGGTCGATGCCTAGAGCCACGATAAACCGCCAACACTCGCTACCTTTTGAAGCCTCAATGGAGCTCAGCAGATTGTTTATTTTTTTTTCTTTAAAACCCTCTAATCCCTCAAAATCATCTTGCTTTAGGGCATATAAGTCAACCAAGCTTGCTATCTTGCCCTCATCAAACAAAATCTTTACTATTTGCTCCCCTAGCCCGTCGATATTAAGTGCCTTTTTGCCGGCAGCGTGAATGATACTCTCAATAACCCTTGCCGGACACTCCAGATTTTGACACCTTATAATAGCCTCTTCATCAAGGAGTTCTTTGCCGCATACCGGACAGCTTGAGAGCTTCTCTATAGTTCGCTCGCTTCCATTCCTAAAGTGCGTAAGCGCCATCACGACTTTTGGTATAACATCGCCGCTTCTGATTATAGTTACGGTGTCGCCGATACGAAAGTCTTTTCTCTTTATCTCATCAAAATTATGAAGCGTAGCCCTCGCCACCACGACTCCGTCAATATCCACAGGCTCCAGCATCGCAACTGGAGTCACGGCGCCCGTACGCCCCACTTGAAATACGACATCAAGAAGCTTCGTCTGTCGTTCCACCGCCGGAAATTTATAAGCCGCTGCCCATCTAGGAAATTTCACGGTAAAGCCAAGCTCCTCTTGAAGAGCAAACGAATTTACCTTGATAACCATGCCGTCAAGCATCATAGGCAGACTATCTCTGACGCTCTTCAAATCTTCATAAGCCTCAAAGATCGCTTTTGTATCCTTGCAAAAATATGACTTAGGCGGAGTCAAAAATCCCTCATCTTCCAAAAATTTGGACAGCTCCGTCTGGCTCTTTAGCCCTAAATCATTTTTGCCTAGCCCATACGGATAAAACACTAAAGCTCTTTTTGCGGTTATAGCCGGATCAAGCTGTCTCAGGCTTCCCGCCGCCGCATTTCTAGGATTTGCAAACATTGCCTGCCCGTCTTTTAGCCTCTCTTCGTTGATACGCTCAAAAGCCTCTTTGAAGATGACTATCTCACCCCTTATCTCACAGATACCGCCATGCGAGATAGAGAGTGGTATGCTTTTTATCGTCACGGCGTTATTTAGCACCATTTCACCCTCTACACCGTCGCCTCTCGTGATAGCTCGTACGAGTCTGCCGCTCACATACACGAGGTTTAGGCTAGCGCCGTCAAATTTCGGCTCACAGACAAACTCTACTTCGGTGGAGGTTTTGTGCACCCTGCCCACCCAATCATGCAGCTCCTCTTCGTCAAAAATATCCTCAAGCGAATACATCTGCTCCAGATGCCTAGCTTTCTCAAACTCATCCATCACCATGCCGCCGACTCGTTGCGTAGGGCTATTCGAGTCTATCTCGTCTGGATTTGCCGCCTCATAAGCCTTTGCGCCACGATACAACCTGTCATACTCATCATCACTAACAAGCGGCGCGTCCATCGTGTAGTATGCCTTCGCCCACTCGTTTAGCGTTTTTATCGTTTGTTTATACTCTTGTAGCGTCACTTTGCAGCCTTAAACGGTCGTATTTTTGAGGGCTTGCCAGATGCGAAGCATTTGCGCATGCTCTTTTACATCGTGGCAGCGGATAATAGATGCGCCCTCATCAAGAGCCTTTTGGTGCAAAGCAAGCGTTCCCGCAACTCTCTCTTCAGGTGCGCTAGCGCTTATCTGGTTTATCATACTTTTGCGGCTTGCTCCGATGAGTAGCGGTCTAGCGTGCGCAGTGAAATGACCTAGATGTTTTATAAGAGCCAGATTGTGTTCCAAAAGCTTTGAAAATCCTATGCCGACATCTAAAATAGTGTTTTCGATACCAAAACTCTTTGCCACAGCCAACTTCTCTTCAAAAAAAGCATCAAGCTCAAAAAATAGATTTTCATAGCTCGTAAAACTCTGCATATCTTTTGGCGTGCCTCGCATATGCATAATTACAAGCGTAGCATTATGTTCCGCCACCACCGCCGCAAGCCCACCAGATGAGAGACCTGTGATGTCGTTAATGATATGACACCCCGCCAAAAGAGCCGCTTTTGCAACTTTGGGTTCAAATGTATCTATACTGATTTTTGCTTTTTTGTGAAGCGAGCGTTTTGCGATAATGGAGAGTATCGGCTCTATCCTGCGCATCTCCTCTTCGCTTCCGGGATATTCACTTCCCGGGCGACTAGAGACGGCTCCGATGTCTATGATGTCCGCACCATCTTCACACATAAGGGCAAATTTATCCGCAAACCGCCCCTCATCAATACGGCTCTCTTTAAAAAAACTATCTTCGTTGATATTTAAAACACCCATTATCTGCGGCGTTTGCGGCTGTGGAACAAATCTTTTTAGGCTCTCCGCTATTTTTTTGAGACCGAAAGGCTGGATGGACTCTTTTTTTATTAGCCTCTCAAGCTGTGAGGGTGTACACATCAAAAGCGCATCCGTACTCTTGACGCTCATAGCAGCAACAGCCTTGGAGACGGCAAGGTCTGCACCTATAGAGAGAGCGTCTTGTTTTAGGATATTTGCCGCTCTGATGTCAAGAGATGGGATAAAAAAGCAGTCTATGCGTGATTTTTTTTGGAGTATTCTAGCCCCCGACGCATCAACGCCGATTTTTTTGAAAACTTCGGATACTGAGGTGTCTGATGATAGTTTTTGTATCATTTTGCCGTTAGCTTCGCAAAAACCGCACCAAATACGACTCTTGGGGGCGTATTAAGAGATAAAAGCTTAAAAGCAGCGTCAAAAATCTCCAACTTTTGAGAATTCTTATACGGCTCTTTTTTTTGCGTCGTTCTTTTATAAGCATCGAGCAACATATATAGATAAGCTTTTGCCTCTTCTTTATTAAGTGATTCACAGCTTTTGAGCGTATCAAACACAATTCCGGCATTCAGCTTTGAAAAATCTATGCTTATATCCTGTACGATTTTTTTTGTTTTTATCTCACACTCCGATAGTCTTGAACGAACAGTCGGAAGAAGCGCGGCTTTTGAGGCGACGAAGAGACAAAATTTTACGCCGTGCGGAGGCTCTTCAAGCAGTTTGAGAAGTTTGTTTTGGACGACTGTAGAGTAATTCTCAGATTTTATAACAAACAGTCGCTGCTCTTCGCCAGTGAGATATGCGCTTTCCATAAGCTCTTCTACATCTTCAGTCAGAAGGTCTTTTTGCTCTTTAAACGGTTTTGGAAAGACAAACACGCTACCCGTAAAGCTCTCTTTTACCACTCCCATTGCATACTCAAAATCATTTGACACCAGCACAAAGCCATTTGAAGAAAAAATATCCGAAGAAAAAGCCTTTGCCAACTTGTCAGCCTAGCTTAACTTTGGAGAACATCACCGCATCGATTGTTTTGTCGAATACCGAAGCCATCGAAATAAGCTTGCTATCAAGAGCCTCGTCGAAAGATTTGAGATAGAAGCTATTTGGCATCTGCTCGTCAAACACCCACAAAAAACTATCCTCTCGCTCTTTGGCAAAAGCCGCCATTTTGTCATCACCCCTACCGATATACCAAAAAATATAGCTTTTAAAGCTAATGTCAAGCATATCGGTATATGACGCAAATGTCTCGTTTGTACTAAATCCGTCAAGCCCCGGCAACAGACATTTGATAGAAAAAAACGGCAAAAAAGGTCTATTTTTGGACGGTTTATTGAGTGTCTTTACAAGATAGTTGGAAAACCAAGTCCGCTCTTTGTCCGTAATAATAATAACGGCGGAGCCGCCCATCGTCGTACTAAGGCAGTTTTGCACAAGAGGCACCCACTCAAAACGCCGCTCCTCAAGCCACCCATACTCGCTTCTGTCCCTAATGGTTTGCAGGGTCCAGTCAAGCAACTCTTTCATTGCGGCTATTTTCCTAATCCGTAAGCCTCGTGAAGAGTCCTGACTGCAAGCTCGCCGTATTTTTCACCTATCACTATCGATATTTTGATTTCAGATGTACTGATCATGAGTATATTAATATTCTCGTGCGCCAATGTCGTAAACGCTTTTGCCGCTACGCCGCTATGGCTTTTCATCCCCACACCCACAACCGATACTTTAGCAACATCGGTATCGTAAGTCGTAATAGCTCCAGCACTTTCAAATCTCTGCATAATAAGCTTCGCCCTCTCAAGCTCACTTTGCGGCACGGTAAAGCTAATATTTGCCTTTGCGTCTTGACCTACATTTTGGACTATCATATCGACTACTATGTTTTCATCCGACAACGCTTTGAATATATCCGCAGCAATTCCCGGTCTATCATCCACGCCTCGCACTGTTACTACGGCTTGGTTTTTATCCAGCGCTATACCGCTGACAAGTACATTTTCCATCATGTCGTTTTCCTTTGTAATAAGCGTTCCTTCGTTGTCGTTAAAACTGCTTCTTGTTACTAGATTTACATTTAGTTTTTTGGCTAGCTCTACAGAGCGGTTTTGAAGCACTTTGGCTCCTGCGCTTGCGAGCTCTAGCATCTCGTCATAACTAATGACATTTAGTTTTTTTGCTTTTGGCTCTATTCTCGGGTCAGTCGTATATACGCCGTCAACATCGGTATATATCTCGCAAAGCTCGGCGCCCGCCGCTCCCGCTATCGCAACCGCCGTAAGGTCGCTACCGCCACGCCCTAGAGTAGTTACGCTGCCATCCTCAGTAATCCCCTGAAAACCGGCGACAACGATGATGTACCCTTCAGCTATCTTTTGCTTCATATTCGTAGAGTCTATATCCGAAATTCTTGCCGTCGTAAAGTCGGCGTTTGTACGAATACCCGCCTGTCTACCGCTCATGGCAACGGTCTTGTGTCCTTTTGCATTTAACGCAATCGCAAGGAGTCCTGCCGTCACCCTCTCGCCGGAGCTTACGACGAAGTCCATCGCTTTTTTATCCGGTGTTTTTGTGAAGTGTTCCGCATATTCGATAAGCTTGTTTGTCTCTCCACTCATTGCCGAGACTACGACTATGATACCGTGCCCCTCATTTGCGGTTCTTGAGACCCTGTTTGCAACATTTTCGATTCTTTCTAGGTTACCGACGCTTGTTCCGCCGAATTTTTGAACTATCAACATAAAAGATTACTCCTAAAGACACGCAAAAGCGGCAAAATTTATTTGTTTAGATAAAGCCCTCTCTTTTAAAATGAGAAAGAACTTTTTTATATATTGGTTTTTTAAAATGCGAGATAAATCCGAAAACATTCTCAAATTTAACAAATTTATATTCGTTAAACTCAGGATGATGGGTCTTGATATTTACCTCTGAATCGTTTTTTAGTCTCACTAGATAATATTTTTGTTTTTGACCACTGTAGTTATATAGCTTTTTGTTTTTGGCAACACCGTCAGGAAAATCATAAAACTCCCACTCGGGATACTCTGAGATAATCTCGATATTATCGGTGCCTATCTCTTCTTTAAGCTCCCGAAGTAAAGCCTCTTTTGGCGACTCCCCTTCATCTATTCCGCCTTGCGGAAACTGCCAAACATCTTTCATATCGCTTCTAAGCCCGATAAACACCTTCATCTGACCCGGATATTCTGATGATAAAACTACTGCGGCAACATTGGGTCTATATACTTTTTCTTCCATTTGTTGCGCCTTTATTGTTTACACAACAAAACGAGCAAAGCTCGCTTCGCCTAACGAAACCGCATTTGCAGCGGATAACTTCTGCTCGCAAAACGAGCTATTTCTAGCTACAATGCTAACAAAAAAAGGATAAAAACTGCTTTATTTACACATACCTTTTTGCGAAAAAAGATGCGGATATTGCGCTTTTAACACTTTTGCAAACAAGCAAGGTCTCATAAAAAAATATGTTTCGGCTCTACTTTTGCAGTTAGAGCATGAACTTCAAAAACAAAACGGCAAAAAACTAACAAGCGTATATTTTGGAGGCGGCACTCCTTCGCTTTTGGATATAGCAGATTTTGAGAAAATATTTAACAAAATCATCCCGCATATAAACCCAGACGCAGAGATAACAGTAGAGGCAAATCCATCTAGCTGGAGCCTTGAAAAAGCAACAGCGTTACTAGATATGGGGGCAAACAGACTTAGTCTGGGAGTACAGAGCCTAAATGATGAAAAACTAAATTTTCTATCACGGGTTCACGATACAAAGTCTGCAATGTCGGCTTATGACGAATCTAAAAAAGCTGGATTTTCAAATATTTCGGTAGATTTTATGTACGATACGCCTTTTGATGACGAAAAGTTCTTGGAGCGCGAAATTGCCGATTTTTTAGCGCTAGACGCAACGCATATATCGGCATACTCGCTTACGATAGAGGAAGGTACTCCTTTTGAAAAGAGAGGTGTGCAGACAAGATATGACGCTGACGCCGCCGCAATAGTCGCAAAAAACTTGACGGCGGCGGGATATGAACACTACGAGGTAGCAAGCTTCGGGCGGATACGCTCAAGACATAATTTCGGATATTGGGAATATAAGCCGTATCTAGGGGTCGGAGCCGGAGCTGTAGGCTTTGACGGCAACCGCAGAGAGTACCCGTCAAAAACGATAGAAGAGTACATAAAAAACCCGTTGTTTACAGATACGGAAGAGCTTTCTGCAGACAATATAACGGTGGAAAAAATACTCCTAGGACTTAGAAGCAAGGTCGGCGTAGAGCTATCCATCTTGAACAACAAGCAAAATGAGCTAGAAACGCTACTTCAAAACAATCTATTAAGAAGTGATAGCAAAAGAGTCTACGCTACGGATTTTTTCTTGGCGGATGAGCTGGCGCTTAGGCTAAGCTAAATACATCTCCGTTCTATTTCTCCCGCTTCTTTTGGCCACATATAGCGCTTTATCGGCATTTTCCAGTAAATTTTCTAGCTCAAACCCCTCTTGTATTTCAGCGACGCCGAAACTGCAAGTAATAGTTCCTATGCCGTCAAACTCAAAGTTTGCTATCTTTTTCCGCAGTTTTTCGGCCAATATCTCCGCATTTTCTATGTTTGTCTTTGGAGTCAAAATCACAAACTCTTCGCCACCCCATCTAGCAAAAACATCGGACTCTCTTATATTTTCCATGACTATCGAAGAGATACTTTTTAGTGCGTAATCGCCGACATTATGCCCGTATGTATCGTTTATTTTTTTAAAATAATCAATGTCTATCATAATAAGTGAAATCGGCGCCTTATCTCTTTTGTATTTACGAAATTCATACAAAGCTATTTCACGAAGTTTATTTCTATTGTAAACCCCTGTAAGAGAGTCTACCGACGCCAGCTCTTCCAGCTCTTTATTTTTTGCTTCAAGCAGCATTTGCTGCTTCTTTGCCTCGGTAACATCAAAAAAAGTGACCAAAAACTCTTTTCTGTTATGCATAAAAGTAGCAGCTTTGACTGAAAATATTAGCTCTTTGGCGCTTTTTCTATCAAACAACTTAACAAGGCTTTCCGCTCCATTTTCCATATTTTTAACCGTATCATGAAGCCAACTGCCATGTTGGTCGTAATGCAAATAACCGTCACCTCCGATAAACGCCTCACAAATACATGTATAGCTCGCCTTAAACTCATCAAAAGTTGTGAAACCGAAAAAATCAAGTAGGCTTTTATTGCAAGAGAGCATATCAACACCGTCACTTACAACTATCAGCTCTGGTAAAAAATCGATAACCGAACGCAGATACTCTTCACTTTTCTTGATTTCCGTCAGGTCGTTAAATAGCAGTTGAAGTGAAGATTCGTCAAGCTTGTAACACATCACTTCGTATGACCTGTCTACCAGTAAGATAACACAGGAGCGGCTCTCTCCGGTGGTAGCACACTCAGACAAAACGGCAGAAAATTTGTCATCTTTAATAATATCGGTTATTTTCAAATCAAACAACATACCGCCGATAGCCTCCTGGGCTTTTGCATTGTGCCAACTTACATAATAACTCTCTTCGCTCTTGCTTAGCTCTATTATAGGATTTGGAATCAAAGAGAGCGCATCTCTTGCGTTTTTTAGCTTTTTTTCTAGGATTTTTTGATAGTTATCTTTGAGGTTTCTTACGAGGTCTCTTTTTGAGAGGGCGCCGATGGTATCGCCGTCTTTGCCGAGTACAAGCACATGACTTACGCCCCTGTTATCCATTAGCTCCAAGATGTCGTCGCTATAACTATTCTCCTCAACAAACAAAACATCGGCAGTCATATATGCCTCAGCCGAATCATCAAAAGAGACCCCTTTTTTGATTAGCCTCAAAATATCGACTTCATGGATAGTCCCGACTACTTTTTTTGCTTTTGTTAGTGGTAGCAGACCGATTTTATTTTTATACATCGTTGACGCAACAAGAGCTAGCGTATCTGTAGTTTTTGCGGTTATTAGCGTTTTTCCCTGAATTAGATTGAGCGCTTTTTGCTTCATACCGTCATTTTTTATCTCAAAATAGTTCAGTAACGCATCTTGCGTTAAAAGTCCGACATATCTGCCCTCGTCATCAACAACGGGTACCCTTTTTAGGTTTTTGGAAATGACGGTACCTAGGGCATACTCTATTGACCTGCTTTGATGGATAGTAACCACACCTTTAGTGCAATAGTCAAACGCTCTCTCGCTACTTGAAATTCCAGAAATAAATGATTTAATAATATCTCTTTCGGTGATAATACCGACTACTTTGTCGTTCTCCAAAAAGATGCCGGTCTTATGACGCATCTCAACTATACCATCAAGAGCAGTTTGCAGTGTAGTCTCAGTAGAAAACAGCGGTATATCGTGTCCGGCTAAAAAATTTATCCAGTTCAAAAACGGCTCCAAATTTAAGAAGTAATCGTTAATTTTACATAAATAAAAATTATTTATTCCACGCTTTTATAGTCACGAAATAGTCATTTTTTTGCACGATAAAATATTTTATGGATATATCGTTCTTATGAATTTTAGGTGTGATTTTAGGGGGAGTGAAATGCACTCTTGGGTATTCGATACCGCCGGCAAAAAGCTTATTACACCTAAGAATTCTAGACAGAGAGGAGAAAAACGCCATAAAAAATCCATTGGTTTCAAACTGCCAGATAGCATATTCGCTGCAGCTAGGGTAGTATCTGCAAGAGCCGATAGTAACGGGAGATATAAATTTTTGATAGAAACGCACAAAGGCAACCGCTACTCTACGCATCAAAATATCCGCCGTCTCGCCATTTGATTCCTTTTTTCTCCGTCAGCGTCACAAAATGCTCATACACATCCTCGGTCACGCAAGAGCTTGGCGATGCCAAATACAGCTCCACAGCCCTCTTATCACCGTCCATTATCGGCAAGGAGGAAAACTCGACAGATGGCGGCAAGGTCTGCATAATATCTACGAGTTCGCCCTCGGAACAAAATGCGGTAAAAGTCTTTTTGAATTTTTGCGCACCTTTTGGATAGAATCTATCCAACGCCTCAACCACCATCGGATGGGCCATCTGTGGAAAGCCCGGAACAAAGAAAAATCTATTCTCAAGATAAAAACCGGAGATTTGATTTACGGGATTTGACAAAAGTCCCGCATTTTTTGGCAAATACCCCATTTTTACCCTATCAGGGTAGGCTTTGTCACCAAATTTATCGGTTATAACCTTACATACGATTTCATTGTATTCCATATATCCATCCGTAAACACGGTAGCGGCGACATCTCTTGTGTAGTCGTCAGGCGTAGAGCCTATCCCACCAAAACAGAACATTACGGAGTTTTTGTCTTTTTGTATTAATTCAAACACATCGGCTATAAAGCTCGGTTCATCTTTGATTACAAAACTGGCTTTTAGTTCCCAGCCCCGTTGCAGTAGTTCGCTATTTAAAAATTCAAAATGGGAGTCTTGACGGCGACCGTTGAGTAGTTCGGTGCCTATGATGCAAGCATAAAAATTCATGGGCGTTCTTTCAAAATCTCTGCCGCTTTATGCGGCTAGCTTTAGTGGCTCAGCGCCAAGCGTAGCCCAAAGCGGCTTTGCCGACTTGGGGCGTGCAAAATATTAGATTTTGCTTTTTATAAAAATCTCCATATCTGCCACTATCTCTTCAATAGTTCTTTCCGCATTGATTGTGTGGTAGATATTTTTAGCGCTATAGAAGCTTCTGATTGCCTCGAGAGGTCCCATAAATACTGCCATTCTATTGTTAAATACTTCATTGTTATCATCTGCGCCTCTAGCTCTTCCGAGTACTCTATCTCTAGCTACCTCTTCGCTTACCATGACTTCGATAACACTGGTCAACTCAACTTCGCTCTCATTGCTTAGCACTCTGTCAAGCTCTTCCATCTGCTCTACGCTTCTAGGGAAACCATCTATCAATATTACACGCTTTGGGCTACCTTTAATAGCTTTTACGACGGTGTTAATCACGATTTCAAGAGGAACAAGATTGCCTTTTGATACAAAGCCGTCTATTGTTTGTCCAAGCTCAGAACCGCTAGCAACCTCTTCTCTTAAAAGGTCTCCCGTAGAGTAGTGTGCCATATCGGCTTCGTTATTATCACCAATAATGCTCGCATCCGTAGTCTTGCCGCTTCCTGGCGCCCCGATAATTAAAAACAGTTTTTTCATCTAATCTTCTCTCCTTATTAGTTTGACTTTTATTTTTTTGGCTTCCGTCTTCGAGATAGCAATCTTGGAGCCGCCTATATCTAGAAGCACAGGGCTTAAAAACGAATTTGAAAATACCCTTGCCACTTCGCCCTTAGTTACACCCATCGAACAAATGCGGGTCTCTACATCGCAAAATGGAGCCAAAAACTCGGCTATCTCTACGATATCTCCCGCTTTTGCGTCTACTAGTTTCAACTCTCTATTTTACTTACCCTGATTGATAGCTCTTTTAGTTGAGCGTCATCCACCGAACTTGGCGCCGCCGTCAGAAGGCATTGCGCTTTTTGCGTTTTTGGAAATGCGATAACATCTCTGATACTCTCAGACTTCGTAATAAGCATAAGAAGCCTATCAAGCCCAAGCGCAAAACCGCCGTGCGGAGGAGCGCCGAATTTGAGAGCGTCAAGCAAGAACCCGAATTTCTCTTTCGCCTCTTCTTCGCCGATACCAAGCAGTCTAAACACCTCTTTTTGCGTCTCTTCTTTGTGAATTCTGATACTTCCGCCGCCTATCTCATAGCCGTTTAAAGCGTTCTAGGCATTGTAAACGGATGGTGTAGAGCTTTTACCCTGCCCTCTTCCACTTCAAACATAGGAAAGTCAACAACCCACAAAAACTCATACTTGTTTTCGTCGATTATTCCCATGAGCCTTGCGACCTCTTGCCTTAGTCTGCCCATATATTCAAGCACTGTAGCCTTCTTGCCAGCACCGAAGAATATCAAATCTCCCGCCTTTGAGCCAAGTCTTGCGACAAGTTCGCTTTTTTCAGCGTCACTTA
>JFJP01027091.1_pt1 | contig 27114 bp, 18 predicted proteins | sample 431651 | NCBI WGS metagenome assembly JFJP01 (sample SAMN02602958, study PRJNA72255) | Microbial mat metagenome, whole genome shotgun sequencing project. | biome: fresh water; feature: sink hole; material: water; isolation source: purple microbial (photo- and chemosynthetic) mats found in...
TTTAGAAAAATTAAAAATTTTGAGAAAAAATTAATAATTTTAAGTAAAAATATTAGAAAAAAAAGATTTTCTCTTTTTTAAATGGACATATTTTTATTATTTAAAACTTAAAAAAATAAAAAAATTTAATGAAATTTTTTACTTTTTTAAAGATTTTAATATAAATGCTTCAAAAAATTTTAATTTATAAAACTTTTTTCATTTCAAAATGATTTATTCAACAAAAATTCTTGTTCTTTTTTCAATTTTTTTCTGGGTAGGTTTTCTCCCTCTAATTCAAACCCAAACCCATCAAATTTTTCCTATTGGAAAAACTCCAGTTACCGCCTATTCTTCATCCAAAGGAGACACAACTTATTACCTTTTTTATTTTTCTCTGCCCAATCTTATTAAATCCAATGCCTTCATACATGTTGAATTCCCTCAAGAGTTTCAAACTGATTTAATATCCCCTAATGTCTCTCCTGAATGTGGGTATATGAATCCAGACTATAATGCAGTTCCTTGCATCATCAAAGATCGAAAATTTGAATTATCTATGGGTTCTTTGCAAACCGGATCCTACCAAATCATCGTTGGGAAAGTTCTTAACCCTACTTCCTATGGAGCTTCGAGCAATTTCAAAGTATATACCTATCAATCCCAAGGACTCATCGATTATAATGAAAATTTAGGAAATATTGCTTTTTCTGATACTCCAAGTAAATTTTTTTTTTTTTAATTTTTAATTTTTAATTTTTAAATTTTTTTAAAGGTGATTTGCTTTCTGCAAGAGTTTATGTTTATGGCGCTGCTCCACAAATCGGTTACGGAACGCCATATAAATTTCATTTCTCATTGAATAAGGCAATAGGTCCAGGAAACTCCATCAGGATCACATATCCAAAAGGTTATACCTCCCAAACAGCAAGTTGTGAGGTCGATGGAGTTGTAGGACCTGCTTCAAAAACACTTGTACTTCATAACAAAAGAGTGTTTGTCTGTGAGAAAATCGCCAAAAATCTGTTAAATGAGGCGCTTGTGATGACACAAGTTCGAAGCCCGAGCTTTTCTGGGGTGCAAAGAGGCTTCACGATTGAGATCCTTCAGGGAAATTCACCAGTTGTTTTGCATAGATTGAGCTTTAATGGTGATATCTATATTGCTCCTGGAACTCCAACTTTTTCAGTGACCCCTAATGTTCTATTTAAGAGTGCGTATGCTACGTATAAATTTACTATTCTTTTGGCAAACAGAGTGGATTCGAATGGAGCACTTTTTCTAAACTTCACTAGTGATTGGAACCTATATTCTTCGAATTGCAAAATAAGAGCAGGAGGAATCCGTTTGCAAGAAAGTAATACAGTGTTTTCTTTCTTTTAAATTTCTGAAAAAAAATAATTAGATTCGATAAAATGTGAACTTGTGAGCTCGAATTTCGCTTATAAAATAAGTGGTTTTTCATCATTTGAAATATTTCCTTCTGTTGTTATTGAGATTGACCTTTTCAGTCCAAAGATTCAAAACGAGTATTTGGTTATTTTTTCTACGTATGATTTTATCAACAACGCCATCATTGATCTGACATCCACTTCTATAAATATTAACTCAACATGTAAAAATTAATTAATTATTTTTTTTAAATAATTTTTTCAGATGGAAAAATTACTTCCTTCCAGCCGCATGTTCAAATCTCTCCAATAAAATTGCCAGCAGGTCATTCAGGCCCTTTAGAAATTATTTTCTTCCTAAACACAGAATTGCCACCAACCAATGGAGTAACTGAAGGGAAATTTATAATTGAAATATATCCTCAAATTCCTTCACCAGTTGAAGCCAACTATGGTAAAGTGAAATGTTTTTTTTTCTATACAGTGATCAGTGGGAATGATGGGTGTACGACTTCTTACGATACATCAGACCCCACCAAAACTACAATAACAGTCTATACACCAGAACTGAGAAGCTTCAAAGAAAGCGAAATTCCCCTCACTATCACAACGTCTGGACCTGCAAGTGGATACAATGCAGGGATTCTGATAGATTCATTAGTCAAACGATATTTGTTCCATATTAGGATATTTTCTAATGGATTAACAACCCCAAATGAGGTTTTCTTCTGCAATTGGATCCCAGATTTTTTGATAATCCCTGCAAGTGATTTGACCATCACTCCTCTTATAAAAGAGCAATCTGAATGGAACCATTTAAAAATAAACCATAAAATCCAACACGATCTGTCTACTGCAAGAAATTATGTCATTAAGCTCGAATTTTCTCATTCTAATGGAGCTTGGGCAACCTATTTAGGCTATGGTTCCCAATATACTACAGGAAATTTAATTCGATTCCCTTGTTTTTCAACGGCAGGTTTGATAGCAGATCCCTATATTTCATGTGATATGGTTGTAGGATCCATTACTTCCTATATTTATGTTTACGGATTCGAACCAATAACAGCAAACACTAATGTAGAGATTCATTTGCCTAAGATTAAAAATGGGGGCACAATTAATGTTGAGGCCTCGATAGTTTTTGAGGTTTTGGAGGAAACTTGGGCTCAAGTGCCGACGTATGTGACTTTATATAGGAATACAGTCAATGTTTTTACAACAATAGCTCAGACTTCATCAGGTTGATATAATAAGAGTTTTTTACAATTTTTATTTTTTTAATTAAAGATTTTTCAACTGATGCTAATTTCGTGATCACAGCAACTAACAATGTTGTTGACACAGATGCGGCATATACTTTTACATATACTGCAACTTCGGCAGCAAGTTATGTCATCTTTGAAATAGAATCTCCGACAACCTATTTAACTTCTTTGCCAACAAGTTCAATAGCATGTGGCACTGGATCTGATAAATGTTTGACCTTTGAATTAAATACTCAATGGGTTGTTTTTATTCCAGCTTCAGCCACAACGAGCATTTCAGTGACTTTACCTTCAACAACTCTCAAAAATGGTGCATATGTGGATAGTCCAACATCACCAACCCCAAATACTTTTAATTTGAGAACTTTAGATTCTTCTGGGAATTTGTTGAATAAAGTAAAGAATACCTTTGCATTGACCGAAGCAACCATTACTTCCATAACTTTTGATAAAGATACCACCGAATCTGTTCTTTATCAGGTCTCAGAACATTTATTCGTGATTTCCTGGACTTCAATAAAAGACATATCAGCTGGAGGCTCGATTTCACTCGTTTTTTCAGGAATTTCTCAGCAATCCTCATCAGATTTTTATTGTGTGACAACAGGTTTAACGATTCTGAACACAAATTCTGTTGAAGGAGTCACTTGTGTTCAATATTCTTCTAATGTAATAAAAGTGAGTAATTTAGATGCTATGGCAGCTGCAACAAATATAGGAGTGACTTTAAGATTGGTGACGGGAACAACAAATGTAGGAGCAAATGTGAAAGTTTTAACTTACAGGGACTCTTCACAATCACAATTAGTGGAAACAGGTACAGCTTCTGTGGGAACTTCTTATAATTCTGGAACTGCAATGCAAGATTTTTGGGTAAATTCTCCAGTTGGCATTCCTGGCAAAATAGGAGAAGTAGTTCCCATTGTCCTCCAAATCCAACCAACATCTGATTCAATTAATACTTTACAAGTGACCTTCCCTACAGGTTTCTCCAGTGCTTCAAGCCTAATAGGCGATTATACTTATTGCTCTTTGGATGCCACAAGAGTAGCATGCTCTTACACACTATCTCCATTGGTCTATACTGTGACCCTTTCAAGTGCTTTAAGTAACTCAGTAAGCCAAAAGTTAATCTTAAGCACACTTTATACAAACCCTTTGAACGGAATCCTTCTTCCTATCACTTCAGGAAACTATAATATTCAGGTCAATTTGTTAACTGATTCAACTATAATTGAGCAAAACTCTCAATATATTTTTGTTGCTCCAGAAAAACTCCCTTTTTTTGATGTTCGCATGGCTCATCGAACCCAAGACGAAGAAAATTTTTTTATCATTTCAATTAAAACTTCAAAAACTTTAAATGCCTACAATGACGCAGCAATTCCTGGCAAAATCCACATTCTTTTCCCTAAATATGCCACTGATGGAGTTACTCAAGCTTTTGATTCAGATTTGGGTACAGGTTTATCAGCTTCTGGTATTCTTCCTTGCTCCTTTGATGGTTTGACTGCTCTAACTACCACTCGATTAAAATGCAGATTGATTCCTGGATATGTGAGTACTGCGACTGACATGGTGAGAGTTGAGGTGATAAATTTTGATACAGTCGCAATTGGAACCAGTTTCCAGGTGAGAATCGCCAAAGTGAAAAATCCGAGCACTTTGATTGTTGATGCTGATTTCAAAATCGATATGTTTCAAATTACTTTGACGACTGGCGCGAAGGAGTTTATCCATCAAGAAAAATTCAATCTCTTTATGAATATAGATAATAATTCTCCTGACACAACTGACACTTATTTGGTAGATTATAGCACAGGTGCACTGAAATTCACTGGAACTAGAGTTGTTTATGAGACTGCACAAAGCTTGGCTCTAAAAATATGGACACAATCCAACGCTTTGAATTTAGGAGATTTTTTTATTACTTATTTGCCATCAAGCTTTTCTGGATTGCAAGATAGTATTTTGGGATCTTGTGTTGCTAGTGTGAGCACTTGCTATTCTTTTCCAGATGGAAATATGGTAATTTATGAGATAGCGAGCACGATAGCTGGAAATACGGCAACAGACGCTCCAATAACTCCATTGGATGTTTTCACTTCAATACCACTAAATGGCTTATCTTTTTATTCCTATGTGATACAAAATCAAATATACACCCATAAAGTGAAGCATGTTTATCAACAATCAGATTTAAATTCACTTATTGGGGTCATCACTTCGACTTCTTTAACCACTTTGCATGCCGATGTTCTTCAAAAAGGTCGAAAAAACACTGAAGTTATTGTTTCTTTTATAGTTCCTCATGCAATTCCTTCAACTGGGGCGATAGTTATCACATTCCCTTCAAATTTCCCAAAGGTTTATGGATCCTGTAGGAGCTTTGTAACAGCTGTAAGCACTCCAAGTGCCTTAACAAGCAAACTTGGCACAATGATGGGTGGAATAAGCTGTTATATCATAAATACTAATGCCTGGTACATCACAGGGTTTCAAGCAGTAGTAGCAGCAAGTGCAATAAAAATCTATGGAATGGTGGACTTGCCAAATTCAAATACTGGAACAAGCTTGTCATCACAATAATTGTGGGAAATACAAGTAATTATTGACATTTTTTTTATCTATTATATTTTTTATAATAGACTCTATATCAGCTGATGGATCGTGGACCTTTAAAACTTTAACTTATCCAAAAGTTAACGATGTAGCTCCTATTGAAATATTCTTTTCAGTGGTTGCAACTGTTTCAACAGCGAAAATTGAGGTTATCATGAATTACAAAAATCAATTAGGGGTAGTCAATCAAGGATTTGTATACGATTCCACAAAGAAATATATTTGCAAAATCAAAAAACTAGCTGATACTACAGATGTTCCTTGTTTTCTGACTTGTACAACTTCTTCTTCTTCATTTTTTTGCACAGCATTGGCCTATTCACAAATAACAGCTGTAATGTTTTGATTTTTCTCCTAAAAACATTTTTTTTTTTAAGAATACATATTATCAATTGACAATGACAACATTATATCAAACACCCAATGATGGAATCAAATATCCTGCATATGCGGGCTTATTTGAGGTTTCGATGACATTTTATCCCAGTTCCATCTCCACTACAAAATCTTATGGAGATTGTAGATACATTGAAGTTTATCCATCTTCTTTCACATTACTGTCCTTGAAAAGTTTTGTTTCAGGATCAACTGAGAAAAACCCGATTGAAATAAAATTCAAACCATCTGTTGCCCTCACAACTTTAAATTATCTTGTCATTGAAATCCCAACGAAGTCAAGTGCAAGCAATATGTTTTCTAATGATATCGGATTAGGAATCACCAGAGATAATCAGGCGATAACTTTCGATGAAATTTCAAATAATTATCTCAGTTATTTAATCTTTTATGATTGAATTTTTTATTTTAATTTTAATTTTTAAATTTAGGTGGATGCTATGGATATTTAGGTGATCAAACTAATTCTCTACCTGGAAAAATTATTTGTCAATTTTCTGTAGGAATTTCCACAGCAACAAGTATTAAACTTTATGAAATAAATTAATTTTTTATTTAAGCTGTTGATTTTGTCTTTTTGCTCACGAATCCAAGCACAACAACAAGTTTGTCAATTCCTATCTTAATTTATGTTGTTGATGCTAATCAAAAAATTCAATTTGACTATATTGAAAACGGGATTTATGTCATTTCGGGTTTTTTCTTTAAATTTTTTTAATTTTAATTTTCTGTTTTAGTGGCAACTGTAGAAAATGTTGCAACATCAATCATTTTTTCTCCTACAGGAGTAGCAGCAACTTCAACTCTATCGATTAATTATCCTGGTTCTGTTCCTTTGGTGCAGACTTATGATGCATTTATCATTCAACTCGCTTTTACCCCCGTGAAAATATCTTCTGGTGCTTGCGTGGTCATAACACAATGCACTTATAGAGCATTGATAAAAACCAAATTGATTATCATTTATCCAGGAACTGCTGGTATTATTTCTGGATCAATTATTAGTTTATCTGGTTTTACTAATCCGTCATATGTTTTAACTGCTGCAGAATGTGTTGTTTTTGCATGGGCTCTTCAAATTTCAGATAAAATGAATTATAAATCGTATTCTTATGCAGCGATAAGCACTTCAGCTATTACATCAACTAATATCGGTGTTACTTTAACACAGGCATCACTCTTCACAACAGAAATTAACCAATTTGGACAATATTCATTTGATTTCACATTTAGCTCAACAAGCATCAGAGATTTAACTAAAGTAATCACTCTTTTAATACCAAGTTTAACAATAATTTCTTCTGATTGCATGGCATCTCCGGACACTCTTGCAGAAATTAGTTTGTGCAATATTGATAAATCAAATAATGTTATGACCATTAACATTTTCTCTTTCCATGCTCAAAATTCACTTAAAGTCATGACAAGATTTAAGGGCGTCCTAAATCCTTCAACAGTGGCAGAACTTGGAGCGATTGAATTTCACATTTATGCTATAACAAACCCAACTCATTCAAGTGATGAAGGTATTATGTACAAAAATACCCAAGATTCTCACATATTAACAACAAATTCCTTATCGCCTGACGTAGTTCCCAAACCCTATTATCTAGAAATTATGGATTTGCCTTACCAAGACAGAATCTATTCATTAGGCACCAATTACTATTTCTATCTAAAATTTGTGATCAAGCCAACTGCATCAATTTCTGCTGGCTCTTTGAAAATTAAATATAATACAATTGATATTAATTTTCCAAGTTCGGTGGCAGTTAACGATATCAATGACAACGAATTGCTTTGTCTAGTTGATGAAGTGAGAAAAACTTGTTCAAGATCAGGTGATACTCTCACAATTTCCTCTGTCACTTTGACAACAACAGCTACTTATCGAATCTCTATTGGAGTGACTAATATCTATTCAACTCCAGCACAATCCTATGTGGTGAATGGATTAAGTGCTCAATCAACTAAATATCATACTGATTTTCAAGTGTCTCTCTATGATTCCTCTTCAATTTTGGTCAATTATGGGGAGGGCAGGCATTTAATTATTGCAGAAAAAATGTTTTCAAGTGCCTCCATCAAATATATGACTTCTGTAAAAGCAAATAAAAATATAATCTCCGTTTCTTTTACACCAGTAGATGTTATTGATACATTGATGTTTGAATTTCCAACTCTTTCTGATAGTGGTCAGGCTATTTTTGATTTAGATTTAGGAGGCTTTTTAGATGGAGGACAATTCCCTTGTGAAACCTTAATTTCAAATCTTCAAAAACCTTATTGTTATTTGAAAATTGGAGACAACACTGTTTTAGGCTCCCCTACTTATGTTGTGATGAGAGGTTTCACTCCTGTACTAAGTGTTTCAAATGAATTCCTACTTGTTGGATTAACGAACCCAAGCACTGCTGGTGTTTCAGTTTCCTTGAAGATTTATGGTTATTTAGGGAGTGTTTTCAAAGGATATCAAGAGTTTGAAAATTTCTTTATCACTCAAGATGGAACAGTAACCCTTAGCTCGATTGCAAACCAATTCATTGTACAAAAATTAAATACAAAAAAAAGTGCCACAATGACGCTTGGTGTTTCTATTCCAGCAAATACTTATATATTAGTTGAGGATAAAAGTACTGGTGATACTTCCTTTCAAATAGATTCTGTGCTGAGTTTTTCTGCAGATTCTGGAACAACAACAGTCAGAAAAACGTTTGGAAGTATCGCCGCTTCTCCAAGATCAGTGTTTTATGCTTTAAAGTATTCAGTTACTAGATCTTCTGGAACATATCCTCTATATAATGTACTAGTTAAAGATCCTTCTTCGAATGTTGTGTTTCATCATTACTCTAATGAGTTGACGGGAGAAATTAAAACAACTAATATAATAACTGGCAGTCCCTATATTGGTGATTGTATATTGACATCAAGTTCTCCTCTAGAAATCGCTATACTGAAAAATCAAATCACACCTGGAATTTTAAAGTTAAGTTTTGGTAGCTCCATTTCTGATTATACTTTTAATGACGGAAATATTATTGTAATAACATTGGCAAATTTCGCAGGAAGTTCTCTTCAAAATTGTTATATAATTGATGGATTAACCGCAACTTATTCATATATTCCAATTGTATGCACAATTGTTTCATCTGTTCTAACGATCACTGGATGGAACGGAATAATTTCTGCAAATTTTTTGAAAATTTATCTAGAATTCACAGCGAATAATTTGGGTGGAACTGGAGGAACTATAAAAGTGGATTTTTACTATAATTCAAATACGAGAACAAATAGCTATCCTTATATATCAAGTACATCTTCAGCTATAACATGGCCTGTATGGTCTTCTGCAGCTATCATAATTGAAAATTCTTTTATCTCAAATCTAGTTGTTGATTTATTTACAAAAAAAATAAGTTTTCGAGTAACTCCTTCAAGTATTACCGTTTTTGATACGATAATTTTAACTTTGGGATCTGAATTTTTGAGTATTTCCACAACTTCAATGATGGCAAATTCTTACTATCAAACATTTGATGGAACCACTACAGTTAACAATAATTTTGCATCAATAACTAAATCAGCATCAATTTTAACAATTAAAACAAGCTCATCAATTAATTCAGCAACATTTACTACGATTGATTTTACATTAATATTTGATTCTTTAACTTTTCCTATTTTCAACATCGCATTTTTGACCTTTGAACTTTATTTGAGCTCTTTTGTGCCATTTACTTTAGAAAGGGTATCAATTGTAAAAGAGTGCTTTGAGACAACACTTACTCTAACAGCAGGATCTTTAAGTAAAAATGCAAACACACTAACTGAAATTTACCTCAATTATCCTAATTTTGACTCAACCAAAACTGATACCATATTAATAGAACTTGATAATAATTGGAGTTTCTCAACTACCTCCACCGATAATGACTTTCCTATCCCTTGCATTTCCTCAGACTTTAATGTGGCGACTTGTTACGCTCATAAATCAACTTCAACAGGTTTTCCTAAAAATTCTATCACAATACATTCAGTTTCAAGTGGTTCCCTAACATATTACATTAGCAAATTAATAACATCTACCAATGTAGCATTAGTTCCTATTATAATCAAATATATTCGTTTTGCATCATTTGTTCCTCTATCTTCATATATTTCATCATCACGTACTCAAATTCTTTATATCGACTTAACAAGTCCAGCCGGTAGTGATTCTGGAACATTGGCAATAAAATTAAATACAATAGCCAGCCCTTATACTACTATTTACACAGGAGATGTTGTTGGAATGGAGATTAAATATACATTAGGCGCAGGAGCACTCGCAATTAATGATATTATTTATATAGTTTTTAGCGATTTTAGTTCTTTCAAAAATATAAATGCGAATTTAGGAAGCCCAGGAGTTACAACTAAAAGAATTTATAAAAATCCTGATATAATAATTGCTAATACGGCGAGTACATTAAGTTCTGTGACTATCAGTGATGTATCAACTTCCTCAACCTTAGCTCAAAAAACTTATAGAAACATTGATTATTTGATCACAGCATTTATCTATCGTAATGGGGTACTTTTTTCTTCAGCTTCAACAACCATAAATGCGAATATCTTGGAAGCAAGTTGTTTTAATAAATAAAATTAAAAATATATATTTTTTAATAATTTTAGAAAAGATTGGAGCAACATTTACATACGATCCTTTATTTTCATGTTTAAGTCAGTTTTCCTTACAATTACCCACAATAATGAAAGTTTCTTTTTCTTTATTAAACAATTTACTTCCAACTGATCAAATACAATTAAAATTTTTGAAATCATCATATGTTTTACAATCGACAAGTGGTTGCACTATTTCTTCTGATTATGATACAATATTGGATCCATTAAAATGTTTATTCAGTGCTGATGCAACTTATTATATACTGACCATAACAACTCCCACAATCCAAATTCCTTCAACAAAAACATTAAATGTTTGGATTTCATTAACTAATCAACAATTAAGTAAATTATAATAATAATTTATGATAGTTCATATAAATCTCTTCAAATTTTATTAGGCTCAACCGGAATTTTATTAGACTTTTTTTCACAGTATAATACTCCAAACTATATTAAATATCACTCAATTGGAGTGTCAACATTCCCAACTAGCTCTAATTCTGGGACTACAGTGATTCCATTGAATAATTTATATGTGATACCTGGATATGTTCACCAATATTTGGGTTCAACTACTGGTTACAACCCTGTCAGAATTCGCTTTCAATTATCTGCATCATCAGGAACAATTTCTCATGCCAATGGAGGAAAAATTAAAATAACGAGCACTTCTCAATTGGCTGCAGGAATCACATTGAACTGCTATTTCAAGAAATTTATCTCATCAACGCTTAAATATAAAAGTGATTACGTTATATATTATCCCTCTGTTGCATGCACAGAAACATCAAACTTGATCACAATAAATGTCCCCAGATCAGATTTACAAAACGATGCCCTTTATGAACTTGTTATTTCTTCAAAAAATCCTATTTATCCCAAAGCCTATACTTCAACGAATATTGGTATCAATAGCTTTAGTTCTAATCTTCATTTCAGCATTGTATTCTCAGATTCTTCTCCTTTGTTTTATAGCTTTGATAGGTTTTGGGGTTATAATGGAGGCACACAGAATAATAATCTAAAATTATCTGAATTTTACCTCACCTCCAAGGTTTCTGCAGAAGCTTCGAACATTTTCTTAAGTTTTCAAATAGCCGCTGGAATTACATTAAATAGTTTTCCTAAATCTTACATCGAAATAGAATTTCCTACATATAATAGCATGTTTCCGAATCAATTAGTAACTTCTGATTCATCAAATTCTGAACATGCTTGTTACTTATCTTCCTCTATCCCAACTCAAGCTTTTCTTTCACTGGGTGCAGGCTATCAAAGTCCAAGATGTATATTAATCTATGGTGATGCTTCATTAAATTTACCTAGTGTGATTAGAATCGAAAATTATAAACAATTTATCGCTTCAATGAAGGTGATGATATCAATAGAAAATATTATTTTGCCAAGTTCAACTTCTCCTTCAGTTGATTTTAGAATTATTTTCTACACATATCCCGTCAGTTTTTGGAAGAAATATTTCATCAATGTTTATGATAGTTTCAATGTCATAACTACCGTCGCAGCAATCTCAAAAAGTGCTATATTCTCAAGAACATCAGGATATTGGTCAAGTCCTTCGGCAACTCTAACAGCGACTGCTACAAATTGGTATCCTGGCAGCATCATCAAGGATAAGCTTTTGATAAAAATACCTATTGATTTTGCAAAATTTATCAATTTTGGTAGTGGATCAACTTTTGCTTTAACTGGCGCTACGTTAACAACTTTATATAGAAACACCAAAAATTACTATATTTGTAATTTTTCTAATATTTATTTTCAAATTTATTCTAACTTTTTATTTTAGGCATTTTACTGAATACTGCAGTGTCAAATTTATCTCCAACACTTACAATCTCTGCATTAACGTTTTCGACAATATCATCTCTCTCTTTACCACAAATTATCACATGCACAGTTTTCACAAATTATCAGCTGAAAACTGTGTTCACAATGACTTTGTCGAGCATCGCTGCAGCCTTGTACGTATATACTTACCCAACTTCCATAGCAGACTCTTTTATTTCTCCAATCAACCTTGGGACAAATCTTTATCCTATTTCTTTCACATCTCTTCCAACAACGGGGCTTGATGAAATGAAAATTGCCATTTCCTCCGGATCATTTAAGAGTTGCTTTGTATCTGGATATTTTTGTTCTGTTTTAAATAATGATATCTATCTTAGACCGCAATCTCAATCTGGGTAATTAAATCATAAATAAATTTAATCTTATTATTTTTTTAATTAGAACTTTCACTGCAAGTTTAACCGTAAATGCAATAATAAAAAACGGGGGTGCTTCTTCTATTAAACTTACTATAAGTTCACTTGATAAAGGACAAGAAAATTCTTTTAGGCCTCAAAGCGGAGCTATCACATTAACGAGTTATTCTGGAAGTAAATAAAAAAAATGAGAGAAATTTTTTGATTTTTTTGATTTTTTAGCAATTTCAGCTTTAAATTGTCAAACAAATTATGAAAATGGTTTGGCCAATTTTTTCCAATATCTCCAAGATTTGACCTTATCATCTTTATCAGCGATTACACAGCCATTGAGAATATATCTAAAACCTAGTCAATCATTAGACTCTTCTGATATCATTAAGATAACTGTTCCATCTACTCCGGCAAGTAGTTTCAACCCACCAACTACTCCTTTATTTTGCATGATACAAACTTTTGTTAATGAATATCAACTTAAAACGCCTTATTATTCACATGATTGTTCATTTAACGCAGGTGTATTTACATTCACTATTCCAAGAATAAGTTCTGGAGGCTTATCCTCACTTTTATATCATTTAATCACGATTAAAACATATTCAGGAGGCGGATTGACAATACCCAAAATTAATACTCGATATCAAGTGGGTCTATCAATCGAACATCCAGCCGCAACAGTTATTCAAAAAGATATCATTTATTTGTTTCCTCCCCAAAGTAAAATAAACAATTAAATTTTGTTTTCTTAAATTTCAAATAGTTACTTATACAAGTCTCACAGTTGCCCACATGAGCACAACTTTGAATACATATGATGTTCTGAAAATTGTATTCAATCTAGATTCAGATATCGTTTCAGAGTTTATCACGACAACTTCCTCTCCAACTGCCGAAATGGTGCTTTATTTCGAGTTTGACGGAACGTATTATCCTTTAGATTTAGGGTTCAGAACTTCTGGATCATATGGATATACATCAACCACCTCATTAATTTCTGGCGATGAATGTGATCATTCAATCTCACCGACACTAAATAGCAAATCAAATTTTATATCAGGAGATGCATTTGGAACCAATCCCAAGTTTCTCATTCCAAGACATAATGTTTTTTTATCAACCTCTACTTATACTTTGATAATTCCTTTCATCAAAACACCGTCAACGTTAACTAAACCTTTAAATTTCAAGTTCTTAGCTGTAAAATATGAAATTGATCAGGCTTATCCAACTTTTTTATTGAATTATGACTTGAAAAATCATGCTTTCACTGTGGCATCAACTGCAACCACTTTAACACAAACTCTTGCCATTACAAGTATACTTCAAGCAGCAACTCAAACTATGGTCGTGACAATTTCAAGCCCCACTGGTGTTTCATTCACTTCAACTTCCTTTGGTGGAATTGCGATTAGAATTTTAAATGGATATAAATCTTCGAGTTTCACATCTGTTACAGTTGCCTCATTTTCCTTGATTTATTTTTCAATTACAAGTTTATTTTTATTGCAACCATTATCCCCTCCATTAGCAAGTACAACTCCAATCTCTTTGGTTGGTTTGAGTACAATGGATTATGTTAGTACTGCATATTCGATAGAAAGCTTTTTATATAACTTAAATGTATTGAGAGGAACCGGAAGCAAAATTTCCACCACAATTAATCCTCTTTCTCAAAAACCTGGATCTTTTTCGAATATTGAAGGATTTTCAAATCAAGGAAGTGAAGGATTATATGAAGTGACATTTGTTTATAGTCCTTTGTCAATTCCCAGTCTTGGAACAATAGAAATAACACTACCTGCCACCTTAGAACCAATAACAAATTTAGGTTTAGGAGATTATTGTCAAGTTAAAAGCCCTTACAATGAAGGAACTAATGCAGATTCAACAAAAAATGTGGTTTTTTGCTATCAAAAATCAGCCACTGTTTATAAAATTCAAGGGTTCGGCTCTCAAGGCACCTCAGTTTCTTTATCATTACAGATGTATTTAAAGGTTGTTTCAGAGTCAGGCTCTTTAGGCATATCATCCATGTGGATTTTCGGAAAAGATTTAAGCACTGCCAAAATAATCTCAGTCAATGTTGTTTCATCTTTAACAATCTCCACTTCTTACGGATATATAACTTCTCTTTCTATTACAAATGATTTCCCTCTGTTTGTTTATGCGAATGAATGGGGTCCAATAAGCTTCAATTTCAAAACAACAACAGGCAGTTTGCAATATGCTGATAGTGCAAAACTGATTTTAACTCTTCCTACAGCTTTTTCTTTACCATCAGATGCAACAACTAAAGTTTACGTTCGTTATGGGCTCGCCAGTGGAGGTTCATTTATCACTGTGATTCCAACCATATCAGGTCAAATAATCACCATTCCTATTCAAAATGGTTATGACATTCCAATCAATACTGATTATAAATTAACAATTGAAACAGTTTTTGCCAGCACAAATAATGGTATTGAAAGACCAGATCCTGATTTGTATAGGTTTATATTGGAATGGAACGATGCAGCAACCTTAAAAGAAATAGGAATATATGATTTTAAGGTTATTCCCAAAGGTTCAACAATTGGTTCTATAGAAATTTATAATGCAATAATCAGCGAAAAAACTATTATGAAATTTGCATTCACTCCAGATCGAAATATCCTCAGCAGTAATTTTGAAATTCACACAGAATTTATTACCAATAATGGTTTTTCTGAAGTATTTTTGAGCGATTTGGGATTGGGAATGACAACTTCTCAAAATGCTCAAGAAATGTCTTGTAGTGAGCCTTTATCAACGAATTTAATAGCTGCAACACGAATTTCATGTGTTTTTGGGAAAGGAGACTCAACAACATCACTATCAGCGAAACTCAAAACTCCAATTACCACAGCCATAAGTCTTGGTACTTTAATTAATTACTATGTAGCTGATGTTGCAAATCCCTCATCAACTGACTACAAAGCAGGAATAGCCATTCAAGTCACAAAAAAATGCAGAAATGATGGATTAATGTGTATCTATTTTCAAACTTTTGTTACCTATGAGGTTCTATCAGCACCATCAACCTTGAGTTATAATTATGATCTAATATTTAACCCGACCAGAGGAATCACATTGTCTTCAAGTCTTATTTATGAAACAACTGTTACTCATAGTTTTCAAATGAAAGTCACAAGCAGCTTATCTGCAGGAGATTATTTAATTTTTATTTATCCTCGATATAATTTGATTTTAAGTGATATATGCACTTCAACTTCAGGCTCTTGCATGACTTTCCCCATCTGTAACTGGGTATTTTTAACTTTAGCATCCGCAATACCTGTTTCTTTAACCACAGTAACAAAAGACATAGTAATAACAAATGCAAGATATGTCGATGTTGTAGGTTCTCCTATTTTTGTGCAAGCATGGTCTGCAACAACAAATTTGCGACTCAATGCCCAACAATTCAATCATCCTTCCTATACTCCTTTCGTTACAACAACTTTGCGACCAATTACTTTGTCAATAACTCCTACAAGAACTACTCCTCTGAATTATTGGTTGAAAAATTTCATGAACTACGCATCTTTGACTGCAAATGGGATATGGTACAATAGCGAAATCACATGGTTCAAGTTAGTGGCTTCATCCGGTCTTAATTATTTTGATTCCACGTGCAATGCCTCTTTGACTTTGGCGACACCTTTAAGAAATCATCCCTATCCAGCAAGGTTAATTTGTAATGTTGCTGACACCAATATAATTAAAATAACAAAGAACTCAAATTATCCATTCCCAGCCTATATTTCAGACTTCGAAACTTGGCAACTATCAATAAATTTCAACTTTTGGATTTTAGCGACAGCAGTAGAAAGCACAATCACTTTTACTTTATATGGAAACGCAGTTGCAAATCTTGATACTTACGTTTCAAAAGGAACAGTATCTCTCATCATAGACCCTTATCTTCAACCTGAATTCAGTGATCTTACTTTTAACACAAATAGTTTTTATGATAGAATTGGGTTGCCAGGAGGCAAAGTTGAATTTTATATGTTATTGAGACCAAGCACTTCTTCTTCAGTCTACTCAGTTAATAAATTGGTTTATACAATTCCAAATGATTTTGGTTATCCAGCAGTTCCATATCTGGATTGTGAAATGAAAGGAGCCACAAATCCTCCAGTCAGTTCTTGTCTATTGCAAAGAATTGGGGGAAGAACTTTAGTAACTTTGGTTCCAAGTTCCTATTCTAACGAAGTAAAGATAGTTAGATTGACCTATAATGCTGGCAATACTGGATTGTTTACAGTTCCCATTATAGGGGGGAATAATTATGTTTTGCAAGTAGATATGTACACTGACAATCAATTGATTGAAAGAGGAAATGCTAATATAAGTGAAATTTATTCAGGTAATCTTTATAAAACTAATTAAAAGTTATAATTTTTTTTTGTATAGGATCTTTGGCTATTGCTGGAATCACAATAGAACCTGGAATGGATGCTTCAACTTTATCATTATTTAAATTGACTTTCCAAGTAGGAAGTTCAAAAATACCTCAAGGCTATAATCTTGAAACATTTCCGTATTATTCTAATATTGTTCTGAGATTCCAATCGAAAAATGGCTATGAAAACACACTTGGAACCAATCAACTCAATAACACTCCAATAAATTGTGCACCAGGTTCAGGTATAACTGGTAAGAATCAAAATTATTAGGTTGATTTATTTAAAAAATATTCCAAAAATAGTTAACTATAAAAACCGACTGAGCTGCAATTTAAAAATTGGATCAAATACCGAAGATTTACCTGAAATTCAAGTTTACGACTACGATGAGATAGCAGAAAATACTATTGTCACAATTTACTTTGCAAAAATTAAAACCTTACCAGTCGGAATCACAGCAACAATTTCATTAGGAGCTCGCTTATATTATCGTGAGAAATATGGCATTGTTTACGTTTATAAACTAATTGATTATCTTCCTGGAGCTAACACAGCTTTTGCTGGTCTAACTGAAACAAGTGGAACAGTTTCCTTTTCTAGTTCTTCAACAGTTTTATCTACAAACAACTATCAATTCACGTTTGCATTAACCTCATCAATCACAAATGCAGATTATTTCGCTTTTCAATTTCCTTTAGATATGTTTGACAGATATGCCGATTCCTATGACCAAGTATCCACAGATATTGCAGGCAGCTATAATTAATTTTTTAATTTTAAATTTGATTTTTTTTAGGAAATATTTATGTGTTCCCCATTTCAAATCTTCTATATTTCAAGCCAATAGCAACTATGTCTGGAAGTCAAACTTTAACGATTCTAAATTTAAATAATCCAGGTTATGTTATATCAAGCACATTTAATGTGAAGGGTTTTTCTATTGTTAGCAATAAAGTGGTTGATCAATTTACCTTCTCTTTATCTGTGAATATTCAACCTTGTTCAAGTTTTAGCAACTTCATTCAAACATCAAGCAGTTCATACAGTTCTCAGAACAATGTAACATTGACCTTCACCTTCATCACAGGTTAAACTTATTCTCAAATAAAACAAACTTAATTTTCTAAAAAAAATAAGGTCATAATATTCCAAATCATGGTGGAATTGGAATTGCTTTAGCTTCTGATAGCAATTCCAAATGTATTTATGGAGACTTATTACATTTGGGAGCTACATGCAGTTTAATTGGTTTTGACAGCTCAACAATTTGCTCTGTATCTTCTAAAAACATTTATATTCTTTTCAGAGGAGTTTCAATAAGTAAATTGAGTAATTATGTCGTCCAAATTTCGGGATTAAACAATCCAAGTTATAGTACTGATTCATTCTCGAATATCATAACAACCTATTCCGATAATTCAAATATAATCTGCCAAAGAAGCTATCCAGTTCCTTCGGTAAAAGTGATTCCCATAAATGCTTGTGAAATGCAAATAAAATTGGATTATTCAACTATGGGTCAAACTACAAATTATTACATATCAATTGGATGCAATGGGGTCATAAGAGAAAATTCAGAAATTCGTATCTCAATGCCTGTTGAATTGGGTTTAAATCATGGAGATATAATAGAATGTTCATGTGATAACAATATCTTACTTTCTAATGAATGTTTAGTCGATCTAAATAGTTCACCTAATAAACTCCTCATAATAGCTCAAGCCAATGGATTTGGATCATATTCGGGTTTAGTTTTGAAACTAAACAAAATTAAAAATCCAGTTTTGCCTTCTCCTTATTCTCTCACTAATATTGAAGTTTCCTTCTATAGTTATTCAGTTCTATATGGAAATACTAGAAATAAATATTCAATCTCTTATTCAAGCGACACTGTCAATCTATCAGATGGTCAATTGTATTTCAATAGGTTAATATTCAATGCCAATGAAGAAAGTACCTATTTCTTTACAATATGGAAATCTGTTCAATCAACAAAACCAATCAATACCATTTCTATACAGTTTCCTGATCAATTCATTGAAGGTTTAGGACAATCAATTTCCTGTGGAGGCTATTTAACATCCAAATCTCCATTTGAATCGTCAATGGACCTGATAAAGTATAAAGAATGGAAACAATTTGTTGCTCAAGGGAATTACGAAAATTTAGATTGCATTGTTGATCAAAAGGAAATCATCATTCGTAATGCATACAAATATGCTATGAATAATACACAGTTTGTTAACTTTTTCATCGATAACATAGTGAATCCTTCGAAAAGCAAATCATCCATTTTCAATGTAATTTATTCTTACAATGATCGTGTTGATTGGGTGAAGAGTCTTTCCATAACTATAGATGCTAGCGCCCTGCCAAACATTATTCAAATTTCAAAGATTTCTTTAACTGATTATAATGTTCGAAGACAAGCACAATATACTTTTACAATTGGATTTCCGAACGGAAATTTCTTGAATTCTTATAATTCTCCGTTATTTTCTTTAGAGCTTCCTCAACAATATGCCCAAGTTCTACCATCACAACCAAGTTTCAATTGTTTTAATAGTTTTTTCTTAAATAAAAATAAAATTCCGACTTGCAATTTATATGGAAGAGAAATATTAACTGAACCTTATCCAATGAATGCTAAAAATAAAAGCGAATTCCAAATGATTTATGAAAAATTAATCAATCCCAATTTTAAAACAACTTGCAGTAATCAAATTAGTCTTTCCCAACTTTACACCAGCTTTAAAATCAAATTGATTGATATTTCTAATAATAACATCATAGCAAGAAATTACCCTGCATTAGATTTAGCAAATTGTATTGAATTCCAGCAAAATTCTTATGTTGCTTATTTAGAATACAACACAAATATGCTGATTGGTCTAACTTATCAAATAAATATTATTTTAGAAACCCCAGGCGATGGTATTACTTATGTCCCTAAAATAACAGGTGCTGATACTACTTATATTTCAATAACCCCAGATATTCTTTCCTTTGTTAACTACACCACCACTAATCTCTCATTCACAATAAGCTCCACGTACGATGCTAAAGTTGGAGAATATGTCATTCATTCTAATATTTATGAAACAACTCCAATTGCATTTTTTTTACCAATTTTGAATCAAAATATCAATTTGGTTCGATCGAGCAATATTCTATCTATAAATGATGTTTTGCTTCAAAAAGCTATCATAAGTTTTGATGATATCCAAACTATTGGAAACGGTGCTGATGTTGTCATTGTTGAAGTCCATTGTTCTCAAGCTCCTGGTGACACATTCTATTTAGATATTTCATATAATACAAGCATTCTACAAATAGCTCCTTCTAGAATTATTTTAAAACCATCTATAAAAACCGCAAGTTTCTCGATTAAAGCTATTGGTTCAGCTGATTGGCAAGTTGTGAATTTTTCATTATCTGCTTCCACTCAATTCATTTCTCAAGAAGACATTCCTTTTATTTTGGAAGAAACTTCAAAGAATTTCACTTTAAAGAAGTTTGATGTGAATTATGCTTTAGAAATATTTGGAATCAAAAAAAAGTCATTGAGTAAAAATTTGGCGACTTTTGATGTTTATACTTCAAAAAAATGCAAAGTCTCATATGCTCTTTCTTATTATGGTTCCCCTGCTCCTTCAAAAACTCAAATTTTAGAAAACACTTATTCGAAAAATGTTTCTTTCGGAAATTTGTTTTCCCAACCGTTTTATCATAAAATAGTCGATTATATTGCAGAAGTCGATTTCTCCAATTTAGAGGCCAATTCTCAATATGTTTTATATACAATTGCCCAAGACGAATTCAATATAACGAGTATTACATCAATAGAATTTACAACGAAAAGCTTATCTTTCAGTTGGGGTATAAAAATGCATTTCCTTGAAAACATAACTCTTGCTGCTGTGCTAAATGGATTAGCTCTAACTCTTAGATTGCCATCATCGCGATTCGTTTTATTAAATGACCATAAAGTCAAGGAAGCCTATGTTCCAAAAATAATGAAACCTCGTCCCATTATCTATGAAATTTTAATAGCCCCTGATCCTTTTAATGACGAAACTAAGCCCAGATATTTTGCTGAGCTAATGAGCACAAATACTTATATTAAGAAATTCAAATCAATTTTATCTCAATTTAATGAGGTGAAAGGAATTTTCGTTTATGAATATAGATTAAACCCTCCAAAACTAAAATATGAGCCGAAGAAAATGTGGTCGAAATATTATGAAGTTTTGATTTCAATGTCCACAATGCAAAGATGCAAGATCTATGCTATCAGAATTTTAGATCCTCATCCTGAATTAAACTCAACAAGAATAACTCCAACCTCTCAACAAATATATAAAGGAATGAACCAAACAAATGATTTATTGAATAAAACACCATATTATGTTTTCAAAGGAGTGACAGATGAAAATGGATACATTGAAATTAGCATGACTGATTTATTTGATGGATATACATATGATATTTATATCACAGCAGGAAATAATTATCCTTATGAACCACAACTTTTGTTTACGAATTCAGAAGTTCAACATATTAGAATTACAACACCAATAAACAAAAGTAAAATAATAAAAAAAACACTATTAGAAATATTATTTTTTTAGATGTCAAAGGAAGAAATATTGATTATAACATCACTTATAAACGTGCAACGTTTAGTAGTTAACTCAGATATAAATTTTAATTATTTTTTTAGCGATTCATTATTTTCTTGACAGAATAAAATTAGAAAAAAAAATATTTTTTTAAAATTTAAAAACTTTTTTTATTTTTAAATTCATTTTTTTTTCAATTATTTTTTTTTTTAACAAAAAAAAATCAATTTTTTCAAATTAAAAATAAAAATTTTTTTTGTAAAAAAAAAATCAAATCAAAAAATAACATAAAGTGTTTAATTTTTTATGCAAAACAATCAAAAGCTCGAATGTTCCAAATGCAAAGAAACCATTCTGGTTAAATATTATGAGGCACAATGCAAACATGTTTTGTATTAAGATGAAAAAAATAAATTTAATTTCAAATTTTTTTAATTTAGATGCGTTTCTTGTCAAAATCTCTTAGTTTCACAAAGAAAAAACGATTTTTTTTGCCCTATTTCTTTTTGTAAACAAAAAATAAAAGTGTCAAATCTGCAACTAATGTTAATTAAAACTTCAGAAGAAATGGAGCTCGAAAAAGAAAACAATATTCGAAAAGAAATTCATTCACAGTATTTTTTTTTGAATAGTTGAAAAATATAGGAATTATTTTAGGATTGGGAAAAAAAGAGAGTACTTTGAAAATGAAGAAGAATATAATAATTATTTAATGGATTTTGAAGATATAGGTTCATTAATAAACTAAATTGATTCATTATATATGTCTATAGTATTGGAGAAATTAGAAAATAAAAATCTTGAAGATGCCGACAAAAAATTAGAGCATTATAGAGAAAAATTCAGACGAAAAGAAGAAAGTGGCCGGATTATTGTTTCCAATGTTAAGAGGATCAATAGAGATTTTTTAAGAAGACTAAAACTCCCGACTTTTATTAAAAAAATCAAGAATGATTTGAGTCAAACAGAGATCATGTATTTGGCTGCAGGGAATGAAAAAAATATTAGGTTTTTAAAAGGTTGGCAAGGTTTACAATTTATGAAGAAAATTTAATCATTCCGCTTTTCTTTTTTTAAAAATTTTGAAATTTTCTTTTATTTTCATAAAAATTTGTTAATTTGAATATTTAAAATTATTGTATTTTTTATTTTCAATTTTATGGAGTTTTGGGAATATTTTTTATCGAAGCTTTAAATTCCATTTTTTTATAAAGATTTTTAAATTAAAGCAAAATAAAAACGAAAAATAATTTTCTCGTTTAAAAATAAATGGAAAATCAAGAAAACCCAAAACTTCAAGAAATTTTTGATATCCTTCTGATTGCTGGTTATTTTCGAGTTCGAATCCCAAGTATCTCAGTTTTCGATAAAATCCTTGGTGGAATGGCTTGGAGTATTTCCTGTTCCAACGTTGATATTGACATAAATTATAACGATGATATGACAATGGGTCAAAAGATCAAGTTATCAGAAAAAGTGATTGAAGGTTTGAAGCGAATGGCTTGTCCTTATGTTTTATATCCGCATCAGATTCAAGGTTTAGATTATGATAATTTGTTTCCAGTTTTTCAATACTTGATAAAATTTGTAATTGAAACAAGAGAATATCGACAAGATTTCAATAAAAATATGTCAAGTTTTCTTGGTGGAAAATTCTTAAAAACCGCTGAAACTGAAACAGATAAGAAAATCATCACAGAAAACATAGAGAATTCCTTTACAAATGATCGAAGATTGAGTAAAAACTCCAAAATCATGGGTTTTTCAAAAAGAGACCCATTACGAATTTATTCAACTTTGATTGAATTTGATGACAAAACTGCTTATAAGGCCTATAATAAATTATGTGCATTGATTTCAGGAAAAGGTCTTCAAAATAAAGGAGCACCTTCAAAAGATCCCAACCCTCTTCATAAGAAGCAATCATTCACTGCCGGAAAAGGTAACCTTCAACAACATGACAACTCAAATCAAGGATTCATTAATATAGGAAATTTTTCTCAAATGAAAGAAAGCACAGGAACAATGGGAAATTTAGCAGGAAATATGGGAAATTTGGCTGGAAATTTGGCTGGAAATATGGGAAGTTTGGCTGGAAATATTGGGGGAAATGTAGGAAATATGGGGAATGTTGGAAATTTAGGAAATTTAGGAATAATGGATTATAATATTTTTGGTGAAGAAAGTGCCCAACAAGAAAACTTAGAGCAAATAAATGAGATATTGGATGAAAATGAAAGGAATAATTTTCGGAAATTGGAAAGAAGACAATCAAAAATCGGAGAAAATCTTTTCAAATTGGTTTCAGAGAATAAAGAGAAAATAGCCGAAAACTTGAAAGCAGCTTATGAAGAAAATAATGTCCAAGATGATGAAATGGAATTTGCAACATTAATTCGCAATGAAAAAGAGCGACATATTCAAGAAGTATCAAGAATTAACAAAAGATTTGAACAAAATGAAGAAAATATTGAGAAAATGAAGTCAAATATTTTATCGCAAGATGATGTCCATAGTGACTTAGAGCAAAAAATATTAGAATATAAGAAAAACCAAGAGGATTTAGAGGATACTATTGCAGTGATTCAATCAAAAATAGACGAATTCAAAAACAAAGTTTCTGTGAATCAAATGAATAAAATTCAAGGTTTGATTGATACGAAAAATCAATTGAAGGAGAAAAAATTAACTATAAAGAAAACCATAAAAAATGAAATGGCTGATTATGAGAAAGAAAAAAAACAATTAGAGCAAAACGCTCCACAGTTCAATCAAGAGTTATTAGAGAACATGGCTGTAGAACTTTCTAAGAAAAAGGAAAAATATGATAAAAAATATAAAGATTTTGCTACATTGAATCAACAAATCGCAGTTCTTCAAAGGAAAATTGAAAGTTGTCCTTCGGCTTCAGAAATTGCTCAATATCATCAAAGAATTTTTGAACTATTTGATAAAATCACGGTCGAAATGGAAAAATATAGAAGCAGTTTCTTATTGCAGAACAATTATTATGATGTCAAAAATGTCTTGTTGCAAAACGTTGATGTTATGAGAATTTTTAAAGAAAATTATTCAGACTCCGCGAAATCTAAAAGTAAAAAAGAAGAGTTTCTCAAAAATTTGCAATTAACTTTTAGCCAATTAAACCAAAATCAGAAGAAAAGTGTCGAGATTTTGGATAAATCCAAAAATGGTAGAGATAAAACTTATGAAGATTTTACATTTCTCTTACATATAGAAAGAGAATATTATAAGGTTTTAAAGCAGTTGCAGATGGAATATGAGAAAAATGAATATTTTGTTGCGAAGCTTGAAGAAAGAGAAAATGCTGCCTAATTTTTTTTTTAATCTTTAATGAAAAAATTTAAAAAGGAAATTAAAAAAAAAAAAAAAATTCTTAGAAAAATGTTTTTTCACAATTTTTACATAAATTTAACTTCAAATTGATTTTTTATTTCAACACCTTCAAAAATAAACATTTTTTTCTTAAATTTTTCAAACTAAATTTTTCAAGCAAAATTTATAAAAGAAAAAAAAATTATTTGTGTAAAAAAAAAATTTTACATAAGTTTTAGTTAAACCCAAACAAACTAAATTCATAAAAAAAAATAATAAATAAAAATAAAAATGGCCTTGATGGATCAAATGAACGGAGCAGAGTTTCTGGATTTTGGGTCTTGGTGGGGAACATTAGATAATTATTTTAAAAAAATATATGACAATGTCAACTACTTATACGAAAAAAAGCAAACCTCCATTCAATTTCTAACTCGAAAAGAATACACATTCATTTACAAGTCTTTTATTTTGAAAAAAATCTTTATTTTTATATTACAAAAGAACTATTTATGACATGTGCATCAAAAAGGATTTTCATTATGATGAGCTCTTATATATCAAATTTGATGATATCATAAAGGAATATTACACAGATTATGTAAAATTTCATTTGATAGAAACCTATTATAATTATATGTTTTAGGTGTTGAATATTTTTAAAAACAAATCTAATGAGGAGCTATTGGTAGAAATCAAAAAACGATGGAAAAATCATCAAGATTTTTTGCATTTATTGAAAAATCTCTTCAATTATATTGTAATTTTCAAATTAAAACAAAAAATTTTTAATGAAAATATAAATGGAAAATAAAAGGATCGTTCTTTTGTGATCCATCACAGCATGGAGAATTTGGAAAATAAAGGAATGAAAGCATTTCAAAGATTTATTTTTGAAGAGGCGAGAATGAGAGCCATTTCAATTTTTGTGAAGGAATTAGAAAAGGTTTCCAAAATAAAAAAAAATCACAAAATTATATTAATAATAGGATCGTGATGAAATAAAAATAGAGAGAGGTTTATTGAAAGAAATTTCGAATATTTTTTTAAGAATGAATGAATGTGCTGGAGAGAAATCTCAGATTTATAAAGAATTAGAGGTTTTTATTGAATTTGCTTTTATAATTTAAATAAAACATTTATTTGCAAAGAATCAATTAATTGATTGTTCAGTTGTATTTTACAAAAAGATTTTCGATAAATCATCCAAAAGCTGGAATTGTTCAGAACATGTTTCAAATACATGGAGAATATTTGAGCAAGAAACTCAAAGACTGGAGGAGTGTCTTTCACAAAGCTCCACAATTAGGGCAATAATGAAAGAATTCAATAAAATTTTAATAGCTGATTATAAACAAATTCTCATAGAAAAAGGATTTTATCTAATGCTGAATAACAAAATTATTTCAGTAATAGAAGTTTTTATTTGAAATTTTTTAATTTAATTTAATAGGATTTAGATCACGTTTTCAAATTATACAACAGATTGGATGATAATTTCGAAGGAATTAGACAAAAATTTAAAGATCATGTAATCGAAAAAGGCACTGACCTCATCACGAACAAAAAAATTGTTTTAGACAATTTGTACAAAATAGACAATAAAAAATATTTGCATGATTCCAATGTTTATTTCAAAATAATTTAATTCATTAAAATTTTTATTTAGGATCCTAATTTTATTTTAACCATGATAAATTTTCACGATGAATTCTCTAATTTCATTGAAAAATCCTTCCAAAATAATTATAATTTCACAATAGTTTACAGAGAAGCATTGACTTCAATTTTAAATTCTGAGATTGGCGTATATCATTTAAAGCCATTAATATTATTCCTTCATTTTAAAGCAATTTAGCTTTGCTGAATATTTAGCCAAGTTTTCGGATAAAGTGATGCGAAAAACAGTCTTTAAAGGTCGGAAATTGCAAGAGGAAGAAGTTGAGACTTATGTTGAAAAAATTATCCGTCTTTTCGATAATTTGAATGATAAAGATTTGTTCATCTCAATTTATAAAAACTATGTGAATTATTTTTGAAATAATTATTAATTGCTAATTATTTATAATTTATTTCAAGTTTTCAGAACGTTTATTGCAAGAAAAAGACAAAATTGATTTTGAATCAGAAAAATTAGTTATTTCCAAAATAAAAATTAGGTGAAATAAATAAAAAAT
>JFJP01027154.1_pt1 | contig 27112 bp, 39 predicted proteins | sample 431651 | NCBI WGS metagenome assembly JFJP01 (sample SAMN02602958, study PRJNA72255) | Microbial mat metagenome, whole genome shotgun sequencing project. | biome: fresh water; feature: sink hole; material: water; isolation source: purple microbial (photo- and chemosynthetic) mats found in...
GTTGCAGAATTTATATGGTCAAAAAACTATTAAATAATAAAGACTTTTTTATAGTAAAACTCTTTCATTTTTTTTAGGCAGTAAAGATCTGGTTATCTTAGACCCAAAAAGGGAGTTTTATGAAGAAGAAACTTTGGGATTAATTTCAAATAATATGAATCGAGCTGTCATTTGTTATTTTCTTTCTGATATGATTTTGGTGACAGAACGTTCAAATGAGTCTTCACGTTAATATTTAAAAAAAATTATTATTTGATACATTTTTTTTTGTTAAGATTACAAATTGTTGAACTACATCATTTTAAATGATGATAGTTTTGTGAAATCTTTGCCAAATACCAAATATTTTAGTGAGTTATTCAGTGTAAATGGAAGCAATATTTGCTTAACTTTTTCAGTCCAGAATATCAACGATAAACAAAAGTTCTTCAAATTGATAAATGGGATTATTGAAAAATTGAAAGAGAAAAAAGAAAACAAATTAAATCTATTGAAAAAAACAACAAATCTACTGTCTCAGGAACTTATTTTAAACAAATTTAATGGAGTTAATACAATACCAGTCAAGGTGAGTGTTATTGGAACAGAAGAAAGGAATTTTTCAACATTTGGAAGATATACAATGTACATAATAGAAATCCAATTGAATGAATTTTCGCAAAGAATTTACATGAGATATTCAGAAATGATTAATCTTTACAATATTGTTAAAAAGCATTTCCCTAAAATAAACATCCCGAAAATCACAAAAAACCATTGGCTTACATATAGAAAAACTAAAATTATTGAAAGCAGAAAAATGCTCATTGAAAATTTTTTGCAAAATATTCTAAAAAACGAAAACGTTATTTGCAATTGTGCTAAGATCTTAAGTTTTCTTAATCTACCTCTTGATCTCTATGAAGTTCATTTGAATAAATTTAGGAATACAAATCCTTGTTTAGACCTTTCTCAATCTTTTTCCTCAATCAATTTTTTGAAGAAATACTCAGATTCAAACAGATTTGATAAAATAATTGAAGGTCAAAATGATGAAATAGGTAAGAAATGTTAATTTTTTCGTTTTTTAAAAATAAATTTTATTTGTTTAAAAATTGAAGAAATAAAATCAGATAATGAAGTATTTGGCAAGAGAAGCTCTGACGACCATTTCAATAGATCATTTAAAATACCTGCCCAAAAATCATCTAGTTTTATTTTAAAGAATCAAAGGCAAACTGTGCATAAATTCAAAGAAATGAGCAAAATCCAAAGCGAAAATTTCTCAAAAGAGATTAAAATCCATTTCGTTGATGGATCTTCAACAACTCTTAATATTAATGTGAACACTACTGCAGAAGATGCGGTTGAGAAAATTGCCAAACTTATCAATTTAAAGAGCTTTTTGGATTTTCGATTGTTTCTAATTGATGAATATAACAACCAGAAAATGATTGATGAAGATGAATTGCTTTTCAAATTTTTTTGTCAAGGAAAAGCTTTTCAAAAAATCAAATGGGAGTTTGATAGCCAGATAATTACCAATTTTCAAGTGAGTTCAGAACTTTTACGGAAAAAAACTAAAAACAAAAGTGTTTTCCATCAAATGAAAAAAAGAATGTCTCATTATTTTTCGCTTACGAGAATCTTTAACAAAGACAAAATATTGAAAATTATTTTTAAAAAATATTTTTATTTAGATAAAAAACTCGAAAAAGAAGGTATTTTAATTAATTTTTCTATAATAATTAATTATTTAATAGATTTTTTGGAAGACCTTGTGAGAGCAAAATTACTGGCTTTTCAAATTTTTACAGATATCGAGAATTTCAAATTTCAATTAAGAAGTCATGATTATATTTTATTAAATGCCTTATATATTTTCATTAATTATGGGGATTACGTCAATTATAAAGAAAATGACAATTTTTTGAAATTTCTGAGCAATATACCTTATTTTCTGAACAGATTGAAGAAATATCCATCATGGATGAAACATGTTTCTCATACATGGGAGAAAATTTCTCAAGATATCGAAAAAATTTCACAGAAAAAATTCACAGCTTATCAAAAAAATATCCAAAAAGCTTCATTTGAAAAAAACCAAGAATCATATGAAAAAACTTTAATTAACATGAGTGCTTTCAGTTCATTGAATCGTTTAAGCGAGAGCCCCAAATTTATAGATTCTTTATTGTCTTTTAAGACAATTTTAGCTTGTTATACTGTTATTCATATCTTTGAAAATAATGAAATTTATGGTTCGGAACTCTTTTGGATTGAAACTTATAATCACAAGATCACAAATGTTCCGAAATATATGACTTTGGGTGTGAATTTTAACGGATTAAGCTTTTTAAGCTTAAGTGATAAAAAAATTATTAGAAAAGTGACTTTTTCTGAAATTGATGAAGCTGTTTCACAGCCAAAATCTTTACTACTCAAGTTGAAGAATGAATTTTTTAGATTCAATACTTTCAAGAGCTTTGAAATTTGTCAGATTATTGAAGATTATAAAAAATTTCGCAGGAATTATAATATTCTTGAAGAATGATCATTGTAATTATGGAAAAATAGTTGTAAAATTAAATTAATTAAAGTTTTGGTTTAAATCTAATTTTTAAAAACAAAAAAAAATTATTTTTTAATGTGTGAAAAAACACCTAACATATTTCTAGAAAAATTCAAGATGAAATATACCCTAAAAAATATAATTCTTTAAATTTTTGATTAATTTCTAGAAGAAAAAAAAAAAGAAAAATTTCTTTAATAAATAATTTATTTTAGTGAACAAAATTTATTTAAAACAAGGACCAAATGTTAAGGAAACTTTCATTTTTAAAATCCATAAACAAAGGCTCATATTTTCTGATCTATACATCACAGAATAGATTTGCAACAGAAACACCAGCACAATCAACCTTTAATGAATTGTATGATCATAAATGGTTAGAATATGACCCAACTCACAAGGTTTTTTTCGAGCTTTAAAAGAGAAACTTCTCTATAATTTTTGATAATCTATGTTAGAAATCTCAAAAATCTCATAAAAGCAATGCTGAACAGAATATTGCGAGAATTCCAATCGTTTATGTTACAGAAAATATCGTTCGATGCCTGGTTATCTAACAATATTTTTTATTATTAGGTTTCACATGAAATAAATAATAAAAATATATATAGGGAGGAACTCAACCAGGAGCTGGCCATCCTCAAGTTTATATTCAATTGGATGTAAGGGATCCAAGCAAGCCAAGTGTGTGTAAATATTGCGGATTACGATATATGAAAAAGAATGATCACCATCATTAAAATAAATGAACCGATTTTTTTTAAATAAGAGGAAATTAAGAAATAAGAAGCAATTTCGGCAGTCTTTGAAAATAAAAAAAATCTGCATATTTTTTTCTTTTTCTTTCAAGTTAAACTTAAAAAATCACCAAATTTTTTCAGAAGAAAAAATTCAATAAATTCAAATTTCAAAAGAAAAAATCTAAAAAATTAAAAGAATACATTTTTTTTCCCAATAGTTTTACTAAAATCCCTAATACAACTAGAATTTTAAACTTTGAACTTAATGTGTTCAACTACTATTATTTAGACTTTAATATTTCTTTAAAATCTTTCTCCTCTGATTCTTCTTGCCAATTGGATATCTTTGGTCATAATAGTGACTCTTTTGGCGTGAATGGCACAAAGATTGACATCTTCGAATAATCCAACCAAATAGGCTTCAGCAGCTTCTTGCAAAGCCAAGACAGCTGAGCTTTGGAATCTCAATTCAGCCTTGAATTCATGGGCAATTTCTCTGACGAGTCTTTGGAATGGTAATTTTCTGATTAATAAATCAGTGGATTTTTGATATTTTCTGATTTCTCTTAAGGCAACTGTTCCTGGTCTGAATCTGTGTGGTTTTTTGATGCCTCCAGTGGCTGGGGCACTTTTTCTTGCAGCTTTTGAGGCTAATTGTTTTCTTGGGGCTTTAGCTCCAGTTGATTTTCTGGCAGTTTGTTTTGTTCTGGCCATTTGAAGGATGAAAAGGTTTGAGGTTTGGAGTTTTGTTTTGGAAATGGTTTTTTGTAATGAATTATGAAGCTTGAGAGAAAATAATATAAATGTTCAAAAAAAGAATTAATTTGGTGATCTGCAAAGGGATTGGATTATTTTTTTAAATAAAGTTTCTTGGCTTTTGAATTGTCTGAAGTATTTGAAAAATTAGAGGGTTTTTTAATCCAAATCTAAAATTAATGAACCAATCAAATTTCAAACTTTTTTTTGTGTTTTATTAAATTAAATCGAATTTCAAAAAGTTTTATTCAAAAAAATTGTTTTTAAACAACAAACACCTTCATCACATCTTTCCAAATCAAAACATTATAAAATGGTCGGCCAAGGCAAAGGAGGCAAAGGAATGGGCAAAGTCGGAACTAAAAGACATGCCAGAAAAACTCATAAACAATCCATTGAAGGAATCACCAAACCAGCCATCAGAAGATTGGCAAGAAGAGGAGGAGTTAAAAGAATTTCCTCTTTCATTTATGACGACACAAGAGCAGTCTTGAAAAGTTTTCTTGAAAACGTTGTCAGAGATTCAGTTACCTACACTGAGCATGCCAGAAGAAAAACTGTCACTGCTTTGGATGTTGTTTATGCTTTAAAAAGACAAGGAAGAACCTTATATGGTTTCGGTGGTTAAAAAAACCAAGAAAACATGGATTTATTAACTTAATTTTTTTTAAATCCCATTTTTTGTTCCATTTATGTTTAATGAACGTTTGGATTTCAATAGAGTGAAAATCAAATAAATTTCTTCTCCTTTTTTTTAACTATATTCTAATTTCATTTAAATATAGGAGGGTTTTTTTAACCTTCAATTTATTTATTATCAAATAAAATTGATTATTTCTTTTTGGAGGGAAAAAAAACCAATATTTGTCTTTTGTTGGAAAAAAAACCCTTTTTCTCTGAGGGAATTATACGAAATTTTTGATTTTTTTTATATAAAAGAAATGATTCTGTTGTTAAATTTTCTGGAAGTTCTTGTTTTTCCTTTTTATTTAATGTTTGATATTTTGCCTTTTCAACTGAAATAATAATAATCAAGAGCCCCCTCTAATTTAAATATTATTTCAGAATAAATGAAAACTATAAAATTGTGATGATCAAATCATTCTTTATAACTTTTATTTTTCTTCATCGGGAATATTGTGATAAAGGGTTTTCTTTGATGTGTGGTTTTTATATATTTTAATTGTTTTTATTTTGCATGATGAGAAACAAAGTAAAGCTTTTTTTCTTTTTAAGTCTCCAGCCAAAACTTATGGAAAATACAAATATTATTTTATTTTTTTAAAAAATTTGAAAAATAAAAAATTATTTTTTAAATTAAAAAAAAAAATTAAATTAAATTAACGAAAAGAAAATATTATGAATGAGGAGAATTTCAAAGAGATCGAAACATATAAATATCTACTTAAAATCACAGAGGATCTTCTGGTCAATGGAGGCTATCCGAAAGAGATACTTAACAAATATTATTCTTTAAAAGAAATAAGTTTATCGAAATTCAAAGACTGCACTTCAAATAATAATAATCAAATCCTTTTGAACGAGGAGAATGAGCTTTCTTTTACAAATCATTTAAAAGAAAAAGACTTTGAAATTCTGGAAAAAATGTTTGATTCACTTTATGAATCAATTTGTGCAACAAAACGAAATTTACAGCTTTTAAATATAAAAGAAAATAACGATTTAGGCGAAAAACCAATAATGGAAAAATCCTTTTTGAAACTGCCATCCATGATTGAAACTTTCAAAAATACAACAAGCAATTTAAAAAATTATTTATTTTTGATTTTTTAATGTTTTATAGATAATAATGTGAAGGATTTAAACAATTTACTCAAAATCCATTCTGTACAATTTTTAAAGGTTTTCAATGAAATTGAAGAAATCACAAAAACAAGTTTTGAGGAATTGATACATTCGAGAGAATATATCAGAGATTTGGAAAGCCATATTAAAGAAATCCAGGTCATTGAAAAACAAGAAATTTCGACTCAATTTGAAAAAGTAATAATAAAAGAAATGAATTTAAATCAATTTTTCCTAAGGATAATTCAGAATATCCAATTGAATATAAAAAATTATCAGATAATTTTGTGACTTTGCAACTTGAAAATCAAACAAATATCGAAAAAATAAAGAATTTGCAAACACAAATGATTAATCAACAAGAACAATGCAATCAAATAATAATTGATTTACAAAACAAAAATCAATATTTAGAATTGAAATATGATGATATTCTGAAGGAATCCCTTGAAAGTACAGATACAAAGAAAATTTTGGAAGAATTTGAAAAAAGTTTTAACTTGATTTTTGAAAGATTTTCTAATATAAAAGAAAACTTTTTGGAGCAAACTCCTCTTAAATATTCTGATGAAAACCTTTGCAAATTTCAATTTTTGAAATATTTATTTGAAAAATTCGAAGATGATAATATGTGGCTTGTCGGAAAATTAAAAGAATTAACGCAGGAAAATCTTGAATTAGACAACAAACTGAAAATATATGAAGAAAACCCTTTTTATGAAAATCAGAAAATTGTAAAAGAATATTTAATTTTTTTGTATTAAGAGGTAATATATAGGATTCAAAAACTTTAGATGCTGCAACCGCTAATTTTGAATCAGCTGAAAGGCAAATGAAAGTAGATAAAATTTATTTTTCTAAAACATTTTTTTTAAACTAGAATACTTTGAATGAAACAAAAAAATATTTACAAAGAATCAAAAAAAATTAATTTATTATTATTTTTAATTTTTTTTTTCTTTCTGTGCAATTTTTTTCCCATTGCTAAAAATTAATTTCGAATTTTTTTTGTAAGATAAAATAAGTTTTTCAATTCTATTTTTTTTTTTAAACAAATTTGTATTTTCAAATGTCCCAATAAAAAAATATTTGTTTAAAGCAATCAATTAAAATTATAAAATTTTAATTAATTAATTTATTACAAAGAAAATTGATTTTTAAAAATTAAATTTTCAATTTTCAAAACAAAAATTAAATTCTTATTTTTATTATAATCAAAAATATAAAAAATTGTTTTAAAAAATTCAAATTTTTTCAAAATAATTTTTAATTAGCACGTCATTCACATTTCCAAATTCTTTGGAAGTCATTTGAAACTCATCATTTCCATTCGACAAAACCATATTATTTGAATTTGTGGCAGATTTGCTTTTTTTCAAACCAATTTCACCCAAATTGTAGTTTATATTATGAGAGATTTCTTTTGAAACGTAGGAGTCTTCTTTCTTTAAAAGTGACTCAAATTCTTCCTGACTATAATCAATTTCTTTTCCGTTCAGAGAGATCTGTGAAGAGTTTTGTGTTTGTTTTTCCAATATATCACATTTTATTAAAGAGTTTTCAAGTTTTTTGGCATTATCATCAAGCTCAAAGCTGTTGATCAATATATTATAATAAGAAATTTTTAAGCTATTAACTTCTTTTTCGTAGAAAAACAGCTTATTTTCTTCTCTTTTTTTATGTTTTTCATAATTTTTGCCAATTTTTGAATCTAATAGCTTCATGGGGTTTTTTATCATTTCTAAGAACTTTTGAATTCTTTTATAAAAAGGTCCTCCGCAATCTTCAATGAGAAATTGAACATCATTATGTCCAGCCCCTTCTGCAATCACAAGCCAAATTTGATTATTATCGCTTCCTGAATTAATATATTTATCATATAATAGGTGGCTGTGTCTGACGTCAATAGTTTTATCTCTTTTACCATGTATCACAAATAATTTTGCTTTAATATTTTCAATTTTATTAATACTGCAATAAATATCACAAGAAGAATATGCATAATCCCATTTTGCATTCTTATCCATCCATATCATTAATGAAGCTAAAGGGGATTGTAGAACAACTCCTCCTAAGTTTTGATACCGAGAAGCAATCTCAATAGTTGGCCCTGTTCCCAAGGAAAATCCCCATAATATTATATTTTTTATATCATATTTCAATCTTTCTTGAGCGAAACTTATTATATATTCTAAATCCTCATAAGTGGTTTTCTCTTTGGGCTTATAAACATCAGATATACCATATCCTCGATAATCATAGGCTATAATATCTGTCTTGAAAATTCACTTTAATTTAAAATTCTATTTATTATAGAAGTACTTTATATAGTATCGAAAGATTCACTGCATAACTGTAGACATCCCCTAGATCAGATGCATTTCCATGACTATATATTATCACAAAATGTCCTTCTGATCTAAATTTTATGTTCCATTGACTATTTATTAATTCATTTGGTTTTTATACTTGATATTTTTCAAGTATATTAAAGGAATGAAACCAATTCTCTTGTCTTTATTCATAATATTAAGAATAAAAGGTTCCAATTCGATTATTTGAGGAGAAAGCGGTTTTTTTGCTTTTCCATCTCTTTCTATTAAAAAAAATGACAATTTCATTTCCCCATTAATAATAGCTCGCTTTTCGAATCTATAGCCTAAACAACTAAGAATTATTTATGTTTATATTTGAGATCAACCTCTTGGAGATGGTGGTTTAAATAAAAACCAACTGCAAATATGATTCTTCATTTTTAAATTATCGTTGAAAAATTTGTACAGTCCAAGCAAAAAAAGTTTATCAGGTTTTTCTTTGTTTTGGGAAAGCTCCTCTTTTGACTCCATATGAGTTTGTTGTATTAACTATTTGTTAAATTTTGAAATTTTATTTTTCTTTCAAAAAAAATTGATTTGAAAATTTCAATAATTTTTAAGTAAAAAAAAAAACATCTATAATAATTTGCAAGACTCCTTAAACGTAATAATCCTCCTTGATTTTATTTTCAATCCAATCCAAATTTACTGATTGCGGTCTTTCAAGAGGCACATCTAAAAATATTATTCATGATAAAAACAGCGTCTCTTTTTTAATTTTAATTACCAATTCCCCTAGCCAAAATCATATCAGCCATACATCCCAAAGCTCTGGAAACAGCAAAGACCACAGTATAGAAATCATATTCTTTAAGACCATAATGATTCAGCAGCACTCCACTGTGAGCATCAACATTAGGCCATGGGTTTTTGACTTTCCCCAAGGTTCTAAGAATTCCAGGAACCACTCGATAGCATTTTCGAACTAATGAAACCAAAGGATCTCCTTTGACATATTTTTCAGCGAAAGCCTTTTGATGTAAAAATCGAGGGTCAGTATGTCTAAGCACTGCATGTCCATAACCAGGAATAACTTTTCCTTCTGAGATTGTGTTCAAAACATATTCTTTGATTTTTTCATCACTGATATTATCACCAAGCTCATTCTTTTTTTAAAAAATTAGGAAAAAAATTTATTAACAAAATCTGCAATTTAATAATAATAATGTAATGTGAACCTGTAAATTCATAAGCCATTTTAAAACTTCTTGATTGGCCAAACCATGAAGAGGTCCAGCTAGTCCACATACCCCACCTGCATAAGCTAAATAAGGATCTGCCAAAGCAGTTCCTAACAAATGGGTTGTATGGGCACTTACATTACCTCCTTCATGATCTCTTTAAACAAAAATTAAAAGAAAAAAATGGTTAAATTTACGAATGAATAGATAAATAGCCTCTCAAACATTCTCTTATTTCGAACTCTTTATAACCCATCATATGAGCGAAATTTCCAGCCCAATCCAAATCAGGATTTGGATCAATAAAATCATCTTTTCTATACTTGTGTCTGTAGATATAACCAGCAACTCTTGGGATTTTGGCCAAAAGATCTAATGCATCCTCTAGAACATATTCCCAATATTGACTTTTGCTAACTCCTTGAAACATTGCTTTTTCGAACTTACTATTAGGTTGCAAATAAAGTAAACAGCTTGAAAGCATGGTCATTGCATGCATGTCAATAGGCAAATCTTTGATATATTGCTTCAAATCTTCAGTGATTTCCCCTCTTTGTTTGAATTCTCTTGATATTTCTTCAAATTCTTCTGGCGTTGGGAACTCTCCAGTCAGCAAAACCCAGAACAAGGATTCTGGAAGTGGTTCATCTCCTTCACCATCAGGTCCATCCTTAGCTTTTGGGAGAAATTCTGCAATTTCTTGAATAGAATAACCTCTGAACGTTATCCCCTTAAAAAATTTTTATAAATTAAAAAACAGAAATTTGAAAATAAAATGTACAGTTCTGGGATCCAATACTGATGTATTGTAGAGAATGGAAGATAAACCTCGACATCCTCCCATCACTTGTTCTACTTTGATTTTAGAAATTTCTTTGTCGCCATATTTGATGTTTAGATCTCGAAGATGTTTCTCCCATCTAGGGATTTTCTGAGAAAGTACACGCTTGAGACTAGAAAATGGCTGAGAGGAAAGACGAACAATTGATTGATTGGCACGCAAGACTGATAACATTTTTTTTCTATGAAGGAATTTAATTAAGCTCAAAATTTTTTTATTTTTTTCTGTTTATTCATAAAAAAAGATATTTGAGATCGAAAAACTAATCCTATGCCAATTTCGGAAGTATAAAACTTATTCAAATGTTTTAGTCATTTTTTTAAAGACATGAAAAAACTTTTGATAATTGCCAGTTTTCAATAAATTTTTTTTTGTTTTAAATTAAAAAATAAAAAGTTAAATTCCCTCTGAAAAATGCTTTGTTCAAATCCCCAATTCCGAAAAATCCGAAGCCTTTACAACCGACATTTTTCATCGCTTTTCAAAGAAATCATGTCCAAAAAAATCCCATTTTGGCAGAAAAAAATAAATGAATTGCGTGAGAAACATGGTGACAAAGTATTAAGTAAGATCAAATTAGGGCAAGTTTTGAAAGGAATTGAAGGGATTTCTGCAATGTTTTATACAGCATCTGTTGTAGACCCTAAAATAGTAAAAATCATTCATAAATTTTATGCGAATCTTTTTAAAGGGAGTGATTTATCGAGGATTTTCTATTGATGAAATTTCTGAATATTTGCCAAAAGCGAAAGATGGGCCTTTTAAAGAAGGGGATGAACCCTTACCAGAGTCTTTCTTATGGTTATTGATTACAGGAGATTTTCCCACTCCGCATGAATATGAGGAAATTATTAGGGAATTAAAGAAAAGAGGACCCTTGACTCTAGATGTGATAAATTATATCAAAGAATTGCCAAAAGAAATGAATCCTATGTCTCAATTATCGAGTGTTTTGCTCTATTTGCAGCCGAATAGCTTGTTTCAAAAAGCAGTTAAAGAAGGTCTTAGTGAATCTCAGCAATGGCAATTTGTCTTTGAAGACGCATTGAATTTAATTGCCCAATTACCTCAAATAGCTGCATATATCTATTGTCACATATATAAAAATAATGTGTTTATTGAGCCAAAAACTGAATTAGATTGGGCCGGAAATTTCGCACATATGTTGGGGGTAGATTTATATGAATTCCGAGAATTTATTCGTGGATATTTATCAATAAATGCGTAATTTTTATTTTATCTAAGGTGTATCCCAAGGTTTTTTTAAAATGTTGACGATTAAAATAAAAAGAAATTATGATGGGGGGAATGTAAGTTCAAAAACGTCTTTTCTCTTTGGAACAGCATCAACAGATCCGTATTTAGCTTATTCAGCAGCGATAAATGGATTATCTGGGGCAATGATAAGCAAGACAAGCATTGAAAGCTTAAAATGGCTTATGAAAATGAAAGTAAATCTAATTAAAAAGTTTTTTAAAAGTTTTTTATAAAAAGGAAACTTTAGGAGAAAATCTCAATGATCAAACGATAAAAGATTACATTATCACTTATTTAACTGTAGAACAGAGGATGATTCCTGCATATGGAAATTCTGTAATGACTCATGTCGATTCCAGATTCAGACATCAAAAGGATTTCATTGAAAAACATATCAAAAAAGATCCTTTGGTTTCTTTGGCACAAAAATGCTATAAAATAGTTCCACAACTATTGAAAAGCATGAGAAATGAACCTAATCCATGGCCGAATGTCGAAGCTTTAAATGGAGTTTTATTCAATCATTATGGATTCAAAGAATATGAATTTTATGTTGTGTTTGATGCAGTTTCAATAGTTCTTGAATGTATGGCGAATCTTGTTATTTCAAGAGCTTTGCGTTAATTTTTTTTAATTTATTTCATTTTCTCTTATTTTTCGGTGAAGAAATGGGAAGAGAAAGGCCTATTTCCATAAATTTAGAATGGCTTGACATAAAGTTTAATCCAAAAGAAAAAGAAAATGAGAAGCCTAAAACAAAATTGCAATAAAAAATATTCAATTTTATTGTTGAAATGATTAATATAAATATAATTTTTTGTAAATTAAAGATTGTAAATTTAAAAAAAAAAAAAAAAAAAAAAAATTTTTTTTTTTCATTTATAAAAAAAACTACAATATTAACAATAAAATTTATCTAACACAGACAAATGTCGAATGATCAAAATAGTCCTTCTCCAAAATCACCTCTTTTAAGTTTCTCAATCAATTTATGGGTATTTTATTTCTTTTAAATTATTTTCAAACCCTTCAACAATATTTCTGATAATACCTTAGGATAAGTTTGAAATGTTACAAAAGATTTCATCTGAAAAACGAAAAATAATTGAAGATTTCACGAATATCTTGCAAGAAAGAGTCGAACTCGAAGAAAATTATGCGAAAGGTCTTGAAAAACTTTCAAATTCATTGAATAATTTTCTTGACAAAGGGTAAAAACTTAAAAATCTAAAGAAATTTAAAGAAAAAATTATATTTTGCATTAGTTTGGCTCCATTAGCTTTTCAAAGTTTGCAATCGTATCATTTGCACAGATTTGAACAATCAAAAGTGCTCTCGCAATCATTAAAAACGGATGTGATTGAATGTTTGAAAGAAATGAATAAAAATCAAGGGACTGACTTTAAGCGAATATTGAATGACGGTAAAAAATTAGAAAAGGATCTCAAAAACAATATGGATCAAGTTGAAAAAGTAAACATTCTTCCAATTTTATTTAATAAAAAAGGAATTAAAAATTAAAAGCAAAAAAATAAATATATTAAAACTTGCAAATTGGCTGAAGAAGCTGATATGCTGAATGAATGCATGAAGCTAAGTAAGGATGCAAATGAGTTGAAATTAAAAAATCAATCAAAGTTCCAATAATTTTTTTTTTTTTTTTCATTCAAAACTAATAAATTATTAGATTGACAAATTTGCAAAAAGAAAAAATCGAGAGCGAGCATAAATATAAATATATTTTAGGTGTTTATAACAATAATTTAGATTATTATTATGTGGAAATGGTATATTTTTGTAAAAATTTTTAAAGAAAATCATTTTTATACCTTTAGGGAAAAATTCATGACACTTTTCAAAAACATGAAGAAGAAAGAATTGAAACGATCAAAGATTCTACTATGAAGGTTTTTGTTTACGAAATTTCTGGTATTAGAAATTTGCAATATGATATAGATAGACTAACCCAAGTCAAATTTTTCTTTTAATTTACAAATTAAAAAAAATTCTGAAGAAAATAGAATTGGTTGAAACAAGAAAAGATATACAATATTTTATCACAGAGAATAAATCTGATCGAGTATGAATATTATTTTTTTATATTATTTTAAATTTTTATGAAAAACCAATGTTTTGATAATAATGATGTTGTATTTTTGCAGAACTTTCTCCCAAAAATCAAATTCGAGCCTTATATAAGTTTTATAAACATTACTTTAAAATATTCAAATCCTAATATTGAGGAAAATAGTGAACCTCAAATCGAAACCAAAAATAATAATTTAGATGATAAAAAAGGTAAAAATTGTTGTGTTTATTTGAAAAATTTCCATAGTCTTATTTGAATTATTCGCTGAATATTGCGGAACTTTGATAAAAACTGGATCAGCTAATGAATTTTCGGTTCTTTAATACCAATTTTTTTTCTTTTATAAATTAAATAAAATATAAAAGCACCCCGAAATTTCGCCTGAAGATAAAGAAAAAGCATTAAAATTATCAAAATTAGTTTGTACAGCATGGAATGGCACAGAAGACTTGAGTTCAGACAATCTTAAAGATGTATTCCAAAAAAATGAAGAAAAACTTAATTATTGTTGTAAAAATTAAAGTTCATGAAATTAATCAAAGATAAAGTGGGCAGAAAACTTTGGACAATAAATTTTCAATCATTTCGAATATTCGGCAAATTCCTTCTTACAGAAAAAGGCTATCAAAATATTTCAAAACTGACCAATCAAATCTTCAACACTGTTTTTAAAAAATTTATCAAAAAAGCATTTTAAATTGAAAAAAAAATTATAAATAAATAAAAGTGCTTTGCTGAGAAAGATGTAGCAAGTGCGAAGAAAAGCATGGTTCTTTCCTTTACATTCTATAAGAATAATCTGAATCCCGAGGAAAAAAAATCTGACAAACCTGCTGAAGAAAGAATTTATCTTCAAAGCGCGATTGCTGATCACGTTATTTGGAAAACTCTTGATTTTTGGGAATGTTCAATCTTTGAATCTATAAAAGAAGAGATAGAAACTCAAAGAAGTTTTCCTGGTATAAAAAATGAGAAGTTTAATGAGGTCACGATTCGAGAAAAGAACACCATTTTCAGTCAATTGGCTTCTTACGCACATAATATGATGATTTTTGGTATGGATCCTAATCTTGTGAAGGAATTAATGACCAAATTCGGCAAAAGTTATTATCTGTTTGATTTGCAAATCAAAGATTTATATGTAAAAACCTTCTTTGGAATTGTAAATTTTTATGAATAATGTTTAGATAAATGTAGAAAATTTCGGAAAAGATCCTGAAAATATGTCGAAAATGAAGGCTATGGGCTTGACTTTTCTTTACAAAGATATGGACAATAAAAAAAAGCTTGAAGTCACAAAGATTTTGCCTGGGGGTGCTGTTAATAAACGAACACTAAATTTTGGGGTATTTAAATTTTTTGTTCCTTATTTTTAATAATAATTATTTAATATTTGAAAAAATGATTTATTTTTGACAATATTTATAATTTTTCAAATAATTTACATTATTTTGCAAAATAATTAATTAGTTCTTTTAATTTCTTTTCACCATTAATTCATTTTAATATTTTAAAAAATAAAAATTTTTTACAAAAAAGACTTCTCCAATTTCTTCAGATAATCTCAAACAGCCAATCACAATCATCGCCAATAATCTAATAACTCCAATGGATGTAACAACAACAACAACTGAAGAAGAAAGTGATAAAAAGAAAACATTTGGCTTATCAACAAAAATAGAGTTCAAATCTGAATTTGTAGGAAAAACAACACATATCAAATTCGAAGAGAAAAAACCGTTGGAATTTTTAGAGAATAAATCAGATGAAATTTCTTTTGAAATTAATCTCAGCAAAGCTTCGAAAAACAACTTGACTTTTTATCATGAGAATGAGGACATTATGACAGAGTCTGGAAAAATGAAAAAATATCTAAAATCTAATGAATCAAATTTATAAATTTCAGTTTAATAATTTCGAAAAATACATTATTCGATTTTTTCGAAGTAAATGAAGACATTTAATATTTTTTTGAGTAAAAAACATTTATTTTTTATTTTTTTTGTTTTGTTGTTTTTCATCTTTTTTCTTCTTTTTTTTCTTTTTTTTCTTTTTTTTTTTCTTTTCATTCATATTTTCTGCAGGATTCTCCTCATCTTCTGATAATTCCTCTGCTTGTTTTTGTTCGAGCATCAAATCATACTCCATTTGTAAATTGTTATAATAATCAGTTTTTGTATATTCCTCATGCTTTTCAAGCAATTGTCTCAATTGGTTTTTAGATAACACCACATTCTTATCTTGAATTATAATATCATCTTCATCGAATTTTTTGTTATCACGCCCATCTTCCGAAATTTTTTCTCTTAATTTATTCTTATAATCTTTCAATAAATCCACTAATTCATCTTTATTCAAAACTAATTCATCATCTTCTCCACTTAAAAATGATCGATTTTTAATCACTTCCTTGAAAATTTCTTTATCTCTTTCCAAATTATTTTGATTTTTTTCGACAGAATTTTGATTTTCTTTGTTTTTTGGCTCTTCATAGTTGTTTTTTCCAAAATATTTCTGATTTTCTTTATTTTTTGGCTCTTCATAATAGTTTTTGTGCTTTGGAACACTTTGAATCCTTGGAAGAATTAAAGTTTTTTTCTCTTCAAAATCTCTAAGAACTTTTTCTTTTGATTTTTTAGGAGATTTTTTCAAAGGATTTTTATTAAAAGAAGTTTGTTCCGAAGGCTTATTGGCTAAAAAAAGAGGAAATTTGTCTTTTTCTTGAATTTTTTCTTTTTTTCTATGATTTATTTTGAAAAAACTTTCTTCGTTTTCTTTAATTTCTGAAATTTTAGACAAATCGCTGAATTTTTGTGACGTTCTCCTTTGGTTTTCTTCAAAATCCCAATTGCTCTCTTCTAAATCAAAGCTGAATTTATTGCTACTTTCGCTAGATTTTATCATACTGATGCTTTTTTTTCTTTTCTTTTTATGAATTTGTTGTTTTTCTTTAATTTTCAATGGCTTCAATGGCTTATATTCTTGAATTTCTGGCTTTGAACTCTGTTTAAAATCATAAAAATAGACCTTTTGTGGTTCTTGTCTTGATAGTTTAAGAATAAGTCAAAGCAAACAATTTTTGAACAAATCTTTATCATTTGTTTTGACTCTTACATCATCTACGAAAGGCTTTCTGAGCGTTTTGTAAATAAATAGCGTTACATATAAACCGAAATCATTGTATTTATTGAATTTCTTCTTCTCATAAAAAGAAATTTGTAATTTTTTTAAAGATAATTCCTTTTGAGAAATTATTTTGCTTATTTCAGAAACGTCTTCTTGTTGAATCGTATCTAAATCCCGATCTAAAAAATCTATTATAGTCAAAAACTGCTTTTTTAATTGGATTATGCAAAGAAAAAAGCGTTCTTCGATCAAAATAACCACGAAAATTAAATCGAAATTCGAATAAATTGTATGTGGATTATTAAAATACTCGTTTTTCATGCCGAAAAAAATCTCACAGTCTAATGTTTTATAAAAACTGTCATATTTTTTCATTCGATAACCAAGAAATAAACCTCGATTGCCTTTTTCATAATTGTATGTTTCAGGATCATTTTTTTGAAGGTCTTGCATATACATCAGAAAAATTGACATTAAACTAATTGGAAAAGCTGATTCATCTCTTAAATTCTGAAAATCTCTGATGAATAATACATTTCCATATCGTTCCAAAAGAATTTCATTCATTTTTCTATTACAAAATTTTAACTCCTCTTCATATTTTTTAAAATCATTTTGAGAAAAATCGCTAAGTTTAGGAAAAATACCATATTTTTCGGAAAATTTTAAAGCAGCTTCATTGTTTTGCTGAAATGCAGGTATTTTAAAAAAAAAATCATCGTTTTCAATGAGTTTTTGTTCAGCATTTTCTCCTTTTTTATTCACGAAATTATTGACATAGTTTTTTTCCATTAATTTCAAATATTCTGATATTATGGGTTTGCAAGTGCCGGTTCGAAGTATTTTAACTGTATGGCAGATTATTTGATTAGGTTTATTATACTTCAACCAAATTTTTTCAATCAAAGATTTCAAAGTCAGATCACAAAAAAAACTTGAAAACGAAATAAGACTTTGGCAATTATTGCAAATAAAATTGGGGTTCTGTTTATTTTTTGTTGAAAGAAAGAGCTGGAGCAGTTCATTTAAATCATAAACACAGGAAGGATGAAGACATTTTATATTTCTGAATGGGTTTAAAATGATGTTTGGATCATGATTTTTGATAATTGGCACTTTAATGGATGAAATTTTGGGGTCTTTTTGAAAAAATAAGAAGTGCATGTTTTGTTTTTTTCTTTCCTGCAAATCTTCTTTCAAATTTTGGAAATCATCATTGTCACTCATTTTAATTATGCAGAAGAAACTGCAAAATTTTTATATTTTTATCAGAAAAATACTCATTTTAATTATATGTTTTCTTTTTGTTTTAGTAAAAGAAAATGAAAAAAATGAAAAAAAATGAAAAAAACAATTTTATCATCATTTTTTTCAATAATTACATGTTTGATTTTATTGGAGGACCCAAAACAATCAAAGCAAGATATGTAGCAAATTTCTACAAAGGAGCCACCTTTATCTATATTTTGATCCTAATGAAGCTCTTTCAAAATTTTTCGATCTCTGCTTATATTTATTTATCTTTACATGGTTCTTATGGTGTTTTATGGTTAATTAAAGATCTCGTTTTTCCTGATAAAAATTTTGATAATAAAATGACAATTCCTTCAATGATTGGAGGTCTTGGGCTTCTTAATCTATATTGGTTTCTAGATTTTTTGGAGATTGGAGGATACTGTATGATAAATCCTTCAAATATAAGAATTTTCATATCAGTGGTTCTTTATTTTTTTGGAGTTTTGATAATGCTTTTGTCAGATTGTCAAAAATTCTTCACTTTAAAATACAAAAAAGGATTGATTTGTGAAGGAATGTTCTATTGTAATAGAAACCCTAATTATTTTGGAGAAATTATGGTTTATGGGGCGTTTGCAACTATGATAGGGAGTTGGATTAGTTGGGCGATTCTTTTATTTATTTGGATTACTGTTTTCAATTTAAATATATATTTGAAAGATGCAACTTCATTACAATATAAAGACGGATGGGAAATCTATAGGAAAAGATCTGGGAGAATACTTTTTAAATTTTTTAGGAACAATACTTTGCATTTCGGATTCTATGGATTTATAGGTGGAAGCTTGTTCTACTTATATTATCTTAATATAAATTATTATTCGATTTTGAATTTTGTTTAAATGTGTTAGTTCAATCACATTATTCCTAAAAAAATATTAAAAAAAAAAAAATGTTGAGGACACACTATTTTTTAAAAAAAAGTTTTAATTTTTTTTTTTCATTACCAAATCAAACTTTTTATTTCCTTTTAGATTCAATCGCTCCATTTATTTACTTTGGCTTGCAAATAATTATATTGGGAATATATTCCTTCAAAATTCAGCAGCTCACAGATTTCACAAATATTGAAACTTTATTCTTCTGGTTTGAATTTCTGACATTAGTATTCTAAGCAGTCACCATAATTATTAGGATAATAAACAGCTTCGTTTTCGCCATTTATTTGTTAACATTTTTTCGAGATCCTGGTTATATTCCATTAGAAAGTCCAGAAAATCATAATAAAAATGTTTTGAAAAAATTTTTTATGACAAATTTTAAAACGAAAAAAAAAAAGAACGCAAAAGGGACCACAGACAGTGAAATCAGAAATGCGACTTCATCTCGTAAAACACTGCATACTTTTCAAAACTTAACAATAAATTCTTCAATTAAAACTTCAACTGACAAGGATTCTGAAAAGGTTTATCTTTTTTTTAATAGAAAAAAATGGGGAATAAAAATAAAGGATTCAGCCACAGTTCTCAGGAAATATGAACAAACATTTAAAAAGGAACAACCTCAAAACTCAAGTGGAAACAAAGGAAACCTTGTTTTTCAAATATCAGAGGAAGAAAAAGCTCATGAGGAAATAAATATTGTAAAAAGTAATAGAAAGATTGTACTTGAAGTCGAAAATAAACATAACACATCACCTATAAAATTTTTTTCATATGATGATAATCCGCCTTTAAAATGTGAGGAAAGTCTTGATAATATCAATATTTCCGTGAGATATGAAATTAAAGATAATATATTAGATGAGTCTCCAAAAATTTCAGCTAAATTTCTCCAGGTTAACGATGATGATAGTAATTTTTTTATTTCATTTTGAAAAAAAAAAAAAATTATATTATTTTTTAAGATTTTACTTCCCAAGTCAATTCCAAAAATTTAAATGATGAAAATTTATTAAGTTTTTTCTTATAATTTTTTTTTGTTTAATTTTTATATAAAAAAGATTATAAATCGAAACACCTGACTAATATGAGCACCAATACTTGCTACAGTCCTTTCGGTAATTAAATGAAATTATATTTACGATCTGAAAAAATCTTATAATTCTAATTTTAGAGAATGAAAATAATCCAATGGTTAACCAAAAATTTATTGCAGATCAAATTCAAGTAAATTTTTTTTGATTTTTTGATTTAAAAAAAAAAAATCAGAATAAATCTCCTAAAAATTTGGAAAGTGAATTAACAAAACAAAACTATTTGTCTAATTTAAATATGAATATTGCTGAAACCAAAAATAATGCTGTTCTTAATATAAACCTCCAAAAAGCTTTCGCTGACGATAAATTATCATCAGATGAAATTGAGAAAGACAAAAACGCTGAGGAATCCCATTATGAAGAAAAAAGATATTGCACAGTCTGCAACATAGAACAGCCTTTAAGAAGTAAACATTGCAAAGATTGCAAGCGTTGTGTTGCATTATATGATCATCATTGTCCTTGGACAGGTTCTTCTTATAAATGTAAAAATAAAAAATATGTTTTTTAAATAGGAAATTGTGTAGGAGAAAAAAATAGGTGTTTTTTTTATTCATTTCTAATGTTTCAATTGATAGAAATCGGTTGGCTGGCTAAATTTGTAATTTTATTTTAAAAAATTCTAAAAATATTTTTTAATAAAAGATTATTTCATGGTTTTTGAGTATTAGTTTGTCAGTGTTTTTGAGGATGGGCCTATTTTCGGCTCTAATTCTTATTTTTGCTATAATTCTCCATGGGGGTTTTGCTATAATGGTCGCTATGTTGTTTTTCTATCACAGTTATTTGATTTTCAAAAATATGACAACTTGTTACAATACACATTTATTTGATATTTTTATTTTAAATTTAAACAAAATAGGGGAAAATGTTTCTTGGTCAAAAATTTCTTATTTAAAAGATTGGCCTGAAGATTATGGCTCTCCATTTTCTCTGGGAGCGATAAAAAACTTAAAATATTTTTTATTTTTAACGTTTACCAATGAAATAAAGATCTGGAGGATCCCAAAATTCAGGAAATAAAATCTTTTTCAAAATTCGGAAATTTATCAAAGTTTTTTATCATTTTTTCTTGAACGCATAATAAAATAATTATAGAACAAAAAGTATAAAGGTGTTTTTTTTTTTTGGAGAAAAAAAAAAAAATTTCTTTAATTTTTATCCAATATCAAATAACAATTATTTTATTCTTTTAAATATTTCCGAAAATTTCAGATCAGATTCTTTTCTCATTTTTTAAAATATATATTTAGTTTTTAGAACTTTTCAAAATTTATTAAGGATATTAATTATTTTTTTTTCCTGATTTTTTAGCTTCAATGTTCCTAACGAAGTAACCACCCTCTTCATTTTTTTTTAGATTAAATAAAAAAATATGAAGAAACGATTACGATAGAGGAGTGAATACTTTTTCCCCTGAAGGAAGACTTCTTCAAGTTGAATACGCTATCGAGGCTATTAAATTAGGATCCTCAGCCATAGGACTTAAAGTAAAAGAAGGAGTGGTCTTAGCTGTTGAAAGAAGAGTGGCATCCACATTGATGGAGCCCAAAAGCATTGAAAAAATTTATGAAGTAATATAAAATAAATCTCAGCTAATGCAGAAAATTCAAACTCTAAAAAATTATCAAATAGTTAGATAGACATATTGGATGTGCTGCAAGTGGCTTAGTTACAGATGCTCGAACGTTAGTTGAATTTGCAAGAGTTGAAGCCCAAGTTTATAATCTTTTTAACATAAATAATTTTTTCTCTTCAAATTTGGAAAAAATATAGAACCATTCATTCGTTTATAATGAAACCATTACAGTCAGAGCTTTAGCTCGAGCAGTCAGTGATCTTGCTTTAAATTTTGGAGAAGGAGACTCAACTTCTAAAAAAAAACCAATGGTTGCTTATTAATTTTCTGTAAAAATAATAAAATTCTCGATCATTGATAGTCAAGACCTTATGGAGTAGCATTATTGATGGCTGGAATTGATGAGACTGGGCCTTGCATTTATCACACTGGTATTCTTAGTTTTTAAATAAATGTTTAAGAAAAAAACAGATCCAAGTGGAACTATGGTTCAGTATGAAGCTAAGGGGATTGGAGCTGCTGATGAAGGCTTACAAACTCTTTTACATGAACAATATAAAGGAGTTAGAATTTTGTTTTACTTTCTCATATTTAAAATATATGTTTTTGAAGGAAATGGGATTATTAGATGCGGAAAAATTGGCTTTATCATGCTTAAAACAAGTGATGGAAGAAAAAGTATTTCTTTGAAAAAATCACTTTTAAAGAAATTATTTTTTTATGCATTGTTCAAATAAAGATTAGCAAAGATAATATTGAATTAGTGACCATTCCTCTTGCGACCAGACAATACACCCAAAGAGACCCTCAATACGTCGAACAGATCCTCAAAAATTTAAAATAAATATGAAAAAATTCTGAATTCAACCTTTTTATTTGAAACCTCAAAAAAAGATAGAAAAAAAACGAAATTACTTTTTTCCTTTTTTTTTTTCATTCAATTCATTAATGAAATTAAATAATTCAAACAATATTTTAAATTTTACTCATTTTTTTTGTTTTGAAATTTAAATTTAAATTTTTTTTCTCTTTTAAATTAAACTATGCTTAATTTAATTTTCTCCGAAAGCTTCAACCAAATATCCAGTTTTACAGAAGAATTCAGTGAAGACCAGGGATAAGATAGCCATCAACTTGATCAAAATGTTCAAAGAAGGACCACTGGTGTCTTTTAATGGATCACCAACGGTATCTCCAATAACAGCAGCCTTATGTTCATCTGATCCTTTTCCTTTCTTTTCACCATTAATAACAAGATGACCAGCTTCAATATATTTCTTTGCATTATCCCAAGCACCTCCAGAATTGCTGCTGGCAATGGCCATTTGAACACCGCTGACAAGAGCTCCAGGCAATAATCCGGCAATGGCTTTCGGTCCCCAAAGGAATCCAACGATCAAAGGAGTGAAAATAACCTGAAAACTTTAATTAAAAAAATTTCAGTTTTGAAATATACTAAGATTGCGGGAGCAATCATTTCCTTCAATGAAGCTTGTGTTGAAATACGAACACAAGCCTTGTAATCAGGATCTTCGGTCCCTTCTTTGATTCCTGGGTGACTGTGCAATTGTCTTCTAACCTCTTCAACCTTTTTTACAAATTAAGATAAAAATAATGAATTAAATAAAACAATTAAATAAATTAAAAATTAAAAACAAACCATTTTTTGAGCAGCATGACCAACAGATCTCATTGTGAATGCAGAAAATACATAAGGAAGCATAGCTCCAAAAAAAAGACCTGTAAAGATCAAAGGATCCATAATATCAGAATCCAACAAATTGTTATAAGTTGGATTATTAGCATGCAATCTATGAGCTCTTGTTACAAAGGCACCATACAAGGATAAAGCGACCAAAGCGGCAGAGCCAATAGCGAATCCTTTTCCAATGGCAGCAGTGGTGTTTCCAGCAGCATCCAAAGCATCAGTTCTATGTCTAATGTGTTCTCCCAAATGGGCCATTTCAGCAATACCACCAGCATTATCACAAATAGGTCCATAAGCATCAATAGCTAATCCAATACATAAATTGCTTAGCATGCCCAAAGCAGCTAAAGCAATACCGAACATCCCAAGGAATTTGTGAGAAAGATAGGCTGAAGCACCAATGCAAAGGACTGGTACAACTGTTGACATGTACCCAAGAGCCAAACCGTAAATAATATTAGTGGCTGTGCTCGTGTGGCAAGCATTAGCGATTTCTCGAACAGGTCCATGAGAATGAGAAGTCATCATTTCAGTAAACCAACCAATGATTAATCCACCCCATAAACCAGTCATTGTGCACCCCCAAGCATGGATTGGATGATTTACCGAGAATTTGGAACCTTCCATATAGAATGATTCAGGCAAGCCGAAAACAGCTACTCCATATAAAACCGGAGTCAAAATAACAGTGCTGAGTATCAATTGATATTTCAAGGTTTTTTCAATTTGATCATTTTTCTTTACGTGCATTAGATGAGTAGCGAAGAATGTAGTCACAAATGAGACAATAATTCCAAAAGCAGAGACCAATAATGGATAATAAAGGAAAACACCTAAATTGTCAGGATCATTTAAATTAAGGAAATCACTACAGGTTGCACCCACGGTCAAAGCAGCACAAGTTGATTCAGCAAATGAGCCGAATAAATCAGCTCCCATACCAGCAATATCACCAACATTATCACCGACATTATCAGCAACAGTGGCAGGATTCTTTGGAGAATCTTCTGGTAAATCGTGTTCAATTTTACCAACAAGATCAGCACCAACATCAGCGGCTTTAGTGAAAATACCACCACCAACTCTTGAGAATAAGGCGACTGAAGAACCACCCAAACCATATCCAGCAATGCTTTCCATAATATGAGGGAAACTGTGGATAGGATCTTTGTCTAAATTAGAATAGACAGCGGTATAAATCTCTATAATTAAAGCAAGAACCAAAAGAGCAATAGAAACCAAACCGAATCCCATAACACAACCAGCTCTGAAAGCAACACGGAAGGCATCTTCTAAACTTTTTCTAAAAAAAATTTGCTTTTTAAAATGTTCATAAAAAAAATATTTTTTTACTGGGCTTCAAAAGCAGTTCTGATATTGGAATAGACAGCAATTTTCATTCCGATGAAACCTGATAATATTGAAGTATAGCAACCAATGATAAAAGCAATTGTGGTATAAAGTTGAACTGTGCCGAGATCGAAATTAATGTCAACTGCCAAAAATACAACTATAGACATGACAATCACATAAATAGTTAAATATTTATATTCTTGCATCAAGAACTCATTTGCACCCTGAAAATTTAATTTTATGATAATTATGTTTCTATTAAAAAATGTCAGTATACCGATGAAATATGTTCTCCTATTTCTATGATCAGGTCAACGCTTTCTTTTTCAACTTCTTCTTCTTGTTCATTGTTATCTTCTTCGGCCAATAATTTTTCCTGATTAAGTTCAAGATCTTTCTTTTTAGTCACTTTGACAGAATGAAGCTTGATTTTTGAGACCCACCAAGCGTTATAGGCGGCAAATGCAAGCCCGAAAACGCACGTCAAAAAGATAATCAAATCAACGCTAAGATGAGAAACTGCTATAGAGGAAATCAATGAGGAGGAATTAGAGGAGTTTGAGGAGTTTGAAATGTTTTCAAAGATTGAGGAGTTCGCAACCATTTTAGATAATGAAGAGTTTGACCTTTTTTGAGATAAAGGATATTATTTTGTTTATAAAGATTTTATGAATATTATTTTTACAAAAAATTCGGATGACGATTTAATAAAATAAAAATAAAATGCATTTAAAAGTAATATCTTATTTGTTAAAAAAAAAAAGAAGCTTTTTCATCATTTTTTTAAACACACTCACTTTTGTTTATTTTTTTTTTCAAAAAATCAAAATTAAAAAAAAAAATTCAAAATTCCCATAAGAAAAAAAATTAAAATTAAAACACGTGTTTTTGAAATAAAAAATTAGGAATTTCCTTAATTTCTTCTATAAAAAGATTTAAACCCAAAAACAAACAAACAAAAAACCCAATAGCTAAATGCTGACTTTAAAATCTCCTTTACTGATTTTCTTTTGCGTTTTCTCTTTCATATTGATCAATGTCCACACAAAAAGTATTTACAACACGAAAAAATCATATATCACACCAATTACCAAATTGAATTTCGAGGCCCAAGTCACCAAAACCCGAGAAACCACTAAAAACATAATAATAATTCAATTTTATAAATTTAATGGTAAATTTTCACTTATAAACCTGATAATTTTCGTCTTTTTCTTATATAATATTTTTTATTTTTAGATGGAGAATCCAAAAGATTTGCAACAGAATTCGATGAATTTACCAATGAATACAGAGGAGTATTTAAGATTGGTTCATGTGATTGCGAAGAAGACGCTGCAATTTGTGAAAAAGAAAAGATCACTAAGTTCCCAACTTTTAGAATCTACCCACCAATCCCGATTCCAGCATTCGATTATGAAGTTTTTACTCCAATATATTTTCGTTTATAGTTTTTTTTTTTTTAAAAAAAGGGTGTTCTGGAAGCAAAACAAATTTTGAATGTGGCAGCAAGATATTTGCATTCGAATGTCATAGAAATTAATCCTGAGAATATCGAAACCTTCATAAACGACAGTCCAAGTGTTCCCAAAGTGTTATTATTCACAGACAAAAAAGGAACCCCAACAATTTACAAAGGTTTGAGTGTGGCTTTCGAAGTAAAAATCACAAAAAACTTAACAACTTTAAATAACGGGTATTAATTCTATAGAAAAAATTGTTCTTCGGTATCATTCGAGCAGAACAAAAGTCTTTACTTGATAGATATAACATTAAAACCACCCCCAAAATTATTGTGGTCAAATCAACTGAGAAAAAGCCTAACGTTTATAACGGCGAAATCAAATTTCAGACAATTTTTGAGTTTTTAAACATTTTTTCGGAGGTGTTTGTGCCAGGCGGAGGTTCTTCTCAAGACTCTGCAGCTACAAAAGCCTGGATGACTGAGGTGATTCCTGAATTAAACATGAGATCTGCTAATGACATTTGTTTAAAAGTCAAAAAACCCAAAATTTCGCTTATAAATCAATTTTTTTTTTTAGATTGAAGGTGCATTATGTGTGATAATTCTCGATACTAAAAAGCCTGAAAAGGAATATATTAATGCTTTGAAGGATGCAAATAGTCTATATGATAGAAAAATTAGTCGAGGAAGTCAATTTAAATTCATGTGGCTCGATGTTGAAAGAGAAGTTGAATGGGCGAAATTATTCACTGTTCAAAAATATCCAACTATTGTCGTTCTGAATCCAGGAAAACGAAAAAGATATCTTGTTCATGAAGGAGAAATTAAGACTTCAGCTATAAGTAAAATATTTCTCATATTTTTAATAAAGTTTTTTAATTACTTTTAATGATTAGAGGAAACACTCGATAAAATAAATGGAGGAGATGCCCATTTCACACAAATAAAACTTGTTGAATGGCCAGAATTTGCGCATTTAAAAGATTAAAAGCTAAGTTTTCTTTTTTGTGA
>JFJP01036217.1_pt1 | contig 27100 bp, 28 predicted proteins | sample 431651 | NCBI WGS metagenome assembly JFJP01 (sample SAMN02602958, study PRJNA72255) | Microbial mat metagenome, whole genome shotgun sequencing project. | biome: fresh water; feature: sink hole; material: water; isolation source: purple microbial (photo- and chemosynthetic) mats found in...
TTTTATATTCTTGGGAAATCGGGTCTCGGCGGGCAAACGAATGGCCTGAGTACGATTGTTTTCGAAAATGGATCCAATATTCAACTAAAATTCTCCTCGCTATATACTATTAGTATAGAGCATAAATTTCTTGATGTCAAATATTGAATCAGTCCGGAAGCAAACCATCCTTGCCGTCAATAACCCCATTGATTATCCTGATGGGGAAGGGCATGGTTTCCTTTCCCGCATAGAGCGTGGTGTGGTGGAAGGGGATTTCTATGCCTTCGGCGTCGAGACGTTCCTTTATTTCCTGCATCAGGGTGTTCTTGAGCTGCACGAAATCCGACTTCAAGAACCAGACTCCTACGAGGAATTCGATGCCCGAACCGCCGAAGTTCTGGATGAGGATAAGGGGTTCGGGTTCGCTCAGGACCCAGCGGTTTTTTATGGCGATTTCGGCGAGGATTACCTGAACCCTGCCGAGGTCTTCCTTGTAGGCTACGGAAACGGCGATGTCGAGCCGGCGGATGGGGAAGCGGGTGATATTGACCACTTCGGTGTTCAGCACCCGCTCGTTCGGAAGCCGGATGAACAGATTGTCGAAGGTACGGATTTTGATCGACATGAGATCGATGGACAGGATGATTCCCGTCTTGTCGCCCACCTTGATCACATCGCCGATAGAAAAAGGCTTTTCTCCCAAAAGAAACAGTCCGCTGATGATGTTGGACACGCTGGTCTGGGACGCGAAACCGATCGCGATACCGAGGATTCCGGCGGCACCGAGCAGGGTAGCGACATTGACTCCGAGTTCCCCCAGAATGAGCATGATCAGAACGAGGGTGCCGATATACACGATTATTTTATGCAGGAGCAGGCGGTTGTGGTCCGACACTTTTTTCATCACGGTCGCGCTTACGATAGCAAGCACCGCCCGGATGATCAGAAGTCCGATGACGAGCGTCAGCAGCACCGTCACTCCCTGCTTGCCCAGGTAGGGGATTATTTTTTGAAACCAGTCATTGATCAATTCCATCTTTCGCTCCTAAAATCCGCCGAACTGTTTCAATAAATCGAACGTTTTCTTTACATGCCAATTCTCTATCGGCTGACGCGACCCGGTCACCAGGGACATCGGCCCTTCTGTCGAAGGCGCCTGCTTTGACGGATGAATCTGTGTCTCCTGCTCGGTTCCCTTGAAGATGACGCGCACCTCGTTCGTCCAGAAGCGTTCGGGACTGCGGTAAATACCCAGGAATTCCGTATGCAGGCACAGCCGGTCGAAGGAAAGTTCCCGTTCCGAGTCGTTTGCGATCGTGATCGGGCAGATGGCCTGTATCGGCGAAACGGGAATTTGCCGGAAATCGGAAAACAGGCGGGTATTGTCGAAATAACAGAGTTCGCCCGAAACCGGATCGCCGAACCAGGCGTTTTTCATCGAGCATGTCTGGTACTCGGCGAGTTTCTTGAGGCTTTCCGTTTTTTTCGCGTGGCCTACCATCAGGCAAAACGTGAGCGGCAGGGGTAAATAGAATTTGGCGCGCTCGCCGGGAACGAGCACCAGCCGGCGGTCCGGTTTTACGACAACCGGCCGGTCAAGCATGGCGGGAACGGGAAGGATCCTGTTGCCGTCATGGATGATATAGTGGACCCACTCGGCGGATTTCGGCTTTTCCTCTTTCGACCTGATCGAGAATGAAGGTTCGGCGAGGGCATCCGCCTCGTCATACGTCGAAAGGAGATGCCATTCGTGTTCGTAATATTCCGTCCACAGGCACAGATTTCCGACAGTCCAGGTCCCGCATGTTTCCGTTCCGAACTCAACCGGATTCCATATCGAAAAAGTATTCATTTATTGTTTATCGGCAGAAGCGGCTAAAATCTGCCGAAAACCTGGTTCGGTGGCTCGAAAAATGTGATAGTATGATTGTAATGGAAACAATGGAAAATTCGATACAAAGTAAAGAACAACTGAGGGCGCTGTGGACCGATATATATACTCCGGAAGGCCGCCCCGACTGGTCGCATATAATTCCATACTATCATGACGACATCTATTTCAGGGATTCGGTGCAGGAAATTCACGGAATAGCGGATTTTACCGCCATGACGGAGCGGCTGGTCAAGCGATCGGGAAGCCTCAAAATGACGGTAACGAATCTGGCGCAGGACGAAAACGTCATTTTCCTGGAATGGACCATGACCTTGAAGTACAAAAAATATCCCGAGTCGTCCATATACGGGTCCAGCAGGATAACCCTCGACGGTGACGGAAAGATCGTCGAACAGCGCGACTATTACGATTTGTGGGGCGATATTTTCGATAATATTCCGGGTTTCGGCCGCTTGTACCGAAGATTCATGCATAACCGGTTCGGTTGAGAATCGGTCGTTCAGCTCAAGGAGTTTTCATGCGAAATACCATAATCGATGACGAAAGATTCATCCGGACGGTCGAATCGATGATCGATCCGGCGGAAGTAAGCAACCTGTATTTCTTTCAATCATTCAAACGCCTCTTGCCCGGCTCCCTGTTCAAACGGCTTCTCGCACGGACATCACGAAAGACGCCGTATATGGGGTTCGTCATAGAACCGTACAGTCTGTTTCTTTTTTTCAAGATCAAGGACCTTGCGAAGGCCCGGTCATACCTTCCCGACCGGTATCAGTTGAGGAAAGCACGAATGTTCGCCGATGACGAACCGGATTATTACCTCGGCATGGGCGTTTTCAATACACGCGCGAGCGCCTTCTGGGGGACACGGCACGAATCCTACCTCATCGCCGAGGATACGGTGACCGGGCTTCTGTCCTGGATATTCATCGACATCCTCAGCGACACCCTGATCGCCACGCCGACCACGGGCGTTTCGGACCCGAACTGCGGTACCGCGATTTTTACCACGAATTCGAAGGGCGATATCTATCTCGACATGCAGGAAAGGAAAACGGGCCGGCGCCTGAAACTGAAATGCAACCTGAACAACGGAACGAAACGGAAACCCGATCAGGAACTGTGGGTGATGGGAAACACCTCCATCGCGTACAGCAAGCATATCGCGGGCGAGAGGGAGGATCCATTCGCCGTCATTTTCGATCCGGCCGAGGTCGCGAACGCCATCGACATCCCGGTTGCGGACATCAGTATTTCGGAGAACACCCTGTTTCCCGGTCTGGCCGAGGACGGGATTTCGGTGGCCGCCTGTTTTCCGTTCGCCCAGCATTATATCGCCGACAGTCCCGGCTGCCGTACTTTCATCAAGAATCCGGATGACATGGTGGACGCCTACGGTCGGATCTCGGGGATGTCGGGCATAACTCCCTTTTCCACGAAAACCATCCGGAAACTTTTTTTCATCGGCATCGGAATTTTCCCCGTTGTTTCCCTGATTTTGTATATTATATTGCTGACACGTTGAATTCGAGGGGGGCATATGGACAGGGAAACCAACAGGAAATTCATCAATAAAACCGAATCTCTGGTGAAGCCGCAGGATGTGACCGCGATAAGCTTTTTGGGGGATTTCAATAAAATTTTTCCGGTAAAGACCCAGGAAAAAATCATGCTGAAGGGAAGCCTCAAGGTTCCGTACATGGGCTTCATCGTCGATCCCTATTGTTTTTTTCTTGCGTATCGCATCAAAAACCGCCCTGCCGCCGAGGCGATGCTTCCCGCGGGCTACGAACTCGCGGACTCGAGCGTTTTCAAGGACCAGGAAGCGGGTCCGCTCGTGATCATCGGCGCTTTTTCGGTGCGAACGTCGGCCTTCATCGGAAACCGGCTTGAATTGTACCTCATCGCCAGAAAGAAAGACACCGGCCGGATCGCCTGGATAATCGCCGATTACGAGACGAACACCAATACCTATGACCCGAAAAGCGGTTTTTCCGGCTATACGAGCGATCCCGCACTCTTGACCACGACGCCGTACGGTGAATTATATGCGGAATTTACCGGAAAAAAGACCGGCAAGACTTTTTCGCTTTCGGCCGATCTCGAAAAAGGGAAGTGGCGCGAGCTCAACCAGGAGCTCTGGGTCGAAGGTAACCTGACGATCGATTACGGCGGGAATCTCAAAATGGAATCCTCCAAACCGTTCAGCCTCATTTTCGATCCCTTTTTGATGCATAAAGCCCGCGATGTTCCCCTCGAAAACCTGGAGATCCGGAAAAATTCGTACCTGAACGACATCATCGAAGCCGACGGACTTGTGTGTGCGGCATGTTTCCCGTACAGCCAGCATTTCATAATCAAGCAGGACCTCGAGCCCGGCGACGTAGCGAACGAAGCGGATCTGGAAGCGCAGACGAAGGCGTTTCTCGATCGCACCGGTTTCAAGATGATGTCCGGCGACGACATAAAAAAACCGCTGCTGGCGGGAATGCTTGTATCCGCCTTCATGACCTACGGCCTGATCATTTTTCTCGTGATTTTGCTGCTTTCCCGATAGCCATCGCGGCTATCTTGCCGGTGAGAATGGCGATCGGAACGCCCGAGGGGCTGTAGCACCATTGGCCGGCCCGGTACACGCCGGGGATGGCCGTCTTCGCCGTGGACCCTATGCCCGCGAGGCTGCGCGGCACCGGGGGCTTTTCTTCCATGCTCCACCCGGTGATGGCTCCGTTTGTCGTGGCGAACCTGTCCATGAGCGTCAGGGGACTTGCCGATTCCATGAACAGCAGCTTGCTTCGCAAACCGGGATATACGGAAGCTTCGAGGGTATCGAGCATGGCTTCGCCCGCTTCGTGCTTGAAGTCGTCATACCAGAGGGTCTTCCTGACGAGTGAGAAAAGTTCCCCGTCGAAAAGAAGGCTGACGATCAACCCCGTCTTGCCTTCCGGCGCAAGCGAACGGTCCTTCAGGGCGGGTATGGATATTTCATACGTATTGCGGCGGCAGAATTCCCGGAGCCAGGCGATGATCTCCTCTTTCGGCAGGTTCGGGAAATCGGCTTTGATCCGTTCCATTTCTTTCCCGCGTAAATCTCCCAGTCCTTCGGTGATCGGGGTGTAGATGAAATGTCCCTTCGAAAGGCGAGCGAACGTTTCGATCTTCTCGTCGACGGCGAGGAAGAGGGTGAACACCGACTCGCCGGTTTTGGCATCCGTGAATTTCTTTTTTTCCTTCCCGACCGACACCAGGACCTTCGGACTCAAGCCCGCCGTATCGGTCCGTTCGTAGAGGCTGTTCAAGTCCGCGCACCATACGAGGCGATCGTAGGAATACGAAGTTCCCTGCCGGTCCATGACCCGTTTTTCCGCAGGATGGATTTTCATGATTTCCGTGTTTGTGCGGATGATGCCTCCGCCGGTCCGTATATGGCCGGCGAGCGCTTCAGGCAGCCGTGCCGTGCCGCCGGGGGGATAGCGGTAATCAAGGAAGTTTTCGAAATATCCGAGCGCGAAGCTTGCGGGAGTTCCCTTGAAAAAATGCTGGGATATCATGTCCTCGAGGCGGCGGTCGGAAGAAATGGTCCGGAGCGTTTTTTCGACCGGTTCGTCGGCAAGCGTCATCCTTGCGACGGTAAGGAGGAAGGCGGGAAGGCGAAAAAGGAACTCCTTGAAGAAAAAACGGGCGTTACGGAAGACATTCGCAAAGTACGGGTTCGGCATGCGATTGAGCGTTTTCGCCATCTTCACGCAGGACCGGATCCGTTTTGCTATCGAATTTATTTCGCCGCCCGATTCCGGGAAGAAGTGCCGCAGGGAAAGGATGTAATCGTCAAGACCGCCGCCGTCATCGTAATGGACGATCCGGTCGCCGATCCCGGTGGAGACTTCGCCCGCGACCAGGGGCAGGTCGATTCCGAGATCCTCGAGCATGGGCAGGAGGATGCCTGCGTTGCCGATCGCCCGGGGTCCGGTATCGAAGTGGAACCCGTCCCTCGTGAAGGAGGCGACGAGTCCTCCGTACCCGGGAGATTTTTCGAGGATCACCAGCTCGTGACCGCCGCGGAGAATGTAAGCGCCCGCGGTGAGGCCGGCCATACCCGCACCTGCGACGATTACTTTCATGACGTCATGCCTTGCATGACCGGAGGCACAATGCGAGGCTTGTATCCCAGACGGGAAGGACTGCATCATTGTCCCTCGCATGGGGTGCCGGACGTTCCTCCGTGGTCAGGTTGAAGAATTTTCCCGTCACGCCTTCGAGGGCGGGCGATGAGACGAGATACAGCAGGGCTTTCGCGGAAATTTTCGGATCCCTCGCGGATGGAAGGATCAGTTTTTTCTTCAACGACCGGTAGAGCTTTCCGTTGTTGTTGCCGATGGCGGTCGCGACATTTCCCGGATGCATGGCATTGATCGTCACCGCGGTACCGGATAACAATTCGCCGAAACGAAGCATGGCGAGAAGCTGGGCGGTTTTTGCGGCACCATAGCTTTTCAGGCCGGTATAGAAATGCCGTTTCCAATCAAGATCCTTCGTGTGCACGCCGGCGAGGGAGAAGCGGTGGCCTTCGGAATTGACGTACAGGATCCGCGCCCTGTTTTCGGCTTTCAACCGGTCCATCAAGAGATAATTTATAAAAAAGGAACCCAGATGGTTGACCTGGAAAACCATTTCGATTCCGTCCTGCGACAGGGTTTTTTGGGTGTGATAGACGCCGGTATTGTGGATCAGGGCATCGATGGGCGTCTCGAGCGCGAGAAGCTGCATGGCGCAAGACTTCACCTGCTCGAGCGAGGCGAAATCGACGATGATGGTCCTGATCGTACAACCGGTCTTGTTTCTCAGTTCCGCCTCGAGCGCCGCGGATTTGAGGGGATCACGGTTGAGGCAGACCAGGTCGGCGCCCCTTTCGGCAAGGAGACGGGCCGTTTCAAGTCCGATCCCGGAAGTGGCTCCGGACAGGATGATCGTTTTCCCTTTCAAGAGGGCATCGCAGTTTTCGGGATCCTTTTGTTCGTTCCGTATCAGCTCGCCCATATCGCGAAAACGGTATTGAAGGAGATATTTCAATAATTTCATGTTCCGAGCCTCATTTCGGAAAGACGTCAACGCAGAAATTCTGGATGATCTGGCGCAGTTCTGCCGCTTTCCAGGGTTTCGAGAGAATGGCTATTACGCTGGCGTTTTTCTTCGTTCGTTCGATGGCCGCGTCGTCCGCATGACCGGTAATCATGATGGCATGTACGTCCGGATATTTCTTGTTGACTATTTCGAGGAATTCGTCGCCGTGGATCCCGGGCATCAGCCAGTCGGAAATGATCATGATGACCTTGACGCCTTCGGCTACGAGCCCGTCGAGTGATTCGAGCGCTTCCTCGGCACTGAGCGCGCTTTCGATCAGGAATCGGTCGCCGAAACTGGTTTTCAGCTCCTGTTTGAGCGAAAGGACGATTATTGCCTCGTCGTCAACGCATAGAATCGCTTGTTTCATCGTCGTTCTCCCTCGGTATCCGTACCGTAAAACAGGTATGACCGCTGCGGCTTTCGAGTCGTATCGTCCCGCCGAAACCCTGGATTATTTTCCTGCATATGTCAAGTCCGAGCCCGAGTCCCTCTCCCCGCGGTTTGGTGGAAAAGAAGGGTTCGAAAATCCTCTCCTGAATATCCGCGGGCACTCCCGGTCCGTTGTCGGTGATCGACACGACAACTTCATTTCCTTCGTTTGCCGTTCGCAGGGCCAGAATGCCCTTGTATTGCATGGCTTCGACCGCGTTGTTGATCAGGTTGATCCAGACCTGCCCGAGTTTTTCGGGGGAGCCCCAGGCGGTGGCATGTCCGTATTCCCTCTTGATCTCGATGCTGTGCTTGATCTTGTTCTTCATGAGGATCAGTATGTTTTCCAGCTCGCCGTCGATATCGATCAGGCTGCTTTCGTCCTTGTTCTCGGGATGCAGGTACGAGCGCAGGGCATTGACCACGACCACTGCTTTTTGCGCGGACAATCCCGTTATGCCGATCATCCGGTGCAGCGAAAAGATTTCACCGCAAAAATCCAGCATGAGTGCGTTGCGTTCCCCTCCGAGCAGCGGCAGGATGGATTCCATGTCCAGTTCGATATCCCAGTCGGAAATTTTTTCGGCGAGATCCTTCGCATCCGGGATTCGTGCCTCTTCCAGCCGGAGCAGGATTTCCTTTTTTTTCGACCGGTTGAAGTTGAATTTGGACGCCCCGGCTATCTGCGGAAGTATGATTTCGAGGATCTTTTCGCAAACAGTACGCTCCGCTTCCGAGAGTCCCGCGCGGATATCGGCAAGCGCATCGAACCTGCTGTCGAGGAAATATTCGAAGGAACCGAGACTCGAGATTATCGCTCCGAGCGGGGTATTGAGTTCGTGCGCTATGCCCGCCGCAAGGTGTCCGAGAACCGTGAGTTTTTCCGTTTCCACGATCTTGTTCTGCGCCCGTTCCAGATTGGACAGTGTCGTTTTCAGTTCGCTGTTGGAGTCGCGCAGCGCTGCGGTCCGTCTCTCTACGGTCGCCTCGAGTTTGCTGTTGGCCTCGAGGATTGTCTTTTCCATCAATTTTCGCTCGGTTATATCCCTGCCGGAGACGAGGATGCGTTCCAAACCGCCGATTTGCGCTTTTTGCAAACCGAGTTCGATCCAGAAATCACGGCCGTGCGCGTCGCGGGCAAGCCATTCGGAATGTACCGCGCGGCCGTCACGGGCTTCCACCATCAAGCGGGACGCGGCTGCGAGATCGAATCCTTTTTCCGTCGCGCTCAGTCTTTCGATTCCGCCGTCGATTATCTCGTCGCGGCCGTAGCCGTACATCCGCAAGGCGGCATCGTTTATGTCGATTATTTTTCCCGTATATATGTCGTGCACGAAAATTGCTTCTCCGACCCCGTTGAATATCGACCTGAACTGGATTTCGCTCTGACGCAGTTCTTCCTCGGCGACCAAGCGGTTGTTTGCCTGTTCCCTTAATATCCGGGACATGCGGTCGAATTCCGCCGCAAGATCTCCGAGTTCGTCATTTCGAAGTATCCGGGTTTCAAGTCCATATTTTCCATTGGCGATTTCCCGCGCGGTAAGGGCGATCTTGCGGGCTGTACCGGTGATCGTTCCGGTAAAATACACGCTGATTCCGCCGGATATAAGCAACATGGCGAGACCCGAAACGACGAGACCGAACAGGCCTCCCTGCCGTACATCGGCGATGGCCGAATTGAGATAACCCACGCCGATCAGGGCCAAGGGTAAATTGCCTCCCGCCGAATACGCGGAAATGTCGAACAGATAATTGATTCCCCCCAGCCGCCCGGGGAATATCCCGTTCTTTTCGTTCAGACGGATCGATTTCTCGAGCTGCCCGATATCATCCTCATCCGGTTCGTCTTCGCCCGTGACATGTATATCGATTTCGATGAGTTCGCCGTTCCGGGACGCAAAAAATACGGGTGCGGACAATTCCGTGGAGATCTTCGACAGGACTTTTCGGATTTCGATGGCGCCGTAGAGGACGCCCGGCGAGGTTTCCGCCGTGTTTTTCAGATACCGCGCGGCGACCATGAATTGTCGGCCGCCGCTACCCGCGATCCATTGCGAGCCGAAAATGGGATTCTCCGCGGACAATTCCTGCAGCAACGGCTCCGGAGCAGCTGGCGAGCGGATCATAACGCCATCGGCGGAAACCACCCATAGCAAGTCGATGTCCGCGGAACTCTGCAAGCTTGCCAGATATCCGGAAACAGCTTCGTTCAGGCCGAGATCGAGGTTTATGTTCAGGGAATTTTCTCTCGAGACATAGTCCAGGAAGGCGGTCATCCGGTCGGTGCGTTCTATCACCAACAGTCGGGCGGAACGGGATTTTTCGCGTACGAGCTCTTCCGATATGCTGTCGATATTCCGCAAATAGATCGATATCGACGAGACGAGCGCAATCAGTATGGGGACTATCGCCGCTATGGAAAAAGCCAGAAACAGTTTTTCCCCGAGTCCGAAACGCCTGTTATCTCCCTTTATTTCAGTTCTTGCTGCCAAGGAAATTTCCTTCGTAGTCCGTATATACGCGATATGCCGCGCTGAGGATACTTAATCTTATGCAACCGGCCCGCTCTTGTCAAACACGGGCTTGCGCACCGGTCATTGTTCAAACAGCTTTCCGAGTCCTCCAAGAACCGAGCCTTCGTCGCGCGGCGATCCCATCGCGCGCGGGGCGTGGGCGAGGATGCGGTCCGCGAGGCGTGAGAACGGAAGGCTTTGGAGGTACACCGTGCCGGTGCCGCGGAGCGTGGCGAGGAAGAGTCCCTCGCCGCCGAAGAACATCGACTTGAGGCTGCCCGCGCGTTCGATGGAATAGTCTATTCCTTCGGTGAAGCCCACGATGCAGCCGGTGTCGACCCGGAGCGTTTCGCCGGTAAGGCGTTTTTCGACAATGGTTCCGCCTGCATGAAGGAAGGCTTTTCCGTCGCCCTGCAGGGTCTCGAGGATGAAACCCTCGCCGCCGAAGAAGCCGGTGCCGAGGCGTTTGGTGAAGGTGATGTCGAGCTTGGTCCCGAAGGCCGCACAGAGGAAGGCGTCTTTCTGGCAGGTAAAGCGTCCGCCGAGTTTGGCGAGATCGAGCGGAATTATTTTTCCGGGATACGGCGCGGCGAACGCGACGCGTTTTTTTCCGGCGGCCCGGTTGGTGAAATGGGTAAGGAACAGGGATTCGCCCGTAAGCGCGCGTTTTCCCATGTCGAGGAGCTTGCCGAACATGTCCTGGTTCGGCTGCGAGCCGTCGCCCATGCGCGCCTCGAAGTCGATTCCGTCTTCGAGGTAATTCATCGCTCCCGCCTCGGCGATCACCGTTTCTCCCGAGTCCAGTTCCACCTCGATGATCTGCATGTCGTCGCCGAAAATTTCGTAGTCGATTTCGTGAGATTTCATTGTAGCCTCCTTTCCGTAATCCGGTTCATCGTTCCCAGTCGAGTATGACTTTGCCCGATCTGCCCGAGCACATTATTTCGAATCCTTCCCGATATTCGGCGACGGGCATTTCGTGGGTGATGACCGGAGCGAGGTCGAGTCCCGACTGTATGAGGCTGGCCATCTTGTACCAGGTCTCGAACATTTCGCGGCCGTAGATGCCCTTGATGACGAGACCCTTGAAGATGACGAGATTCCAGTCGATGGCCATGTCCGAAGGCGGAAGGCCGAGAAGGGCTATCTTTCCGCCATGGTTCATCGTTTCGAGCATGTTTCGGAAGGCCGAGGGGATGCCGGACATTTCGAGGCCGACGTCGAAGCCTTCGGTCATGCCGAGACCGGTCATGACGTCGGAAAGTTTTTCCTTTCCGATATCCACGGTGCGCGTCGCTCCCATTTTTTTGGCGAGATCGAGCCGGTATCCGTTTACGTCGGTAATGACGATGTGGCGGGCACCGACATGGCTCGCTACCGCCGCCGCCATGATTCCTATGGGCCCTGCGCCGGTGATGAGCACGTCTTCGCCGACCATGTCGAAGGAGAGGGCGGTGTGCACGGCGTTGCCGAAGGGATCGAAAATCGCGGCGACACTGTCGGAAATGCTTTCCGACAGCTTGAAGGCGTTGTACGCGGGGATGACGAGATACTCGGCAAAGGCTCCCTGCCGGTTGACGCCGACGCCGAAGGTGTTGCGGCACAGGTGCACGCGGCCCGCGCGGCAGTTGCGGCAATGGCCGCAGGTAATGTGGCCTTCGCCCGATACGCGGTCGCCAAGCTCGAAGCCGCGCACCTCCGAGCCCATGCCGACGACCACGCCCGAGTATTCATGGCCGACGACCATCGGTACGGGTATGGTTTTTTGGGCCCATTCGTTCCATTTATATATATGCACGTCTGTGCCGCAGATGGCGGTTTTCCTTATTTTTATGAGGACGTCGTTCGGACCGGGGACGGGTTTTTCGACGTCGGTCATCCAGATTCCGGGTTCGGCTCTCAGTTTCGACAGTGCTTTCATTTTGCGGTTCCTTTGATGATGCCCATTTCCGTTCCTGTTTCGATGAAGGCCCCGATTGCCCGGTCGAGGTCCGCAAGGGTGTGCGCAGCCGATATCTGGGTGCGTATCCGCGCCTGTCCCTTTGGTACGACGGGAAAGTAAAAACCTACCACGTAGACTCCCTTTTCCAGCATGCGTGCGGCCATGCCGGTTGCGATTTTTGCGTCGCCGAGCATGACGGGGATGATCGCGTGATCCTTTCCCGCGAGGGTGAATCCCGCAGCGGCCATTTTTTCGCGGAAATATGCGACGTTCGACCACAGTTTGGCGCGGAGGGCATCGCCTTCCGTCAGCAGGTCGAGTACGGCAATCGATGCCGTAACGATTGCCGGCGCGAGGGTGTTAGAGAAAAGGTATGGACGCGAACGTTGACGCAGCCAGTCGACGATTTCTTTCCTTCCCGAAGTGTAGCCGCCCGAGGCGCCTCCCAATGCCTTGCCGAGGGTGCCGGTGACGATGTCGACGCGTCCTTCGACGCCGCAGTACTCGGCTGTCCCCTTTCCCCTGGCCCCGACGAAGCCGACGGCGTGGCTGTCATCCACCATGACGAGGGCGTCGTACTTGTCGGCGAGGTCACAGATGCTTTTCAGGTCTGCGATCACGCCGTCCATCGAAAACACCCCGTCCGTCGCGATCAGCTTGAAGCGCGCGCCGTTCGCGTCAGCCTGTTTCAGCTGCGCTTCGAGGTCGGCCATGTCGTTGTTTTCGTAGCGGTACCGCTTCGCCTTGCACAGGCGTATGCCGTCGATGACCGAGGCATGGTTGAGGGCGTCCGAGATTACCGCGTCTTCCTCGCCGAGCAGGGTCTCGAAAAGACCTCCGTTCGCGTCGAAGCAGGATGAATACAGGATGGTATCGTCTGTTCCCAAAAAGGAGCTCAATTTCGCTTCAAGCTCCCGGTGGATATCTTGGGTACCGCAGATGAAACGGACCGAGGAAAGACCGAAACCGCGGCTGTCGAGTCCTTTTTTTGCGGCCGCCACCAGAGCGGGATGGTTCGCGAGGCCGAGATAGTTGTTCGCGCAGAAATTGAGCGCTTCCATTCCGTTCACCGTGATTGTCGCCGATTGCGGCGAGGTGACGATGCTCTCGTTTTTATAGAGTCCTTCCGACCTGATACCGTCAAGCCGTTGCAGCAAGTCTTCCTTGAATCGTGTTGTTCGCATGGATTCCCCTTGTAACAGTGACGATGATAATGAAACTTGAAAATTCGTTGTCCGTTATCTCCGGTTCCCGTTTATTTCGGCAGGGTCATGGTTTCCATCATCTTGGAATCGGCGAGGAAACCGATCATGAGGCTGCCGGAGACGTATTTTTTCCTGTCGTCGCTCTGGGTGAATACGGTGTTCATCCGGGTATTGATTTTTTTGATCGTTTCGGCATCGAGCGTGATTTCGGTACCGGCGGGTGCGACGACAGAGAAGGAGATTTTCGCGCTGGTGATCTGGGTGATCACGTAGAATTTGGTGCCGGTTTTGATGTAGTTCCGGATCATCGAGTCAAGATCGGCGTTTTTCTTGAGGTCTTCCTGCAGGAATTTGTAGATGGTGAATTTGGGAGACATGCGGGTTTTGATCTCCGTCAGGGTCACCGATACCGAGTCGGTCATTTTTTGTCCGCCGGTGCCGGAAATTATCCCGCCAATTTCGGCGGCCATGCTTTCCGTGATCGATTTAATGCTGGCGGGCGGTACCGTCCAGCCCTCGGGTGCGACGATCTGGTCGGCCGGAATCGCCGGATCCCAGGTGATTTCCGCCTTTTTGGGGCGTGAATTGATTTCGACGACCTGACCGACGGCGAGATTGCTTACAGGGTTGGCCAGTTCGATGAAGCCGGCCGTGCCTCCCCCTGCGGGAATTCCGAGCGATGCGCAGCCTGTAACCGCGAAGACGGCAATGATCGTCAATATGATGCGAATTTCGTTTTTCATAGTGAATATTCTATCATGAATCGGCAAATAAAACCCGGAAAAATCCTGTATAAAACTCCAAAATTATCGGGTAGGCGCTACAGCTTTCCGTTCCGCAAGGCCGCCAAACCTTCAATAAAATCGGCTGGAATCGGGGCGCTCACCGTAACCGTCCTGCCGTCTCCCGGATGGGGGAAGGCGAGTGTCCCGGCATGGAGCATGACACGGGGGAATCGGACGCCGCCTTCCTGCGCGCTTCCGCCGTACAGGGTGTCGCCGAGGATCGGCAGTCCCTCGCCTGCGAGATGTACCCGTATCTGGTGGGTTCGCCCGGTCAGCGGAACGGCTTCGACGAAGAGGGCGTGCTTCCCGGTTTCGAGTATGCGGAACGAAGTGAAGGCATGGTCGCCGCCGGTCTTTACGGCGCCCCATTTTCCCGCAGCGCTTTTCGCGCTGATGCGGCCTATGTCGTTTTCGACGGTGAAGACGGCTTTCGGCATCTTCTCCGGACGGAGGGCGAGGGCCTGGTAGGTTTTTCGCGCCAGATGCTCGAGGAACATCTTGTGCACGGCGGTATTGGCTTTTCGATCCTTGGTGAAGAGGATGACTCCCGAAGTCTCGCGGTCGAGCCGGTGGTGGAGTCCTATGTAGGGATTTTCGATTCCGTCCCGAAGCGCGAGAAACCGCGTCACCGCCGCGTGAAGATGGTCGCGGGAGGCAACCATCGTGGCTTCCGTGGGAAAGCCCGCCGGTTTGTCGACGACTATTACCAGTTCATCCTCGAAAAGGATCCTTTCGGCGGTGAGCTCGAAGGCAATGTCGTCCGGTTGTTTTTCGAAAGCGAATTTTTCCGTGTCGAACCTGACGGCGATTTTCGCGCCCGGTGCGAGAGGCTGCGACATGTTTCGCGTCTGTTTGCCGCCGACCGAAACGGCTCCGGCGACGACAAGACGCCGCAGCTTCGACTTCGACAGTACCGGCGCGTCCGGAACGCGCTCGAGGGCGGCGGGAAGCGCTGCGAGCAGAAAATCGTCGAGCCGGACCGGTGTCCGTTCCGTGTATCTTAAAACCAGGTTGTGTACGGCCATGCGTCATCCTATCAGCTGAAGGGCGATTCGGCAACAAGGTCCGATAGTTCCCGAATAATCATGTCATACCCGTAGAAAAGTGGTATACTCGAATTTCCGGAGGTAATTGTCATGTATCAACCCTGGTTTGTCTGGGCCCTCATCGGTCTGGCCTGTATAGGACTCGAAATGCTCATGCCCGGTTTTGTGATCTTCTTTTTCGGCCTCGGCGGCCTCGCTACCGCGCTTTTCTGCCTCATACCGTTCGTTTCCGGCATGCTGTGGCTGCAGGTTCTCGTTTTCGTCTTTTTTTCCACCCTTTCCCTCGTATTTTTGCGTAAACGTTTCTCGAAAATATTCGGGGGGACGATTTTCGATTCGCACAAGGGAAATCCCGAGGAAGCCGGAGTCGGCAAGACCGCAGAGGTCATCGAGACCGTCGGAGCACTGACCGAAGGACGCATCCGGTTCCAGGGTACCAGCTGGAAAGCCCACAGCCGCGAAGGCGAAATAGCCGCAGGCAGGACCGTCCGCATACTTTCGCGCGAAGGCATGACCTATCTCGTCGAACCGGCCGAAAACGTTGCCGGAATAAAAGGAGGAAACTGATGTCCGTATTTTTGGTGTATCTCGTCGCTTTTATTTTCATCATCGTACTTTTCCAGATCGCGGTGGTCGTACCCGAGCAGGAAAGTTACGTCGTCGAGCGGCTCGGCAAGTATGTAAAGACCCTCGAAGCGGGTTTTCATCTGCTCGTGCCCTTCATCGACCACATCGCCTACCGCCAGAATTTGAAGGAAGAGGCGATCGATGTCGACCCGCAGCTTTGCATCACCTCCGACAATGTCCAGGTCGAGGTCGACGGAATACTCTACCTGCGTGTCTTCGACCCCATGAAGGCGAGCTACGGCATCGAAAGCTACCGCTATGCGGTAACCCAGCTGGCGAAGACCACGATGCGGAGCGAAATCGGAAAGCTCGAACTCGACAAGACTTTCTGCGGACGCGAGGGCATCAACGACAACATCGTGCGCGCCCTCGATGAAGCTTCCGACAACTGGGGCATCAAGGTGACCCGCTACGAAATCCGCGATATCACGCCGACCGCCACCATCCTCGAAGCGATGGAAAGCCAGATGCGCGCGGAACGGATCAAGCGGGCGAGCATTCTTTCGAGCGAAGGGCAGAAGCAGGCGCGCATAAACGTATCCCTCGGCGAAAAGCAGGACGCTATAAACCGTTCGATGGGCGAAAAACAGCGCCGCATCAACATAGCCGAAGGACGCGCACAGGCCATCGGCATCACGAGCAAGGCGACAGCGGAAGGCCTCAACATGGTAGCGGAGGCACTGACCGTTCCCGGCGGCAAGACAGCCATGGGAATCCGCCTCGCCGAGAGTTACATAGCACGGTTCCGATCCACGCTCGCCCAATGCGATGTGTCGGTGTATCCCGAAGAACTCGCCGGCATCGCGTCGATCGCCGATATCATAAAGAATTCGACAAAGCCCGCCGCAGGTAAAACAGCGGCTGTTTCGGGAGGCGGAAAATGAACCCCTTTGTACCCTTGTTTCTCATGCTGGCTTTTTTCGCGCTCGTCTTCGTGTTCACCCTGTTCCGGAGCATCCGCGTCGTACCGAACCGGACTGCTCTCATCGTCGAGCGTCTCGGTAAATACAGCCGCACCCTCGAAGCCGGCTTTCATATCCTCTTCCCCTTTCTCGACAAGGTGCGCTACAAGCAGAACCTGAAGGAACAGTCGATCGACGTTCCCGCCCAGGACTGTTTCACCAAGGACAACGTGCAGGTCCGTGTCGACGGCATGCTCTACCTCCAGGTGATCGACCCCAAGAAGGCGAGCTACGGCATAAAGAACTACGCCTACGCGACGGTTCTCCTCGCGCAGACCACCATGCGCTCGGTCATCGGGCAGCTCGAACTCGACAGCACTTTCGAGGTGCGCGAACAGATCAACGCCCTCGTGGTGAAGGCGGTCGACGAAGCCTCCGATCCCTGGGGCGTCAAGGTTACCCGTTACGAGATCCAGAACATCAAGGTATCGGATTCGATCATGGACGCGATGGAAGCGCAGATGAAAGCCGAACGCGAAAAACGCGCCGAGATCGCCCGTTCGCTCGGCGACATGGAAACCAAGATCAACCTGTCGATGGCCGCCTACGAGGAAGCCGTCAACCTGAGCGAAGGCCAGAAACAGCGCGCCGTCAACGAGGCCGAGGGTGAGGCGAGCGAAATCGTCGCCGTCGCACGGGCCACGGCCGAAGGAATCCGCAAGGTCGCCGAGTCGGTGACGACGAAGGGCGGCGAGGCGGCTGCCAATCTCCGTCTGTCCGAAGGCTGGATCGATGCGCTCGGTGGCATCGCCAAATCCGGTTCGAAGGTCATACTCAGCGCCGACCTGACCGATCTCAACGAGGTGACTTCGAAAGCCGCCAAGATGCTTGGAGAATCGCGATAGCGGGAGAATTCGGGTGTACCGAATTCTCCACCACAGCTGATGCAGCAAATTGTAGCAAGCCCGTTTCCCTGCGGTGTTACTGCGGGGAAACGGGCTTTTTTTGTGCTCAGATTCTTCCATAGGTGACGAATTTATTGAAGAGGAACTGGACGGTGCCGGCGAGGACTATCGCTACGGCTTTTACGGGTATGTCCGAAAAACCGAGAAGCCGTGTTCCCGCGAAAAGGATGCCCATCGACAGGATCATTCCGAAATAGCAGACGCCGAAAAAAGAAAACGCGCGGCGGACAAGCCGGTGCGTTTTCCTGAAATTGACAAACGAGTTGAGCGTGAAGCTGAGGCTGATGCCGATGTTCACGCTGATGAAATTCGCCGCAAGGTACCAGATGCCGAACTGCCGGGTAAGAAGGAGATAGAGCGATCCGTCGACGGTCGAGGCGAGCGCTCCGATGCAGACGTACATCGCCGACTGTTTGAGGGTTTTCCTGTTTTCGCCCGTCATCTAGCGGAACCGGGCGCCGCTCGCGAGACTTTGCGCGAACGTGACGAGCCGTTTTGTCTCTTCGGGGCCGTAGGGTGCGAGGCTGTTCCAGGCGGGATCGAGGCAGACGCCGCTCATGAAGGGCGCCAACTGCCAATCGGCATCGCGGGGCAGGAGTGCGGCGATTTCGCGTAGCTCGGCCTCGCCGACGAGGCCCGGAACGAGAACCGTACGGTATTCCACCTTCAATTTTTTTCGATGTGCGGGAAACTCCGTCTCCTCCAGCTCGCGTTCCCGCTCCAGGACCGCAAGGCTCCGCAAGAGGGCCGCGCCGGCGGCATTGGTGGTGCTTCGCTCGGTTTCGAGCTCGCCATAACGTGCCGGGGATGTCTTTACGTCGATCGCCAGCATGTCCGGCCTTAGCGAGGGATCGTCGAGAATCGTCTGGAGCCGGTCGGGAAGTGTTCCGTTGGTGTCGATCTTTATGTCGAGACCGAGGCTTCTCCCCCTGGCGACGAGAGGTCCGAGAGCGGGCGACAACAGCGGCTCGCCCCCCGAAATGGCGAGGGCGCCGAGAACGCCTGCGCGTTTTTCGAGATGCGCATAGACCTCGTCCATCGTGACGTATTCATTGTCGTCACCATCCGCCTGGTGGGGGCCCGAAACCACGCTTGCCGTCGCGAGGCCTGCATTGTGGCAGAACGGACAGCGAAGGTTGCACCCCGGCAGGAATACGGCCGCAGCGACGCGGCCGGGATAATTGACGAGGGTGGTTTTCAGGAGTCCGGCTTTCATTCGGCTGGAATCTTTGGATTACACTACGGCCGAATAAACGGCGGTTTCGGAGTTGATCCCTTCGAGAATGCAGGCGATTTCCTTGACGGAATGCGCGCGGGAAACTTCGGTTCCTTCGGCATTGAAGAAGATCACGGTCGGTGCGGAAAATACTCCGTATGCCGAGGCACGGGCGAAACCTTCGGCGGAATCGACGTCGACGAGCTCTCCCGAGTATTCGAGCCGGGCGCAGCTTTCCTTGACCGGCGGGCAGTTGGGGCAGGTCTTGCGGACGAACAGTTCGTAATGGGCAATTCCTCCCATTGAGCTGGAAACGCTTTCGGCGGCGGGGTCGCAGGAACAGGCGGCTTCGGCGGGCAGATGGGCGACCACGCCTTCGCGGTCGGCGACGAATAGTTTTCGCTGTGCGTATTCCTCGCGTTTTCCGGGATTCCAGTTCCGTACCGACCGGTAGTAACCGACGATGCGGGCGTACACTTCGGTGGTCGTTCCGCGCACGTTCTCCATTTCAGCCTTTACCTTCGCGATGTCAGCCTCGATCTCCGCTACTTTTCTCATTTTCCATCCCTCCCAGGACTTTTATATTTTGATGCGTATTTCAGTTTATTGCGGCTCGGCGTTCGGCTTCGAGTTCCGAAAGCCGTCCGACGAGAATTTCCTTGCGCTCGGCACGGCAGGTCGGGCATTCGAAATGCTCGCCGGATATGTAACCGTGGACCGGACAAACCGAGAATGTAGGCGAAATCGAGAAGTAGGGAATCTTGTAGTTCGAAGCCACCGACTTTACGAGATCCCGGCACGATTCCCAGTCCTTGACCGCCTCGCCGAGGAGGATGTGGAACACCGTGCCACCGGTATATTTGGTCTGCAGCGATTCCTGGTGGTCGAGCGCCTCGAAGATGTCGCTCGTGTAACCGACGGGCAGCTGGCTCGAGTTCGTGTAATACGGGTTGTCGCCGCCCGAAGTGATGATGTCCGGGTACTTTTTCTTGTCGTGTTTGGCCAGGCGGTACGAGGTGCTTTCCGCGGGAGTCGCTTCGAGGTTGTAGAGGTCGCCCGTCTGTTCCTGGAAGTCCGCGAGTTTCTGCCTCATGTGGACGAGCACTTTCTCGGAAAACGCCTTTCCCTTCGGATGGACGATGTCGACGCCGAGGAAGTTGAGGCAGCATTCGTTCATGCCGCAGATGCCGATGGTCGAGAAGTGGTTGTTCAGGTGCGTGAGGTACCGTCTTGTGTACGGGAAGAGTCCGCCGTCGAGGAGACGTTCGATGACTTTCCGTTTCATGCGGAGGCTGATCATCGCCTGTTCCATGAGGAAGTCGAGGCGCGCGAAATACTGGGCTTCGTTCTTCGCGAGGTAACCGATCTGGGGCATGTTGATGGTGACGACGCCGATCGAACCGGTAAACTCGTCCGAGCCGAACAGCCCTCCGCCGCGTTTCCGCAGTTCGCGCTTGTCGAGCTGGAGGCGGCAGCACATCGAGCGCACGTCGCTCGGGTCGAGATCGGAATTGATGAAATTCTGGAAGTAGGGCGTTCCGTAGCGCGCGGTCATTTCGAACAGGAGCTGGGCGTTCGGGCTGGACCACTCGAAGTCGGCGGTGATGTTGTAGGTCGGGATCGGATACTGGAATCCGCGTCCCGCGGCGTCGCCCTCGAGCATCAGTTCGATGAAGATCTTGTTGATGACGTCCATTTCCTTCTGGCATTCGCCGTAGGTAAAGGGCATCTCGCCGCCGCCGACCACCGCGTTCTTTCCGGCGAGGTCGGCCGGGCAGTTCCAGTCGAGGGTTATGTTGGTGAAGGGCGCCTGGCTGCCCCAGCGGCTCGGGGTGTTGACCCCGTAGATGAAGCTCTGGAGGCACTGCTTCACTTCTTTTTCGGAAAGATTGTCTTTCTTGACGAAGGGAGCGAGGTAGGTGTCGAATGAACTGAAGGCCTGCGCTCCCGCCCACTCGTTCTGCATGATGCCGAGGAAGTTGACGATCTGCTGGATCAGGGTGGAAAGGTGGCGGGCCGGTTTGGAGGTGATCTTGTCGGGAACGCCGCCGAGTCCTTCGGCGATGAGCTGCCTGATGGACCAGCCGGCGCAGTATCCGGAGAACATCGAAAGGTCGTGGATGTGGAAGGCCGCGCTCGTATGCGCTTCGGCGACTTCCTCGGGATAGATGTTCTTGAGCCAGTAATTGGCGGTGAGCGTACCGGAATTATGGAGGATGAGTCCGCCGAGCGAGAAATTGACGTTCGCGTTTTCCTTGACCCGCCAGTCGGACTGGCTGAGGTAGCCGTTCATCGTTTCGTCGATGTCGAGGAGGAGTTTTTCGGTGTCGCGGATGGCGTCGTGCTTCGAGCGGTAGAGGATATAGGCCTTTGCGACCTTGACTTCCTTTTCTTCTATAAGAACGGTCTCGACCACGTCCTGGATTTCTTCGATCGCCGGTATGGAATGGGCATGACGGCCGGCCATCATGACCCGCAGGTGTTCTTCGACCCGGTCCGCAAGCAGGTGCGCCCGTTCGGGGTCTGCCGTTCCGTCGACGGCGGCTATGGCCTTGTCGATGGCATGCTCTATTTTCGAGCGGTCGTAGACCATTATTTCCCCGGAACGCTTGACGACGTTCCGTATGAACGATGCCGTCTCCGGATCCTTCGAACTTCCGAGAAAGTTCTTCCATTCCGGGAATACGCTTTGAGATTGCGTACCGGAATCAGATTGTGCTGCCATTCTCCCCTCCAACTTTATTAACTTCTTCTATAAATTCCTCGAGATTCCCGAAATGCCGGTAAACGGAGGCAAAACGGATGTAGGCAACCTTGTCCACTTTGTATAACTGGGAAAGAACTAGCTCGCCGAGAACCGTGCTCGGAATTTCATGCGCTGCCTTGCCGGCCATTACCGCCTGGTCCTCGATCTCGTTGACGATGTTTTCGATCGTCATGGCCGAAAATGGCCGTTTTTCGAGGGCGCGTTCGATGCCGTGCTCGAGTTTCGCCCGGTCGAACGGCTGTCGCCGCCCGTCACGCTTGATCACCATGAACTGTTTTTCTTCTATGCGCTCGTAACTGGTAAAGCGGTAGCCGCAGCTGATGCATTCGCGTCTCCTGCGGATGCTGTCGCCGTTTGCAAGCGTGCGGGATTCGATAACCTTGTCGTCAAAACTGCCGCAATGGGGACAGCGCATGTACTAACCTCTATCTATATGGTGCCAGATATGGTGTTACATAACCGGTAAAAAACATTATACCACTATTTATGGGGCTTTTCAATGCGAATAATAAAAAATGTTAAAAAAAGGTCAGACGGAACGGTTACGGATTGCCCGTTCCGTATCTGCAGCCAGGGCAAGGAGTTTCGAGACCAGTAAGGGGATAAGCACGGTGACCCGGCGGATCGCGGCGACGGGATTCCGGTGCGCCTTGCCGCTCCGGGCGTCCCAGGCGTCCTCGAGAAGCGCTTGAGTCGCGAAAATACGGGGAATGAAGGTGAAGGTCAGGGACAACAGAAAAGCGATATCGGGCAATTCGGGACTTTTAACCTTGATTCCCGTCAGTTTTACCGCACGGGACAGAAGGGCTGAGACCCATTCCTGGAAATCCGCAAGTGCATGCCTTATTTCAAGGGTGCTCGTCGTTTCGTAAAAGAGGGTGCCCGTCAGCATGACGAGAAACAGTCGCCACAGGTACAGTGCGCTTTCGGCTGCTTCGGCCAGCCATGGCTCCCCGTTCAAGGGCTTCCCGGTAAACCGGAAGAGGGCGACGAGGATGCCGTAGATTAAAATGATGCGGGTATTTCGGAGGAATACGGGGAAGGTGATCCCGGCTGCCAGGGAAAGGACGAGCATGACGACGGTCAAGCCGGCGAGTGCCGGGATGCCCAGGGCGAATACGGCTGCCGTACAGGGCAGGAGAGCCGCAAGTTTGATATGTGCCGGAATCCGGTGGATGGGGGAGTCGCCCGGTCGATAGCCGAAGAGGTTAGAGGAATCATTCATGTCAGTTCGTCCCTCCCCACAGGAGGTCTCCGCTCGTGACATAATTTCGCAGGGGATTGCGGATGCCCCATTGTTCGAGGTTGCCCGCCAGCGCTTCCCCGGGAGTGCCGTCGAATACGAGTTCTCCCCGGTAAAGCACCATCAGCCGGTTGGCGAGTGCGAGTACCTTTTCGAGTTCGTGGGTGAGGATGATGAGCGTTTTCCCGTCGGCCTTGAGGCGTGAAAGGATGTCGTTCACCTGTACCACTCCCGGCCAGTCGAGATTGGCGAAGGGTTCGTCGAAGATGATGAGGGAAGCGTCCATTGCGAGTACTCCCGCGACCGCGAGCCGCCTTTTTTCGCCGCCGGACAGGGAGCGGGCCGGGACGTTTTCCCTGCCGGCGAGACCGGTACGTTCGAGCATCCTGGAGGCGATTTCCGCTGCGGTCTTTTTGTCCTTGCCGAGATTCCGCGGGCCGAATGCGACATCCTCCGCGGGGGTATCCCCGAGAATCTGGGCGTCCGCGTCCTGGAAGACGAGACCGACCCTCGCCGGTTTGCCGTCGACGAGGGTGAGATCTACCGATCCCGAAGTAGGCTTGTCGAGACCGGCGACGAGCCGCATCAGCACGCTTTTACCCGAGCCGTTCGCGCCGCTCACGACGATGCAGTCGCCTGCGGCGACAGTGAAAGAAATGTCCTTCAGGGCCGGTTCGTCCCGGAGCGGAAAACGGCGGACGAGATTCCGTACCTCAAGCATCGGGATGGAGGTATCTTTGTACCATGGGCCGCAGTTTGAGCGTAATCGGCACGAGGGCGATGATCTTGACGATGTCGGCGATAAGGAACGGTACGATTCCCTTCGCGACGGCTTCCGCCATGCCGAGACCGAGCACCCGCCTGAGGACGAGGACGCCGGGAATGTAGATGCACAGAAAGCCGGCGATCGCCGCGCTGATGACGACGGGAAGATTGCTCCCCGAATCCTCGGCGGTGGCCCGTTTCATGGCGTAACCGGCGACGAAGGCACCGATAAAGTAGCCGACGAGATAGCCGCCTGTCGGCCCCGAAATGACCACCAACCCGCTTTTTCCGCCCGAAAAGACCGGCAAGCCGAGCGCTCCGGCTAAAAGGAACAGTCCGACCGCGCCCGCACCCTGTACGGGTCCGAGCAGAAGACCCGCGAGGATGGCGAATGCGTTCTGGAGCACTATCGGCACCGGGCCGATCGGAATGGCCATGACCGAACCCGCGCAGATGAGGGCGGCGAAAAGGGCGGTAAAAACCGACTTGAGGGAATTCTTTTTCATGTTTCGTATCCTTTATCGAGCATGGTTATGGTGTTCGGAGGAAAACGGTTTTCCTCCGGAAGTGATGAATGGTCCGTCGTTTCGATTTTTGCCCAACCGGCCTCGTCGACTCCGCGGAAAATGCCGGTTTGTCCGCTCCCTGGAACGGTTTTGACAAGCTGCCGGAAACGGATGGTTTCTCCGGTGAGGGGGCAGTTGCCGTTCCAGCTTGAGGCGAGGTCGCTTCCTTCCGTATCAATTTTTGCGAATTCTGCCAGAAACTCGCGGAGCAGTTCCTTCCTTCCTGCACGAATCGCGCTCGAGCCGGGAAGGGACGGTCGTCTGCCGGTATTGAGCCCTATGCCGAGATTGAGCCAGGTTATCGTACTGCCTGTCGCAAGCGTTTCGGCAAGGATTCCTCCCGCCTTTCCTCCATCATACAGTATGTCGTTCGGCCACAGGGGACTGGCTTGTTTTCCGGTAAGTTTCGTGATCGCGCGCGACAGCGCCAGCTGGGCGGCGAGGACTTGTCTGCTTGAATAAGCGGCGTTGAGGGTGGGCCGGGTGAGGACGGTGAAAAAAAGGCCGCCAGGTACCGACTCCCATTTTTTCGCACCGGTTCCCCTCCCTGCGCTCTGGCTCTCGGCCGTGACCACAAGGCCTGCATCCGCTCCGGCCATGGCCGCTTCCCGGGCGCGATCCATCGTCGAATCGGTTTCTTCCCAGTGGCGGAAGCGATTTTCGTCGGCACCGAATTCCCAGGGGCATATGCTGTCGCTCAAGTCGGCCTCGAGGCGGTAGCCGCTGCTCGAAGAGTCGATCCGGTAACCGTTCGCATTGAGGGTCTTGACGGCTTTCCAAACCGCTACCCGGCTTATGCCGAGACCGGCTGCGACCATTTCCCCCGATACGGGCAGGTCCGTGTTCCGGAGGATGGAGAGAAGGCGCGCACGGGTGCTTTGGGATTCGATTACGTTAACCTTCATTAAGTACAGGTTAACGTAATCGACGGTTTCGGTCAATACCGGAAAAAAAGTTGCAGGGAAGGCGGATTGCTGGATATACTGGTAATGAAGGCTTTTTTAAAGGGGGATTATTCATGGACTTGACCAGACTGCATGCGCTCGACGTGATTTTGGTGGCCGGTTTGCCTGGTTCGGGAAAATCCTGGTTTGCCCGCGATTTTTTTTCCGTCGTGAACCGTCTGCGCATCAACCGGAAAGAAATACGGAAATCACTGTTCGAGATGACCCATTTCGGGGAAGCCTGGCAGGAAAGCAAATATGAAGAAAAAAACGAGTATCTCGTGAAGCATGTCGAGAAAAAAATACTCGAACAGCTTCTGACCAACAATGAAAAAATACTCATCGACAACCACAGCGTGACGGTCGAATCGAGAAAAACCTACATCGATTCCGCACTCGCCGCGAAGAAAACGGTCGGCATCATTTTCATGCATACACCGGTACAGGAGTGCATGAAGCGGAACCTTTCCCGGCCCGATGCGGTTCCTCCGATGGTCATTTCAAACCTGTACTCGAGCCTTGTCCTGCCGACGCGAGCCGAGGGTTTCCGGGAGATTCTCGTCGTTTCTTCCGAAGGCGAAAAAAAGGAAGACCAGCACTGACAGGAGGGCGGGAAACCAGTCGCCGAAGCGGGCGTAAAAGGTGGTCCGGTGGGGATACACCGGTACGGTCACGAAAATGGAATCGGCGACGAAGAGCGGCATGTCGCGGATGACGCGGCCCTTCGGGTCGATTACCACCGAATAGCCGGCGTTGGTCGAACGGATCATGGTCGTCCGCAGTTCGATCGAGCGGAACGACGCGATGGCGAAGTGCTGGTATTCGGCGCTGTCCGTCTTGGACCAGGAATCGTTCGTCAGGTTGATCAAAAGGTTGCTGCCCTGATTGTGGAGTCTTGCGATGAGGGGCGAAAAGGCATCCTCGAAGCAGATCGGCGCGGCGAAGCGAATGTCCCGACCCTCGCCGTTCTTGACGGTGAAGGGTTCGAGGCTTTTTCCCGGCACCCAGCCGCGCGAAAAGCCGACGATGGCGTCGAAAAACGTCCGCACCCATTCGTATTCCGTGAAGGGCATATACTCGGCGAAGGCGACAAGCTGGATTTTCGCGTACCAGTCGATCTGTTCGGCTTCGGGCGAAACGAGAATTACCGAATTCGAGTAGCCTTCGTTTACGGGATCCACGAGTACGGGCGATCCGACAAGCAGAGGGGTGTCGATTTCGGCCATGAAAGCCGCAAAGGGGTCTTCCTTCGGGAAACCCGCATAATAGTCCTTGTTCTGGATGTAGGGCCAGCCGAGCACCGATTCGCTCCAGACGACGAGATCGGGTTTCTTGCCTCCCGCTGCGATGCCCTTCCGGGTCAGGGCCTGCGAGGCGAGCATTGTTTTTCGCACGCCGCCCTCTTCCCATGAATCGCCGTTCTGCTGGACCATCACCACGTCAAGCGTGGTTTCCGGAACGTCGCTCGCTGAAAGGGCAACGAGTCCGTACACGCAGGCGGCGAGGAACAGAAGGGCGGTGAAAGCGGCAGAACGGATCAGAACCGGCGCCTTCGCGATTCGTCCGGGACGTGCGGCCCGGAGAAGCGCTTCGGCGAGTATCGCGGAAAGGAGGGCAAGAAGAAAGCTGATGCCCCAGGTTCCGGTGAGGTCGGCGATCTGGATGAGGGGGAGGAGTTCCCTGCTCGTCATGACGAGGGTTCCCCAGGGATAGGCGAAAAATCCGGTCGACTTGAACCACTCCCAGATCATGTATATCGCGGCGAAAAGAAAGGGGCGCAGGTGTTCCGGGAAGCGGAGGGCATGCCATAACAGCGCACCGGCCAGAAAACCGAAACCGAAATTGAGCAGTGCAGAACCCCCAAGGGTGAAAATGGCGAATTCCTTGAAATTCGCCAGCCAGAAACTGGACATGAGGTGTATCAGCATCATCATAAAGCCGCCGAGAAAGCCGCCCCGGCGCCAATTCGGAGCTTTCAGCAGGGCGATATACAGCGGTACGAGGGCGGCGAAAGCGAAAACGGCCGAACCAAGCTTGAAAAACTCGTTCGGGATGCCCAGGGAGAGTAAAATCGCCGAAAGCAGGACTGAAAAAAGTGAAGCCGGTATTGACATAATTAAGTGCTATTTTACTCATTTTTCTTGAATTGTTTCAATATTGCCTCTATTATATTCATATGCAGAAA
>JFJP01023584.1_pt1 | contig 27095 bp, 13 predicted proteins | sample 431651 | NCBI WGS metagenome assembly JFJP01 (sample SAMN02602958, study PRJNA72255) | Microbial mat metagenome, whole genome shotgun sequencing project. | biome: fresh water; feature: sink hole; material: water; isolation source: purple microbial (photo- and chemosynthetic) mats found in...
CGAGCACGGCAGCAGCGTGGATCACGGTCGTCAGGGAAGGCATGTCCGTCAGAATCTGGTCCAGGGCCAGGGTCAGACCCGTGGCGTCGGCCACGTCGGCCTGCACGATCCGGACATCCGCTCCCGTAGTACGCATTCGTTCGACCAGCACCGTATCCGCTTCGGAACGCAGTCCGCCACGGGAGAGCAAAATCACGTGTCGTGCACCCATATCCACCAGCCAGCGGGCCGTGGAAAGACCGAAACCGGACGTGCCGCCGGTGACGAGGCAGGTGCCCGCCGGGTTGATGACCTGACTGGAGGCAAACGAATCATGACGCTGGGCTGGTGCGGGTAGGGTTTGCAGATCGAGGACCAGCTTGCCCGTATGCCGGGCCTGCTGCATGGTCCGGAAGGCCTGGGTCGCGGCCTGGGCTGGGAACTGTCTCAAGGGCAGGGGCGTGATCACCCCTTCCTCGACCAGAGCCCAGCCCTGCCTGAAGATGTCACGTATCAATTTTGGTTTGTCGCCGGCCAGGGCGTCTATATCAATGCTGAAATAGGAGATGTTGCGGCGCAGGGGACGCATGCCGAGCGACGTGTCGGCGAAATAGTCGCGCTTGCCCAGTTCCAGAAACCGTCCGTAGGGGTTCAGTAGATCCAGGCTCGCGTGCATGGCCTCACCGGCCAGGGAGTTGAGCACTGCGTCGACTCCGCCGCGCAGGGCCCGAATCTCATCGGCGAAGGCCAGGGATCTGGAGTCGTGGACATGGTCCACGCCCAGCAGACGGAGAACGTCGCGTTTGGCCTCGCTGCCGGCCGTGGCGTGCACGGTCAGGCCCAGATGGCGGGCGATCTGGATGGCGGCCAGTCCCACGCCGCCGGCCGCGCCGTGGATGAGGATGGATTCGCCGGCCTGCAGCCTGGCCAGATAAACCATGGCGTACCAGGCCGTGCAGAAGGTTGTGGGCAGGGTCGCAGTTTCGGCGTGGGTCAGCCGCAGGGGTTTGGGCACCACATGGCTGCCAAGGGCCAGCACATGGGTGGCCAAGGACTGGGAAGCGATGCCGGCGACCTGATCCCCGGTGGCGAACTCCGTTACCCCGGGGCCGACCTCTTCGACCACGCCGCTGAACTCGATGCCCAGGGTTCGGCCCAGGGCCCCGTTCTCGAAGGCTTCGTCAGGCAGAAGCCCCATGGACAGCATGATGTCCCGGAAGTTGACTCCGGCGGCTAGATTGCGGACCAGCACCTGCCCGGGGCCAGGACGTGACAGTCCCGCGGGGCGCCATTCGAGCTGTTCCAGCCGAGGCTGCGCGCCGGGCTCCAGCCGCAGCACGGGCACGGTGTTTTTTTCAACGCGCGGTGCGGGCCGCAGGTCAAGGGGTTCGAGGCGGGGGGCACGCCGGGTGCCCTGGAAGAGCACGGATTCCGTGATCTGGTCCGGAGCAACCAGGTCCAGCCACAGCCCCCGGACGTCGGGTCCGGCAAAAGGATCCGCGGGCAGGTCCACCAAACGGACCCGCAGATCCGGAGTCTCGTTCATGAGCACCCGGCCAAGGCCCCAGACCGCGCCTTGGGAGGGAATGGGCGAAACCTTGGCGGCACCGAAGGCACCGCTGGTTACGATCCACATCCTGGCCTCGGGCATGCCCGCCGCCAGCCAGCCGCGCACGGCCTGGGACACGCCGATGGTTTGCGGTTCAAGCCTTTGGATAAAGCTTTCCTCGCTTGTGGATGGATCGTCGTCGAAACCCAGCAGACTGACGCAATGTATCACGCCTAGGTCGGTTTTTTCCGTCCACAACTGTTGCCAAGCTTCGTCATTCTCCAGGATCAGCTCCCCGTTGGACGCGGTAGAAACGACGCTCACAGGCACGAGACGCACATCCGTCTCCAGATCCGCGAACCAGGTCAGAAGCGTGTCGGCAAGTTTTCTGCTCGCTGCCGAGGGTTCGGAATCCACGAGCAAGATCCACGGACCCGGATTCTCGGGTCGGAGGGGGGCCTGCGGGTGGGCCGAAGTCCATGGCTTACGGGCCTGGAGAATGAAGCCGATCGAGTCTGTCCGCAGCGCCTCTACCGCGTCGAAGCCCGCCTGGCGCAGGATCTCCTGCCAGCCGTCCAGGCCGAGCAGGGGCGAAACCGGTTCATCCGGTCGGCCGGAGCGTTTCCACCAGCGTGTGTCCAGTCCAAAAATCAGATCGGAGGCGATGTCGGCTTCGTGCTGGGCCAGAAGCAGGATGCCGCCGGGCAAAAGACGTTGCAGACAGTCGCGCAGCAATTGGAGGAGGTCGTCCTCGGCGTGCAGGGCGTGCACGGCCAGGACGCAGTGTACCAAGGCCTGAGGTGAGCTGACGAATTCCGTTCCCGGGATCTCGAAAAACAGGTAGTCCCGGTCGCCCCATTGGGAGCGCAGGGCGTCGCGTTCGTGTTTGTCGGCGCAGACAGTCACGATGTCGCAATCAAGGCTGTCCAGGTCAGGGAGCAGGTTTTCCAGCAGGGCTGAGGCTCCGGGGACGGGGTTGAGGATGCGCAGTCGTTCTCCGGGGGGACAGGCCCGGGCCAGGGATGTGAGCACGAGGCGCACGAAGGGCGTCAGCGGGCTGTGCGGCAGGGTGTGGGCCTGATAATGGTCGGCCGTTTCCTGCCGGGATGGGCGCAGGACCTGCCCCAAATCCTGGTCGGATCGCAGCAGGGAGCGCAGGCGCAGGTGGATCTGGCCGAGCAGTGACAGCTCTTCGGCGTGGGCGGGAAACTCGGCCATGAGGCTGTTCCAGATGTCCCGGAATTCAGGCAGATCGCCTCTGGGAGCCAGGGTCCAGAGAGTGTCGCGCTCTTCGACCAGGTGATGTCCGGCCAGGAGGCGCAGCAGAAAGAAAAGATACGGGCGCATGGGCGCGGTCAGACCGATGCGCTCCGCCAGGGATGCCGCGCTGGTCGGACCGTTCTGCATAACAGTCTCCAGGGTTTCCCAGGCGGTCATGACCGCCGCGGCCCGGACCAGGGACCGGAATTCCGTCAGACGGTGGTCCTGGTTCGCATCCGCGGCGGGCAGGGCGCGGCGCAGATCCGCGGCCTCGGGCAAGGGGAAGGCGCGGTTTGCAAGGGGATGGGGGGCGGGCCGCAGGCGTTCCACATGACCCGGTCCCGTGGTCATGCCGGTCATGAGCGAGTCGGTTTTGCGCAGACGAATGCTCTCCAGGAGGAGCAGGGGCCTACCATCCTGATCGAAATAGGTGATGTCTCCGCCGCAGGGATGCTGGTCGATCCGGTTGATTTGGAAATGCGCCCAGGCCGGGCGGCCGGGGGCGAAAATCACGCTTTTGGCGATGCCCACGGGCAGGAATGGCACCCCGCGCGTCTCGGGCGTTTCGTGGAGGTAGATGAAGGACAGGTGCAGGGCCGCATCCAGCAGGGCCGGCGAGAAGAGCATGTCTTCGTGGTCGCGCGGATCCCGGATCGTCAGGCGCGCCAGGCACTCATCGCCGTTGCGCCATACGGACTCCAGGGCCGCGAAGGAGGGTCCGTAGAAGAATCCGTATTGCGGCACCGTCTCGTAGATTTCAGCCACGGACACGGGGTGGCCGAAGCCCCCGGGGTTGTGGGTCCAGGGCAGATCCGCCGGGGCCTGCCGTCTGGAGCGGGCGATCCGGCAGCGCATGTTGCGCACCCATTCGTCCTCGTTTACGTGCGCTCTGCTGTCCATGGACAGCAGGCGGTCTCCGGCATGGAAGCTCACGCGCACCGCGCGGCGCTGGTCCTGGTGCAAGGGCAGTGACTGGAGGAGAAACATGTGCCGCAGTTCCAGGACGGGTTCGTCGGGAAAGATTTCCCTGGCCGCAGCCGCCGCTATCTCCACGTAGCCAGCGGCCGGGAACATGGGCATGTCCATGACCCGGTGCTGGTTCAGCACGGGAAAAAGGTCCGTGTCCAGCAGGTTCTCCCAGACCGGCTGGTCGTCTTTCCGCCAGCCCAGGAGGGGATGAGCGGGGCGGGCGGCAATGTCGTCGATACACTGCGTGCTTGGCGCGGGCCGGGCCACCTGCCTGTTCCAGGGGTACGGGGGCAGGTCGACTCTGGCTCCGGGCCGGGGGCATAGCCTGACCAGGTCCGGAGTCCAGCCGCTGGCCCAGGCTTTTTTCCAGGCGTCCTCCAGCAGTCGCGTTTCGTCGCCGCCGCGTTGCAGGCTGGTCAGGGCCACGGCGCGCACGTTGCGGTGGCGGATGCCCTCGTCCAGATAGTAGCGCAGCACGCCGTGGGGGCCGATTTCAAGGAAGATCCGCACTCCCAGATCCAAGGCGGTCTGCGTGGCGGTCCGGAACTGCACGGGTTCGCGCACGTTGCGCCAGAGGTAGCCCGCGCCCAGGGTTGATCCGTCCTCCACCTGGCCCGTAACCGTGGAGAGGAAAGGAATGGCCGTCGGCATGGGGCGGATGCCGCGCAAATCGGACAGCAACGCATCCCGAAAGCCTTCCATCAAGCGGCTGTGGAAGGGATAATCAAGCGGCAGGGTCTTGCAAAAGATTCCCTTGGCCGTCAGGTCGGCCGCGATGGTCGCCAAGGCGTCCGTGTCTCCGGTCAGGGTGATGGATGACGGCGAATTGTCGCCCGCGACCTCAACTTTGCCCTGCCACTGGCGTGACAGAGTCAGGCCATCCTCGGCGCTGATGTTGGCCGCGAGCATGCCCCCCAGGCCCTTGGTCGCGGCCTGGCGTACGCCCCGGAAGTGGATGAAGGCAGCTGCGTCCGCAAGGCTTAAAGCCCCGCTGGCCCACAGCGAGGCGGCCTCCCCGACACTGTGTCCGTAGACTAGGTCCGGCGTGAAACCCTTTGCGCGCAGGCTTTCGACCAGTCCGACCTGCACGGCGAAAAGCAGGGGTTGGGCCACCAAGGTGTCGTGCATGCGGCTTTCGTCCGCGGAGCGGTGCATTTCCGCGATGACATCAACGCCGTCGAGCCGTTGCAGTTCGGCGGCAACACCCTGCACGGCCGTGGCGAAGACGGAATCGCTCGCCATCAGGGCCATGCCCATGCCCTGCCACTGGCTGCCGTTTCCGGAAAAGACAAAGGCGGTGCGCGGTCCCGAAGTCATGGTCGGGCCTGTTTCCTCCAGGGTCTCGGCCTGGATGCAGCATGCGGGCGGCCGCTCACCAGCCGCATATTCCCCGAGGGCCTGGGCGATGGACCGCGGGGTCTCTCCGGTAACAATCAGCCTGTGCCGCAGCCAGTCGCGCCGCCAGACGGCGTTGGCGGCCACGTCGGCGTAGTCCGGCGCATGGTGGGCGGAAATGAGCGTGTCATGCCTGGCGGCCAGCAGCCGCAGGCTTTCCAAGCTGCGCGCCGAAAGAAACAGCGGAGGCATGCCAGACGATGCCTGCGGCACTGTCGGAATTTCCGGCGGAGCCTCGATGACGACATGGGCGTTGGAGCCGCCAAAGGCGAAGGAGTTTACGCCCACGCAGGGCCGTCCCGGAACCTGCGGCAGCGGGCGGGGTGAGTCCACCACTTCAAGGTTGAGGGCCTGAAAGTCTATGGCCGGGTTGGGAGTCCGGAAATGCAGGTTTTGCGGGATGCGCTGCTGGCGCAGGACTAGGATGGCCTTCATCAGTCCGGCCATCCCGGCAGCCGGTTCCAGATGGCCGATGCTGGTCTTGATCGAACCGATGGGCAGGGGGCGTTTGCGGCTGCGGCCCAGGACCGTGCCAAGGGCGCCGGTTTCGACCGGATCGCCCGCCGAGGTTCCAGTGCCGTGGGCCTCGACGTAGACAAGGTCGTCCGGGTGGATGTGTCCGCTCAGATAGATTTCGCGCAGCAGTTCTTCCTGGGCGTCCTGGCTGGGCAGGCTGATGCCATTGGTCCGACCGTCGCTGTTGACGCCGCAGGCGCGGATCACGGCGTGGATCCGGTCCCCGTCGGCCAGTGCGCGCTCAAGAGGTTTCAGGATCACCACTCCGCCGCCCTCTCCACGCACGTAGCCGTCGGCCTCGGCGTCGAAAGTGGCGCAGCGTCCGCGCGGGGACAGCATGCCCGCCTTGGAGAAACCTATGAAGGCATCGGGAGTCAGCAGTTCGTTTACGCCTCCGGCCAGTGCTAGGGACAGGGAGCCGTCAGCCGCCAGGGCTTGGCAGGCGTGATACAGGGCATAGAGGGAGGAGGAGCAGGCCGTGTCCATGACTACGCTCGGACCACGCAGATCCAAAAAATGGGAAACCCGGTTGGCGACGATGCCCAGGCTGGTTCCGGTCATGGTCCGGGGGCCGGTGCCATGGATGTCCCGGGCGTTGAGCACGGCCTTGTCCATGGCCGAAGCACCGAAAAAGACTGCGGTGTCGGTGCCGGCAAGGGTCGAGGGCAGAATACCCGCGTCCTGCAGAGCTTCCCAGGCCAGTTCCAGGGCCAGGCGCTGCTGCGGGTCGACGAAGGGGGCCTCGCCAGCCGAGATGCCGAAAAAGGCGGCGTCAAAGTCCCAGAGGTGGTCGATGAGACCGGCGCGGGCGGTGTATGAACGGCCCGGTACCCTTTTGTCGCTGTGCGCGAAACGGGCGGCGGACCATCTGTCGGCAGGGATTTCCGACACTGCGTCCCTGGCGTTCTCAAGCATGTTCCACAGGGCCGGCAGGTCGCAGCACTGGCCGGGCAACCGACAGGCCGCTCCGATGATGGCCACGGGAAAGAAAAGGCGCATGGACTACTCCCACGAAAAACAGTTTCGGGCAGGGCGGCCTGCATGGGCCAACGCGGTGCGCGGGCGTGCGTGTCGTGCACGGACGCAAAAGAGAGGCGGCTCATGAAGTCCTGCGCTTGGTCCAGGGTTCAGGAGACGCCTTCTGAAATCATGCTCTCAAAAAAACCGATGACATGCAACAGGTTGCCCTGCGACAGGTAAAAACATATGCAGTGCGGCAGGGTTTGCCTGCCCGTCGCGGACTCGGCGCGGGAAACGGCAATCCGTAACGTCCGCACATCATCGCGCAAGAGGGCTTGCATGCTCATTTCACGGCTTATCACCCAAAATCTCGACAAAGCACCGTCCCCTGACATGTCCTTGACGCACAACACGGCCCTGATCGCACTGGACACGTGTGGAGCCGATCTTGCGAGGTGCCTGGAACGCGGTGACTTCGCGCGGATCTCGAGCGCCCTGGATCCGGCCTGCCGCGACGCTTCCGTGCTTCTTCTGGTGGGTTCCGAGTCCGGTGAGCCCTCGGGCGGAGAGACCCTGGCCGTGCTTTTTTCCGCCGTGACGGAACTGCTGCGCGACCGTGCCAGCCGGCCCCGCGTCGTGGTCCAGGGCGGCATGGCCACGCCCGAGGCGGCCGCAGCCTATCTCTTGACCGGCGCCGCCGGCGTGCTGCTGGAGTCCCTGCACTGGCTGACCAGCGAGGTTCCCGGCGACGAAGCCAGCAAGAGCCGCATCGCGGGTTTGCGGCCTGATCACTTTCGGATCATCGGTCAGCGTCTGGGCGCGCCTTGCCGTTTCTTCGACAAGGGCAACTCCCGGGCCGTGCGCGAGATGGAAGCCCTGGCCGACGCCCTGTGCGCGTCCGGAGCCGATGAAACTGCCCGGCAGGCCTTCCTGGACGAGGTGGCGCGGCTCAAGGTGCCGGCTCTGGCCGCGGCATTCAACGCGGACGAGCTTATTCCCTTGGGGCCCGAGGCCGCCTTTGCCAAGGCCTTCGTGGACCGTTTTGGCGCCGACACCGGGGCCGCCCTGGATGGATTCGCCCGGGCTGTGGAAGAGGTCATGGCCAGGGGCCCTGAATTGCTGGGGCTGTTTTCGGATGCCCCGGCGGCGCGCTCCCTGGGCACCCGCTACCCCTTTCTGCAAGGCGGCATGACCTGGATCACGGACAAGCCGCTTTTCGCACGGGCCGTGGCCGAAGCCGGCGCTTTGCCTACACTGGCCCTGGGCTCGCGGGACCGCGCCCGGTTGGAGCGGGATTTCGAGGGCCTGCGGGCGACCATGGCTGGCCTGCCCTATGCCATGAACGTGCTGGTGCTGGAGGAGAACCGTTTCCGGGACGAACAACTGGCCTGGCTGGAAGAGCACATGCCGCCGTTCGTGGCCATCGCCGCGGGCGATCCGTCTTTTGCCGTGCGGCTCAAGAACAAGGGCATGCGGACCATCTATCTATGTCCCGACGAGGGTCTGCTGCGCCTGGCATTGGAGGCGGAGGTGGATTTTGTGGTCCTCGAGGGCACGGAGGCGGGCGGACATGTGGGCAGCCATTCCACCCAGATGTTGGCTCAGCTGGCGCTGGAACTGCGTCGCCGCGAGCCATGGCTGTTCGAGCGTACCCATGTGGTCCTGGCCGGAGGAGTGTACGATCGGGCCAGTGCCTTCCGCGCCCTTGTGCTCGGAGCCGAGGCCGTTCAATTGGGCACCGCCTACCTGGCAACGGAGGAGATCGTGGCCACGGGAGCACTGCCCGTCCTGTACCAGCGTCTGATCCTTGAGGCGCGGCCTTGCTGCACCGCCGTATCCGGCGAAACCGTGGGTTTGCGCGTGCGCTCCTTGCTGACTCCGCGCATGGAGGCCATCCTGGATCTGGAGCGGGACTTTGCCGCCGGCAACGAGGATGAGAAGGAGTTCCGCAAGCGTCTGGAAAGCTTGAGCGTGGGCACTCTGCTCATCGCCACCCGCCAGATGCGCCGCCCTGGTGAGGGCCAGCTTGATGAGGAAACCTGCCGACTGGAAGGGCAATACATGAGCGGAGCCGTGGCCGGATGCATCGGCCGCATCACCCGTCTGGACGATCTGCACCGGGAACTGGCCGCAGGAAGGTTCGAACTGCCCTTCATGTCCGCATCCCGGGTCGATCTGCCCCGTCCGGTCTCCTCGTCTCCGGCGCGGCGAGGTGCAGGGCGTCCCGAGCGCATCGTCATCACCGGATTGTCCCTGGCCAATTCCTTGGGCAACGACGAGGAACAGTTCTGGCAGGCCAGTCTGGCCATGAAAAGCGGCGTGACCGAGGTGCCGCCCACGCGTTGGAACCACGCCCTGCATTTCAATCCGGATCCGCGCACGGCCAACAAGACCTATTCGCCCGTGGGCGCCTTCGCGACCCTCAACATCGAACGCAAGGACTTGTGGGTCACGCCCCAGGACTTCCGGACCATGACCGCGTCCATGCGCATGAGCCTTCTGCTCGCGGAGCGAGCCATCCTTCAGGCCGGACTCGATGCGTCGGCCCTCGCCCCAGAACGCATTTCCGTCATTGTGTCCCAGAACTCGGGCGAGGCCGCCAGCGCCCTGGTGGACCAGATCATCTTCGGTTACGCAGACGAGGCTGCGGCACTTGCGCGCACGGTCCTGGGCGTATCCCCGGACCAGGCCCGCAGACTGGCCGAGGCCATCCGCGCCGGGCGCCTGGGCGTGGATGACACCACTCTTATCGGCCGTTTGAACTGCACGGCCGCCGGGCATATTTCCAACCGCTTCGGATTCATGGGTCCGTCCTATTCCGTGGGCGCGGCCTGTGCCACCAGTCTTGTGGCCCTACACGCGGCGGTCATGCTCATGCGTCAGGGCATCATCGATGCGGCCGTGGTCGGCGGCGGGGAAGAACCGCTTTCCCCGGCCCATTACATGGAGTTTTCGGCCCTCGGCGCCCTGGCCGGCCTGACCGGTCAGCGCACCTCTCCCGGCGCGTACAGTCGTCCCTTTGACAAGAGCCGCGACGGATTCGTCATGGGCGAGGGCGGTGCCATGCTGGTCATCGAGCGCGAGTCCGTGGCCCGGGCGCGCGGCGCCAGACCCCTGGCCTACATCACTGGCGTGGGCGCGGCCAACAATGACAAGGGCATCGTGGAATCCGTGGCCGCGTCCCAGATGGTGGCTTTGCGGCTGTCCTTCGATGACGCGGGCTATGGTCCGGACGAGGTGGATCTGGTCGAATGTCACGCCACAAGCACCATGCAGGGAGACCGGGAAGAGGTAGCGGCTCTGCGGGGCACGTTTCCCGCCGGTTCCGGCACGGTCCTGGCCGGACTCAAATCGCAGATTGGGCACACCTTGGGCGCGTCCGGGATCACGGCCATCGGCCGGGCGGTCCTGGCAATGCGCGACGGCGTGCTGCCTGCCACCCTGAACGTGGACCATCCGGACCCGGCCCTGGGCATCGCGGAGCATGGCTTCCGGGTGCTCGGCACCCCGGAGATGTGGCCGGACAAGGGCCGCCCGCGTCGAGCCCAAGTCGAGGCCTTCGGGTTTGGCGGGGCGAGCTTTGTCATTCATTTGGAAGGGGTTGAGGAGAATGTCGGACAAGTGACGCTGCCCACGCCGCACGCCGACGTTGTCCCCTATCAAACCGGTCTGGGCGTGCGGGCCTACGCCGCCGCGAAGGATGGCGCAGCCTGGCGGGTTGCCGTGGTTGCCGGCACCGGCATCGAGGCCATGTCCGCGGTCCTTGCCGCCAGGCCCTTTCCCGCCTGCGACGACCGCAAGGCCCTGACCGTCCTGGCCCGTGCGGGAGTCTTCGCAGCCCCGGCAGCAGCCCCGTTGCCCGCCGCCCTGGTTCTGTCCGGGCAGGGCGGGTTCTATCCCGGCATGGGCCAGGCCCTTTACGAGACCTTCTCCGGCATCCGCGCCACCATGGACCGTCTGGCCGCGGTGGCTGATTTCGATCTTCTGGCCGTGTTGTTCGAGGCCGATGAACAGACGTTGCGCAACACCCGCTGGCAACAGCCTGCGCTGTTCACCCTGGAGTACGCCATAGCCCGGCAGCTCATGGATCTTGGCTTCGCGCCGGCAGCCATGGCCGGGCACAGTCTGGGCGAACTCACGGCTCTGACCCTGGCCGGGGTCATGACGCCCGAGGACGGACTGCGTGTGGTCTCGAAGCGCGGCCTGTGTATGGAACTGGCCGCCACGCAGTCGTCCGATCCCGGCACCATGGCCGCCACGGACGCGCCTGCGGAGATTGTCGATCGTCTGGTCGCCAAACGCGAGGCGGTCGCGGTCACCAATTACAATTCACCGCGCCAGACCGTGTTCGGCGGCCGGACCGAGGCGACTTTGCTCCTGGCCGATGAGCTGCGCTCCCAGGGCTTCCGCTGCACCCCGTTGGCCGTGGATCTCGCTTTTCATTCGTCCATCATGCGCGCGGTCGAAGCCGGCTTTGCGGAGTTCGTGGCCGGCATCGAGCTGAGCCCCCCGCGTATTCCGGTCATTTCCAACGTGACCCGTGAACCCTTTCCCGATGATCCCGAAGCCATCCGCGAGATAATGGTCCGGCACTTGACCACGGCCGTGGCCTGGACCAGCAATGTGCAGACCCTGTGGCTCGATCACGGAGTCCGGGTATTCGTGGAAGCGGGGCCGGGACAGGTGTTGTGCAACCTGATCGGCGATATTTTCGAGCAGGCTCGTTGCGTGCACACCTGCACCAAGGGCGACGAGTCCCTCTCCCTGCGCAAGGCTCTGGCCGGATTGCATGCCTGGGGGCTTCTTGCCCTGCCTCTGGAGGACTGCGCCCTGGAAGTTGGCACGGGTTCCGCGGCCGCGTCGGTTCCGACCGCATCGGTTCCGACCGCGTCGGTTCCGGCGGGGGAGGCGAGGGAAAGGGACGGGCATGCGAACAACGCTTCGGCTCAGACTTCCGCCAGGGCGGGCGTGCTGGAGGATGTCGTAGCCATCATCATGGCGACCACTGGCTACGAGCGCTCGGAGATCGAGCCGGACATGGACATCCGCCAGGATCTGGCCATCCGCTCCAGCCGCCTGCCCGTGATCATGGACCAGGCGGAGAAGCGGTTCGACATCGTCATCCGCATTGAGGATTTCATCGGCGTGAACACCGTGCGCGACATGGCCGTCCGCATCGCCGAACTGTCGGGTCGGACCCTGGAGGAGTACGCTCCTGCTGCGTCCGGAGCCGACCAGACTCTGGAACAGGTCATTGCCATCATCATGGAGACTACGGGCTACGAGCGCTCGGAGATCGAGCCGGACATGGACATCCGCCAGGATCTGCGCCTGCCCGTGATCATGGACCAGGCGGAGAAGCGGTTCGACATCGTCATCCGCATCGAGGATTTCATCGGCGTGAACACCGTGCGCGACATGGCCGCCCGCATCGACGCGTTGCGCGCTCCCGACGTGACCCCGCAGGCCTTGGCGCAGGCGCGTCCGGCTGCTGGGTTGCGGCCTCTGAACGTGCCGCTGGCGCCGGAATCGGTTGTAGGGAGTGGCACGCGAGAGCCCGTTTCGCGGCTGGGATTTCAAATGGAGGCATTGGAAGCGGGTTCGGGAACCCTGCTCACCCTGGGCGCTGCGGATTGCGTGGCCGTGGTCGCCCTGGGCCGAGCGACCGGGCTGGAGGCAGACGTGGAAGCATTTTTCTCCGCGACGCTGGGCACAACGGTTCTGCACCTGCAGGCCACGGATGCGGTGGAGCGGCTCGCGGCCCAGGACAACCTTGCCGGCGTGGTCTTTGTCGTCGGCGAGGTCCAGGATTGCGCCACGGCCATGGAGCTCTTGACTGGCGCCTTCGCCTGTTTCCAGCATCTGGTCGGGCGCAGGAGCCGCCGTCTGGGTCTCGTGGTCCATCGCAGTGAGGCCGGGGGGGAAGCGGGCATGCTGGCCGAGGGCATCCTGGGCATGTTCCTGGCAGGGCGTCTGGAGTACGCCTCTCTGCATCTGCGCGTGCTCGGACTGGACAAGTCCACGCCGCCTGCGCAGGCCCTGCAGCGGGCTCTTGATACCGTCTCCGGACCGGTGCAGATGCTGTGCGCGCAGGGCGGGTTCACGTCCGTGCGGGCCGTGTCCGCGCCTGTGCTGCCCACGGATCGGCCGCAGATCGAGGTGGAACCGGGAGCGGTCATCGTGCTGAGCGGCGGGGCCAAGGGCGTGACGAAACGGGTGGCCCTGGCCTTGGCGGTGCATCGTCCCCACCTGGTGCTCCTGGGCCGCAGTCGGCCCGACGCGCAGACTGAAGGGCTGGTGGCGGAGTTGCGCGGTCTGGGCGCTGGAGCCGAATACATCGCCTGCGACGTGACCGATCAGCAGTCCGTGCTGGCAATGGTGGCGGACGTGGCCGGGCGTCTGGGAGGCGTTCACGGTATCGTGCATGGGGCTGGATTGTTGCGGGATGGGCTGATCGTGAACACCTCGCCCCGTGATTTTGTCCGCGTGACCCAGGTCAAGGTTCAGGGGTTGCACAACCTGCTGAACGCTTGCCGGGGCAGGGGACTGCGTTTTGCTCTGGGATTCTCGTCCGTGGCCGCCTGGCAGGGCAACGTGGGTCAGTCTTCCTACTGTGCCGCGAACCGGGCCATGGCCGCTTTGCTGACCGAGGCGGCCCGAAGCGGCATCCAGGCTCGCACTGTGTGGCTGCCGCCCATCGAAGGTGCTGGCGGCATGGCCGACGACCAGGAAACCCGGGAACTTATGCGTCTGAAGGGGCTGGAGCAAGCCTTCGTGCATGTGGACGAGTTCAGCGAACTGCTGCTGCGCGAGATGGCCTGTGGCCGGCCCGGCGAATCAGGAGTCATGTTTTCCCGGCCCCTGCCGGTCACGGACACGATTCTGGCTCCGTGCTACGAAGCCCCGGATGGCAGGAGTCGCGCGGCTTGGGGCCTGGACTTTCCGGCCCGGGTTTTGCCCATGGTGGACGGGATCGAAGCTGTGGACCTGGGCGCGGGCGGCCTGACCGCGCTGCGCACCTTCAGCCATGCCGTTGACCTCTGGCTGCCTGAGCATCGACCGTATCCCGAAATGCGCCATCCCCTTGTCTCGGCGGTCATGGTCGTGGAGATCTTTCTGGAAGGAGCGCGGCTGGCCGTGCCCTATCTGATGCCCACCGGGCTGCACGACGTGCGCTTCATGGACATGATCCCCGTGCCCGAGAACGTGTCCAGGCAGACCCGGACCCGCTTCGAGCGTGAGGGGGCGGAACTGGCCGCGACGCTGGAAGCGCGGGAGGTCTCCCCCACGGGCCGTCCCCTGGAAAGCTGGACCAGGTGTTATGCCGGACGGGTCAGTCTGGGGCGACGCGTTCCGCTCATGCCCATCGGGCACCTGACCTTTGATCGCGACGTTTTTGATACGCGTGAAGTGTCCAGAAGCCAGCTGGAAAAACTGTATGCGGAAAATACTGGTCAAAGCGGTCGCTACCGGATTGTCGATATGATCCAGGAAATCGGCCCCGGCCGGATCGGCGGGCGGGTCTGCAGGATTGGCCGCAGTGCCCACCTGCTATCCGCTCTATCTGCTGGAAGCCATGATGCAGTTGGCCTTGTTCTATGATCTAACGCGCGAAGGGGGAAATCCGCACGCCCCGTTGCCCGTGCGCATCCAGGAAATCCGGCTGGGCCGGAATTGCGCTCCGGGCCAGGTGGCTGTGGTGCGGGCCGTGCAAAATCATGTGGACGACAGGAGCGCGACCTGGGACGCCCAGGCCGTGGACGAGCAGGGCGAGGTGCTGCTGCAGGCCTTGGGCATCACTCTGGGCTGGACCCGCTAAGGCCCCATGCCGGACTGGATCCAGAATCATTTTCCTTCCGGACCGGAACTGGTCACGGTGGGACTGGGCGACGCTGCGGTGCGGGTGCGTGTCGCGCGCATGTCTGTCCACGAAGGAGCGCGCGAGGCTCTGGCCATGCGCCTTGTTCCCGGATGGCCGGAGTCGGGCCGGGTCGGCCATGACGACCTGGGCCGGCCCCTGGCCGCAGTGCCGGGATTATTTCTGTCCTTTTCCCGTCTGCACAGGCCGGAAACCGACTCCCTGACTTACGGGGCCGCGTGTGGAGACGGGGGCGGAGCGGTTCTGGGGCTGGGCATCGACGCGGCCCACGCCGCGGAATTCGGCGGTACGTATCCGCGGGAGCGGGTTTTCACGAACGCTGAACTGACGTTGCTGCGCTCTCGTTTTTCCGTCGTGCGGGGGCGGAACGAGGTGCTGGCCCTGGCCTGGGCCTGCAAGGAAGCCGCAGTCAAAGCCCTGGGCGTCGGTTTTCACCACTGCGAACCCCGTGATGTCGTCGGGGTGGATTGCCACACGCAGGGCGACATGTTTGGTGTCCGCATGCGGGCCGCGTGCCGGAACCGGCATTCCGATGTGGACTGCGTGGGCTGGATCGAAGCGAGGTCCTGGATCGTCGTGGGTCTGGCCCGAGCATGCGGACCGAAAGAACCAGCGTATCCCGGATCTGGTTCGTGAACGTTGCATCAAGGAGAAGCCCCATGGTCAAGCCAGACATTGTGCCTGTTCGCACCACCAAGGACATGAACAGGTTTTTGGATCTGCCGTCACGCATTTATGAAACGTACCCCCTGTGGGTGCCGCCCTTGCGCTCCGACGAGCGCGATCTGCTCACTCCGGGCGCCCATCCGTTCTGGGAACATGCCGAGCGCGAGCTGTTCCTGGCCCTGCGCGACGAGCGCGTGGTGGGACGCATCGCGGCCATCGAGGACCGCAACGCCAATGCCTCTCAGCTGGCGGATATGTGCGTGTGGGGTTTTTTCGAGTGCGAGAACGATCCCGAGGCGGCCCAGGCCCTCTTGAACGCTGTCTCCACCTGGGGACAGGCTCGCGGGCTGACCTTTTTACGCGGGCCCATGAATCCGTCTACCAATTACGTCATCGGCATGCTGCTGGAGGGTTTCGAGCATGCCCCGGCTATCATGATGCCCTGGACCCCGCCCTATTACCTTGACCTGATGCAGGCCTGCGGCATGCGCAAGGAAAAGGATCTGCTGGCCTTTTATTTCGACCGTTCCTCTGTGGTGCCGGATTGGGCTCTGAGTCTGGCCAGGCGCATGGGCGAGCGGGGTGAGATAACCATACGCTCCGGGGACATGTCTAGGCTGCGCGAGGAAGTGCAGCTTCTGTCCGAGATCTACAACGACTGCTGGAAAAATAACTGGGGATTCGTGCCCATGTCCGAGGCCGAAGCGGACCGTATGGCCAAGGATCTCAAGCTGATCCTCAAGTCCGAGATGGCGTTTTTCCTCTATCACAAGGACATCCCGGTGGCCTGCGGACTTATCCTGCCGGATTTCAACCCGGTGCTGCGCCGCTTCAAGGGCAAGCTCGGGCTGGCTTCCCTCATGAACATGCTGCTCTACCGCAAGGAGGTCAAAGGCTGCCGGGTCCTGCTTCTCGGGGTGCGCGAAGAGTACAAGAAGCTGGGCATTCCCTTGCTCGCGCTGAAATATGTCGTCGATTATTCCAATGAACGCCTGGAAATTGATTGGATGGAGATGAGCTGGACGCTGGAAGACAATAGCGACATCAACGACATGCTGGAGGACTTTGGCGGCAAGCCGTACAAGCGTTACCGATTGTGGCGGAGGGAAATCTGAGCGTGCGCGTACTGGTCACCGGCGCGGCCGGGTTTATCGGCTCCCATCTCTGCGCGTTGCTTCGCGAGCGCATGCCGCAGGCCCGGATTCTGGCCTTGATCCGGCCCGGTCGGGCAAGCGGGCACATCCAGGTCGAAGGTCTGGACGTTGTCGAATGCGATCTGCTGGACCCGCGTGGGCTGGATGTGATCCTGGAAGGCGTGGACACGGTATTTCATTTGGCGGGAGTGACCATGGCCCGCGACGTCGCCGGCTACGAGCGGGGCAACGTCCACGTCACGGCCGGTCTGGTTCAGGCCGTGAACCGGGCGAAGGTGCGGCGGTTCATTTTTGTCAGCAGCCAGGCGGCTGGCGGGCCGAACAGCGAGCCTCCGGGGCTGACGGGCCGGGAAGTGGCCCGTCCCGTGTCGTCGTATGGGAAGTCAAAACTTCAAGCAGAACTTGAACTGTGTGACCTCGCGGCGCATTGGACCGTGTTGCGGCCGCCCATGGTCTACGGACCTCGGGACATGGGTTTTCTGCCGCTGTTCCGGGCCGCCCGGCTGGGTGTTGTGCCCCTGCCGGATGGCGGCCGTGCGCCCATGAGTATCGTCCACGTCGCCGATGTCTGTGCCCTGGCCCTCGATGCGGCCGAGGGCGTGCAGCCGTCGGGGCAGGTCTACTATCCTTCCGACGGGGTCACGCGGACCTGGGGGGAGATCTGTCGGGCCATCGTCTCGGCCGTGGGTGGCCGGGCCCTGGGCCTGCCTTTTCCGGCCCGGATCATCTGGCCCGTGGCCATGGTCAACGGTTTGTGGGCCAGGCTGGGCGGAAAACCCCGGTATCTCAATCCGGACAAGTTCCGCGAAGCGGTGCAGTCGGGCTGGCTGTGCACGGGCCTTGCGGCCGAACGTGAGCTGGGCTGGCAGGTCCGGGTCGAACTTTCCGCGGGTTTGGTGGAAACCGCCCGCTGGTACCGGCTCAACGGCTGGCTGGGTCCGGCTTTGCCTTGCTGGCCGTGGCGTTGAGCACCACTCCCTTTTTGCTCACTGCGTAGACGACGCCACGCCATGTGATGACGCGCAATCGACAGGCCTCGACGTAGGCTGCAAGGCTCAGGATCAGAAAGAGGGGAAAGATCGTCAGCCACCGTCCTGGGCCGGCCGGCCGGAGCGCGCCCCGGCGGAAAGTCAGGGCCGCGAGTCCAAGAGACACAAAAAAAACCGCTCCAGACAGCCCATACCCCATGAGGAACATGGCCACCCCGACCAGGGGTGGAAGGCCCAGAAAGACAAATCCCATCCCGGCCAGGATCCAGATCCCCGGGAAGCAGAATTTCAGGTACTGCAGCTGCCGCACCCACCACGCCCACCATTGCCCAAAACTTTCCTCACCCAGGGGAGTCTCCACGTTGGCGCCGGAAACCATGCGCGCACGCAGGCCATGGTCCTGCAGCAGTGCGGCAAGGGAGCAGTCGTCGACTACGTTGTCCCGCCACAATGCCGCCACCCCCAGTTTTTCGAAGGCGTTTTTGTCAATGGCCATGGCTCCGCCCCAAGGCTGGGTCACCAGGGGTAGTCCCTGCAGGCAATGCAGAAAAAGGACGCAGGTCTCGTGCAGCAGGTTGGCCAGGCTGTGGGTCGAGGTCAGGCGGTGGTAGCCGCTGGTGACCGTGGCCTGCCCGCGCAGGATCGGTTCCAGCAGCAGTCCCGCCAGCTCGGGGGGCGCGAGATGTCCTGCGTCGCAGAAGACAAAGGCCCGCGACATTGGATCGGCCGCCGCGACTCCGGCCAGGAGGTTGGCGTTCTTGCGGGATTTGGCGGGTATGAGGCAGCCCAGTGCGATGCGTACATGGTCGTACCGCGCGGCCAAGTCCCGGACCAGGGTGTGGGCGGGGTCCCTCTCGTCCCAGACTGTGAGTACGATTCTGGCCGGGGCCGGGGCCAGGGCCAGGATGGAATCGAGCCCCTGGCGGATCAGGGGAGAATCGTCGCTCACGGGCACGATCAGGGTCGCCGGCAGAGGGCCGCACATGGTCACGGCCGGCGGCCGAGCCAGTACGTGGCGTAGCCCGATCCAGGCCAGCAGCAGGAGGGCCAGCGGGTGGAACAGAAGGAGCCAGGCGCTCACACGGTCTCCAGCAGCTGATTCAGCCGGGCCTGCAGGGCCGTGCGGCCGCAGAAATCCTGGGCAAGGATGCGGGTCCGGAAGAAATCCAGATCCTTTTCGAATGCGTCAAGCAGTTCGGGAGGAAAGTTGAGTGACGGATGCCAGCGTCCATATCCCAGGACGCCGACGTGCCAGGCGTTCCAATACTGCTCGAAAAAAAGATAGGTGGGCACGCTGAAAACTGGTTTGCCCAGGTACAGCGCCTCGGACAGAAGACCGTGTCCGCCGTTGCTGAGTATATATGCGGAGGAGCCCAGGTCGTTCAGGAAACCTTCCCGAGAGCTAGGCATGAAACGCACGTTCCCCAGTTCGGGCCTCGACCCGAACCCGTAGACCCGGTATTCCCGTTTTCTGCCACCGAGTAGCGCGGCCAGTCGATCGGGATCGGCATGGCGGATATACACCACGGCGTGTTCGCCCATGACAGAGGTGATGTTCAGGGCATCGGGCTGGAGTACGGTGCCAAAAATCTCATCCCGTTGCGGGTTGGCGACCGGCGGTTTGTGGAAGGACGAAATCAGGTATCGGCACGCAGGAGCGACCACGGCTCGGATGCAGGCCTCGGTGAGGAGCCTGTTGCAGGGCTGTCCGCAGGGGGGTTGGTGGACCGTGTTGGTGATCACGTGCTGATGGTCGAGGCTGATGCACTCTCGGCCGGTCTTGCGAGCGGCCCGGGGCGTGAAGAATTCATAGTCCGTGATGATGAGATGTGGGTCGAAATGCCGTATGATCTGGTCCAGACGCTTGAACGTCGCCGGAAAACGCATCAGCGTCTCGCCCCAGGAGAGTAGGGTCGCCGGGATATCGACCCTGCTGTTGCGCGCCTTGTGGGCGATCATGGGCAGGGCTTCGTAGGCGTATCCCTTGTCCGCGACTTCGGCCACCGGGCCACCGCCTACGAACAGATACTCGTGTTCCGTCAGCATCCCTGCCACGGCCAGAGAACGGCTCAAATGCCCCCGGCCATCCCCCTGCACACCGTAAAGTATCCGCGCCATCAGTATCCCATGAGGCCGCAGCAGCGAGTGCATACGGGCATGAGCCCGTCGGTGTGCACGCTCTGTCGGAACTGCTTGAATAGTTCGTTGTTCCACAGTTCGGTGATGGTCCGCTCCTGCACGTTGCCGACCACGTAGTCATGATAGTCGCGGCAGGGGGACATGTCGCCGTTGGCGTCCAGTTCCACGGCATGGAAGATGGAGATGCAGCGCTCGTAGCCGAAGGTGGCCGAGTGGTCGCCGTAGTAGGTGTTCAGGTTGTGCGCTCCGCGAATGTCCGGGATGACGGTCACGGGTGTCATGCCAAGGGGCCGCGCGCGCCGCCGCACGGCCGCGAGTTCGCGGTCGAGCAGGGCCGCATCCCGCACCGTCCAGTCGCCGATCCAGCCCCGGTGCAGGGTGGGGACGAAGCCAAAGCGGCGCGCGAAATCCTGTTCATGGGCCTGGGCGCTGGCCGGATCGATCCACCAGGACAGATAGAAGACAAAGAGATCGACTTTGTCCTTGTAGGCTTCGTACACGTCCATGACGTGCCGGGCGTTGACCTCGGAAATGGTGCACAGGGCCGCCACCAGGGGAAGCTTGCGCTTCTGCCGGTTCTTGGCCTCGCGTATGGCTTCCAGGGCGCGGAGCACTGTGGCGTGGTTGTCGCCGCCACCGGCGGCGGGGCGGGCCGCGTTGTGGGTGGCCGCGTCATGGCCGTCGATGGATATCTGCAGCAGGAACATGGGCGCCTGGACCAGCTCCTCGGCCACATCGGCCACGCCCGTGGCGTTGGTGGCGATGGCCGTGGGCATGCGCAGGGCCGTGGCCCGGCGGATGATGTCCATCCATCCGGAGTAGAGGGTGGGCTCGCCGCCCCAGAGGTACACATTGGGATGCTGGCCGTGGCGATGCAGATCATTCAGCAGGGCCAGATAGCGTTCGGGGGAAACTTCCTTGGACTTGAGCTCCTTCAGGTTCCTGCCGTGCAGAAACCCCTGGTCGCCCCACTGGCCGCAGGTGTGGCAGCGCAGGTTGCAGATGTCGGTGATGCGGATGGACAGCTGGCGAATGGAGCGGCCCAGGCCCGTGGCGGCCCGGGGCGGGATGAAATCGAAGAGCATCTTGTCCGTTTCCAGGGCGGCCAGACGGGACGCGATCCAGGGCGTGCGGATCACCTTCATCGTGTTTTTGAGGATGGTGCCGATATCGACACTGCTGCGTTGGGTCATGACAGAGACTCCGATCGGGAAGGTTGGAGGATGGATCCGATTCGGGTCCGAAAGATGCGGCCCGAACTCTGGCGCGTCCGGCGGGCCAGGTCAATGCCTGGTGCGTGGACGGGTCGAGATGCGCTGCGGCGCGTCCCGCTCACGCGGGAATCCCCGCGATGCGCAGCAGGATGCGCTCGTGGTTGGTCGGGGCGTGGTAATCGGCCAGCACCCGTTCGCGTCCGCGTCTCGCCATGGCCAGGGCTGCGTCCCGGTTTGCGGCCAGGCGTTCCACGGCGTCGGCGATGTCCGAGGGGGCATGCATGGGCACGATGAGACCCGTGTTCCCGTCCTCGACCAGTTCGCCGATTCCGGCCACGGTGGTGGTGATGATCGGCAGGCGGTACATGAGGGCCTCCAGGACCACCGTGGGCAGGCCGTCGCGGTCGCCGTTGGCGTCGATGCAGCATGGCGCGGCCAGGATGTCTGTGTTGAGAAACAGGCGGTGCGTTTCCTGGTGCGAGACAAAGCCGGTGAAATGGATCTGGTCTTCCAGACCGAGGCTGCGGGTCAGCAGGCGCAGGGTGCGGTCCAGACGGCCCGAACCGGCCAGGGTCAACCGAAAGGGCACGCTCCGGTCCCGCAGCAGACCGCAGGCCAGGATCAGATCCTCGAACCCCTTCTTGCCGACGAAACGGCCCAGACCCAGGATGCGGAAAGGGGGCGTCATGTCCACGGGGGCTTCGGGGCAGCTCTCCCAGTCCGGAGCTTCGCGGATCACGTCGAAGCGGTGAATCTCCAGGCCCGAGAGTCTGGACAGATAGGGCAGGTTGGCGGCCACGGTGCAGCGGGTGAATCTGGCGTGTCGGATCTTGTCGCCCAAAAGACCGTCCGGGGGAAAGATGTCACGGGCCCGGGTAGTCAGGCTGTAGGGGATGCCTGTCAGACGCCAGACGGCCCAGGCTGCGGTGGCCGGCCCGGCGGCCCAGACTCCGTGCATGTGTTCGATGCCCAGTTCCTGGAAGCGGGCGGCCAGATGAAAGGAGCAGAGCACGGCCCACACGGTTTCGCCGTATTTTTCCACGTCTCCGTGCCAGCGGGTCAGGGCGGCCTTGAGCAGACTGCCGACAATGCGGGGTTCGCGGCGCAACCAGTGGCGCAGTCCGCGCAAGATATCCGGCAGAGCCCGGACGCCCAGGCGTTCGATGTTTTCGGGCTCCGGATGAACCTGGCCGCGTTCCCGGCCGTAGAGGGTAAAGAGGGACAGGGGCAGGCCCATGCGCAGCAGGTTGTCCACTTCGGTCCGGACAAAGGTCTCCGAGGCCTTTGGAAACCAGAGCAGCAGATAGGCGGTTTTGGGCAGATGCATACGGGCTCCGTTAGCGGTTTTCGTCCACCAGATGCCGGGGGCACCAGTCTCCGGCCCGGCTGGCCGGGATCCTGCCCAATTGAGGGAAGGGCATGTCCTCGCTGGCCAGGTCTTCCAGGGTCAGTCCGCGCACGGGAAATGTTGTCAGAAGCCATTGCAGAAACAGGCGGAGGCGGCGCAGCAAACCGTCCACATGGTCCTGGGTGGGCAGGTGCGGGGTGCATCCGGCCATCATTTCCGATGAATGCCAGGTCAGGGACAGGACCCGTCCTCCCTGTAGCACAAGCAGTCGGGTCGCGGCCTTCAGATAGGCCAAGCGGTGCCAGACGGGTTTCAGGGGCAGCACCCCCCAGTTGGGAAAAGTGTGCAGTAGCGTCAGTCCGTGCGTGTTACCCATACGGTTTGCCAGAAAATGCACCCATTGGCCCAGCCCGGGCGTTAGCGGAGCTACGCTGATGGGCATCTCCAGCATGTCAAATCCGTCCACACTGACACGGAAGGGCTGGGTCGGAGCCAGAAAATGGTCCGGCCCCCCCCGGGGAAAACGCAAGGGGTGGATGGATGAATCCACCTGTATGCCGGCTCGGGCCAGAATGGGCCACAACTCCGGCCGCAGGTCCCAGCGGCCCTGGCGAAAGCTGGTCGCAGGCCGGCCGCGTGTCTCGGCACAGAGATCAAGCAATGTGCGGACTTTGGCGGCCATGAGGTCAACGGGAACTTCGGCCGCGCTTGGCGAGGAGTGCGGCAGGCCATGCAGCGGCGGGGTGTGCCAGTGATGCAGATGCGCCCCGATCTCGGCCCCGTGGTGGCGGCCCATGCGCTCGACCACGGTCCTGGCCTTGGCGTCGGCCAGAACAGCGTGGGTGCACAAGAGGGTCAGGGGGAAGCCCAGGTCGGCAGTCAAGGGGATCAGTTGTTCCAGGGCAGTCACATTGGTCGTGGACAGATCCTGGCTGGGATAGCGGCCGCAAAAAAGGCCTTCCTCCTCCACGTCGATGGCAATGACCACGCGTAGCGGTCGTTGGGAATCAAGACGTGGACATGGTGTGGTGGAAGGCATGGCGAGTCCGGTTGAGCGTCCAGGGTGCCGGCGGGGGTGGAAGGATGCCGATGCTGCTGCCTACACAATTTCAGGCTGAAGTTCAATGCGTTGGGTGCGGGATCAGACCGGGCGTGGGCGGCAGAGGGGAACCAGGCCGCTCCAGGCCAGAAGCAAGAGAGGAAGGAGACCGGCCAGTTCCGCCAATTCGCGCGACAGGAGGGGTGCCAGAAGCAAGTGGCCTGCCCAAGCTGCCAGGGTCGCCGCGACGGCGCCGAGCAGATGCGTCCGGTTCAGGCAGGGCACGGTCAGGGCTGTGAAGCCGACCGTACCCATGGCCATCCACAGTCGTGTCCCGGAGATGACCCACCCCGCGCCGAGAGCTCCGGCTCCGGGGATGAGCACGAAACAGAGCAGAAGGCTGACGGCAAGCCCGGTTACGTACACGACCAGCAGCTCCCGCACCCGGCCCATGCTGATCATCATGTAGGCGGCAAGATTGTGCAGGAAGGCCGCGGGAATGGCCGGGAGCAGCGCATGCAGGACCGGGACGGAGGGCTGGTACTGGGACCCGAAGATCATGGGCACGATGCGGTCCCCTTCCGCCAGGAGTATGTACATGGGCACAAGGGACATGCCGAGCAGAAAACGTCCCATGGCCAGGGAGATGCGGCCAAAAGCCTGCTGATCCGTGGCCCATTGCCGGGCCAGGAGGGGAAAGACCACCTTGCCCAACAAGGCACTGGAGACCAGGGCGCAGATGCCGTCGACAATCTCCCAGGACACGTTGTACCAGCCTACGGCTGTTTCGCCACTGATGGCATCCAGCACATAGATGTTGCAGCGATTGTACAAGAGGGCGCAGATGGCCATGCCGGCGAAGGTCAGACTGTGGGCCCAGCCGCTGATCCATGTTTTGGAGAGACGTGGCCAGGGCAGGCGCCAGGCCAAGGCCCGGCCGATGAAGAGCCCCTGGCATGCAGCTTCAACCAGCTTGAACAGGGCCAGGACCGGCAGGGGCAGCCCCAGGAGCACGCAGACAAGACCATGGGCGCTGCCCAGAAGGCTTGAGGGGATGCGGATGCGCATCTCCACGTCCTGCCGGCCACGGGTCCGGCAGAGGACGAAAAAGGATTCGGCCATGGCCGACAGGCCCATGCCGGCGGACACCAGGAGCAGAACCAGACATTTCTGGGCGGAGTGGCCCAGCACTCCTGCTGCTAGGCCCAGACAGAGCATGGCCATGGCGAAAAGGATGGCCTGCAGCAAAATAACCTCTGCCAGAACCCGGCGCGGTCTGCTGTAACGGGCATTCAGGCGGGCGACGAGAAAATCCGTGAATCCCGCGCTGGTGGCCATGGCCACCAGCGCGCCGAAGGCCTGAGCCACCGCGATCTGTCCCAGAACTTCCGGACCTGTTCGGGCCAGCACAATCATGAACAGGGTGACCAGGATGCCGCTGCCCCACTGGGCGCAGAGAATGTAGACGAAGCGCCGGGCCATGAGCACGAAGGGATTGGCGCTGGAAGACGCTGCGGCTTTCGGAGACCGAGTCACGACTGGAACCAGTGGAAGGTTTGTCGAGGCAGGGAGATGGTGGGCAAACGGTGCATTTTGACCTTGCAAGGAGCCGGCAAATTTGAAAATAGTTTCTGTCTTGATTGTTTCGTCTCGCCGCCGACAGTGGCCGCGTGGGGCGAAGAATTGTTTTTTTTCTTAAAAGAATCAATGTTTTCTCTTTGTCTTTTCGTGGCGTGCTGCACATGATCAGCCCGCACCTTCCCCAAGGCGGGGACTGAACCCGGACAGAGCGAGCGTCGCGTTGATCAAGGACCGTGTTCATGGCATCATCCCCTTCTGTTCCGAATATTTTCGAGCGGACCAAGTCTGGTGTCGCGAGGGCCTGTTTGCGGATGGAGGCCTTCGAGCATGATCTGGTCGAGCGATTTGGTGCCAGCCGGATCCTTTTAGCCATCTGGCTCCTGCTTTGCGGGACGCTGCTTATTGGTTACTTTGTCCATGAGCCTTGGCGAGACGAAACTCAGGCCTGGCTCATGGCCAGGGATATGGATTTTTTCGAACTGTGGCGCAACGCCGGCACGGAAGGGCATCCCATCGGATGGCACTTGCTGATCAAGCCTCTCATCTGGATGGGCTTGCCGTTTACCTCACTACGCATTGTCAACATCCTCCTCGTCTTGCTGGCCGCAGGCATCGTGCTGCACAAAGCTCCCTTTCGGACATGGCAGCGCGGCGTCATCGCCTTGAGCATACCTTTCCAGTATTTTGGCATCTGGGCCCGCTCTTACAGCCTGCTGTTGGCGGTGAGCATGGCGCTCGCGCTGGTGTATGGCCGGCGCCATGAGCGCCCCTTACTCTACGGCGTGCTGCTGGGAGCTTTGGCCAATATTTTCACCTTGTTTCTCCCTTTCGTCGGCTTTATGGGTCTGTGGTGGGTCTGCGAAGCCATCTCCTTCCCGCATGAACGCCGTCGTTCCGTTCTGCCTGCAATCGTGCTGTGGGGCCTGCTGATGCTGGCCGCACTGCATCAGATCATACCGCCGGCCGACATGGCTAGCATTCGGATGTCATCGCGGTGGGATGAATTTCTGCAAAGCCTGTCGTGGCAACGCTACTGGACCGTGTTCGGTTTCGTGACCATTCCGGCGCTGTGCATCCTGCCGTGGCTCGTCACACTGTGGCGAAATGATCGGATTCTTGGCGTGATCGCCCTTGTTTCCATGGGATTTTTTCAAATTTTTCACATGGTTATCTATAAGCTGCGAGACCGGCATTTTTTCGTCTGTTTTGTCATCATGATCGTCACGACATGGATATTGCAGTTGCGAATTGAAAAATACAAATGGGATCCTGCTCGATTTCGGATCATTTTTACGTGTTTTTTTATTATGACAACACTTTCTTGCTATGAAGGATTTCGACGGTTACATGTAGAGTATGTCGATACGACAAGTAATGTTTGGAATACAATGCCTTTTGTTCAAAGATATATGAAAAATGTCCCGGTTGCAGCTCATAAATATTTACGCGCAAGTTCGTTTCTCGTATCCATGCCTGATAAAAAATTTTGGAGTCCAGTTTCAAAGAAATGGGAAACATTTGCGCGTTTTGATTCAAATTATATTTTAAATCAGAGTATGAGTGTAGATATTGCTGCTAAAATAATATTTAGTGATTGTCCAGTGATTAGACCGTGGATCATTTTTACAGCTCCTTGGAACGCATATAAAAACATGAAGTATTCATTGGTCTGGAGTTGCACGGAGAATTCAACATTGGATGAAGATTACTATATCTATGCTCCAGATGAGGAGCTGTGGGTGCTGAAGAAATGAAGCAAGCTCAGAGAATCCTTGTCATTGGCGCCGGTCCTGCCGGATTGACCGCGGCCCACGAACTTCTGCGTCGAGGCGGTCCGCGTCCGTGCATTCTGGAGGCATCCCGGGCCATTGGTGGTCTGGCCCGGACCGAGACGTTTTGCGGCAACCGCATCGATATCGGCGGACATCGCTTCTTCAGCAAATCGGGCCAGGTCATGGACTGGTGGCAGAGCATCTTTCCGGTCCACGAGGGCGCGCAAGTCGCGCATCTACTGGAACGCCAAGCTCTTCGATTATCCCATCACACTGTCCAAAGACACCCTGACCAAGCTCGGTCTGGTCAAGCTGCTGCGTTCAGGACTGAGCTACGTGAAGGCGAGTCTCTTGCCCATCCGGCCGGAGAAATCCCTGGAGGATTTCTTTGTCAACCGCTTTGGCCGGGAACTGTACGCCACTTTTTTCCGTGATTACACCCAGAAAGTTTGGGGCATCCCCTGTGAGCGACTGTCTCCGGATTGGGGCGGACAGAGGGTCAAGGGCCTGTCCATCTTCAAAATCCTGATGCACGCATTGGCAGGTGTCCTGAAAAACTCCAAGGCCGACTTGAACCAGAAGGACGTGGAGACATCTCTGATCGGCCGTTTTCTGTATCCCCCCCTAGGGCCAGGACAAATATGGGAAGCCGTGGCCAGGAGCATCCAGGATCAGGGCGGGGAAAT
>JFJP01029693.1_pt1 | contig 27082 bp, 22 predicted proteins | sample 431651 | NCBI WGS metagenome assembly JFJP01 (sample SAMN02602958, study PRJNA72255) | Microbial mat metagenome, whole genome shotgun sequencing project. | biome: fresh water; feature: sink hole; material: water; isolation source: purple microbial (photo- and chemosynthetic) mats found in...
GCGACCACCATGATCAATGCGGACAGGGATCTTTACCAGTCTCTTGTCGCAGCCATGCTCATCACAAATCCTGAAATACCTGATGATCTGATGGCGCCCCAGATTGCCGATTTCAATGACAACTACACCCAGGCTGTAGAGCGGATGGCGGCAGGCTGGGCGCTCATGCAGCCGGATATGGACAAGTTTTCAAAGCTGATCAATGAAAACACTACAGAGAAACCAGAGGCATTGTATGCAACTTTTGTCGCGGAGGCTGCCAGATGGAAAGCCTCACTGGATGCCCCGAACCGTAAAATCACAGATATGGAGGCCTTCAATGTTTCCTTCGGGAATGCGCGTGAATCCATCAATCTCTTGACGGAGTATCTGGATCTGTATGCCAATGATGTGATGGAATTCACAAAGAGCGTGACGGTGAAAAACTCCTGGAACATGATTTTTCTCGTGTTCGCGGCACTTGTATTGACCGCCTTTTTCGGTTTTTTCATCATCAGGGACATACGGAGGAAGTCAAAAGGTATCCTCGCCATCATCCGGAAAACCGCCGAACTTGATCTGCTTGAGGATTACAGTGGGGATGTGAGGCTGCACGGTACGGATGAATTTTCAAAAATAGCGGACGCCATCAACAGGACGCGTGATGAAGTCCGAAAGACCATAGGGGAAATCCTGTCCGATACGCAGCACATCTCCGTCTCATCCGTGGAGTCGAAGCAGCATATGTCGGAGGTTGAATCCATCCTCAGCGGCATTTCAGGCAGCACCGAGCAATTATCCGCCAGCATGGAGGAAAATGCCGCATCCGCCCAGGAAATGAATGCGACATCGGTGGAGATTGAACATGCGATCGACTCCATCGCGGGACGCGCCTCGGAAGGTGCCACCATGTCCGCGGAAATCAACCGGCGGGCGGATGGCCTGATGCAGGAGACGCAGGCATCCCAGAAAGCCATCCGAAAACTTCATTCGGAAACGGACGAACGCATGCGGCTGGCCATCACGCAATCCAAGTCGGTGGATCAGATTGATATCCTGTCAGCATCCATTCTTCAAATCACCTCCCAGACCAACCTGCTTGCCCTGAATGCAGCCATTGAGGCTGCTCGTGCCGGAGAAGCCGGACGCGGCTTTGCGGTCGTTGCCGATGAAATCCGGAAACTGGCTGAATTGTCAAAAAATACAGTGACGCAAATTCAGGGCGTCACCTCGGAAGTGCTGGAAGCGGTCAAGAATCTGACCTCCAGTTCCACCGACATGCTGGGATTTCTGGATACGCAGGTGAGCGAAGATTATGGCAAACAATTGAAGGCGATGGAGCAGTACCGCAAGGATGCATCATTCTTCAGCGACATGTCGACAGACCTCAGCGCGACGACGGAGGAGCTGTCCGCATCGGTTCACGATCTGATGCGGGCCATTCATGAAGTCAGCGGAGCCACGAATGAGAGCGCCAAAGATGTCAGTACGATGGCATCCCGCGTCTCTGACACATACGACAAGCTCAAACGGATGAGTCATATGGTCGTCAAGACCCAGCTTGCAACCGACGACATGATGACCATGGTTGAACGGTTCAAAGTGAAATGATTCAAAAAATCCATTCCCCCCTGTAGCGTATTGAAAACCATCATGCTATACTATTCCGGATATTGACGTGAGAACGGGCACATCAAAGGATGTGCCTGTCCCATGTCCCAGTCGTGACCGGAACATTCAAAATACGCACAGGGGGTTCAGATTCATGCAGTCACGCCGCATCATCCAGGTGGAGGAAAAGGTCCCGCTCCTCCAGGGCATCCCGCTCGCGTTCCAGCATCTCTTTGCCATGTTCGGCGCCTCGGTCCTTGTTCCGTACCTGTTCAACACATGGGCCGGCGCACGGGTCATTGATCCGTCCCTGGTCCTGCTCATGAACGGCATCGGAACACTCCTCTATCTTTTCCTCTGCATGGGCCGCGCTCCGGCCTTCCTGGGGTCCAGCTTCGCTTATCTCAGCCCGGTGGCCGCAATCCTTGCTTCCGGTGGAGAGGCAAAAGACAACTTCGCGAAAGCACTCGGCGGATTCATCATTTCCGGTCTTGTCTTTGTCCTGGTCGCCCTGCTCATCGGCGCCATCGGAACCAAATGGCTCGACATCGTCCTGCCGCCCGCAGCCATGGGTCCCATCGTCGCCCTCATCGGGTTGGAATTGGCAGGGGTTGCGGCAGGAAATGCCGGCCTGCTTCCGAATGCGGATGGCATCGTCGACCCGAAGGCTGTCATTGTATCTCTTGCGACACTTGCCGTACTGGTTTTCGGCAATCTGATCTTCCGCGGTTTCTTCTCCATCATCCCGATTCTCATCGCCGTCATCTTCGGATACATTCTTTCCGCCGCCATGGGAATGGTCACGTGGGGACCGGTGGCGGAAGCGCAGTTTCTGACACTTCCGAGCTTCACACTGCCCAAGTTCGATTTCGGCGCGATTCTCATCATCCTGCCCACAACCCTTGTGGTCATCTCCGAACACATCGGTCATCTGTTTGTCACATCCAAGATTGTCGGACGTGATCTGACAAAGGATCCCGGCCTGCACCGTTCCATGATGGGCGATGGCATATCGACCATGCTGTCCGGTTTTTCGGGTTCGGTTCCCACCACCACCTATGGCGAGAACATGGGTGTCATGGCCATTACCGGTGTCTACAGCGTATGGGTCATCGGAGGCGCGGCCATCATTTCCATCGCCATGGCATTCTTCGGCAATGTGTCCGCCTTCATCAGCAGCATCCCCGGCCCTGTCATGGGTGGGATCACCCTGCTGCTCTTCGGCGTCATCGCCGCATCGGGCATCCGGATGCTGGTAGAGGCGAAGGTGGACTACTCCAAATCCCGAAACCTCATTCTGACGGCTCTTACCTTCGTGGCCGGCCTCAGCGGCGTGGCCGTGAAGATCGGAACCGTTGAATTGAAGGGAATGGCGCTTGCCACCGTTTTCGGCATGGTTTTGTCCCTTGTGTTCTTTGGTCTGGACAAACTTGGCTGGACCAACGATTCGGAAAAGACGAAGGAGAAGGCCGGCAAGAAAGCAGCCTGATGCTGTTATTGCTGTGTAACCTTCCTGCAAGTGAGTGATATATGACATACGGAGCCTGTTGTCCATGCAGGCTCCTTTTTTTATGTGCCGGAACCCTTGTCTTGTCGACTGAAATGTCACATGATTGATCTTGCGGAGCCGTGGTTGCATGGAGGATGTTCATGAAGGTGAAAGACCATTTTGAGGATGCCCTGAAGGAATCATTGCCGGCGAAGCCGGGTATCCGTGGCGCAGGCAGGCGCCATGCTGTTGTCCTGGTGTTGATCTCCAATGGGCTGAACGGTCCGGATGTGATATTCCAGAAACGCGCGGCTGGTATCACCCAACCGGGAGAAATCGGATTTCCCGGCGGAAAGGTGGATCCGGACCTGGATCGGACGCAGGAAGATACGGCCCTGCGTGAAACGGAAGAGGAACTGGGTGTTCCCAGGAGTTCCGTCCGGGTTCTTGGCAGGCTGGACAGCCTGCTGACAAGACAGGGGGCATTGATTGACGTCGTCGTCGGCATGACGGATGTCATCCTTTCGGACATGCGGGCGAATCCATGCGAAGTCGAACGGGTCTTCTCACTTCCTTTGGGATGGCTGATTGAACAGAAGCCGGAACATTACGGGGTTGTCGTGAAATCCCATCCGACCCGTGTGCATCCGACAACCGGCATGGAGGAAATCCTGCTTCCAGTCGAGGAATTATCGTTGCCGGAACGGTATGGGAAGCCGTGGGGGGAGACGATACACCCAGTCCTTGCCTACCGGACGCCGGAAGGGGTAATCTGGGGAATCACCGCAGACATTCTGGAAGACTTTCTCTTGAAATGTTGGGAAACAGATGTTGGGAAACAGATGTTGGGAAACAGGTGAGGAGGGTTTACATGAATCAGAAAGCATTGACAAAAGCCATGCTGGAGGCGGAAACCTGGGCTGTCGTCGGTGTCAGCGCAAATCCGGAGAAGAATGGAAACCGAATTTATCAAACCTTGAAACGTCATGGATACCGTGTTTACGCCGTGAATCCGACTCATTCCGCAATCGATGGGGAACCGTGCTATCCGGACCTTTCTTCGCTGCCGGAACGACCGGAGGTTGTCAATATGGTCGTATCGCCGGAGCATGGTATTGAAATCGTTGAAGAAGCAGGGCGTCTCGGCATTCCCTGCATCTGGTTCCAGCCAGGGACACATGAGCCGGACCTGTTTCGACGTGCGGAGGAATTGGGCATGCAGGCACTTCGGCATTGTGTGATGATGGCACTTGAACACCCATGATGCTCTTCGACGCTTCGCAACATCGACTTGCTCTCTCGGAAGAACAAAAGAAGCTGCCCGTCGGGACAGCTTCTTTCTTCAACCGGATTCTCTGGATTCTGATGTTCAGTCACATGGGCATCCGCTACGGCGCAGGCGCGATGGGTGTGTAGACGCGCTTGGCCAGTTCGGCGTCCAGCATGAAAATGCCTTGTGTGTTGTCCCCGATCAACTGGAGCTTGCGGACATTTCCCTCCGCCGTGGCTTCTTCTTCAGCCTGTTCCGTCACAAACCACTGCAGGAAGGAATTGGTTTTGTGATCCTTTTCCTCGATGGCCAGATTGACAAGGTTGTAGATGGAAGCAGTGACGAATTGCTCATGTTTCAACGTCTGATTGAAGACATCGAGGGGAGATGCGAAATCGCAGGGTGGAGACTCAATTGCCTGGAGGGTCACTTTTCCGCCGACATGGATGATGAAATCATAAAACTTCATCCCGTGGTCCCGCTCTTCCTTCGTCTGGACATCGAAAAAGTTTGCAAATCCGTCCAGATTCTGTTCGGCGAACCAGGCTTTCATGGACAGATAAAAATAGGCGGAATACAATTCCTTCTGGATCTGATCATTCAACAGTTTCTGCATGGTCTCGGAAATCATGGAACATTCCTCCCTTGTTTCAATTCATACAAACGATATGCCGACACGTATTCATGTCTTTTTGTTACCCTTCGCGCAGTTCGATGAAACGGGTTTGTTTATGAATGGAGGCAAGCCATCAAGTGTATGCCCGGCATTCAAAGGGAGAGGCATGCTTGCCGCATGCGACGAATTCCTTCATCGATGCGCGGTTCCGGCATATTGGAGAAATTCAGACGCATGGTGTTTTCATGTCCGCCTTCCGGGAAAAACGCACCACCCGGAACAAAAGCGACTTTCAAGTCCAGACAGCGTTCCAGGAGTCGTCGGGCACTGGTTCCTTCCGGTAGTGCGGCCCATAGGAACAGTCCGCCGGAAGGCGGATCGACTGTGAGACCCTCGGGGAAATGCCTGTCGAGTGCCTGTATCATGGCATCCCTGCGTGACGCGTAAACCGTGCGCAATGAGGCAATGTGCGCGTCCAGATCGCAGGTTTCAAGATACCGCTGGATGCAGGCCTGCGGCAGGTGGCTGGTATGCAGGTCGGCGCCCTGTTTGATGAGATCGAAGCGGGAAATCAATTCTTCGCTTGCCGTTATCCAGCCGACCCTGAGACCGGGACACAGAATTTTTGAGAAGGTACCGAGACCGATGACCTGTCCCTTGTGATCAAGAGACATCAGAGAGGGAGGTGTCTTTCCTTCAAAACGCAGCTCTCCGTAAGGATTGTCTTCCAGTATCGGAATCTCCGTCCTGGAGAAGATCTCCATAATCCGGCGTCTGCGTGCCTCTGACCAGCTTTTTCCCGTGGGATTCTGAAACTCCGGGATGATATAGGCAAGTCGGATGTCCGGCTCGTTTCTGATGATCTCTTCCAAAAAATCCGGAATCATGCCTTCCCGATCGGTCGGAACGGGAACGAATCTCGGTTCATATGCCTTGAAGGCGTTGATGGCCGCCAGATAGGTCGGGCTTTCGCACAAAAGGACAGAACCCTTGTTTAGAAAGAGTTTGCCAGCGAAATCCAATCCCTGCTGCGATCCGTTCGTGATGAGGATGTTTTCCGACTCGACCAGAACGCCTGAAGTTTTCCCGAGGCGAGTCGCGATGGATGCGCGCAGCGGATTGTGCCCTGCAGTCGTGCCGTATTGCAGATAGGATTCCCCCTCATGGGCAAGTACATCATGAAAGATGTCGGCGAACTGTTGCGTGGGAAAAAGATCAGGGGCGGGCAAGCCTCCGGCGAAAGAGATGACATCAGGCTGTTCGGTCAGTTTCAGCAATTCCCGGATTTCTGAAGCGCGGATGTGCTGCATGCGATCTGCATATCTCATATTGTCCTCCTATACGGCTGCGCGAACTTGAACATTTTCCGGTCACGATCCGCTGCAGGACCTGATTGAAAGGTCCGGATGGATGGTCCTGATCGATGGGTCGGTGGTCTTCAGACAATGGGGAGCAGGTCTTCGGGATAGGTGAACAGAGGTGTCTCCGCATTCCCGGAAGATGATTCCCGGACGGCCTCGGCCAACATGCGGATCCCTGTCTCAATCCGCGTTTTCGGCGGGTAGGTGAAGTTCAGTCGCAACGAATGGGAAGAGGACCCGTCGATGGAGAACACATGACCGGGAACGAAAGCGACACCGAGACGGGAGGCTGCTTCCGCCACACGCCGGGCGGAAAGGGCGGCCGGCAGGGAAAGCCATATGTACAACCCGCCTTCCGGTGTGTTCCAGTGAACGCCGGGGATATCGGACATGTGCCGGGCAAGTGCTCCCAGCATGAGGTCGCGCCGGATTCGGCTCTCCGCGATGACATTCTCCTTGTGCCTGTTCAGCAGACCGCTCTTCAGGCAGGCGTCGAGGATCCATTGCGAGGGGGAAGCGGCATGAATGTCCGAAAGCTGCCGATGAATGGCCAATTGTCTGAGAATGGCACGGGGTGCCTGCAGCCAGCCGATTCGGAGTCCCATGAACAATACCTTTGAGAATGAGCCGAGATACAGGACGGACTGTCGTGCATCCAGCGCCTTCAAGGGCGGTATGTCCGTCCCCTCATAGCGGAGGCCGCTGTAGGCGTCATCTTCGATGATCGGAATTCCGTGGCGCATGGCCGCGTCCAGCAGCATTCTGCGCTTCGCGAGGCTCATGGTGCGGCCGGTTGGATTCTGAAAGGTCGGCATCACATAAATGAACTTCGGTGTGACCCGGTTCAACCATGCTTCCAGCATTTCCGTCCGCATGCCGTCCTCTTCGCAGGGAATGCCGATCACGGTTGCGCCGCGTCCTTCGAACAGTTGTCTGGCACAGAAGTATGTCGGTTCTTCGACAAGGACGTAATCCCCGGGATCGAGAAAAAGTCGTGAAAGAAGGTCCAGACCCTGTTGGGAGCCTGAGAGGACAAAAATATCGGAAGCGGTTGCCTGGATGCTCCTGTCCGTGACATGGGCGGCTATGCTTTCGCGAAGCGCCGGCAGGCCCTCCACGGGTGTATGGTTGTATATGGGATGCCCTTCCTGCATCAGGAGGTCCCGTATCAGCTTCTCAAGTTCAGGCGGCGGTTCCAGGTCCGGTATCGGGATACCGGCTGCGAATGAGATCAGTTCCGATCGTCCGGCCAACGCAAGTATGTCACGCGTCAGCGTGTCATGTGTCCGATCGGCTTCACGGCTGAACAGATGCCGCCACTGGGAACCGTCCTCCAGGTCGATGCGTTTCGGAAGGCGTTTGACGCCGGCGAATGATCTTCCTGAAGGCAAACTGCCCGTTGATTGTTCCGATGGGTGCATGACGGGTGACTGGGAGCGTTCCGGATCAAGAACCGAAGTTCCCTGTCCGACACGGGCCGAGACAAAGCCTTCCGACTTCAGATCCCTGTAAGCATTCAAAACGGTGGTTCTGTTGACCCCGAGTGTTTGCGCCAGCCTTCTTTCCGGAGGAAGCAGAAAGCCAGGAGCCAATGCCCCCTCCACGATAAGCAGCTGCAGTTGAATAGCTATCTGACGGTACAAGGGAACAGATGAATTTCGGTCAAGTTGGATGAACATGCTGCTCCTCCGTTGGTGGATTGGATTGAACCAATTTGTCCGAAAAGAAGTTGTGAGCCGTTGAAGTCATTACATGCTTATACGACGCATTTATAGGGCGGATCACACATGCTTCGCGGCGAATCGCCAGCAAATCCCTATAAATGCGTCCGAGCTTGATGGCTTATGTTATTTATACAACGCATTTACAGGGTAATGATGTGATTCACATGATATCGAAATTGGACCGGTGTGTATACAGCCAAATTTACAAAAATGATACCATCCAATCAGAATCGGGACAGGAGATCCGGAATGGGATGACGCATATGCTTTAAGTTCTCCCCGCGCTCTGCTATCATTAGTCAGGAACAGAGTTGGTCCGACGTCAGGTACAGCGCTTGTCCGAAGTCGGAAACAGAGCCTGTCCGAAGTCGGGAACCGTGTTGGTCCAAAGTCGGGAACCTTGCCTGTTGCAGTGTCACACGACAGGGTGACACCTCGATTTTGTGAGAATTTCAAGGATGCGGCGGGTGAACATGGGGGATTACTTGATACGCGAACACCATCCCAAAGTAGAAATGCTGCCGTCCGGCGCGCTGCAGGCTGCCGTATTGGCCATGCAGGTCCGGAACCAGGCATACGCCCTGGACAAAGGAAGAACCAGAACCTATCGTCTGGATGTCTACGGATGCCAGATGAATGAACGCGATGCGGAGACCTGTGCCGGTCTGCTGGAGGAGATGGGCTTCACACGGGTGACTGACCGGGAACCGGCCGACATCATTGTCTTTGTCACCTGCTGTGTGCGGGAAAATGCCGAGGACAGAATATACGGCCATATCGGCATGCTGGCACAGGAATGCCAGGAGAACGGCAGCGCGATTCTGGCCGGGGGCTGCATGATGCAGCAGGCGCATGTCGTGGAAAAGATCAGGAAGTCCTATCCGCAGGTAAAAGTCGTATTCGGAACCCATAACATCCATCGGGTTCCGGAACTGCTGCATTCCTGGGAAACAAGCAGAAAACGTGTTTTCGAAATCTGGGATGAACCGGGTGATGCACCCGGTCTGCTGCCCGCCACACGGACAGACCCTTTCCGTGCCTGGGTCGTGATTGCTGCCGGCTGTGACAATTATTGCACCTATTGCATCGTGCCACACGTGCGGGGACGTGAACGCAGCCGCCCCATGGAGGATGTGCTCCTTGAAATCCGTGGCCTTGCAGGGCAGGGGTTCAAGGAAATCACCTTATTGGGACAGAATGTGAACTCCTATGGCAACGATTTGGGCAAAACAGATCTGTTTGCGGCCCTTTTGCATCAAATCGAGGAAATCGACGGCATCGAACGGGTCCGCTTCATGACTTCGCACCCGAAGGACCTCTCCGACAGCCTCGTCTCCGCCATGAAGGAATGCCGCAAGGTCTGTTCCCATCTGCATCTTCCGGTTCAGTCGGGCAGCAGTGGCATCCTTCAGCGCATGAATCGGAAATACACACGGGAACAGTATCTGGATCTGGTCGATCGGATTCGGGTTGAAATGCCGGACATTTCCCTCAGTACGGACCTGATCGTCGGTTTTCCAGGGGAATCGGAAGATGATTTCGAGGACACCTGCGACCTGGTTCGACGCGTCGGCTATGATTTTGCCTTCATGTTTTTGTACTCACCCAGAAAAGGAACGCCGGCGGCTGCTTATTCGGATCAAGTTCCGGCTGATGTCGCATCCGCCCGGTTTCAACGGCTTTTGAAAATGCAGACGGAGCTGGCTACCGGAAAAGCGAAGCATCTGGAGGGCCAGGTGCTGGAAGTATTGGCGGAGGGGCACAGCAAGGAAGATGCGGCGCTCTATGCCGGACGAACGTCGGGAAACCGGCTTGTGAACTTTACGGCATCAGTCGATCCCATCGGAAAAATCGTCCGCGTGCGCATCATCCGGGCAGGCGCCTTCTGGCTGCAGGGTGAGATGATGACAGGGAGAAACACCACGGAGGAGCCATGGCCGAACCAAAACTGACCCCGATGATGCAGCAGTACCGGGATGTCAAGGAACGCAACCGCGACAGCCTGCTGTTTTTCCGCCTCGGTGATTTTTACGAAATGTTCTTCGAGGATGCCATCACCGCGTCGCGGGAACTGGAAATCACGCTGACCGGGCGGGATTGCGGTCTGGAAGAACGTGCGCCGATGTGCGGCGTTCCCCATCACGCCGCCCCGGGATATATCACAAGGCTCATTCAGAAGGGGTACAAGGTCGCCATCTGCGACCAGATGGAAGACCCGGCCCTTGCCAAGGGCATCGTCAGGCGCGACGTGACGCGGGTCATCACCCCTGGAACCGTCACCGACCCCGAGATGCTGGAAGAGAAGCGGAACAATTACCTCATGGCGATTCATCAACGGGGAGAATGCTTCGGTGTCGCAGTCTCGGATGTGACAACGGGGGAGTGCCACGCCACGCAGATTACCTGGGGAAATGCCATCCGACGTGTGGTGGATGAGATTGCGCGATACCGGCCGGCCGAGCTTTTGGTCGACGCCGGTCTTCAGAACAATCAGGCATTGTCGCGTCCTTTGCGGGACAGCATGAATCTCCGTATGACTCCCGTTTCAGAATGGGTGGCCGCACCGGAAGCCGTGGCTTCACAGACAGCACCGTTTCATGATCAGTTTCCGCAGGGCTGGGAGCTTGCCCAGGCTGCCTGCGGTCTGCTGTTCGGATATCTGGAAGAAACGCAGAAAGCCGTCCGTACGCCTGTGAACCGGATTTCCTGCTATACGCTGGAGCAATACATGGCCATCGACAGTGCCAGCCGCCGAAATCTTGAATTGACGGAAACGATGCGGGAAGGCAGAAAAAAGGGCTCGCTGCTCTGGGTGCTGGATAAAACCGCCACCTCCATGGGTGGCAGAACCCTTCGGAAGTGGCTGGAACAGCCGCTGATCGATACAGAGGCCATCCGGATCCGACTTGATGCCGTCTCCGAACTGAAGGAAAGGTTCATTGTCCGAAACGAGCTGATGGACATGCTCCGGGGTGTCTATGATCTGGAAAGGCTTGCGGGGCGGCTTTCCTCAGGCATCGCCCATGCACGGGATCTGCTGGCCATCGCCGCCTCCGCGGAGAAACTTCCGGCTATCCTGTCAGCCATGACACCGTTGCAGGCCGATCTGCTGGTTCGTCTGCGGAATGAAGCGGGGGATCTCGGAGAGATTCGAAAACTCATCTCAGAGGGGCTTTCTTCCGACGCACCACTCGGCTTGAAGGAGGGCGGCCTCATCCGGGACGGTTTTCATGAATCCGTGGATGAATTGCGACGTGCCCGCACCGAAGGGAAAGACTGGATCGCCGAACTGGAAGCGAAGGAACGGGAGCGCAGCGGCATCCGCAGCCTGAAAATCCGATACAACGACAATTTCGGTTATTACATCGAAATCACGAAAGCAAACGCATCACAGGCACCGGAAGACTATATCCGCCGGCAGACGCTGGTGAACTGCGAACGCTTTTCCACACCGGAACTGAAACGGCTGGAGGATATCATCCTCGGGGCGGAACATCGCATCGTGCAGCTGGAATATGAACTCTTCTGCCAGATCAGGGATCAGGTCATTTCGCAGGCGGAGGAAATCCGTCGGACGGCTGGTTCGATCGCCGTGCTGGATGCGTTCCTTTCCCTGGCGGAGGTGGCGGATCGGGAGAACTACTGCAGGCCGGAACTTGCCGAAGACGGCACCATGGAAATAAAGGGCGGGCGTCATCCGGTCATAGAGAAACTGCTTTCGAACGAGCGCTTCGTGCCGAACGATACCCTGCTGGATCTGGAAGAGAACCGGACCCTTGTCATTACAGGACCGAACATGGCAGGCAAGTCCACCTACATGCGCCAGGTGGCGGTCATCGCCCTCATGGCGCAGATGGGCAGCTTCGTGCCGGCCGATTCCGCCGTCATCGGGGTGGCGGATCGCATCTTCACCCGGGTCGGCGCGTCGGATGATCTGGCCAGCGGACAGAGCACGTTCATGGTGGAAATGGCGGAAATGGCGAACATCCTGAACAATGCGACACCGAGGAGCCTGCTGATTCTGGACGAAATCGGCCGGGGTACCTCGACGTATGACGGACTGGCCATTGCCTGGGCAGTCATCGAAGCAATCAACGACAGGGTCAGGCTGGGCGCCCGGACTTTGTTCGCGACCCATTATCACGAACTCACGGAACTTGAGAACCGGATGCACGGCATCCGGAATTACTGCGTCACGGTGCGCCGCAAGGGGGAGGATATTGTCTTTCTGCACAAGATTGCGCGCGGTGGGGCGGACGAAAGCTATGGGATCGAGGTGGCGCGTCTCGCTGGGGTTCCCGACCCGGTCATTCGCCGTGCCCGCGTGCTGCTGGAAGAATTGGACGAAGCCGACATCATCCGGCATGGAAGACAACGGAAGACGAAGAAGCAGGTGGAGGGTCAGCTCGATCTGACCGCGTCCGTTTCCCTCACGAAGGCGGAACAGGAAGTGCTCGCCGAATTGCGGTCTTTCGATCCGACCACGGTCACGCCGCTCGATGCGCTGAATCGGCTGTATAACCTGCATCAGAAATTGAAGTAAAGAATCTGAAGCAGAAATGAAAGCTTGTTGCAGGAAGGATTAAATTCCGATGGGCAGAATAGTCTTGCTGGATGAACAGACCGCCAATCAGATCGCCGCAGGAGAAGTGGTCGAGGGACCAGCATCCGTGGTGAAGGAAATGGTGGAGAATGCCGTGGACGCAGGGGCAACCCAGGTCCAGATCGAGATCCGGAATGGCGGGGTGAAATTGGTCCGTGTCACGGACAATGGTTCCGGAATGGATCGCGACGACGTGGAGATGGCGTTCGAACGCCATGCGACGAGTAAAATCAGAAAAATCGGGGATCTGGACTCGATACGCAGCATGGGTTTCCGTGGGGAGGCTTTGGCGAGCATTGCCTCCGTATCCCGGCTGGAAATGCTGACCCGTACAGCGGAAGATACCATAGGCGTGAAGGTTTCCATCGACGGCGGCCATATCCTGTCCGTCGAAGATGCCGGCTGTCCCGTCGGCACGACCTTTCTTGTGCGGGATCTGTTCCACAATACGCCGGCCCGCTACAAATTTCTCAAAAAGGACACGACGGAAGCCGCCAGAGTGGAGGATGTCCTGGAAAGACTCGCCTTGGCGCATCCTGACGTTTCACTTCAGTTCCGGTCCAATGGGGAAACCATTCTGCACACACCCGGCAACGGGGATTTGGCAAGCACCATCTACAGCCTTTACGGCAAGGAGACCGCGGGAGCGCTTCTGCCGCTGGACTCGACCCGTGAGGGAATCCGGGTGACCGGCTATGTGGGACGGCCTGCGATTGCACGCGGCAATCGCGCCCGACAGACGGTTCTGATGAATCAGCGGTTTATCCAGAACCGTTCCATCACGGCCGCTCTCGATGAAGCCTACAAGACCCTTCTGATGACCCGACAGTTCGCCTTCGCAGTCATTGTGCTGGATGTGCCGCCGATGCGCGTTGATGTGAATGTCCACCCCGCCAAGCTGGAGGTGCGCTTTTCAGAGGAAAGTGCTGTCTTTTCAGCTGTGCATGGTGCTGTGAGGAACGCACTGATGGCTGGTTCCCTGGCCGGAGACCTTGCGCCGGTCGAATCGATGTCCGGCAAGACTCCTGCCGTTCCATACAGGAAGGAGGTCAACTTCAGGGAGGCACCTGCCATTGCAGAGGAAGTACAGCAGCGATTTGTATCACCTGGCGCTGTTTTGCCCGGTCTGGCGGGGGAACGCGTCGGGTCCTTCAAGACGACAGAACCGCCTCCGGTTCAGGACGAGGAGCCGACACATCGAACAGCCTCAATCATAAGCCGGAACGAATTCGTGTCGGATCCTGTCCGGAACCCGGAACAGATTGCGGTTGTGGAGACTTCGGCGGGTTCGGAGTCTGTCCGGAACCCGGAACAGACGCCGGCTTTGGAGCCTGCTGCGGTATCGGAGTCTGTCCGGAACCCGGAACAGATTTCGGCTTTGGAGTCCGTCACGGAATTCGAGCCGATTCCGGTTCCGGAACCAGTGCGGACTACGGCAGGGGCAGCAGGTCCCCGGCACCCGGTCTTCCTCGAGATGCGCATCATCGGCCAGGTTTTCGAAACATTCATCGTCCTGCAGCATGCGGATGAAATGCTGCTGCTGGACCAGCATGCGGCGCATGAGCGCATCCGGTACGAAGACATGAAACAGAGCCTGGAATCCGGCTCGGCTGCATCCCAGCAGCTGCTTCAGCCCATCAGAATTGAATTGTCGGCCCTGGAGTATGGCCAGGCCTTTCAGTCCATGGACGACCTGCATCGAATCGGGTTCGAACTGGACGCATTTGGACGTGGGACCATCCTGGTCCGCGCAATTCCGTCGACATTCGATGGCGGTCTTTCCGAAGCCGAACTGGCATCCATCCTGACGGACTGGCCGGCCGAGGTCAACCGCCGTCAGGGTGGAATCAGTGAGGAACTCCTTCACCGCATCTCCTGCAAAGGTGCCATCAAGGCCAACAGGCAGATGGGGTTCACGGAGATCAGAGCCTTGCTGGAAAGACTTTCCGGGTTGGAAAATCCTTATTCCTGCGTGCATGGCCGTCCCATCCTGCTTCGCTTTCCGCGCCGGGAACTGGAAAAAAGATTCAAGCGCATCGTGTGACAGAACGGAGGAACCATGCACGACGGTTATTCCCTGCACAACAGGTGTTCCATGTACGAAGGGAATGACCTGCATGATGGAAACACCGTATTGGTCATTGTCGGTCCGACCGCATCGGGCAAAACCGCGCTATCCGTGGAAGCCGCCCTTGCCTTTGGCGGAGAAGTCATATCGGCGGATTCCATGCAAATCTACAGAAGAATGGATATCGGCACGGCAAAGCCGACCGTCGCGGAGAGAAGAGGCATTCCGCACCACCTGATGGACATGGTGAATCCGGATCAGCCATTCAGCGTCGCGGACTGGCAAACCGCTGCAGTCACCGCCATCAGGGAAATCGCAGGTCGCGGACAACTGCCTATCGTGGCAGGCGGAACCGGACTTTATGTGAATAGTCTGATACACAACCTGAATTTCTCGGAAGTGACGGCGGACCCGGCCTATCGGGCGGCTCTGCAGCTTATGGCGGAAACAGAGGGTGTCCTGGCCGTGCATGCGCAGCTGGCTTCCTGCGATCCTGAAAGCGCCGGGCGCATCCACCCGAACAACCTGGTGCGTGTCATACGAACCCTTGAAGTGGTTCATGCCACCGGGGAGCCCATGTCGGTCCATCATGAAAGGTCCCGCACAATACCCTCCCCATGGCATTTCATTTTGTTCGGTCTGCTTTCGGACCGTCCCGTCCTGTATGAGCGCATTGATCGAAGAGTGGAACACATGTTGGAGGCGGGCCTGGCCGAGGAGGTCAGAAACCTGCTCCAGGACGGATACGGCATGGAACTGCAGGCCATGCAGGGAATCGGATACAAGGAACTGGCTGCGCACTTTGCTGGACAATGCAAGATGGAAGAGGCGGTATTGCGCATCCAGCAAGGTTCACGCAATTATGCAAAACGGCAGATCACCTGGTTTTCCCGTCTGGCAGGCTTGCGGTGGATGGACCCGGCAACCCGGGACATGGCGGGGTTGTTGCACGAACTTGCAAAGGCGCTTGAATCATCTCCGGATATTGAGTAAGATATAGACGGTTGCTGATTTCATCTGATTTCATCTGATTTATTTTTTTTCAAACAGGAGGTTTCTCATGAACAAAAACATCAATCTGCAGGACGTATTCCTCAACCAGGTCCGCAAGGAACATGTACCTGTCACCGTCTATCTGACGAATGGATTCCAGTTGCGCGGCATGGTGAAAGGTTTTGACAACTTCACGGTGGTCCTGGACAGCGAAGGCAAGCAGCAGCTCGTTTACAAACATGCCATATCCACGGTATCCCCGATGAAGGCGGTCAACATCATCTTCAACGACAACAATCCGCCGCGCGAGCCGTGACCGGCGAACGGACCGATTCATCTGTTTTTCGAAAGAAAAGAATATTCATTCCGATGATAGAAGTGGGCGGTGGCCATAAGGCCGTCGGCCTTGCCATCCGTGATGCAATCGAGAGACTGCATCCGGGCGAATATGAGATGTCTGTCGTCGATTTTCCTTGCATCTGCGGAGCCCGCATGACGGACCGGTCCCTCAAGGCCTTCTGGAGTGCCTGTCTGGCGCAGCCGGTCATCACCAACAAGGTGAACATCTGGCTGGAAGCCATGAACGGCCTGTTGCGAAGCAATGCGGTCACGCGTTTTTTTTCTGTGGATTTCGTCATGAAGGGTATGCGGTACATCCGTGAACTCCAGCCGGATTTCATCATATCCACTCATTTTTTCTGCACCTCGGTTGCCGTATTTGCACGCGAGACCTACGGATTGGACTGCAGGATTGTTTCCCATGTGAATGATCCCTTTCATGCCCATCCCTTCTGGGTCAATCAGTTGGCGGATGAAGTGATTGTCTGTTCCCGTTCTGCCTTCGACCACATGGCGAAGATGGGTCAGAAGCAGGAATCGATGACCATCCTGCCGCTTCCGCTTCATGCGAAGTTCTTCGATCCGGTCACGAGGAGCCGGGAGGAAATCCTGACAGAACTGGGTCTTGAACCGTCCCGTCTGACCATCCTGGCGAGTTCGGGCGGAGAAGGGATCGGAGACACATCCCACTTTATCCGGGAGGTGTATCTGTCCGGACTGCCCGTCAACCTGATTACTGTCTCAGGCCGCAATGAACGCCTGCTCAAAGCATCGAGGCTGCTTGCCGCACGTCCGTCCAAAGCCCTGATGGCACCGATCGGATATGCCGCGAACATGAATGAGCTGGCTTTTGCTTCAGATGTCGGATTGGCCAAAGCGGGTCCTTCATCCCTGCTGGAAATGCTTACGAAGGGGTGCCCCGTCATGCTGACGCATGTGGCGCATCAGGCGGAACAGGGGAATCTGGATTTTATTCTGGACGGCGGCATGGGTTGGGACATCCGGAATCCGGAGACCTTTGCGGAAGTGCTGGACAATCTGCTGAAGCCGGGTTTTCTGGAACCCTACCAACGGCGCATCAGGGAAAACGAATACGTTCGGTTGCTCCCGGGAGCATCCGAACGCTTGGCGATTCATCTGCTGGCGGGCATGAAACCGCCTTAGGGCTTGGAACAAAATAACCCGCTCTATGAATTCCTGAAAACAATGGCCAAACCTGCCATTCTTTTCAGGAAAAGAGCGGGTAATTTTCTTCCGGCGCCTTAAACGTTGAAGCGGAACAACGTGACATCGCCATCCTGCATGACGTATTCCTTGCCTTCTGAACGGACCAGACCCTGTTCACGGGCTGCACTGTAGGTGCCGCAGCGCATGAGGTCGTGATAGGCGACAATCTCGGCCCGGATGAAACCGCGCTCGAAGTCGGAATGGATTTTTCCTGCTGCCTGGGGGGCCTTTGTTCCCTTTTCAATGGTCCATGCACGCACTTCCGGTTCGCCTGCGGTCAGATAGCTGATCAGTCCGAGCAGTCTGTAACTCGATTTCACCAACTGGTCCAGACCGGATTCCTTCAGACCGAGTTCTTCCAGAAATGCCTGACGGTCCGCATCTTCCAGCTGTGCAATCTCTTCCTCGATGCGGGCGCAGATGACCATGACCTCGGCGTGTTCTTCCGCCGCCGCCTCACGGACACGTGCCACATGCGGATTCGTGTCCAATGTGGCCAGATCGTTTTCGGAGACATTGGCACAATACAGAAGGGGCTTTGATGTGAGGAGGAAGAACTGGTCGACCAGTTCACGTTCTTCATGGCTGAAGGTCATGGTGCGGACCAGTTTTCCAGCCTCCAGGGTGGCTTTGATCCGTTCCTGGAGTTCCAGTTCGGCGGCGAATTTCCTGTCGCCGCCCTTCATCTGCTTCCTTGTCCGGTCCATGCGTTTTTCGATGGCATCCAGATCCGAAAAAATCAGCTCGAGGTGGATGGTCTCGATGTCCCGGATGGGGTCCACGGTGCCGTCCACATGAACAATGTTTCCGTCTTCGAAGCATCGGACCACATGGACGATGGCATCCACTTCCCGGATGTGCGCAAGAAACTTGTTTCCGAGCCCCTCGCCCTTGCTGGCACCACGGACCAATCCTGCGATGTCCACGAATTCTATGGCTGTCGGGGTGATCTTCTTTGGTTTGTACATGACAGCAAGCGCGTTGAGACGCTCGTCCGGAACGCTCACGATGCCGATGTTCGGGTCGATGGTGCAGAAAGGATAGTTGGCGCTTTCCGCGCCAGCTTTTGTGATTGCATTGAACAGGGTGCTTTTGCCAACATTGGGCAGACCGACGATGCCGAGTTTCATGCTGCGTTGTCCTTTCGGAAATCCGCCCTGGATAATCGTGATGCGGATGCCATACCGCTCAATTATACTTGAAACCGGTGGATTTGTTAAGGACCAAGATTCATCCCGGCAGGCTGTTCCGCATGGCATTCCGGCGGATTTCCCGGTTGAATCCTGCTGCGGCCGGTTCTTTTCACAATCTGCACGGGGGATGATATAATGAACCATGCGTCAAGTCGGCGCAATTGGTTGTGCAGGGAAATCAGGGAGAAGATGGAACAGGAAAAAATGAGACTGCAGAAATACATGGCATTGTGCGGGATTGCATCAAGGCGCACGGCTGAGATCATGATCAGGTCCGGACGGGTCACTGTGAACGGCCAACTGGTTTCAGCCATGGGATGTCTCGTCGACGGCACGGAAACCGTGGTTGCGGACGGGAAGAAAATCGAGCCGGAGACACGCAAGGTATACATCCTGCTTCACAAACCGGAGGGATATGTCTGTACGGTGAAGGACCCGCAGGGAAGACCTACGGTCATGGATTTGCTGGGAGGCCTCCGCGAACGGGTCTATCCCGTCGGAAGGCTTGATTGGGATTCCTCTGGTCTGCTGCTGCTCACGAACGACGGGGAACTTGCCCACAAACTCACACACCCGAGACATGAAGTGTCCAAATGCTATATCGCACTTGTCGAGGGCATTCCGACCGGACATGTCCAGAATGAGCTTCGCCGTGGCGTCCTGATTGAAGGCCGCAGAACGGCGCCGGCCGAGGTATGGTGCACGCCGCTGAACGGGAACGCAGCGGAGATCGAGATGATCATCCATGAAGGACGGAACAGACAGGTGCGCCGCATGTGCGAACTGGTCGGCCACCCGGTGAGGGCGCTCAAGCGCATCGCCATCGGCGGGCTATCTCTTGGAGAGATTCCGGAAGGCGAATGGCGCTATGCAACCAAGGAGGATCTGGCCATGATGCTCCATCAGCCGGATCGGGAAAGCATAAGCAAACCCGGCCCATGATCCGGCAGGACGGATCGCGGCAAAATCGGAATCGTCCGGGTGCGGACTTTGGAGGGACAACCATGCAATTGCCGGAAAACAAACAACAAAAAGTGAAAAATGCTTTTTTCTACCTGAAGGACTCGTTCCGATTTCATGATGTCGGGGTTCCGTACTTTGTTCAGATCATCTTCGTCACCATGCTCGCAATCCTGTTTGCCGGTTATGTGCTCTCCCTGCCATACGCGGAGGAAATGAATCGGGTTTCCATCATCATCATGACGAAACTTCAGGAGATTGCCGGTGCGGGCGATCCGAACACCGCGGATGTCTCCGGTGTCGTCACACCGGACATCGCCGAAAGGATGATCGCAGCCCTGGGCGGGTTTGTCGGTCTGATGCTGATCGCCAAGGTCATCGTCCAGGCCCTTTCCCTGTTTTACGCCTATGTCTGGCATTTGAAGCGTGTGACACCCGGAATGCCCTTCAGCCTGGCGGCTCAGGGATTTCTGAAGGTGCTGTTCAGGCTGGCCCTGAACAACCTGCTGTTCTATGGGGCGCTCGTATTGGCTGGTGTGGCGATGACCGTGTCCTTCGCGGTGATCGGCATGCTGCTGCCGCCTTTGGCGCTGCTGTTGGTCAGCCTGCTTCCCATTCTGTTCTTCATCGCCACGTCCGTGTTCGCATTCCGGGACATGTCCGTCATGGTCGGAAACGCGGGTGTGCTGCGCGCGTTCCGTGCGGCGTGGAGGCTGACAAACGGATGCCGCAGGGCGGTGCTGAGCAACATGATGCTGATGTACATCATCGGGATGGCTGTTTCCTGGGTCGCCGTCGGCATATCCAGCCAGACTCTCGTGGCCACGTTTGCCGCTTCGTTCTTCGAAGTCCTGCTGCTTCTTGTCACCCAGCGCCTGATCGTCCGCATGTACGAGGATGCCAGAGGGTTGGTCATCAAGGAGTCGCATCCGCCGAAAGCAACCGAATGAGCAAATTGTCTGAAGGATGGACTGCAAGGAGATGCGTCCGGTGATACACAGCAGACAAGGATTGCCCGGTGATATGCAGTGGACAAAGATTGCCCGGTGTTCAGTCTGCGGATAATGGATAAATTGATTAACATAATATAGCACTTCCGTCTCGAAATCCTTGACACGAGGACATATGTCCCCGTATAATCATACGCATGCGTGCAGAGTGATATCAGGAAATGCCAAGGAATCCTGGCCGCGTCGTGGCGGTCACCATTTGTCATACATCGGGAAGGGGAACAATGATGTTGCGTTTTGATGAAATCAGCCGGGTCGATCCCGAAATTTTCGCCGCCATCGAAGATGAAATTGCGAGGCAGACCGGGAAGATAGAACTCATCGCTTCCGAGAACTTCGTCAGCAAAGCGGTTCTGGAAGCAGCCGGCAGTCCGTTGACCAATAAATACGCGGAGGGGTATCCCGGCAAACGCTACTACGGCGGCTGTGAATATGTGGATGTGGCCGAGTCTCTTGCCATTGAACGCGCGAAAAAGCTGTTCGGAGCGGAACATGCCAACGTGCAGCCGCACTCCGGCGCACAGGCCAACATGGCGGTTTTCTTCGCCATGCTGCAGCCGGGAGACACCTTCATGGGCATGAACCTGGCCCATGGCGGCCATTTGTCCCATGGCATGCACCTGAACATGTCGGGCAAGTATTTCAAGGTGGTTCCGTACGGTGTCCGCCAGGATACGGGATACATCGATTACGACGCCCTTCGTGCAACCGCGCTTGAATGCCGCCCCAAGATGATTGTGGCTGGCGCGAGCGCCTATTCCCGCATCATCGACTTTGCAGCATTCCGTGCCATCTGCGATGAAGTCGGCGCGCTGCTGATGGTCGACATGGCCCATATCGCCGGTCTTGTGGCTGCAGGCGTGCATCCGAGCCCTGTGCCGTACGCGGACTTTGTCACGACCACCACGCACAAGACGCTCCGTGGCCCACGCGGCGGCATGATCCTCTGCAAGGCGCAGTATCAGAAGGAAATTGACAGGGCCGTGTTCCCGGGCATTCAGGGAGGCCCCCTGATGCATGTCATCGCAGCCAAGGCCGTTTCCTTCAAGGAGGCCCTCGATCCGTCCTTCACCATCTATCAGCAGCAGGTTGCCGCCAACGCGCGCCGCCTTTCCGAATCCCTCACAAGCCGTGGCTTCACCATTGTCTCCGGTGGAACGGACAACCACCTCATGCTGCTGGATCTCACAAACCGCGGCATCACCGGCAAGGATGCGCAGCTGCGGCTCGATGACATTTTCATCACGGTCAACAAGAACGGCATTCCGTTCGACACGCTCAGCCCGGCCGTGACAAGCGGCATCCGCATCGGTACGCCTGCCGTCACGACGCGTGGCATGAAGGAAGCGGAAATGGACGAGATCGCCCGTCTGATCGATATGACACTCGGCGCTTCATTCGAAAAAGACAAGGAAGACATCATCGCTTCCGTCAAGGCGCTGACGGGACGATTCCCGTTGTATTGAGGAACGGCAGCCTCTCGTCGCCTTTCCTGCATGCAGATCCGCGACAGAAACGGGATTGACAATGTGCATGGAGATGGTTATACTATTTGAGTGTTCGCACTGCGAGTTGAATCAGCCTGCGCCATTCCGGGGAGGGAGACCATGAAGCTCGATATTACGCCCATCCTCAGGAATTCAGGAGCCAGGAAGGAATTTTCCTTTGAGGAACCGCTTGAGATGCTCTCCGAGGGCATCGGGTCGGTCGCATTCGAAGGGCATGTCCACCTGGACGGCATGGTGAGGAATTTCAACGGCATGATGGAACTGGAAGCGGTTGCACGCGTTCATTACATCACGCAGTGCGATCGTTGCTGTGAATCCATCGAGGGCGATCTGACCGTCAACATCCGCGAGGATATGGTCGAACTCACCGAGAAGGATGCCACGACGACCGAGGGGGAAGAGGAAGAGCGGTATGTGTTCAAGGGACACGAGCTTGAACTCGATACCATCGCCGCGGAAGCCCTTTTGCTGGAAGCACCCGTCTACATGCTCTGCAGCGATGGCTGCAAGGGACTGTGCGCGGAATGCGGGACAAACCTGAACCGAAAAGCATGCGACTGCGGATCGAACAGACCGGTGGACTTCCGGCTGGAAGCCCTCAAGCGTTTTTCGGATCCGGATGGACAATGAACCAGACCCCATGTTTCGACTTCAACCTGAACGGAGGTGGATCAAATGGCAGTCCCGAAGAATAAAGTATCCAAACAGCGCAAGCACAAGCGCAGGACCCACTACAAGCTGGCAACACCCGGTTTTGTCGTGTGCCCCAAGTGCCATACCCTGAAGCTTCCCCATATCGTCTGCAAAGCATGCGGAACGTATAATGGGAAGGAAGTCGTCGCGATGGATGACAAGGCCTGATCGCATCTGCTATCAGCATGCACCCGTCAGACAGGGCCGCACGGATGATGCGGCCGAACGATCGAATATTCAGGAAACACATGGGATGGCAGCCGAATGGCAGCCATCCCGTTTGTGTTCCTGTTTTGTCGAATCACACATCGGGTGGCGATGCGAGCCCGACAGGAGGCAGTCATGTCACATCCCGTCATCACACAGGTGCAGGACGGCAGCATTGCAGCCGAATTGGGCATCGGACCGGGAGACAGCCTCATCGCGATGAATGGGGAAGCGGTCTGTGATTTGTTTGATTATCGTTTCCATGCCGCGGACGCCGAATTGACACTGCGTATCGGGAAACCGGATGGAACCGAATGGGAATTGTCCATCGAAAAGGATGAAGCCGAAGACATCGGACTTGAATTTGAAAATCCGCTCATCGATCTGGAGCATGGATGCACGAACCAATGTGTCTTCTGTTTCATCGACCAGCTTCCAAAAGGCATGCGGGATACGTTGTACTTCAAGGATGACGATGCCCGTCTGTCGTTTCTGTATGGAAATTACATCACCATGACCAATATGAAGGATGCGGAAATCGACCGCATCATCCGGTACCGCATGTCCCCGATCAACGTTTCGGTGCACACCACAAATCCGGAACTGCGGATCCGGATGCTGGGCAACCGGTTTGCGGGAAACATCCTGTCGCGGATCCGCAGGCTTGTGGATGCAGGCATTTCGGTAAATGCGCAGATTGTCCTTTGCCGCGGCTGGAATGATGGTGTGGAGCTGGAACCGACCCTGAAAGACCTTTCCGCGATGGCACCGGTGCTGCACAGCATTTCTGTCGTGCCGATCGGCCTGACCCGGTACCGTGCGAACCTTCCCGCCATGCGCGCGTATGACGCCGATTCAGCCGACGAAATCATCCGGACCGTGGAGACATGGCAGAAAAGACTGTTGGAAGAGGTCGGCTCACGAACCGTCTACGCGGCCGACGAGCTGTATCTGCTGGCAAGCCGGGAGATCCCCGATGCGATGCTTTATGAAGACTTTCCGCAGATTGAGAACGGTGTCGGCATGATTGCCTCCCTGCGGGAGGATTTCATGGGCGAAATGACGACCGGACAGCCAGATGGCGAACCCGACGGAGCGCAGGGACCGGAAGGAACCCGTGTCGTGAGTGTTGCGACAGGCGTTTCCGCTGCACCTGAAATCAGACGTCTTGCTGATATCCTTCAGGCGAAAACCGCAGGTACCCTTCGGATTCATGTTCATGCCGTACCCAACCTTTTTTTTGGGGGGCATGTGAATGTGACAGGTCTGCTCACCGGCAGTGATCTTTTGGGGTTTCTGCCGGGAAAAGTACTGGGCGAAAGACTTCTGCTGTGTCGAAGCATGTTCCGTGCAGGTACGGAGGTCATGCTGGACGATGTGACGCGGCTTGACCTGGAAATGAAACTCGGTGTGCCTGTGGAAATTGTCGACCCGGACGGGGTTTCACTATTTCATGCGTTGCTGGGTATGGAAAATCTGTTTTGACCGTGACTTGTTTCCGGGGTAAACACGCAGGCCAACAGGAAAACAGCAAAAAAAATGTGGCATCAGCCACATTTCGTTTGCATCTGGTTTTGGAAAGAAAAAACCTGCCCGTGTCCTGCTCCATGATTTTCAGAAAACAAGGATCAGACCTGCCATTGCTTTCTGAAAAAAGATCAGGTACCCTTTCAGGCACCTGATCCATCGTATTCCTTTCGGAAGGACAATCAGACGGACTTGGTCATCCTGCTTGCACGCAGGCACTTGGCGCAGATGTTCATGGTGCGGTTCTGACCATTCACTTCCAGATGAACTTTCTTCACATTGGGCTTCCAGGCATGGTTTGATTTCCGGTTGGAGTGGCTGACATTCAAACCAAAGTGCTGCCCCTTGCTGCAAACTTCACATTTTGCCATCGAATACACCTCCTCGTGCTGCGTACGAATCGTATCAGAAGCCGTACCCGACGGGTTACGCGCTAAAACTTCACAGCGAAAAGTATTTTACCACAGATGCCTGCTGCTTGCAAGGTTTTGTGGACCAGGCGTTTCCCGGGATGATATAATGCCGACATGGAAACAGCCCAGTATGCAACAGCCGAAACAGAACGGGCAGCTCCGGATGACCCGGTGACGGTCATCCGGGGAATTGCCGCGCGCCGATCTTCCCTGCTGGCCAAGCTTGGAATCCGGACTGTCCGGGACCTTCTTCTGCACATACCGGTCCGCTACGAGGATAGGACACAGTCCAGCCGCATCCTGGATGCGCAGGATGGAGAAACGTGCACCATCGAGGCGGCCGCATCGGCTGAACCTGCGCACACGCGGCCGCGCCGGACTCTTTCAGTCTGGCGGCTGGCGGTATCGGACGGCACGGGCCATATGAATGTCATCTGGTTCAACCAGGACTATGCTGTTCGCAACATTCATCCAGGCGACCGCTTTTTGTTCTTTGGAACGGTCAGACGTACCGGCGGAAGAATCGAAATGACCAATCCCGCCTTCGAAAGGCTTCCCGATGGGGTGGAGAAAGCCGGACAGGTACTTCCGGTTTATGGTTTGACGGAAGGTGTTTCCCAAAACCAGCTCCGCGCCCATGTCCGGGAAGCGTTGAAGAGACTGGCGGAGGATGCCGGCGAGATGCTGCCGGCGGACATGCGGAATCGACATGCCCTGATGGGTTGGTCGGAGGCAGTCGGGACCATCCATTTTCCGGCATGCATCGAATCGGCCCGGGTGGCCAGGGATCGCCTCGCATTCGATGAGCTGCTGGAACTTCAGGTCGGCATCCGAGTCCAGCGTGGTGCGAACAGCAGGAAGACGGGAGTTGCCATGCCGCGCGACCCGCTCGACGACCTTCGCAAGTCTCTGCCGTTTCAGTTGACTGCAGCACAGGAGAAAGTGCTGGACGAGATTCTCGGCGACATGGGCAGGACCGTGGCCATGAACCGTCTTCTGCAAGGGGACGTTGGGTCCGGCAAAACCATCGTGGCGTTCATGGCCGCTCTTTCGGCAATCCGTGCCGGGTATCAGGCAGCCCTGATGGTTCCTACGGAAATTCTTGCCGACCAGCATATGCGCGCCGCACAATCCCTGCTGGCCTGTCTTGGTGTCAGGTTGTCCTGTCTGAAAGGCGGTATGCGGAAAAAAGAGCGTTCCGGGATCCTTTCCGTTCTGGCGGAAGGCGGGCCTGATCTGGTCATCGGAACCCACGCGCTGCTGACCGGAGATGTAATTTTTTCCCGACTTGGTCTTGTCATCACCGATGAACAGCATCGCTTCGGGGTCCGCCAGCGGTCCCTGCTGTCCGGAAAAGGTACAATGCCGCATCTGCTGGTCATGACGGCCACCCCCATCCCGCGCACGCTGGCGTTGATGTTGTACGGGGATCTGGACATATCTGCGCTGAATGGCCTTCCACCTGGTCGAAAACCTATTCGCACCTATGTGGTGGAAGAAGGAATGCGGCCCCGCATCGAGGCATTTGTGCGGAAACTGGTTGGAGAAGGCCGTCAGGTTTATATTGTCTGTCCGCTGGTGGAGGAGTCGGAGGAACTCCAGGCGGAATCCGCCGAAGCAATGTCGGAACGGCTTCAGGAAAGTGTTTTCCCTGATTTGCGCATCGGATTGCTGCACGGCAGGATGAAGCCCGCCGACAAGGATGCGGTCATGACCAGATTCTCCAAAGGCGAACTTGATATCCTGGTTGCGACCACTGTCATCGAAGTGGGTGTGAATGTCCCGAATGCCTGCATCATGATTGTCGAGAATGCGGAACGGTTCGGCTTGTCGCAATTGCATCAGCTGAGAGGGAGGGTCGGACGTGGGGCGGAGCAATCCCATTGCATCCTGTTCAGGGGAGGAGGAGGCAAAATCGCCGCGGAGCGTCTGGCGGCCATTGAAGCCACACAGGATGGATTTGTACTGGCGGAGCAGGATTTGAAGCTTCGGGGACCCGGCGAGGTTTTCGGAACGCGCCAGAGCGGTCTTCCCGAATGCCGGATTGCGGACCTGTACGGCGACCTGGATCTGATGCAGGCAGCGCGGGATGAAGCGGTGCTGCTTGCGGGTCCCGATGCGCAGATGCGCGGGACGGACCTGTGGAAACTGCGGAATTTTCTGCTGAAACGTTTCGCAGAAAGAATAAAGGACATCGCCATGAACTAAGGCGCCGGAAAGAAATTACTTGCTCTTTTTCAAAAAAGAATGGCGAGTCTGGCCATTGTTTTTTGAAATTCATAGAGCAAGTT
>JFJP01024479.1_pt1 | contig 27080 bp, 30 predicted proteins | sample 431651 | NCBI WGS metagenome assembly JFJP01 (sample SAMN02602958, study PRJNA72255) | Microbial mat metagenome, whole genome shotgun sequencing project. | biome: fresh water; feature: sink hole; material: water; isolation source: purple microbial (photo- and chemosynthetic) mats found in...
CAAACAATTATCTCTGGTATGGGCGAGCTTCACCTTGAGATTCTTGTTGACAGGATGAAAAGAGAGTTTAAAGTAGAGGCAAATGTCGGTAATCCGCAAGTTGCATACAGAGAAACTATCAAAGGTGCCGTAAAAGCAGAGCATAAATATGCGAAGCAATCAGGTGGTAAAGGTCAATACGGACATGTTGTGTTTGAAATCGAGCCACAAGAAGCAGGCAAAGGCTTTGAATTTGTTGACGCTATTAAAGGCGGTGTAATTCCAAGAGAATTTATACCTGCCGTTGAAAAAGGTGTTAGAGAGACTCTTACCGGTGGTGTTCTTGCCGGTTATCCGTTTGTTGATGTTAAAGTAACACTAACATTTGGTTCATACCATGATGTTGACTCCTCAGAGCTTGCGTTTAAACTTGCTGCTTCAATGTGTTTTAAAGAGGGCGCTAGAAAAGCTGGTATAGCGCTTCTTGAGCCTGTAATGAAGGTTGAGTGCGAGATGCCTGAAGAGTATATGGGTGATGTTATCGGCGACCTTAACAGAAGAAGAGGTCAGATTCAAGAGATGGATGATAGAAATGGTATTAAAGTCGTAACGGCTATGGTTCCACTCTCTGAAATGTTCGGTTATTCTACGGATATTAGATCTATGACTCAAGGTAGAGGTGCTTACTCTATGGAGTTTGACCACTACGAAGAGGCTCCTAGAAATGTTACTGAAGAGATTGTTAAAAAAAGAAATATGTCTTAACAAAACTACTCTTTGCATTGTTGGCAATGGTTGCTTCGGCTACCATTGCCTTATTAATTTAGTTACACTTATTACAATTTCCAAATCTACTCCTACAAAAAATATTTTATGCTATGAACCCCCTCTTTACATCTATTTTTAGTTACTAGTTTATCAGAATATTTTATGTTGCTAGATAAAAATTACATCTTTAAGTATTTTATAATGTTATTTAATGTTAAAATTGTAGCTTGTTTATGAGACTACTCAAAACGCCAAACACAAGGAAGAAATAGAATGAGAAAAGACGAACTGTTTCCGGAAATAGAGTCAAAAGTCGAAGAGGCCGTTAAAAAAGGCGAACTTTCGAGAAGAGACGCGCTAAAAGTATTGGCATTTGCATCAGGTGCTGCCATGATGGGCAATACTGAGCTTTTTGCTGAAGGCAATGAGACAAATGCTAGCGATGCCAATGCAACACCAAAGTTAAAGCAAGGCATGGATGCTAAGGTGGTAATTATCGGCGGCGGTTCTGCTGGTATTACTGTTGCGGCTAGACTTGTTGGGGCTGATATGAAGCCTGAGAATATTACCTTGGTAGAGCCGAGCGATAAACATATCTATCAGCCTGGACAAACTTTGGTCGGAGGCGGCATAAAAACTCTTGATCAGCTTATAAGAAATGAAGCTGATTATATTCCTGCCGGCGTTAAATGGGAAAAAGAAAAAGCGGTAGAGTTTATGCCTGAAACAAACAGTCTAAAACTTGCAAGCGGTAAAGTATTAACTTATGACTATCTTGTGGTAGCGGCGGGTCTTCAGTATAACTTTGAAAAAATCAAAGGTCTTACTGCTGATATGATAGGTAAAAACGATATTCACTCTATCTATGTGCCTGAGGCATCTCCTGTAATGTGGGAAGCAATGCAGAAAGCAAAGGGTGGCACCATGCTATTTACAAACCCTGCAACTCCAATTAAATGCGGCGGCGCTCCACAAAAAATCATGTATCTTACTGAAGACTACATGAGAACTAACGGTACAAGAAAAGATGCAAAAATTGAGTTTATGTCTGCTGCCGGTAAATACTTCGGCGTACCTGTGTATCATGACGCAGTTGTGGGTTTTGTTAAAGAAAAAGAGATACTAACAAGCTTCAACCACAACCTCGTAGAGGTAAAAGCTGCTGAGAAAATCGCAGTATTTGAGAAAAAAACAAAAGTAAAAGTTTTTGATAAAGATCTTGGTGAAGATGTAGAAGAGGAGAAAATAGAGCTTGTAGAGAAAAAATATGACCTTCTACATATAACTCCTCCTATGAGTCCAGTGGCTGAAATCGTAAAGAGTCCTTTTGTGAATAACAAAGGCTGGATGTTTGTAGACAGCGAAACGCTACAAAGCAAAAAATTTCCTAATGTATTCGGCATAGGCGATCTTATTGGTACTCCATTCGGTAAGACAGGCGGCTCTGTTAGAAAACAAGCCCCGGTACTTGTAGCTAATATGATTGCGTTAATGAATGGTAAAGCTATGGAGCACAAATACAATGGCTACACAGTTTGCCCTCTAATAACAAGAAGAGGCAGAGTAATGCTTGCCGAATTTGGATACGATAAAGCACAAACTGATGCCAAAGAGCCTGTGACGAAAGCTATGGCAATGCCAAGCTTCCCGCTAGACCCATCACAAGAAAGATGGATATGGTGGATATTCAAAGTCTATCTTCTTCCTCCAATGTACTGGTACGGTATGCTTAGAGGCAGAGCGTAAAAATTTTTTAGTTGTCTTGATTGAAAAGGGGAGGGAGCTTTTGCTTTCTCCCCTTTTTTATGCCCAAATTAATTTTATGGAAAATAGTACTAAATTTATCTAATTTTAAAATTTTATAGACTAAAATCAATTTCGTATAAGTAAAACACTAATGGTTTATAAGTCAAGCTTTTATTTAATGAAAGCTAGACTTTTATCTCAGTTAATTTAAGGGGTACCAAATGGAACCGGCTCAAGATGCAAAAGGCTTCAAGCAAGACTTTATGAAGAGGTGGACGCCGTATTTTAAAAAAAGATATGTGTTGTTCTTTATAGTTTCAATAGTATCGTTAGTTATACCGTTTATAAAACTTAACGGAAATCATGTATTCCTTCTCTCTTTCGACAGAAAACAACTACAACTAATGGGCGTTGCATTTGATATGCAAGAGTTTTATCTAATGCCGTTTCTTCTTATTATGATGTTTATGTTTGTATTTTTTCTTACGACGCTTGGCGGAAGGGTATGGTGCGGCTGGGCATGTCCTCAGACCATATTTAGAGCAATATATAGAGACTTTATCGAGGGCTGGCTTCTTGGTATGCACTCCAGAAGAAATAAGCAAAAATCCGCAAAAATGGAGAAGCTTGAGAATAAAGCTAAAAAAGTAGTTGCGATTCTTATCTGGACGCTTCTAGCATTTGTTGCCGCTTCGAATTTTATGTGGTATTTTATTCCGCCTGAAGACTTTTTTGCATATATGGCAAATCCAAGTGAGCACATGGTGCTTCTAGGTTTTGTTGGAGGTGTGACACTGTTTTTGGTTTACGATGTTGTATGGCTTGCAGAAAACTTCTGTATATATGTTTGCCCGTATGCAAGAATTCAGTCTGTTATGTATGATAACAATACGATTATGGAGATATACGACGATAAAAGAGGCGGCGTCATCTATGATCAAAGCGGACATAAGATAGCCGACAAGCCTAGCGAGGGCGATTGTGTCGGGTGTATGGCGTGCGTCAATGTATGCCCTACGCATATCGACATTAGAAAAGGCTTACAACTAGAGTGTATTAACTGCCTTGAGTGCGCTGATGCGTGCGCCCCGGTTATGGCAAGTCTCGGTAAAGAAAACTTGATCCAATGGACAAGCTACGAAGCTATGGAAACAGGTAAGACAAAAATCTTTAGATTTAGGATTATTGCTTATATAGTGATGCTTACGATGGCATTCTCAGGACTTTTGCTGATGGGTTCTAAAAAAGAGCACATGCTTCTTAATATTAATAGAACAACCGAGCTTTATGCCGTTAAAGATAGTGGAATAGTCGAAAATCACTATACATTCCTATTTCAAAATACCGACTCAAAAGAACATGACTACTATTTTGAGGTAGTTGGTAATGAGGATATTAAAATCTCTAGACCTACGGAGCCGTTTAAGCTAAACGCAGGAAGCAAGGCTAATAAAGTCGTTGTGCTCTATACGGATAAAGAGATAGCAAAAAACGACAGAAAAGATACGCCTATAGCTATTAAAATTAGAAGTTTTGCTGTTGATGATAAGCAAAAAATAGTCGTAGAGAGGGATGCCGTATTCTTTTACCCTTCAACGGAAGTGCTAAACGAGAAGAAAGCAAAGTAAAGATTATTTGAAAAAAATATGGATTTTAGGTGGGGGGATAGCCGGCATCGAAGCCGCTATATCTCTTCGCCAAAATGGTTTTGATGTTTCCATTGTCTCAAATAGGGATTTTTTATTTATACACCCTATCTCTATTTGGATTCCTACAAGGGAAAAAGAGTTTGAGGATGTATGCCTGTCTCTTGATGAGCTTGCCGCCGTTCATGGATTTGATTTTATTGTGGATGAGGTTGTGGGCATAGAAGCCTCTAAGAGTAGTTTTGCGCTCAAAAATAGAGGAGTTGTCTCTTACGAGTATCTTGTGATTGCTTTGGGCGGAGATAAGCTTGATTATGAAGGTATAAAAAACACAACCTCCATCTGCGCAAGACCGCAGGATGTTCTAACTATTAGAGACAGAATTGATGAGCTGCTTTTGCAAGGGGGCGGTAAAATTGCGGCCGGTTTTGCCGGAAATCCCATAGACACAAACGGAGTAAGAGGCGGTCCCGCATTTGAGTTTATATTCAATATCCATAATATGCTCAAAAAAAAGAAGTTAAGAGATAAGTTTGAGCTTGTATTTTTTGCTCCGATGGAGACACCGGGTCAAAAACTTGGAGAGAAAGTAGCAAAAGATTTTGTTCGGTTTTTTAACAAGATTAAGATAACTACCCATTTCGGCAAGCAGATAGTCGGCTTTTCCAAAAATGAGATTTTATTAGAAGACGGCTCAAAACTTGATGCTGATTTTACTATGTTTATCCCCGGTAGATGTGGGCATGCTATGCTAAAAAATTCCGATTTGCCGCTCAGTGAATCCGGTTTTATTAAAATAAATTCATATTGTCAAGCAGAGGGTTTTGAGAATGTTTTTGCTGTCGGAGATATAACATCGCTAGATGGTCCTGATTGGCGTGTTCAGCAAGGGCATATGGCTGAAGTAATGGCTAGAAATGCGGCATTTAACATTTTTAGCATAGAAAATGGCAGCGATGCAAGAAGAAGCTATTTAGAGCAGATGAATATGATATGTATGCTTGATATGGGCGATTCGTCATCTTTAATCTATCGAGACTCCAAGAGGGAGTTTTCTGTGCCGATGCCGCTTATAGGACATTGGCTCAAAAAAGGGTGGGGCAGATACTACAGATTAAGTAGACTCGGCAAAATGCCAAGAATCCCCGGCGCTTAGTTTAGTTTATACTCTATCGGTATTGTGATTGTTACAATTTTGTATGGTTTTGGCATTTCCGATGCGGCATTTTCGACTGTTTGAATAGAACTTTTATCTAAAGCCGCAAAACCAGATGATTTGATAATTTTTATCTCGTTGATGTTTCCGGAAGGGGTGAGCTTAAAAGATACCGAGCAAACTCCTTCACACCCCATTTTTATTGCTAAGGGCGGGTATCTTTTATATTTTGCTATCGCCTCTCTTATTTTTGCTAAGTTTGCCTCTATATACTCCGCTGTTTCATCTTTTTGCACTTCTCTATGTTGCTTTTGTATCGTCGGCATGGAAGCAGTTTTTTCTACTACCTTGAACTCCTCTTCTTTTACGCTGCTTTCGGTTTTGATATTTTTATTTTCATTTTGTATCGGCTTGTCATTGTATTGCTTTTGCGGGAGATTATTTACTTTCTCTTCTTTTTTTTGCTCTCTTGTCGGCTCTTTTGTTTGTGCATCTTCTTTTTGAAAAGATGCCGAAAGAAGGGTTACTGTTTTTTCTGTCGGCGTTTCTTTGCGAGTGAAAAAAACTACAAAAGCAGTCACTATAAATACATGCAGGAGAGATGAGATTAGGAGCGCTTTTTGTGTTTGAGAAAAGTTGCTGTTAGCCATCTGCTTTCGTTACAATAGAGATTTTCTCTATATCTCTCTCTTTTAGCGCGTCTATTACATCTACAAAAAGTTGGAATGTGGAGTTTTTATCGCTCTTGACAATTACTTGATCATTTTTTGTAATAGATTGAAGTTTTATACGGATGGTTTCTTTTGTAACCTCTTCATTTTGATAATATATTTTACCATCATTTTTTATGACTATTTCTACGGACTTTAGTTTGCTTTCTTGTTTTGTGGAGCCTTTCGGCAGATCTACAGGTATAAGTCCTTGTGCCACAAAAGTAGCCATGGTAAGAACTATAGTTAAAAGCACAAGCATGACATCTATAAACGGAACTACATTTATAGAGTCGAACTTTTTAATTTGCGCCATACATCTTGTCCCATTTGGCCAATATTATTTCTGCTTTTCTTGCCAGAGAGTTGTAAATTACTATTGCTGGTATAGCAACCAAGAGACCGCCTGCAGTGGCTATCAATGTGTAAGATAGACTTTGCATGATAGTTTTTGAGTCTACAAGTCCTGTTTCGCCAAGAGAAGCAAATGTGAGCATAATGCCGAGCACGGTACCTAGTAGACCTATATATACGGAGTTGGCAGCGATAGTAGAGATTATAGTTAGGTTTTTTGTTACATCTATTTCAATATCATATTTATTGTCGAAGTGTGACAAGTTGATATCTTTATAGTGTAGCCATCTCTCAATGCCAAGCGAAAAGACCGTAATGCTGAGAAATGCCAAAAACCCCAGTATCCCATATTCTATAAAAAGCTTGAGACCATCTTGCATAGTTACTCTCTCTATTTGTTAAGTTTGGTATATTTAAAAGCGGATGATACTAAAAAGCCGCTAAATAGACGCAATCAAATACTTTGTCGGATAAGCATGAGTCGTGGTATTAATAAGCGTGACTAATTTTACAATTTAAGCTGATAAATTATCACTAAAACTATCAACTATTATAATATATAGCGCTTAAGCTGTAAAATAAGAGTCTTTTAGTCTGCAAGGTATGCTTCTTTTGTTAATTAAATGTTAATTGTTTCTTGATTTAAGTCAAATTTTAAGCAAGATTACAGATTTTAGCTAATACAATTTGTACGCTTTTGTAAAGAGCAATGTTTACAAGGTTCTTCGGGCCTTAAAATTTAAATGGAGGACTGTGTATGCAAAACAACGCTACACTAAGCTACGACTACTCGGTAGCTAAGCAATTTATGCTTATTTCCATCGTGCTCGGTTTTGTGGGCATGCTGGTGGGTGTAATTTTGGCTTTCCAACTAGCTTTTCCGGTTCTTAGTAACCTAGGAGATGAATATCTCACATTCGGAAGACTAAGACCGTTACACACGAATGCCGTTATTTACGGTTTTACTATTCCGGCTGTTTTCTCAACATTTTTCTATGTTGCGCAAAGAACTCTAAAGGTTTCGCTAGCGGAGAGCAAATTTCTAAATACTGTGGCCAAACTTATGGTTCCACTGTATGTGATTATTTTGGCTCTTGCAGTTGCGTCTTTCTTGACCGGTACTGTTACTTCAAAAGAGTATGCAGAACTTGAATGGCCAATCGACCTTATGGTTGTTGTTGTTTGGGTTATGTGGGGTATCGTAATGTTTGGTATGATAGGTATGAGAAGAGAGAAAACTCTGTATATATCTATGTGGTATTACATAGCATGTTTTCTTGGTATCGCTATGCTTTACATCTTCAACAACCTTGAGGTTCCAACTGCACTTGTTTCAGGTTACGGCTCAATGCTAAAATCTGTTTCTATGTATGCTGGTACAAATGACGCTCTTGTTCAATGGTGGTTTGGTCACAATGCTGTTGCGTTCGGTTTTACCGTTCCAATCGTTGCGATGATTTATTACTTCCTTCCAAAAGAAGCTGGTCAGCCGCTTTATTCTTATAAGCTTTCACTTATAGGTTTCTGGTCGCTACTATTTGTTTACCTTTGGGCTGGCGGTCACCACTTGATTTATTCAACTGTGCCAGACTGGATGCAAACAATGGGTTCTGTATTCTCTATTGTTTTGATACTTCCATCATGGGCGTCCGCTATTAACATTCTTCTTACAATGAAGGGTCAATGGCAACAACTAAAAGATAGTCCTCTAATCAAATTTATGATTTTTGCATCAACATTCTATATGTTCTCAACAATAGAAGGTCCGATTCAATCAATCAAATCTGTAAATGCGCTTGCTCACTTCACTAACTGGATCGTCGGACATGTTCATGACGGTGTTCTTGGATGGGTTGTATTTATGATTATGTCTGCGTTCTATCACATGGCTCCAAGACTTTTCGGTAGAGAAATTTACTCTAAAAAACTTATCGATGCACAATTTTGGATTCAAACTACAGGTGTTGTTCTTTACTTCTCTTCTATGTGGATTGCGGGTATTACCCAAGGTCTTATGTGGAGAGCTACTGACGAATACGGTAGCCTTGCGTACTCATTTATAGACGCGGTTAGAGTTCAAATGCCTTACTATGTTATTAGAGCCGTCGGTGGCGCACTATATCTAGTAGGCTTTGGTATGTTCATATATAACATGTACAAAACATTGTCTGCGCCTAAGCTTGAAAAAGAGCCGCAGTTTGCATCGCCGATGGGCGCCTAAGAAAGGGAGGGATTAAAATATGTTTCATTGGTTAGAAAAAAATCCGTTCTTTTTTGCGGTAGCCGTCTTCTTAGTTATAGCATTTGCAGGTATTATTGAAATAATTCCAAACTTTGCGCAAGCTTCTAGGCCCGTAGAGGGTCTTAAGCCTTATACTCCGCTAGAGATAGCCGGTAGGCAAATTTATATTAAAGAGAGTTGCAATGCTTGCCACTCTCAGCTAATTAGACCGTTTAAATCTGAAACAGATAGATACGGTAAATATTCACTTAGTGGTGAGTATGCTTACGACAGACCGTTTTTGTGGGGTTCTGAAAGAACCGGTCCAGACCTTCATAGGGTTGGTAACTACAGAACTACCGACTGGCATGAAAATCACATGAAAGATCCGGCTCTTATAGTTCCTGGTTCTATCATGCCGAAATATCCTTGGTTGTTTACGAAAAATGCAGACCTAGATACGGCGTATGCTGAAGCATATACCGTAAAAGCAGTGTTTAATGTTCCTTATGACCAACCAAACGGTGTTGAACTTGGCGACAGAGAAAATGCGCAAAAACTTATGATGGCTCAAGCTAAAGAAGTTGTTGCGGATATGAAAGATAAAGATGTAAAAGAGGCATTCGAGAAGGGCGAGATAAAAGAAATCGTAGCCTTGATTGCCTATATGAACAAACTTAAATAGGTGCAGGCGATGAACATAGGTCTCGTGCAGGCTTACGCATATTTTTTTAGCACGGCATTACTGACATTTTTATTGTTGGCTTATGTGTACCACCTGTACACATCTAAGAAAACGGCAAACAAGGATTATGAAAAGTATTCGGAAATGATGTTACACGATGGTATTTCCGATGTGCCTGTTGAGAAATTTAACTCTGCAAAAAGCTAAACAGATTAAGGAGCTAATAATATGCTAGATTTTCTAGGAAAAGTAGACCTCGGCACTGACCTCGTCAACATTCTTGGTGGCTTGGGCTTTTTCGTTGTCGTAGTTATAACAGCTTATGTTGTAGCTGTGTATGTCAAAAAAATGAAGGAGAAGTCAACCAGCGACGCTCCTTTGGCGGAAGAAAACTGGGATGGTATCGGTGAATATAAAAACGAAGTTCCTACCGGTTGGTTTGCTATTTATCTTATGACTATTGTTTGGGCAGGTTGGTATTGGCTGGTAGGTTATCCGCTAAATGCTTACTCTCAAATAGGCGAGTATAATGATGAAGTAAAAGCGCATAATGCTAAATTCGAAGCTAAATTTGCAAATGCAGATACGGCTATGCTAAAATCAATGGGCGAGAGCGTTTTCTTGGCTCAGTGTTCTCAGTGTCACGGTCAAACCGGCGACGGTATGAACGGAAAAGCTGCCGACCTTTCAAAATGGGGTAACGAAGAAGGAATTATGGCTACCGTTAAAAACGGAGCTAAAGGTCTAGGTTTCCCAATGGGTGAAATGCCTGCAGGTCTAGTAGATGATGCAACAGCTAAAAAAATCGCTGTTTATGTTTTGGCGGAAGTATCGACTGCTAAAAAATCTGCTGATGCAGCTGTTGTAGCAGAAGGTAAAACGGCGTTTGCCGCTTCTTGTGCTAGCTGCCACGGCGAAGATGGTAAAGGTATGAACGGTATGTCTGCTGATCTTACTGCTTACGGAACACCTAAGTTCACAGCTGAAACTGTTCTTGTAAAAGGTAAAAAAGGTCACATCGGTAATATGCCTTCATTTGAAAAATCTGGTCTGCTTAACAAAACTCAGTTTATGGCGGTTGCGACTTACATAAATGCTGAGATGAGCAATCCTAAAAAGTAAGGAAGGAGAAAAAATGTTTGGATTAAACGGAATCGGCGGAATGCTCATTGCTGTAGTTTTGCTTCTTTCTATTGTAGGCTTTTTGGGTACAAACGCTCTGCTTGTACAGCAAAGAGAGGCTTCAAACTATTATAAGATTGAGGCACAAAAAGATATACCTATGATTGACAAGGCTACTCAAGCTAAAGTCGTAGACGCTAAATAAGGAGAGGCATATGAGTAAAAATATGATTTTGACGATTGGCCTTGTCGTGTTAGCGGCTCTGACTATATGGTCAGTTATAACACCAAATCACCTATATGTAGGTTGATTTAAAGTAATTTAGTGATAGACTTCTGCGGATGAAAACAATAATCCGCAGAAGTCTTATAATCGTGTCCCTCCTCGCTACTCTCGGTTTTGCAAAACCGGAAACCATAAATCAAAATGTAATCAAACAAGCCACTTACGACAAAATAATTAAAATATCAGATGAGCTGTATTCTAAAACAGGCATTTCTATCGTTGCGCACTTTATAGAGCATGCTGACGGTGGCGTGGTTGCTTATGAAAAAAATATTACGGCAAATCTGCGCGGTTCGTATGTTTTTCTTGTTTTTTCAGCCAAGGACGAAAAAGTTGAGCTTGTAGTGTCTGATGATTTAAAAAATATCATAGTAAAAAATGAGATTCTTAGTCCATTTCCTGGCGGTCCCATAATTCCAATACTCTCTGCACAGGATAAAAACGCTGTTGATTCAAAGTTTTCTGCTGCCGCACTTAACGGTATTGCCGATATATCAGATAAAATCGCAGATAGCAAGGGAATCAAACTTGAATCAAGTATAGGCTCTGATAGTAGGTACTTTATACAGGGTCTTAGAGCTGTATTTTACGGAATAATATTTGTAGCTTTGGCGGTCTATTTTTATAGGCTTTATCAGAGAAGGAAAGCCCAATGAAAAAAGAAAAAAACTTTTATCTAATAGGATTACCTATATTTGGCGCCGCATTGATTGGCGGTCTCTCAATGATGATATATGTGGCTATAAAAAACCCGGTTGAGATGGATAGTAGCTATATGATGCCGTACAGAGAACTTGATAAAAATTTTAATGATATAGCGGAATCCGGAAGAAAATTTGATGAAAAGTATGTAGTCGGTATTTCAAAACCGTTACTACATAAGAATACGCCTGCAAATTTGGAACTCAACATAACTGATAAAACAGGTGCGGCAGTCGATGCCAATATAACCGCCCTTCTTACAAGACCCGATACTTCAAAACATGATATAAAAATCACGGATTTTAATAAAACGGCTGCCAAGTATCTATCAAAACCTTTTTCTGTAACTTTAGAGGGTAGATGGAAAGTGATGTACAAAATAGAAGTAGGCGGAGTGCAAAAATTTATTGATTTTGAAGCTTTCGCAAATAAAGCAATACAATAATAGATAATGTCTCGTATTGAGCTCAAAAAAGATGCGTTAAGCTCTAATATTGCCGCTATATCCAAAATAGCCCCAATAGAAAAAATATATGCCGTTTTAAAAGACAATGCTTATGGGCACGGTCTTGCCTTGTTTGGCTCAATGTGTGCAGCTAGCGGTATTCAACACGCAATAGTAAGAGATAAAAATGAAGCTGTTGTGCTTTGTGATAAATTCCAGACTATTCTCTGTTTGGCTGAGCAAAGAGAGTTTGACGCTCCCTTAAATGTTCACTTTGCCGTAAACACTTTCTCGATTTTAAATACGATACCCCTTGGCACCAAAATACACTTAAAGATAGATACCGGTATGCATAGATGCGGCATAGCTGAAGATGAGCTTTTACCTGCGCTTGAGCTTATATGCTCAAGAGGGCTTTTGCTTTGCGGCGTTTTCTCGCACCTTAGAAGCGCCGACGAGCTTTCAAGTGAGAGCTTTTGGCAAGAAAAGAATTTTTTGCAAATTAAAAAAACGGTAGTTGATTTTTGTGAGGCTAAAGGTTTGAAACAGCCTTTATTTCATCTTCAAAACTCTGCAGGACTCTTTAGAAGCGGAGGGCTTGGCGAATTTGACATGGCAAGGGTCGGGATTGCTCTATACGGTTATTTGGATATGCCGCAAGCCGTATGCTCTGTGCCGTTATCTCCCGTAATGTCTTTGTGGGCTGATAAGATAGCATCAAGAGCGCTTAAAAAGGGGCAAGCCGTAGGTTACGGCGCTGTTGGTAAAATGCTTGAGGATGCCATAGTCTCTACTTATGACATAGGCTATGCGGACGGTTTTTTGCGCATAAAAACAGAAAAAGAGTATACGCTTCCAAATGGCTCTAGACTAATCGGCAGAGTTTCTATGGATAATATTTGCGTAGAATCCAGTGATGATACCATCTGTGTATTTGATGACGCTTCGATTGTAGCCGATAGATACGGCACTATAAGCTATGAGATACTAACAAGATTAACTCCTGTGATACCAAGGATAATAGTGTAGTGAAAATAGCGCTTTTGTCTCTTGATGCATCTTTAGCATTTGAGCAAAGATTAGAAGAGATAGAAAAGCTTGTGGCTAAGTCTGCAAAAAAGAGTGCGCGACTGGCATTACTTCCTGAGTTATCGTATTCCGGGTATACGAATGATAGCTCTATTCTTACCTCCAATAACTTCGACTCGGCTCTAAAATTTTTCTCTTCTTTGGCAATGCGTCACGGTATCTATATAGGTTTTGGAGCTCCAGTGCAAGATGGCCGAAAGTTTAAAAACTCCTATACCGTTGTTTCGGATAGCGGTGACATTGTATGTGAGTATCAAAAGATGCATACATTCTCTTTTGCAGGGGAAGATGTTATTTTTGAGCGTGGCGACAGTATTGATAGCTTTAGCATTGATGGAATAAGCATCGGAGTTAGTATCTGTTACGACCTTCGATTTGCGGAGATTTTCTCTCTTTACGCAGATAGATGTGATGCTGTTGTGTGTCCGTCGGCTTGGCCGAAAAATAGAATAAAAGATTTTAGGCTACTAATCAAAGCCAGGGCGCTTGAGAATAGACTGAGTATGATTGGTATAAACTGGCGCGGAGGCGGTTTGTATCTCAAATCATCTTGTGTCTCAAATGAGGCAGGAGTGATACAGAAGCCTCTTATCTCGGGCTCTAAGCTAGATATATATGAACTTACAAAAAAAAATATTGCTAAAAATGAGCCAAATAGCGTTTTGGATAAACGATTTGATTTGTATGCAAAACTAATGATGGAGCATAAATGAGTAAATTTTGCAATACTATTATCGTCGGAGCCGGCGCATCCGGGCTTATGTGCGGGGCGCATCTTAAAAGCGATTTTTTGATACTAGAGGGAGCGCAAAAGCCTGCCGGCAAACTTGCGGTATCGGGGGGTGGTAGGTGTAATTTTACAAATGAGAATATCTCGGTTGAAAATTACACGGGCGAACAAGAGTTTATAGCCTCTATTTTGCAAAAGTTTAGCTTTGATGATATGCTTGGGCTTGCTAAAAAATGGAAAATTCCGTTTGATGTGTGCAAAAACAGACAGCTTTTTTGCAGCAACACATCAAAGGAGATAATAACGCCCTTGCTGGAACATTCAAAGGGTCGAATCGTTACAAACACTAGGCTGATAAGCGTCTCTTTTGAAAAAAATGAGTTTACTCTTCAGACTACTGTTGGAGTGTACAGCTGCAACAATCTTGTTATAGCTAGCGGCGGCGTTAGCTACCCTCTGCTTGGCGCTAGCGATATAGGATATAGTGTTGCCGGGGTGTTTGGGCATGCTGTCGTTTCGCCAAGACCAGCGCTTGTAGGGTTTACCGTTCAGCCTGGTGAGTCTTGGTTTAAAGAGCTATCCGGCATATCAATACCGGCAAGAGTAAGCGTGGGTTTAAAAAGCTTTGTCGATAGCGTGCTGTTTGCACACAAGGGTATTAGTGGGCCGGCTATTTTAAATGCCTCATTGTATTGGGAGAAAGGGTTAATAACTATTGATTTTTTGCCTGATACTAAAGAGCTTGAGTCTTTGCTTGTCGGGCAAAAACAGGTAACAACGCTGCTTGGGTTGCCAAAAAGATTTTCAAAAGCTTTTTTGGGGGCTATCGGTGTTGAGGATAAAATAGCCGATAAGCTTACCGCCACAGATAAAGAGAAATTGTCAAAACTCAAAAACTACAACTTCGCTCCAGCCGGGACATTTGGGCTTACAAAGGCGGAGATTACAAAAGGTGGTGTCTCCACTGTCGATATAAATCCTCAAACAATGGAGAGCAGGCTGCAAAAAAGGCTTTACTTTGCAGGAGAGGTGTTGGATGTCAACGGAGAGCTAGGCGGGTATAATTTTCACTTTGCATTTGCGTCCGCCTTGCTTTGCGCTAAAGCCATTAACGCTAGCTCAAAACATCCAGTTTGATTTTTTGTACTATTTTGTAGCTCATATCAAGAGCGACTACTATCGAGCCGCCGTTTTTAAAGGCTATGTCGCCTGAGATAAACATTGCTTTTGTGTCGGTTTCAAACTCATCCGAGAGTATAGGCTCCCCATCTTTCAGTTCTACGCCGCATTTTTTTAAAAAATCTACAGGGGTTGAGCCGCCTATTGCAAAAACTACTCTATCAAACACCTCATGTTCAATCTCTTCAAACGATACTTTGACTTTAGCCTCTATAGCCTCTATCGCCGTTATATTTGTGCCAAGAAGCATTCTTATTTTACCGTGCGAACTAAGTCTTTCTAGGTTTAATAGGTTTATAGCGTTTAGTCTCGTAAAGTTCGGGCGTCTATATGACAGAGCCGAATCATTTTTTTCAGCCAAATCTACGGCGTATTCAGCCGCCGAATTGCCGCCGCCTACTACCAGCACACTCTCATTTTCGCTACATGCGTCAAGATTGTAATGAACTCTTTTTTTTGCCTCGGGCGACATAATGCAAGTCGGTTTGTTCGGCTTGCCCATCTTGCCGATAGACAGAATGACACTTTTTGCGTGGTAGTTTGAGGCTGTTGTCGCAATATCGAAAATATCGCCGTTTTTAACTACTTTTTCCGCCTCTTCATTAAAGGCCGACTCTATCTTATGATTAGAGAGTAGGTCGTCAAAAAAATCCAGAGTACTCTCTTTTGTTCCGTCAAGAAAAGTAATAGTCCCGTTGCTCTCTAGCTTTTGCCCCATCCACTCTTTATCGACCCTTTTGCCTTCTTTGTAGAAGTTTCGAATCGTGGTTGAGTGGTTGTTTGATTTTTCAATAAGGATAATATTTGTGATGCCAAGCGCATACGCCTCTACTGCCGCCGCTATCCCAGCCGGGCCCGCTCCGATGATGGCTATATCGTATATTTTCACAGCTCTTCTTCCTCGTCAAATACGACGCCGTCTATCTCTGCCGCCGCCGCCCACTCTATCTCATCTTCTTCATATATGATTGCCAATAGCTTTGTATCAAACATATATGAATCGACTATTCTCTGCATAATTGCCGCATCTTCTTTGTTTGTTAGGGCATATTTGACACCTAGATTACAAGCGTATATTAGCTCCTTAATATCTGCGACCCCTATCGCCACATCTGCCCCGCTCTCTACTAGCGCTTTGTATGTTGAGAGTTCGTCTATGTCAAATCTGAAGTATTTTAGCTCGCCTTTAGCGTCAAAGGAGAGCTCCTCTCCCGTGCTTACCTCTTCTCGTCCACCGATGATTATCATCTATTTTACCCCCGCACACTCTTTCGAGCAGTAGAATTTGCCGTCTTTGGCTATTGATTCGCCTGTTTCGACGAAAGTTCCGCATTTATCGCAACCGACCATTATCGAGTTATCCATTTTTTTGAACTCATCTTTTGGGTTTGATACCTGCTTTGGTCTTTTGAAAAACTTTACATATACGATATACCCGACTATTATAATTACGGCCAAGTTAAATAAATACTTTAGCAAGACTCTTTCCTTATTAAAATGTAGTGTCGTCTGTTTTTTGTGTAAATCTCGACATTTTCGCCCTCTATCTCGCCAGATGAGCGTTCTCCCTTATAAAACAGCCAGCGTCCGTTATTTTTTAGCAGAGAGGATGATATATCCATTAGAGTTTTGCTATTCGCAACGGCTCTTGAGGTAACAAGCTCAAACTCATCGCCCACAAGCTCTTCGACTCTGTTTTTTTTGACCGTTATATTATTTAGCTCTAGCTCTATCTTTGCAAACTGCAAAAAGGCGTATTTTTTGACTAGCGGTTCACATAGCGTAAAGCGGGCGTTTTTTTTGATTATCGCAAGAGGAATTGCGGGAAAACCGGCTCCGCTACCGATGTCAAGCAGACTGTTAAACTCGCCGCAAAATTTGAGCGGATAGACGCTGTCTACGATAGCCTCCGTAAACTCCTCGTCGGTTCTTAGCGTTGTTAAGCTGTGGGTTTTATTCCAAAGACGCAAAAGCTCGCAAAATCTAAAAAGTTTTTTTGCGGCTTCTTTGTCTATCTCTATATCTTCGACCTTTAAAGTCTCGGCTATAAGGCTCAAAACAGATGTCCGCCTTGCTCTTGTTTTGCTCTTAAATACTCTTTGTTGTGTTCGTGCGGCTCGCTGATTATCGGCACTCTCTCGACTATTTCTACGCCTTTGATGCTTGCCAATTTTTTTGGATTGTTTGTGAGAAGTCTTATTTTTTTGACATCATAATATGAGAGCATATACTCTACGATGTCGAAGTTTCGCTCATCGGAGTCAAAGCCCAGCTGATGGTTTGCCTCATAGGTATTAAACCCCTCATCTTGGAGCTTGTAAGCATTTACTTTGTTGAGCAGTCCAATGCCTCGCCCCTCTTGTCTGAGGTAAAGCACCATGCCGCAACCCTCTTCGCTTATCTGCTTTAGCGCTATGCCTAGCTGATCTCTGCAGTCGCATCTGAGGCTTCCCAGTGCGTCGCCCGTGAGACACTCCGAGTGTACTCGCACAAGCGGCGTATCGCAATCCAAATTTTGAGTCCGTATAGCAAGATGCTCTTTTTCGCCCTCTCTGAAAGCCTGAATGAGGAAATTGCCAAACTTAGAGGGAAGCTTGGCGGTGTCTGAAACTTCTACCTTGAAAATCTTAAATCCTTCGCACTTGTCGTTCAATGGGATTATTTTATCTTAGTATGTGTGATTTTCTGATAAAATCGCCACAACTTCAATAAATAAGGCGTGCATTGTGAGTTTTAAGAGATTTAGAAGAGTCCGTATCAATCCGCAAATCAGAGAGATGTTGACGGAAACTAGGCTATCGGTAAGCGATTTTATATATCCGCTTTTCATCAAGGAGGGCAAAGGAATAAAAAATGAAGTAGCCTCGATGCCGGGCGTATTTCAGATGAGTACGGATGAGGCGATAAAAGAGATAAAAATATGCCAAAGCATGGGCATCAACTCCTTTATACTATTTGGAATTCCCAGCGTCAAAGACTCTATCGGAAGTGACGCTCTTTGCGAACACGGCGTAATAGCCGAGGCGCTAAAGGCTATAAAAGATGCGTGTCCTACGGCGATGATTTCAACAGATCTTTGCTTTTGCGAGTACACCGACCACGGGCATTGCGGCATCTTAAATACGAAGCTTCAGACCGTGGACAATGACGCTACGCTAGAGATATTAGGACGACAAGCTGTCATACACGCAAAACACGGTGTCGATATGATTGCGCCTAGCGGTATGATGGACGGTACTATTGAGGCTATAAGAGGCGCTCTCGATGACGCCGGATATTCGCATCTGCCGATTATGGCGTACTCTACTAAGTTTGCAAGCGCATTTTATGGACCTTTCCGTGATGTAGCGGAGTCTGCGCCTAGTTTTGGGGATAGAAGAAGCTATCAGATGAATCCGGCGAACCGCTTGGAGGCGATAGATGAGAGCCTTGAAGATGAGGCGCAGGGGGCTGATATATTAATGGTCAAGCCTGCTTTAGCATATCTTGATATAATAAGAGACATTAGGGAGAGAACCAATCTGCCTATCGCAGCATACAATGTATCCGGCGAGTATTCGATGTTAAAGATGGCCGGCAAAATGGGTCTTATCGACTATGAAAGAGCCATGATGGAAACGCTACTCTCGATAAAAAGAGCGGGTGCAGGCATTATAATAACTTACCATGCAAAAGAAGCAGCCGCTATAATAAACGGCTAAATATATTCAAGGAATAGCTTGTGAGACATTTTCTGAGTCTGAGGGATTTTTCAAAAGAAGAGATTTTGGAGATTATAGACCTTTCTATCCATGTCAAGTGCGATGCAAAAAAAGGCGAGCATATACCTTATCTTGAGGGCAAGACGCTCGCTATGATATTTGAGAAGAACTCAACCAGAACTAGGGTTAGTTTTGAGGTCGGCATCTATCAACTCGGCGGGGTAGGACTATTTTTGTCGGGTAAAGACCTTCAGCTTGGGCGGGGCGAGCCCATCAAGGATACGGCGAGAGTCATCAGCTCCATGTGTGACATGGTAATGATAAGAACTTACGAGCAAGAAAAAATAGAGGAGTTTGCCAGATACTCAAAAGTGCCGCTTATCAACGGGCTTACAGACCTATATCATCCAGTTCAGCTGATGGCTGACTATATGACGATGAAAGAGCTCGGCAAAGACAAAGATCCGATAGTGGCATATATCGGAGACGGTAACAATATGGCAAACAGCTGGTTAAATCTAGCCGCAAAACTAGGTTTTGAGATAAGAATAGCCGCACCAAAAGGATATGAGCCGCTAGAGCAGATAGTAGAGCAGGCTAAGGAGTTTGCTGAAATAAGCGGAGCAAAAATACTAATCACAAATGACCCAAAAGAGGCCGCAAATGGCGCCGATGTGTTGACAACGGATGTGTGGACGAGTATGGGGCAGGAAGAGGAGTATCAAAAGAGACTCAAAGATTTTGACGGTTTTATTATCGACGAAGCTCTGATGGCTCTTGCTAAAACGAACGCTATATTTTTGCACTGTCTCCCGGCTCATAGGGGTGAAGAGGTGAGCGAGGGTGTACTGGAAGGGACACAAAGCGTCGTATGGCAAGAGGCTGAAAATAGATTGCACGCTCAAAAGGGGATAATGGTCTGGCTAGAAAAACATAAAAAATAAAATAATTTTTTAAAACTTTTTTGTGACTATTTGTAAATAAGCCGATATAATACAAATCAAATAGTCTAAAGGAGCTGGAATGCCAAGGACAATACAGGGTAAGATACTCTTATTTCTAGTGTCCGGCCTAGGCTTGGCATTGGCGGCTTTGATAGGTTTTATGTCATATGGATATAAAGATTTTGCGCAAGAGTCCACAAAAAAGTCACTTCAAATAGCCAGTGAGTCTATATTTCAGACAGTCAGAATGGCTATGAATACGGGCGATAGCGCTGAAATTGCCGCAACGCTTAAAAAAGCCCAGACGGTTCCTAGCGTTTTGTCACTACATATATACAAATCCCAATCAGTGATAGATTTTTTCGGAAAAAATGAAAAAGTATCGATAGAGCCAAATATTGCATCGGTATTTAAGAGTAAAACTCAGCTACTGATTGCTGGTGCAAAAGAGCATGAACAAAGGCTTTTGAAGCCGTTAATCGCAGATGATAGCTGTCTGAAATGTCATGCTAGCTCCAATATTGGTGATGTCTTGGGCGTTTTGGATGTGACACTTTCTACTAAAGAGGCAGATGAACAGATAAGTTCCTCGCTCTTTACAATAGCTATTGTTTTGACGCTTTTTTTCACATCGCTTATAGCTGTTTTCGTATTTATTTTTAAACGAATACTTTTTGAAAAACTTTTTGAGCTTATTAAGACGACTTCAACGCTCAATAGCGCCGACGGCGATCTTTCAAAAAGAATAGAGATGAGCGGTGAAGATGAGCTTGCACAAGCATCCAAGCAAACCAATATGTTTTTAGATCAGATACAAAATTTTGTTAAAAATATCAATACGACAATGGGAAAAACAACCTCATCCAATAGCTTTATACGCATAGACGAGAGCGCACTCAAGGGTGACTTGCTGACATCGGCAAGATTTGTAAATAAGGCGATAGAGCATCTTGAGCAAAACCACATAGTTAATGAGCAAAATGTTCTTGCCAAGGGTTTGTCTTTGTTAAGTTCGGAGCATCTAAACTCTAATTTAAAAGCGGTTCAATCGGATTTAGCCGGCAATGCTTCGTCGTTTAAAGATATAAACGAGCATATGAAAGATATTTCAGATGGGTCAAAGGCAAATCTCAAAGTCGTTAAGCAGGTATCGGATACGGCCGGAGATCTAAACGAAAATATAGCAAGTATAGACGATTCTCTTGACATGCTCAGTAAAAAATCAGAAGAGATAACTCATGTGGTGGATCTTATCAAGGATATAGCGGAACAGACAAATCTGCTTGCTCTTAACGCGGCAATAGAAGCGGCAAGGGCAGGGGAGGCCGGAAGGGGCTTTGCCGTTGTAGCTGACGAGGTTAGAAAATTGGCGGAGAGGACACAGAAGGCGACAAGTGAAATATCGGTGTCGGTAGGCGCATTGTCGCAAGAGGTCGGCGATATTAAGCAGGCATCCGAAAAAATAACCATACTCTCTAATGACACTAGAACGCATATGCAAGAGTTTGAAAACGCACTACAGATGTTCAATCAAAATGCATCCAGCGTGGCCAACGAATCGCTTAGAATGGAGGGCAAGATGTTTTTGACGCTTGCCAAAATAGACCACATGGTGTTTAAGTCAAATGCCTATGTTTCTATGTCGATGGGTAAGCAGACACAGGAGTTTGGTTCGCATATCGGATGTCGTCTGGGTAAATGGTATACCGGGGACGGAAAAGCTAGATTTGGCTACACAAAGAGTTTTGCTGCGCTTGAGGCTCCGCACAAGAGAGTCCACGATAGTGTTATCGGCTCTATTGCTATGCTACAAAAAGGAGAAGCTATCTCTAAAAAAGAGGAGATACTTCAAAGTTTTAGCAAAATGGAAGAGGCGAGCAACGAGCTTTTCGGGCTTATGGAGGTTATGCTTGCAGAATATGAAAATGCAGTAAAATAGTGTTTTAAAGGTCACAAAAAAACAACTTTTTTCTAATAAACTTTTTTAAATTAAAAAGAACGGAACTTGTGCAATGCAAGATATGAAACTTTTAAATATCGGTAAAGTTTGTGCTATGCTGATGCTGGATAAGGATAGTGTTAAAAGCCTATTAAGAAAGTTTCAAGCAATGCTTCCGGAGATGATAGAAGAGATAAAAACCGCCGTAGAGTCGAAAGATACGGAGTTAGTAAAAAGACTTGGACACAAGCTCAAAGGCACTGCCGGAAATTTTCGCATTGACGAGCTGCAAGAGATAAGCGGCGAAATAAACAAACTCAAATCTTGCGATGAAGAAGCACACTCTCTTATATTACGGCTCGAAGATTGCGTTCAAAGGCTTATTGCAGAGATAAGAGAGAGTTGTTAGCTGTTTAAATTAAAGATTTAACATCCTAAAATCATTTTTATCATCAACTATCCATTGCCTTTTGTCGCCTGTGTCTAGATGTATAAAATTTTTCATCGGATAAAAACCGACTCCGCCTTTTGCCATAATAACACCCAAATACCCGACAAGTGAAGCGTCTAGCCCCTCTATCGATATATCAATCGCTTTGCCTTTTGTATGGAACGAGTTTTTCGCTGCCCCTTCGGTGTTTGCGTTTGTCTTTTGGGAGCGATACCCGCTGTTGACATTTATCGGTTTTCTGATGTTAAAGCTAAGAAGCGTATTTTGGATTTTGTAGGCAATATTCAGCAAATTTGCATCGATAGGCACAGCTTCGTTTCCGCCCCTTAAATCTCTCATTAGCCAGCAAAACTTCTTGTACGCCTCAAAGTTGTATTTGCCGTTTGCGAAAAAGACCTCTTTGAACTGCTCTCCACTGTCTCGCCTTGTTAGCCATATAAATCTTTCGCCACCATCGTCTTTTATGACCTCAGATTCACTTTTGGGCTCTTCTTTTTGTAGTTTTGACAAAACCTTTGAGAGTTCAAAAGCGTTTGAAAACTCCGGCAATAGCAGTGCCGATACGCCTGTTGCAGCTATTAAAAAATCTCTTCTATTCATATCTACCTTTCGCTACAGTCATCTATGACTGACAACTGTTCTAACCATGAAGGATAATCGACAAAAACGGAGTATATTTTATGTAAATATACTCTAAATAAGCAATTACGGTTCCCCTATTGTACGGCGTGACTGAAAAACCACTTTTTAGAGTCTAAACCAAATGCAAAAAATGATACATTAACGAAAAAAATAACAAAAAGGTTTTGGTATGAAAAAATTTTACATTTTAATGCTTTTTATTATTTCGGCGGTGGCTTTTGGGGCGGATGCGTCTAGGGTAGAAAAAATAAAAAAAGATGGAACCCTGCGTGTGTGTATATGGCCGGAATACTACGGAATTTCGTATGTAGACCAAAGAACTCAGAAGCTTATCGGTATAGATATAGATTTGGCAGGTGAGTTTGCCAAAGATATGGGTGTTAAGCCTCAATTTGTAAAAAGCTCTTTTGCGACACTAATAGATGATATTGTCGGCGATAAATGTGATATTGCAATGTTTGCAATAGGTAATACTCCAACAAGAGCTGCAAAAATCAGGATGACATCACCGCACTTGACAAGCGATATTTATGCGATAACTACAAAAAGTAATCGTCGTATTAAGACATGGGACGATATAGACAAAGCAGGCGTGAGCGTTGCGGTAGCGAAGGGTACATATCACGAACCTGTCATGAGGGCAAAGCTCAAAAATGCAACTCTTTTGGTGGTCGACAGCATGCACGCCAGAGAGCAAGAGGTGGAGTCAGGCAGGGCTGATGTGTTTATGACCGACTATCCGTTTGGTATGCGTATGCTATCCCAGACCTCCTGGGCCAGACTTGTAAAGCCTGAAAAAACATATCATTTGACGCCGTACGGATGGGCTGTTGCCTATGGAGACGATATTTTTTTTGCGAGAGTTGAGAAATTTATTAAAGATATAAAACAAGACGGCAGACTGCTAAAAGCTGCAAAAAACAATGCTTTGGAACCTATAGTAAATCTAAAATAACGGTGGTCTGGTGGAGTTTTTATTAAGCAAAAGCGGCCGTAAATTTTTATTTGCGACTATTTTTATGGGCTTGGTCATTATAGGCGGCGTGACGGTTGCTTTGTTGATGCTAAGGCAGGAGGCTATCGGTACTCACCTAAAAATAGCTAAGTTGCATGCCCGCACTTTTGGGGATCATATCTCTCAAACAATAAAAAATATTGATTTGGCCTCTAGAAATACGGCTCTTTTTTCTGACGATAAAATTGATTTGTCCGATACTGAAAAAAGCTTTGAAGAGATGCTTCAAAATTCGCCGTATATCAGGTCTATCAGTATGCTGGACGCCAACAAAACCGTACTGGTTAGCACAAATAAGACCAACATCGGCATAAGCGTAAAATTAGACAATTTTTTACCGGAACCTTTTTTAAATGAAGATCTGCTTCGTTTCGGCTCCCCTTGGAGCGGCAGAGACCTGTACGACGGTTTTGAAATATTGCCAAGCAAAGGCGCAAAATCAAATGAAGTCAGTTTTGTGCCGGTGATTAAGAGTGTAAAAAACAAAGATGAAGAGTATACGCTTTTGGTTGCCATTAATAGCGACTATTTTATTAACAGCTATATTCAAAGCCTAGGTGTCGATATAGGCTCTGTGGATATTGCCCGTATTGATGGAACACTACTGTTTTCAACCGACGAGCACGCCGTAATCGGTAAAATCCCAAAGGCGTATACACAGCTATTTTCTAGCGGAAAAGATTCATTTTCGGATGTAATGGAGTATGACAAAAAAGAGTCGCTTGTGTCATATCAGCTCTCACCTTCGTATCCTATAGGGGTCGTAGTGCGGCTAGACTATGGCGTGACTCTAAAACAGTGGGAGCGCCAGCGGATAAATGTGCTACTTGTAACCACCTTGCTTGTTATTATCTCTGCAGCGCTTACTTTGGCGCTAATTATTAGGCATAAAAAACAGCAGATGATGGAAGCGCAAATACTAAAGTCCAAAATAGTCGCGATGGGCGAGCTAATCTCGATGATAGCACATCAATGGAGGCAACCGCTTACCGTAGTGTCTGCTATTTTTTCAAATATTTCCGATGCTTACGAAGATGGAGAGCTGACGCAAGAGTATATGGATAAGAGCGTTAAGCAGGGTAATGATATTTTGCGGTATATGTCGAAAACCATCGATGATTTTAGAAGTTTTTTTAAACCTCAAGATTCAAAAGAGGAGTTTTGTCTATGTAGGGCAATCTCCGATGCGGTTAAGCTGGCTTTTGGCGGGTTCGATATGAAGGGTATAAAAATCTTTTTTAACTCAGTTTTGGTTGAGGAAAATAGCGGTGAACTGTGTGAAAAGCAAATGTCGGTATTGGGGTATAAAAACGAGTTTTTGCAAGCTGTTATTTCAATAATAAAAAACTCAAAAGAGGCTATGGAGGCGCATCAAACAGAGAATAAAGCCATATATATCGAGCTAAAGGAAAGTGATGATTTGTATCTGGCGACTATTTCAGACAACGGCGGCGGAGTCGGCGAAAAAGTAGCGCATAGAATATTTGAGCCATATTTTACGACAAAACACAACTCAATAGGGGCAGGAATGGGGCTTTATGTGACCAAAATGCTTGTAGAAAACGGTATGGGCGGAAAGCTTGGATACAAAAATATCGACAATGGCGCATCATTTATTATAGAGCTACAAAAGAGCGACAAAACTACAGAGGGAAACTAATGAATAATCAAACCAAAAAACTTTTACTGTTTGCGGCAACAATGGCGACTTCGCTGTATGCAGATACTATATATGACGGCTTTAAGCTTTCCGGCGAAGTAAGGGGTGGATATGTAAACTACTACTACGGTAATGAGGCGACCGATACTACGGCATTTGCCATAGTGGGCAAGCTTGGTGTGCAAACTCCTAAATACGGCGGTTTTTACGGCAAAGTAATGGGAGCCGGAGTATACGATTTTGGGCTTAGCAATCTTGATAAACAGGCAAAAAGTCATATTTTCAAGATAACGCCGGACGGTAGCCGTTCAAATTTTGGCATACTTCAAGAGCTATATCTTGGGTATGATAACGGTAAAAATGAGTTTAAAATAGGAAGAAACGAGTTTGTTTCGCCGATGATAAGCAAAGATGATTATTATATGTTTGCCAATAGCTTTGAGACTGCAGGTCTTACGAGCCGCGCATTTGAAAATATGACGCTAAACGCCGGATATATACATAAAATGGCAGGCGTATGGGATAGCAGAAGCGACGGCAGCAATTTTAGAAGCATGAGTGATGCATCTATGACAACGGCCACAAACAAGGGTGAGGCCAATAACGCAGGCATCTATTATGCCGGAGTGGATTACAAAAACGGCTCACATAAGCTTTCCGTGTGGGAGTACTACGCAAAAGATCTTTACAATACGCTGTTTGCGCAATATGATTATTTTGGTAAAGGCGATGGCTTTGCCTATAATGTCGGCTTACAGATGATGGACTTCAAAGAGGTTGGCAAACTCTCAAAAAGTGCAACGAATATAGATACGGGAGTATATGCGGCACAAATAGACGCAAAACTGGATAACGGTGTTTTGTTGAACGCCAGCGTCACTAAATTTGGCGATGGCGACGGAGAGCAATATGTTCTTGGGGCATGGGGCGGTTATGCGTACTATACAAAGGGTTTTATATTTCATTTCCATGAGCAAAACTCTTTCAGAAATGCTGCCGGGTATAAGCTTCAGGCCGGTTATGATTTTGCAAAAGCAGGAGTCGGTGCTCTTGTGCTCAATCTCAGATATACGAATTTTATGCTTGACAACAAATATTCGATATATGGCGGAAAAGGTCAAGACAGTATGAAGCTTTATGGGGCTCAGTTGAGATATGATTTTGCAAAAGGCGCATACTGTGCGGCAACTTATGAAAAAGGAAAGCTGGATTATGTGCGCGACTTTGACGGTTTTAGGCTAATCGGCGGGTATAAATTTTGATGAAGCAGGCGAAATAAATGAGAGTAAAATACGATTTTAGCGTACTTTTTGTTGAAGACGAGGAGATGATAAGAGCAACGATGGGGGGCTATTTTCAGAGGCGTTTTCGTGAGCTTCACTATGCCTTAAACGGTGAGGAGGGGCTTCGCATGTTTGAGGAGCTTCGACCTGATATTGTAATTACGGACATCGAGATGCCAAGGATGGACGGACTAAAAATGTGTGAAGCGATAAAAAAGATAAGCCCTGATACTCCAGTTGTTTTTACCACGGCGTTTAGTGAGCCTGAGCAACTCTCTATGGCTAATCAACTAGGCGCCTTTGCCTATATGGTGAAGCCGATAGATTATGACGAGTTGGAAAATGTACTGATAAGTTTGTCCGAAAAACTAACGCTAAAATAGCCAAATTAGCACTTAAAGTTTGAGTCTGCTAAAATTTCGGCACATCTCACATATACATTATCAACTTTAGGAGTTTTACAATGGCAAAACACGCATTTCAAACGGAAATCAAACAACTACTAGACCTGATGATTCACTCTTTGTATTCCGACAAAGACATATTCCTAAGAGAGCTTATCTCAAACGGCTCAGACGCTATGGACAAGCTTCAATATCTTGCACTGACAGATGAAAAATACAAAAA
>JFJP01005369.1_pt1 | contig 27077 bp, 23 predicted proteins | sample 431651 | NCBI WGS metagenome assembly JFJP01 (sample SAMN02602958, study PRJNA72255) | Microbial mat metagenome, whole genome shotgun sequencing project. | biome: fresh water; feature: sink hole; material: water; isolation source: purple microbial (photo- and chemosynthetic) mats found in...
CCGTGTCCTCCTTCTGGTTCTTCATGTGCGACAGGTAATGCGCCATGGTCGGATGCGTCGACACCTGCTCCAGCAGGGTACGGAAGTTGCCGAACGCATTGCGCGAAAGCATGTCCAGGTAGCTGGCGTGCGCATCCGCCTGAATCGGCACAGCGCTGTTCTCGGTGCTGACCACGAACAGCTCGCTGAGTGCGAACACCGTGCGCTGTCGCAGCTGATCGGGACCGCGCACCGCCTGCGTCCAGAAGCTTTCCATGGTGGCGTTGATGTACTGCGAGTTGCAAACGGTGCAACCCAGCGGGCCTTTGCGCACCATCACGTAGTCCCAATGGGAGTCCATCGCAGGCGTGTTGAACTGCTCGGTGATCCAGGCATCGGCACCCATCGCGGCCACGTTGTTGATCTCGGACAGCGTTGGCCCGTAGGTGGCCTGCACCAGCAGCCGGGCGGCATCCGCCTTGGCCGTCGGGACCGGTGTGGGCACTGGAACGACGCTGGCGCTATTGCATACCGGGTTGACAGGAACACCCCAGTTGCCATCCAGACACTGGAAACCCGCGGTGCCGGTGGTGGGCGACAGGGTGTCGCTCAATGACACACTCAGGCCGGACGCCACGCCTGCAGCGCTCGCGCTGCACTGATTGACCGCCACCGTCCAGCTCAAAGTCTGACTTGCACAGGGGCGTGGCGCAGGAGTCGGAGTCGGAGTCGGAGTCGGAGTCGGCGTTGGCGTTGGCGTTGGCGTTGGCGTTGGTACTACGGCGGCATCGGACTGAAGATAGCAGGCCTTGAACGTGCCCTTGATCGGGTCGCCAAAAACGCTGTTGTTGCAATAGACCGGGCCGGTCAGACTTTTCACCGCATATTGCCCTTTGGCTCCGTAGGCCACCCATCGGGTTCCACTGAATGCGCACTTTCCGCCCTCACTTGAACATGCTGTTGCAGAGAAACTCTGGCCCGATGCTGTAAAACTGGCCGACGGTGTTACAGCGCTTGGAGGCACAGCGGCATCCAGGTAACATTTCTTAGCCGTGCCAACAATCGGGTCGCCAAAAACACCGTTGTTGCAGGCTGCCGGACCCGCCAGAGTGCGTACGGTATATTTTCCAGCCGCACCGTAAGCTACTTTTCGCGTGCCTGTGAAAGTGCACGTTTTGCCCTCCGCGGCGCAGGCCTGGGGACCATAAGTAACCCCTGCGATGGTCAGCGCTCCCGTTTGCGCGGAAGCCATAAAAGCCGCTGCAGCAAGCGCGGCAAAAACGCCGCTCCGCATCACCGTTTGGATGCGTTGTACCCGTACAACCCCGTGGATTGCCCATCGAAATTTTGAACTGCTCATGGGTAGCCTCCCTGAATGACCCTGTTGATGTCTCGGATGCCCTGATGCCCCGCTGCGGACGAATCGCGATGGTATGTAAAGCAGGGTGATTCAGGTGCTACAAAGTGTCTCCAGATGTGACAAGATGTATCGGCGCATAAGCGTTGGACGGCCGTCTTTTGGCCAAGCGCTACCTGAAAAGGATAGATCTGCCGCCACGCTATCAGCTGACCTTGGCGCACATTGCGCTGGAAGATATGTCGTGGTTTGGCATGTACCCGCAGGCGCAATTCACTGTGGTCACGCTGGAGAATTGGCAAGCACTGTTGATGCCGACACATTCAGACACGCCAATCCGCTGATCTGCGTGCGCTCCGCTTCCATTGAAAGTACCGTGGACTTCTTTCGATTCACACACATTCACATCGCCCTGAGTTTCGCGAATTGACAGGCAGGATGTTGCTATATATATCCTGATAAATATCACTGCATCAGGAAGGTCCAAATGCAGCCAACCGCCAAAATATTTGCCACCGGCCGGAGCCAGGCGGTGCGCTTGCCGCTCGAGTTTCGATTCGATGTATCCAAAGTCTTCATCCGCCGCGACCCTCTCACGGGCGACGTGGTGTTGTCCCGCAAGCCGACCGAATGGCAGGGCCTGCTGGACGTTGTGGCGCTAAACGCCGACTCCGATCTGTTGATCGAACGCCGCCAGAACCAGGCGCGGCGCGACCCCTTTGAGGGCGGCAAGGAATGAGGCTGCGCTACACGCTCGACACCAACGTGGTCAGCCACATCATGCAGGGACGCGACGCAGGGCTGCTGGCGCGTCTCACTGGTGTGCCCGTGGGCAAGGCGGTCAATTCGAGCGTAACCCTCGCGGAGCTGGAATACGGACTGCACCGCAAAGGGCAACCCGTGCGCCTAAAGAACGCCCTGATCCAAGTGCTGCTACGCATGGATGTGTTGCCATGGGACGAGCGGGTTGCGACTTGCTACGGGGAGTTGTGCGCAACGCTGGAAGCCCAGGGCATCAATCTCAGCGACTTTGACATGATGATTGCCGCCCATGCATGTGCCGTTGATGCCACTCTGGTGAGTCGTGACAAGGCATTTGCGCAAGTACCCGCGCAACGATTGAAGCTGGAGATTTGGTAATTGCGATCACGAATTGATAGCTGCTTGCGCCCGTCGTACGGACGCTACAGCGCGATTTGACTCATTATCACAGGGACGTCACAGCGCAACCATCCGGGCCTGAACTTGAATGTACCTTCTGATAGTTCACTCGCGCTTGCGTCGCGTCTCCCCTGGCCATATGTCGGAAACCTGTTTACTGGCGTCAGCAGCAACTACCTGGCCTCCAGCTTTAGGGCGGCGGTCATGCACCGCTCGGCTCTGCCCAACACCTCGGCCCCGGTGAGATGAACTTCGGCAGCAACTCCGCAAAACCCTTGAAAGAAGTCTGAGGATACGGCCATGGCGCTATCACCAGGGTGTCGCCGGTGGCGGACTATGTGGCACAACTGAAGCGCGAGTGCGCGGCGGCTGGGACGCGGCTGCAGTTGACCTGAGGTCTTTTGCCCAACGCTGACAATTCTGGCGACTCATCTTTAACTTTTTGTGGGCTGAGTTAGACTGACAAAAATTCTTTCGCTCTTGCGTTATCGAGAGGCCATTGGTATGAACTTCTTTAGTCTGTCAAGTGTCCCGCAGATCAAAGAGTACATGCCGCCCTTCGGCTACTGGGACAAACGTCTCTATGAAGCCTTCTTTGCGTGCAAACCCACTGAGCTGGAGAGCATGCATGGCAGATCTTTCAGATGCGTCCTTTCTAGCAGGAGCAATCTATTAAAACTTGGCATGCGACCTGAAGAAGAGTACTTGGGACAAGCCGAGTGGGCCACAAATGAATCTGAGATCTGCAAGATTTCGGTTCATCTGGAAGTGCAAGACCCAGAATATTGGCTTACACGGCACATAAAGGACTGCAATTTGGGCTGGATGGCATTTGGATGGCGCTCTACTGACATTTGCCGACCATCATTGGACATCAGAGTTAAGGACGAAAATCTAGGCGGAAAATCGTTCTCTGGCCATCTGTCGCAGCTTTTTGCGGAAGTCAAGGCGGTGGGTGGGAAGGGAGTCGAGGTTAGTTGGTCCGCAAAACTCGAGCCAATGCTCGGTGCCTCGGCAGAAGTGGTCTGGGGGGACTGGGTTAAAGACTCACCGCGCAACGACGAAGGTGTTTTAGTTCCTGGCAGATTTCCCGGACGCCATGCCTTTCAACTTGAATCTATCGAGTTTAAAGCTGTCATCTAGTCCACCGCCAAACTGATTCGGTGACACCATCTAGTTTGTAAATTGCAAGTTTGAAGTCCCTAAAGCGACCTCCATTTTGGGTTCGAATTGCAGCGACCATTTGGCTCGGACTGATATTTCTATTGTTTGGCCACGGCGTACTAGGTTTGGTTCTGGTGCCTTGTATTGTTTATCGCTTCCTTAGAGAATTCAATGCTTCGATTTGGCAGGCGATCTTCCTTGCAATCGTTAGTCTCTACGTTTTTTCAGCGTTGGTTCATCAGGTCGAAGGCTGGTAGATTTTGCTAGGACAGGAACCAGCCGGTATCACCCGCATAGGCCCAGGCATTCCGCGAAGCATTGCGTCGGGGCGCTTCTCCGCCACAGTCCAAATCGGCAACCTGGAATACGAATCAGATTTGGCACTGTTGGACGAAGGCATCGGGATTGGCGCTACCCAGTACGGGAAATTCGACTGACCAACGTCACATTGGGCCAAAGTCGGCTTTTGATATCAACGTGAGGAAGGTCAACCGCAGGCAGCCAATTCACTCCTGAATTGATAGCTGCTTACGCAGACCAGATATGCGTTACAGCCCAATTTGACTCACAGGCCCATGGACTCAAAAATGCTATCCATACGCGCCTGTACCTGACTGTCCATGCTGATGGTGCGCCCCCATTCACGCGGCGTTTCACCCGGCCACTTGTTGGTGGCATCCAGCCCCATCTTGCTGCCCAGGCCACTCACCGGTGAGGCAAAGTCGAGGTAGTCGATGGGGGTGTTTTCCACCAGCATGGTGTCGCGCACCGGGTCGACGCGGGTAGTCAGTGCCCAGATCACTTCCTTCCAGTCGCGCACGTTCACATCGTCATCCACCACCACGATGAACTTGGTGTACATAAACTGGCGCAGGTGGCTCCACACGCCCATCATGATGCGACGGGCATGGCCGGGGTACGCTTTTTTGATTTGCACCAGCGCCATGCGGTAGCTGCAGCCCTCGGGGGGTAGATAAAAATCGGTGATTTCGGGAAACTGCCGCTGCAGCAACGGCACAAAGAGTTCGTTGAGTGCCATCGCCAGCACCGCGGGCTCGTCGGGCGGCTTGCCGGTGTAGGTGGAGTGGTAAATCGGATTCCGGCGCATGGTTATGCGGTCGATGGTGAACACCGGAAATAGGGCCTGCTCGTTGTAGTAGCCGGTATGGTCACCATAAGGGCCTTCCAGCGCGTGCTGGAAACCGCTGGGGTGGTTGGCATCGGGTTGAATGTGCCCCTCGAGCACGATTTCGGCGCTGGCCGGCACACGCAAATCGCTACCCATGGCTTTGATGAGTTCGGTACGCCCTCCTCGCAGCAACCCGGCAAACTGGTATTCAGACAAACTGTCGGGCACCGGAGTCACCGCACCCAAAATGGTGGCCGGATCGGCGCCAATGGCCACGGCCACCGGATACGGTTGGCCCGGATGCAATTGGCAATGGTCGCGAAAATCCAGCGCGCCGCCCCGGTGGGCCAGCCAGCGCAGGATGACCTGGTTGCGCCCGATCACCTGCTGGCGGTAAATGCCCAGGTTCTGACGTGCCTTGTTAGGCCCCTTGGTGATCACCAACCCCCAGGTGATCAGCGGTGCCACGTCACCTGGCCAGCAATGCTGCACCGGCAGGCGGGCTAGGTCGACGTCATCGCCCTCCAACACAATTTCCTGGCACGGTGCGATGTGCAGTTCCTTCGGTGCCATATTCCAAAGCGTCTTGAGCAGGCCGCGCATGCCCACCATCTCTTTGAAACCTTTGGGTGCTTCGGGTTCCTTGAGAGACGCCAGCAGCTCGCCAAAGGGCCGCAGCCCCTGAATGCTCTCGACGCCCATGGCGCGGGCCACCCGCTCGGTGGTACCAAACAGGTTGCCCAGCACCGGCATGCTATGGCCCGTGGGCTGCTCGAAAAGAATCGCTGGTCCTTCGGCCCGCAGTACCCGGTCGCACAACGCCGTCATCTCCAGGTGTGGCGAAACTGGCTGTGAGATGCGACGCAAATCACCAGTCTGCTCCAGTTGGCTGATGAAGTCGCGCAGGTCGTGGTAGGCCATGTGTTCAGATGGTGTCAGGCCGTCAGCGGGGGTGCCTGTCCGCTCCAGCGGGCTGCCAGGCTATGCGGTACATCCAGAAGATCGAGAACCCTGGCCAGGCTTTGGTCCACGATATCGGCCACTGTCTGTGGGCGCAAATAGAACGCAGGCACAGGCGGGCAGACAATGCCTCCCATTTCGGTTACGGCCACCATGTTGCGCAAGTGGGCCATGTTCAGCGGCGACTCCCGCACCATCAACACAAGCCGCCTGCGCTCTTTGAGCATCACGTCGGCCGCGCGGGTGAGCAGGTTGTCGGATAGTCCGTGGGCCACGGCAGCCAATGTGCGCATCGAACACGGGGCAATCACCATGCCCGCACAGCGGAATGAACCGCTGGCGATGGCTGCACCCACATTGCGTACGTCGTGCACCTGGTGCGCCAGCCCCTCAATGGCGGCGCGATCCAAGCCCTGCTCTTCGTCGACGTTGCGCCAGCCCGCGTCTGATACCACCAGATGCGTCTCGATGCCAGTCACTTGGCGCAACTCCTGCAGCAGTCGCACACCATAGATGGCGCCGCTTGCGCCAGAGATGCCCACCACAATGCGGCGAGGTGCCGTGGACATCGCCTCAGCCGGGTTCACTTTGCACCCTGCGAGCGCTGTTGGAATCGTTCAACCACCTGCCGTGGCAGCCACTGCTGCAAATCCAGTACCGGCAGTTCCAATGCATCCAGCGTGTTTTTCACGATCAAGCCCAGTTCGGTGTCCCCCTCCATGGAGAGGCGTCGATTAAAGAACAGGGTGTCCGGGTCTTCCTGGCGCTGCGCGAGTTGCAGGAAGTCAAACGCATTGGCGCTAATGGTGAGATCCGGGCAGGTATGCGTACTATTGGCGAGGAAGCGCTGCCCTTTCCAGATGAAATCAAAAGTCAGCCGCGCATCGCTCACATGGATGCGCAGTTTTTTCTTTTGCAGCGCCCGTGCTACGTCTGCGGGAATCTGCCTTGCCAAACCGAAGTTGAGTGCAGCGACCAGCAACAGTGCACCCGGATACGCCGGCAAGAGAGACAGCACCGAGCCTACGGGTGGCGGCACCACAAACGATGGAAACGCAATCATCTTCTAACCTTCCGTTGCAGCGCACGTTGCCAGCGCTACATCCTCGACCAGATCCAAACCAGGCCGACCATGCCAATAACCATTGCAAGCCTGTGCAGGCATCAACGGCTCCAACCGCTTGCGCGCCTCAGAGGGTCCCAATGTGCCGCTCAGGGCATCACGGAACACCGACACCACTTCTGCCATGTGCAGCGACTGCGGGCTCAGGCGCACCAGGTCCACGCCCAAGGCGCGCATGCTGCCGAGCGAGTCCACCAAGTTATAGACACGCGCAGACTGGGTCTGGGTGCCGTTCAGGACCAAAAACTCTTCACCCTCACGCGTTTTCATCAACAGGCCATCCGGATGGGCCAGGCAACTGAACTGACAATCGTCCTTGGGCAAATTGCAGTGCCGCGCCGTAAAGCAGCGCGCGGAAAAAGCCAGCGGCATGCGTCCATACGCAAACACTTCGGTCTGCAAGCCTTCTGTGCGTCCAGCCTGCATCACCGCCAAGTCGGACTGTTGCATCTCCAGCGGCATCACCCACCGGCTTGCGCCCAGGCCAGCCATCCACTGCAGCGTTGGCACGTTGTAGATGTTGAGGTGCGGTCCCGCAACAAAGGGGACTTTTCCAGTCAGGCTCTGCACCGCGCCCATGTCGTTGGCCTCGACCAAGAAGTCGCCATTGGCAGCAATCTTGTGCATGGTGCCCACTTCGGCGCCAGATTCCAGCAGCGTTTGCGTGGAAAGCACCACTTCCTTGCCTGCGCCACGCAACTTGGCAGCTATAGCCAACCAATCAGACAGACGCAGTTCGTGCCGGCGCGAACAGACCGTTTCGCCCAGATAGACCACGTCTACGGACGTGTCCGCCATGGCTTCGTAAAAGCCAAAAATCTTTTCCCGCTCCCAGTAGTAGAGCGACGGCCCGAGTGAAATTCGCATGATTTACTTCCAGGGGCGGTGGTACGCGCCCAGCGTGTGTTGCTGCCCTTCGGCGACCTTGTCGAGGCTGCTCATCCAGGTGAGCTTGGGTGCATAGCGGTGGGGGTTGGCGATGCACGTGTCGATGGCATCGCGCCAGACTTTGGTCACCTGCGCCACATAGGCCGGGCTGCGCTGGCGACCTTCGATCTTGATGGCGCGTACGCCGATCTTCAGAAGCTGCGGCAACAGTTCCAGTGTGTTAAGGCTTGTTGGCTCTTCGATGGCGTAGTAGTTGTGGTCGTCTTCCACATCAAACCGCCCTTTGCACAAGGTTGGGTAACCGGCGTTTTCGCCTGGCGCATACAGATCAATCAGTACTCCGTTGAGCCGGGATTCACGACCTTGCGGTGTTTCCACCCAGCGCACAGCTTTCGGAGGCGAGCACACACCATGGGTGTTGGGTGACTCGCCCGTCACATAGGAGGACAGCGCGCATCGGCCTTCCACCATGACGCACAGACTGCCAAAGCCAAATACCTCGATTTCCACTGGCGTCTTCTCGATGACCTGCTGCACTTGCGTGAGCGACAACACCCGGGGCAACACGGCACGCACGATGCCAAACTGTTCACGATAGAAGTTGATAGCATCAAAATTGGTGGCCGAACCCTGCACCGACAGATGCAAGCGCAGCGCATGGTGGTGGCGCATTCCATATTGCATCAGGCCCGGATCGGCCAGGATGACTGCGTCCACGCCTAGGTCCACAGCCTTGTCCATCGCCGACCGCCAGGGCTGGGGATTGGATGCCTGCGGGTAGGTATTGAGCGCCATGAAGACTTTGCAGCCACGCGCATGCGCGTAGGCCATGCCGTTGGCGATGGCGGCCTCGTCAAAGTTCAGACCCGCGAAATTGCGCGCGTTGGTCGCGTCACGCAGGCCGAGGTAGACGCAACTGGCGCCGTTGTCGACCGCGGCTTTAAGTGCCGGCAGGCTGCCTGCGGGGCAGACCAGCTCTAATGGGGTGGCCCGATCCGCAACGGGCAGTGCGGTTTCAACCGTGTTTGACGATGTGTTCATGGCATGTAGGTGTATCTCCGCGCCATGGCGCGAAGGCAATGGCCGCGACGATACGCTGCTACTGCGCCGGGCTTGTTGATCCTGGTCAACGGGTCGACACAGCGCCTGGCAGGGCCTGGCGAACTTGACTTCGGTCGCTTGATCAGATAGATTAATAACCAGTTAGTCATTAATATATGCCCTCCCCGATCAAATTTTGTGAAATTGCCGGCAGCGTTCGCGCCAAACGCGCGCGCCGCAAGGAAGCGCGTCCAGGTGAATTGTTGGCGGCGGCACTTGATCTGTTTGTGGAGAAAGGCTTTGCCGCCACCCGCGCCGAGGAAATTGCGCAACGGGCGGGCGTGTCCAAGGGCACGCTGTTTCTCTATTTTTCCAGCAAGGAAGAGTTGTTCAAGGCGGTCGTTCGCGAGAACATTTCAGTCCGTTTTCCCGAGTGGCGTGCCAAGTTGGAGTCTTTTGAGGGCAGCACAGCCGAACTGCTGCGCACTTTCATGACGCAATGGTGGACGCATGTGGGCGATACGCCGGTCTCCGGCATCACCAAGTTGATGACCAGCGAGGCCAGCAACTTCCCCGAATTGGCTGCCTTCTATGAAAGTGAAGTGATCCAACCCGGCGATGCGCTGATCCGAAGCATTCTGCAGCGTGGCATCGTGCGTGGAGAATTTCACCCGGTTGACCTGAAGTATGGCGTTTACACCGTGCTGGCCCCGATGCTGTTTCTGGCCATGTGGAAACACTCCTTTGGTCCAGGCAAGTCTGGCCCGAACAAACTCGTCCCTGAAGAGTATCTCGCGGTGCAGATCGACACCATCCTGAATGGCCTGGGCGTTCGGCCCGCATCACCCCTCAACACAAAGCAACTCCCATGAAATTGAAAAGCTGGATCGAGTGGGGCCTCGCCATCCTGGTGGTGGTGGCGTTGGGGCTTGGCATCCTGCGCGCGCTCAGCGCCCGCCAAACGCAAAAAGATGCATTGCAAGCCCAGCAAACCGCTGCCAAGGCACAACCTTCCGTCGAACTCGGCCCCCGCGATACGGTCGCTGTGCAGCGCATCGATCTGGACCAGGCGTTGCAGATTTCAGGATCGCTCAAGGCCAGCAACTCAGCTTTTGTCAAGGCACGTGTAGCGGGTGAATTGCAGGGGCTCGTGGTGCGTGAAGGCGATGCGGTCAAGGTCGGTGAGGTAGTTGCGCGCATCGATGTGACCGAAACCCAGGCGCGCCTGCGCCAGGCCGAGCAGCAAGCCGAAGCGGCAAACGCCCAGGTGGATATTGCCAGGCGCAGCTTTGACAACAATCGCTCACTGGTCGAGCAAGGGTTCATCTCCAAGACGGCACTGGATGCCTCGCTGGCGACGCTTGCCGCCGCGCAGGCAAACTTCCGTGCCGCGCAGGCCGCCACCGACGTGCTGCGTAAGGCCCAGGATGACACCGTGCTGCGCGCCCCCATTTCAGGGCTGGTATCACAGCGTCTGGCGCAGCCGGGCGAGCGGGTGGCAGTGGACGCGCGCGTTGTGGAGATCGTGGACCTCAGCCGACTGGAACTCGAAGCCAGCCTGAGCGCCGCTGACTCACTGCGCGTTCGCGTCGGCCAAACGGCAAACTTGTCGATGGAGGGCAGCGCCAACCTGGTCCCGGCCAAAGTGGTCCGCATCAACCCGAGCGCCACCGTCGGCAGCCGCGCCGTCCTGGTCTATCTGTGGATCACCCCGAACCCGGCACTGCGCCAGGGTCTGTTTGCCCAAGGCACCCTGTTGACGGGCTCGGTGCGGACGCTGGCATTGCCATTGAGCGCCGTGCGCACCGACAAACCCCAACCCTATGTGCAGTGGGTGCGTGAATCCAAAATCGAGCACCAGAGCGTAACCCTGGGCGTGCGTGGCGAGTCGCAAGGCCAGACCTGGGTAGCGGTCGAGGGCATCCCCGAGGGCGCCACAGCGCTTAGCGGTACCGTAGGCGTGGTACGTGCCGGCACCTTGGTGAAACCCGCCGCAAACGCGCACTAGGCCATGTGGTTTACCCGCGTCAGCTTGCAGAACCCGGTCTTTGCGACCATGGTGATGCTGGCCTTGGTAGTGTTGGGCCTGTTTTCCCTGCAACGTCTGCAGGTCGATCAGTTCCCCAACATCGACTTTCCAGTAGTCGTCGTAATTTCCGACTATCCCGGCGCCTCGCCCGAAATTGTGGAGAGCGAAGTTTCCAGGAAGATTGAAGAAGGTGTCAACTCGATCGCCGGCATTAACGCGCTGACCTCGCGCAGCTATGAGAGCCAATCGGTCGTCATCATTGAATTTGATCTCTCGATGGACGGACGCAAGGCCGCCGACGATGTGCGCGAGAAAGTGGCCTCTATCCGCCCCACCCTGCGCACCGAGGTCAAAGAGCCCCGCGTGCTGCGCTTCGATCCTGCCTCCAAAGCGGTGTGGTCGGTGGCGGTGCTGCCGGATCAGACCCCCACGCTTTCCACTGCCCCGGCGATGAGCGCGGTGGAGCTCACCAGTTGGGCCGAACAAACCTACAAGCTACGCCTGGAAAATGTGCGCGGTGTCGGCTCGGTCACCGTCGTCGGCGGCACCAAACGCGAGATCAACCTTTACCTCAACCCCCAGGCACTCGAAGCCTTTGGCATTACTCCCGAACAGGTGGTGACCGCGGTACGTAACGAAACGCAGGATGTGCCGGTGGGAACGATTCGTTCGCTGGAGCAGGAGCGCGTGATCCAGATCGATGCCCGCATACAGCGGCCTGAAGACTTTGGCAAGATCATCGTCGCCCGCAAGAATGGCGCTGCGGTGCGGATCGAGCAACTCGCCCGGGTAGCAGACGGCGCGCAGGAAGTGGAGAGTCTGGCGCTCTACAACGGCCAGCGCACGCTGTTGCTCAATGTGCAGAAGGCGCAGGATGAGAACACGATAGCGGTGGTCGACAAGTTGCAAAAGACCCTGGCCGAGATGCGCAAGGACCTGCCCCCGGGCGTCCGCCTGGAGCAGATTACCGATGGCTCACGCCAGATCCGGGTATCGGTGGAAAACGTGCGCCGCACCCTAATCGAAGGCGCCGCGCTGACCGTGCTGATCGTCTTCCTGTTCCTCAATTCCTGGCGCTCCACCGTCATCACCGGCCTGACTCTGCCGATTGCCCTGATTGGCACCTTCCTGTTCATGCACATGCTGGGGTTCACTATCAACATGATCACCATGATGGCGCTCAGCCTGTGCGTGGGACTGCTGATCGACGACGCCATCGTGGTGCGAGAGAACATCGTGCGGCACGTGCAAATGGGCAAGAATGCCTACGACGCGTCGATGGACGGCACGCAGGAAATCGGGCTGGCCGTACTGGCTACCACGCTGTCCATCGTGGCGGTGTTCATGCCCATTGGCTTCATGGGCGGCATCATCGGCAAGTTCTTTCACGAGTTTGGTCTGACCATCGTCGTCGCTGTACTGATCTCGATGTTTGTCAGCTTCACGCTCGACCCCATGCTCTCCAGCGTCTGGCACGACCCCAGCATAGAGGCCCACGGCCAGCACCATGCCCCCGTCACGCTCTACGACAAAACCATTGGCCGGGTGACCGGTTGGTTTGACCATGCTACCGACTGGCTGGTCGATCTCTACCAGGGCATCCTGCAATGGTCGCTGGGGCACAAACTCGCCACCATGGGGCTGGCGACCGCTATCTTTGTGACCAGCATCTTCATGGTGCCCCTGCTGGGGACCGAATTTGTACCGAAATCCGATTTCTCGGAAACCTCGCTCAATTTCTACACCCCGGTGGGCTCCTCGATTGAAGTCACCGAAGCGCGGGCCCGGCAGGTCGAGGGCATCATTCGCGAATTTCCAGAAGTACGCTATACGCTGACCACCATCAACACCGCCAATGCCCAGGGCAAGATGTACGCCAACATCTACATTCGTCTGGTAGACCGCAAGGACCGCAGCCTGAGCGTGGATGCCATGTCCAACGTGTTGCGTGGCCGACTCAAGCAGGTCCCCGGCATTACGGTCACCCACGTCGGCCTGATGGACTCTGTGGGTGGCCAAAAGCAAATCCTGTTTTCGCTGCAAGGTGCAGATACCGCTGAACTCGAGCGCCTGACCCGTTTGTCGATGGAAAGAGTTTCCAATATCCCGGGTCTGGTAGATCTGGACTCCAGCGTCAAACCGAACAAACCCACGCTGGACGTACAAGTCCGACGCGATGCTGCTTCGGATTTGGGTTTGAGCGTGGCGCAAATCGGGGTGTCGCTGCGCACCCTGGTGGCGGGACAGACGGTGACCAACTGGCGTGCACCCAACGACCAGACCTATGACGTCAATGTGCGTCTGGCGCCTGCTGCCCGTGACAACCCGCAAGATCTGAACCTGCTGCCGTTTACCGTGGGCGTCAACACCGATGGCAGCCCGCGCATCGTGCGGCTCAATCAGGTGGCGCGGGTGGTCGAGGGCACCGGGCCGAATCAGATCAACCGGCGTGACCTGATGCGCGAAGTCGCCATTACCGCCAACGTGTCCAACCGCTCCGCCGGAGAGGTGTCGGCCGACATCAAGGCGGCCATGGACTCCATCGCCATGCCGCCTGGTTACAGCTACAAGTTCGGCGGCTCCACCAAGGACATGGGTGAAGCCTTTGGCTATGCCATCTCGGCCCTGATCATGGCCGTGGTATTCATCTACATGATTCTGGCCAGCCAGTTCAAGAGCTTCCTGCAGCCGCTGGCTTTAATGACCGCGCTGCCGCTGACGCTGATTGGCGTGGTGCTGGCACTGATGATGTTCAACTCGACGCTCTCCATGTTTTCCATCATCGGTGTGGTGATGTTGATGGGGCTGGTGACCAAGAACGCGATCCTGCTGGTCGACTTTGCCATCCGCGCCCGCAGCGATGGAATGTCCCGCAACGAAGCCCTTCTGATGGCCGCCAAGGTACGCCTGCGCCCGATTCTGATGACCACGCTGGCCATGATCTTTGGCATGGTGCCGCTGGCCTTTGCCCTGACCGAAGGCTCCGAGATGCGCGCGCCCATGGGGCAGGCGGTGATTGGCGGCGTCATCACCTCGTCGTTGCTGACATTGGTCGTTGTACCGGTGGTCTACTGCTATATGGATGACCTCGCGCAAACCCTGCGCAAACATTGGGGCCGGGTCAATGTCCCCAGCAAGTAAAATTTACTACAATCGGTTAACATACCCCATGGAGTATTCAAAATGAACGTCAATATTGCCCGCAGCCACATGATTGAGCAGCAGCTTCGCCCCTGGCAGGTGTCCGATGCCCGGGTGCTGGCACTTTTCGCGTCCGTAAAGCGCGAAGACTTTGTGCCTCTGGCGCACAAAAGTCTGGCATTTGCTGAGCTGGAAATCCCGCTGCCTGGCGGGCAATGCATGCTCACACCCTGCATCGAAGCAAGGTTGCTGCAGGACCTGGCGGTTCAGCCCAATGAGACTGTGCTCGAGATTGGTGCCGGTTCCGGGTTTATGGCCGCGCTGCTGGCCAATAGCGCCCAGCGCGTGATTTCACTGGAAATCAACCCGGAGTTGGCAACCCTTGCCCGCAACAATTTGCGCCAGGCCGGTATTCAAAATGCGGAAGTGCATCAAGCCGATGGTGCCGGCGTCGGCGCGGCCGAAGGCACTTATGACGCCATTTTGCTTAGCGGCTCGGTGGCACAAATTCCGCAAACCCTGTTGCAAATACTCAAGTTGGGCGGGCGCCTGTCTGCCATCGTAGGCGATGACCCTGTGATGCGTGCGACTACTGTGACCCGCACCAGCGCCACCGAGTTCAAGACAGTACAAACCTGGGATGCTGTCGCGCCCCGTTTGATGAATTTCCCCGAGCCCGAGCGGTTCGAGTTCTGATTTTTTTTGAGGCCCTGCACACATGGTTCAACAAGTTCGCCCCGCACAACTTGCACAGTGGCTGGAGTCGGTTCACCCACATGGTGAACCGGTGGTGCTCGACGTTCGCGAACCACATGAACTGCAGCTTGCCAGCGTGAAGGCCAATGGCTTCTCCCTGCAGACTATTCCGATGGGTGTGCTGCCGGTACGCATATCGGAGTTGTCTTCCTCCCAGCCAGTGGCATGCCTATGCCACCATGGTGGCCGGAGCATGCAAGTGGCGCACTACTTGAAAAGTCGCGGATTCGAGCATGTGGCCAACATCGCCGGAGGCATTAATGCCTGGTCCGCAGAGCTCGACCCAACCATCGCCAGATACTGATTTGTCCGACGCCGCACGATCACCCTGCGCCCTTCCCTTTACAAGCCTGAGAACTTCCATGACCCGCTACGCTGCTCCCTCCATCAAGACCCGCCTTGTCCCGCTGTTGCTGGCGATGGGGGCAAGCATGGCAATGTCCGTCCACGCGCAGAGCCTTACCGATCTCTACACGGCCGCTCGCGGCTATGACGCGACCTTTCGGGCGGCAAAGATGCAGTTTGATGCCACCATGGCCAAAGCTGATCAGGCACAGGCTGCGGTGCTCCCGACCGTGGGTTTCAACACAACCGTAAGCCGAACCAGCCAGGAAGTGCAACCCCTGCCGGAGCGCGCATACGGTACCCAATCCGGCACTATCAATGCTTCGCAGCCGCTCTACCGTCCGGCCAACTGGGCGGGGTACGAACAGGGGAAAAAGCAGGTGGATCTGGCGCAAGCACAGTTATTGCAGGCCGAGCAGGATCTGATTGTTCGGGTGAGCCAGGCCTACTTTGATGTGTTGGCCTCTGCGGACAGCCTGACGTTCGTCAAGAGCCAGAAGACCGCTGTGGCGGAGCAACTCGCGTCTGCCAAACGCAACTTTGAAGTCGGCACCTCCACCATCACCGACTCACGCGAAGCGCAAGCCAAGTTTGACCTGGTGGTGGCGCAGGAACTGGCCGCAGAAAACGATCTGCGGGTGAAATCCATTGCGTTGAACCAACTGGTTGGACAACAAAACGCCAACCCCAAACCGCTGTTGGCGCCGGTTGTTCTGCAGGCCGTCGAGCCAGCGGATGCCGAGCAGTGGGTGGTGCAGAGCCAGGACAACCATCCGGGTATCAAACAGCTTGGCGTGGCACTGGATGTCGCCACGCTTGAAACCACCAAGGCCCGGGCCGGCCATATGCCGACGCTGGATCTGACGGGCAGCTACACGGCCGTCAACAACAATGGCTCCTCCACTGGTGCAGCCGACAGCCGTGTCAATGTGGCGACGCTGGGATTGAGTCTGAACGTGCCCCTGTTTGCCGGCTTTGCGATACAGAACCGCATCAAGGAAACGCTGGCGCTGGAAGAAAAGGCCCGCGCTGACCTCGAGGCCAGCAAACGCACCGTGGCACAAGGAACCCGCACCGCATTCTTTGGCGTGCAGTCAGGGCAGGCACAGGTGAAAGCGCTCGAAGCGGCAGAAGCGTCCACCCAGAGCGCACTGGACGCCAACAAACTGGGCTACCAGGTGGGCGTGCGCATCAATATTGACGTGCTCAACTCCCAGAGCCAGTTGTATGACACCAAAGCCAAACTGGCCAAGGCGCGCTACGACGTGCTGGTGGGGGGCCTGAAGTTGCGCCAGGCGGCGGGCACTCTGAAGGCCGACGACCTGCAGCCGATCAACGCCCAATTAGCCAAGTAACAGTTGACGCACTGCCTGCGCGGTGCGTTGTGCAGCCCCCTGGTGCGCCTGGGAGAATGTGCGTGCCGCCTGCCGCGCAGTTTGCAGATGGTCCGCGTCCCCTACCAGAACCAAGGCCATTTCCACCGCCTGCGTCATATCCGAGGCGCGCTGTGCTGCCCCCGCATCCACCGCCAGTGACGCCGCCAAAGCAAAGTTGAAAGTGTGCGGCCCCAGTACCACCGGGCAATCGCATGCCGTGGCCTCAATCAGGTTGTGGCCACCGAGCTGCGCGAAACTGCCACCGAGCATTGCCACATCGGACATGGTGTAGTAGGCGGCCATCTCGCCCAGGGAATCGCCCAGCAGGATGTCGGCGCTTGCGGGTCCAACCGACCACTCGCTGCGACGCGACACCGAAAAACCCGCCGAGCGGCACTTCTGCGCGACCTCGTCAAAGCGCTGCGGGTGCCTGGGCACCAGCATCCACTGCACCGCATTCGCTATATTTTTCGTAGCTACTTGCGCACTATCTACGGGCGCAGGAGCCCTATTTCCTCGCAATATTTGCAGCAGCATGTCCTCCTCGCCTTCGCGCGAGTTAGCCAAAACAATGGTTGGCCGGCCCAACGCGGCGCGCCACGCCCGACCGGTCGCCACCAGCTGTTCCGGGGGTGCAGCGTCAAACTTCAGATTGCCCAGAGTGCCTTGCACTGGCGCGCCGATCAGCGTGAGCCGCTGCGCATCAGCGCCCGACTGCGCCCATACCGCGGTGAGACCGTCATAGGCTGGCCGGGCCAGCCACGTGAGTCGCTGCGCCTGGTGCAGGGATTTTTCGCTCAGCCGCGCATTGACCAGGCACAGAGGCACCTTGTTGCGCTGGCAACCGGCGACAAGATTGGGCCATATTTCGGTCTCCATCAACAAGCCGACTGCCGGGCGGAAATGGGTCAAAAACCGCCCCACCGCTTCGGGCGTATCCCAAGGCTGCCATACCTGAACATCGCCCGCCTGCAGCAGCGCCCTGCCGTGTTCGCGCCCAGTGGCGGTGCCATGGGTCAAGACCAGCTGCATCCCCGGTAGCGCAAGGCGCAGCTGCACCACCAGGGCCGCGGCGGCGCGCGTTTCGCCCAACGAAACCGCGTGCAACCACACCCGCATCGGTGTGCCATCTTTCTCGTCCCGCAGGACGGCCGCGTGTGAATAGTGGCCAAAACGTTCCTCGACGGCAACCGCGTAACCCGGCTCGGCCCGCGCACGGCGACGCAGCTTCCAGCGCAACGCCGGTTGCAGCAACCGCATAAGCACCGAGTACAGCGCCAACATCATTGGCACAGTACCGGTGTATCCAGTCGCTCCCAGGCCTGCCAGACGGTCTGCGCATCCGGGTGCGGACTGCCCGTGACGCTGCACTGGTGCGTGAACGTGGTCTGCGCATTGTCCGGGCCGGTGCGCCAGGCGGTGTCAAAGTTGTAAATCTGTACATGGGGCAGCCCCAGGGCCACGGCGATGTGGCTCAGTCCGCTGTCCACACCCACCACACCCGCACAGCGGGCCATGGTGTCGGTGAGCGCGTCCAGCCCCATGGAGGGCCAAACCCAGGCTTCCTGCAACTTGTCCGCAATGGCGACGCTGTTTGCCTTTTCGGTTGGCGAGCCATGTGCCAATGCCACCGAAAACCCAGCCAGATTCAGACACTTGCCTATGACCACCCAATTCTCCAGGGGCCACTGCTTGTCGGCGCGCGAGGTGCCATGCACCAGGGCCACATAAGGCTTGCGCGGTGCAAATGGATTGACCGGAACGCCAATGGGTGGTTTAGGCGAGACAGCCAGCGCGCCCGGCTGCAGTCCGTACTGCAGCGCCTGCGGCACGGCATAGCCCAGCGCTTGCGCGCATAGCAATCGTGCGCGCGCCACTGCGTGGACGTGCGGTTCAAGTGCAATGGCCACGTCGGCCACCCAGCGCGTGGGTGCCTCAAAAGCGGAACCATCGGTCTGGTTGGCCATCGCAAAACGACGGCCCTGCGGCGTGGTACGCGCCAGTTTTGACACCAGTGCAGACTTGGCGAGTCCCTGCAGATCGATGATGGCGTCGTACGCCTCTGCCCGCAGTTCCGATTTAAAAACAGCCCACTCTGCACGTGTCTGCGATTGCCACATGTTCTTGCGCCAGCGTCGCAAGTCGCAAGGAATCACCTTCCCTACGCCCACACACCGAGCCACCAGCGGCGCAAAAGAACGCTCCACCACCCAGTCCACCTCCACGCCAGGCATGGCAGAACGCAGGTCCTGCACGGCCGGCATGGCATGCACCACGTCGCCCAAAGACGACAGCTTGACGACCAGAACTCTCACACCCGCCCCTCGAACTCTGCGCGGCTTGGGTGGGGTACATCATGCAGGGCGGCGTGTTTCGGACGATCGGTACAGCCGGGGTGGCGCAGTGCAATCACAAAGGGGAACATGGGAGAAACGACAGAATCTTGCAGTGGTAGTTGGCACGCATTGTAGGCGGGCAAATCGGAAACATCAGGTCCGAAAATGGCTACTTTGCGGCTGGAACCTGCGTAACATCCGCACCATGCCCAACGCCCCTGCTTCAACGCCCGCCGAAGACGATGCCCGCTACCTGGCGCTCAAGGCGCGGGACGCACGCTTTGATGGCTGCTTCTTCACGGCAGTGACCTCCACCGGCATTTACTGCCGCCCGGTCTGCCGGGTTCGTGTTCCCAAGCGCGAAAACTGCCGTTTTTATGTGCTGGCCGCGCAGGCCGAAGCCGCCGGTTTTCGGCCCTGCCTGCGTTGCCGACCCGAGCTGGCTCCCTCGTCCCCTCACAGCGCGAGGCCCATGTCGGGAGCAATCGCACCGTGGTCGATGCAGGATGCGGCCAGCATCCTGGCGCAGCAGGCTGCACACATGCTCGATGCCCCGCAATCTGGCGGCGACACTGCCCCGTCGATTGGTCGTGTTGCGACACGTTTGGGTATCAGCGAACGCCACCTGCGGCGTATTTTTGAGGCCCAGTGGGGCGTGTCACCGCTGCAGTACTGGCAAACCCGCCGCTTGTTGACCGCCAAACAGTTGCTGACCGACACCGCGCTTGCAGTGGCGCAGGTTGCGTTGCTCGCTGGCTTCACCAGCGTGCGTCGCTTTAACGATGCTTTTGTGGGGCAGTACCAGTTGCAGCCCCGCCGGCTGCGCAAAAAAGAGTCCGTCACCGATGGGGCACAAGGTGCGCCCGGCATCCGTCTCAAAGCGGCTTATCGACCGCCCTACGACGTGCAGTCCACGCTGGATTTTTTTGCAAGACGGCAAATCGCCGGCATCGAGACGGTAGACCGCGCACAGCGGAGCTTGGCACGGACGCTCTCGTTGCACGACGGGCGCTGCGAAGTGAGCGGCTGGAGCCGTGCGCGCTTTGATCCGTCGAGGTATGTTGTGGAGCTTGATTTCAGCGAATCTCTGGCCAGCGCTTTGCCGGAAGCCTTTGCCCGCATGCGCGCCTTGCTCGACCTGGATGCCGACCCTGAAGCCATCAACGCCAGCATCGGTGCGGACTTTCCCGGCGCCCATGGATTGCGCGTGCCTGGCACGCTGGATGGGTTTGAGCTGGGCGTGCGGGCGATTCTGGGCCAGCAAGTCACGGTGGCGGCAGCGCGGACCCTCGGCAACCGCTTGGTGGAACGCTTCGGCGCGGTGACTCAGACTCCGTTTGACGGCGTGAACCGACTATTTCCCACACCTCATACCCTGGCCGCTGCTAGCGCAGAATCATGGGGCGAACTGGGCATTGTTCGCCAGCGTCAGCGCGCCATTCAGGCATTGGCGCGCGCGGTGGACAGGGATGGCCTTGCATTGCGACCTGGTGTCGACATTGCCAGCACGCTGGAGACATTGCAGGCCCTGCCTGGTGTGGGTCCGTGGACGGCGCAATACATTGCGATGCGGGCATTGCGCTGGCCTGATGCGTTTCCCAGTGGCGATGTGGCGCTGCACAAGGCCCTGGGCGTACAGCACGCGAAAAACCCTTCTCAAATGGCGGAACTGGCCTCGGAGCGCTGGCGGCCGTGGCGCAGTTACGCCGTGCTTCGCGCCTGGAATTCGCTATCAGTTTAGTAGCTGCTCACGCACATACAATAAGGCCTAGAGCCTTTTTTCATATGAAATTTTTGCCTTCTCCCGTTCGTACCACGGTGCCCAGCCCGCTGGGACCACTCACGCTGGCTGCCAACAACCTGGCCCTGGTGGGTGTCTGGTTTGATGATCAACAACACTTGCCCGAGTGGGCCGACTGGGGCGTGGACGACCTGCACCCGGTGCTGCGACAAGCCGTACAGGAACTGCAACAGTACTTTGCCGGCCAGCGGCTCCATTTCGATGTACCACTGGACCTGAGCCACGGCACCGATTTTCAGCAACGGGTATGGCACAGCCTGCTCGACGTCGGCGTAGGCACCACCAGCACTTATGGCGCAATCAGTCAGGCCCTTGGCAAGCCAAGTGCCGTGCGCGCCGTCGGTGGCGCTGTCGGGCGCAACCCGATTGGCATCATCGTTCCCTGCCACCGGGTGATAGGCGCCAATGGCGCGCTGACCGGCTATGCCGGTGGCCTGGAGCGCAAAGTGGCGCTGCTGCGACTTGAGGGCGTGTTGTTGTGACCGCAAAACCTGCGGCGAAAACCTGGATTCTCGAATTCTTGCTGCTGGCGGCCGTCTGGGGTGCTTCATTTCTGTTCATGCGCATTGGCGCCCGGGAATTCGGGGCCTTTGCCACCGCCGGTCTGCGTGTCGGTGTTGCCGCTGCGTTTCTGCTGCCTCTGTTGTTGCTACGCGGCGAAGGTGGGGCCTTGCGCCAGCACTGGAAACCAGCCTTCACCGTCGGCATTCTGAATTCGGCCATTCCGTTTGCGTGCTTTAGCTTCGCCCTGCTGTCCATCAGCACCGGTCTGTCGTCCATCCTCAACGCGACGGCACCACTGTTCGGCGCGGTGATCGCCTGGGTTTGGCTCAAAGACCGACCCACCGGGTCGCGTACCGTGGGGCTATTGATCGGATTTCTGGGGGTTGCGCTACTGGCCTGGGATAGCGCCAGTTTCAAGCCCGATGCCAGTGGCACCGCCAGCGGCTGGGCCGTGCTGGCCTGCCTGGGTGCCTGCGTCGGTTATGGCGTGGCCGCGAGCTTTACCAAGCGCTACCTGGGCGGCCTGCCATCCTTGGTCACCGCTACCGGCAGCCAGTTGGGCGCAGGACTCTTCCTGGCACCGCTGGCATGGTTCTACTGGCCAGCGCACAGCGTGTCACCCGGCGCGTGGGCGGCCGTGGTCGCACTGGGCATCTTTTGCACCGCTTTGGCCTACGTTCTGTACTTCAGGATGATCGAACGGGTGGGTCCCGCGCGTGCGCTTACGGTCAGCTTCGCCATTCCGGTATTTGCCGTGCTGTACGGGGTGGTGCTGCTCGATGAAGCGGTAACGCTGTGGATGCTGGGCTGCGCGGTGGTGATCATCGTTGGCACCTCGTTGTCCACCGGGCTGGTGCGGTTTTCCCGGCAGGGGCGCAACAGGTAAGGAATGCCTTCGCCTATTACTGCCGTATCACATCCGCACCAACTGGCGGTTTGAACTGGAAGGTGGCTGCGTCAAGCACCACTTGCGGCTGGAAGTTGGTGAACTTCAGCACCGATTGCTGGCCAAAGCTGTCCAGAATCTCCAGCGCAGTGAGCTCGCCCTTGATAAAGCCCACACGAATGCTTTGCAGAGAACTGTCTTTGGACTTCGGTTTGGCCAGAACCCAGTCGACTCCATCTCGCGCTGCGGCATCACTCAGCGTGAAGTCCGCCTCCAGTGCCTGCAGGCTGGCCGCCGAGGCGATCAACGCCGCGGGCGTGGAGCCCAGCACCTCCACCTGCTTGCGTGCCGTCACCTGGTTGAGGTCCACATCGTAGAGCCACAGGGTCTGGCCGTCAGCCACAATGGTCTGCTCAAACGGCTTTTTGTATACAAACCGGAAACGCCCCGGGCGAGAAAAATCAAAGGTGCCGCTGGAAGTCTTGACACGCGGCGGTTGCCCGTCTTTGGCTGGCGCAGTTACCACCTGGGTGAATTCACTGTGCCCGGTCTTCACGGTCTTGATGAACTTTTCCAGGTCAATTAGGGCTGCAGCGCCCGCAGAGCTTGCGCAAGCAGCTATCAAAGCAGTAGCAAGTAGCCATCGTTGCATGGAGCAGACTTTCATTCGGCGCGGGCTGGCACCAGTATTTCGCGTTGGCCGCTGCCACTCATGGAACTCACCAGCCCGGCCTTTTCCATGTCTTCCACCAACCGGGCAGCACGGTTGTAGCCGATCTTCAAGTGGCGTTGCACCAGTGAAATGCTGGCCTTGCGGTTTTTCAGCACCACCTCCACCGCCTGGTCGTACATCGGGTCTTTCTCGCCGCCGTTGGAGCCATCCAATGCCAGGTCGCCATCGCCATCGGTGGTGCCGCCTTCGAGCACGCCCTCGATGTAATCGGGCTCGCCCTGGCTCTTGAGGTACTCCACCACCCGGTGCACTTCGTCATCGCTCACAAAGGCGCCGTGCACCCGAATCGGCAAGCCGGTACCACTGGGCATATAGAGCATGTCGCCCATGCCCAACAGCGCTTCGGCACCCATCTGGTCGAGGATGGTACGGCTGTCGATCTTGCTTGACACTTGAAAGGCAATGCGGGTCGGAATATTGGCCTTGATCAGCCCGGTGATCACATCCACGCTGGGCCGTTGCGTTGCCAAAATCAGGTGAATCCCGGCGGCGCGGGCTTTCTGTGCCAGGCGGGCAATCAGTTCTTCGATCTTCTTGCCAATCACCATCATCAGGTCGGCTAACTCATCGATCACCACCACGATGTGCGGCAGCCGGTCGAGCGGCTCGGGCGACTCGGGCGTCAGGCTGAACGGGTTGTAGATGAACTCCTCGCGCGCCTTGGCTTCGTCGATTTTGGCGTTGTAACCGGCCAGATTGCGCACGCCCAATTTGCTGAGCAACTTGTAGCGCCGCTCCATCTCGGCCACGCACCAGGTCAGTCCGTAAGCAGCCTGTTTCATGTCGGTCACCACCGGTGCAATCAAATGCGGAATGCCTTCGTAGAACGACATTTCCAGCATCTTGGGGTCGATCATCAACAGGCGCACATCGCGCGCTTCGGCCTTGTACAACAGGCTCAGAATCATGGCGTTGATACCCACCGACTTGCCCGACCCCGTGGTTCCGGCCACCAGTACGTGCGGCATCTTGGCAAGGTCGGCGACGACGGGGTTGCCCACAATGTCCTTGCCCAGACCGACCGTCAATAGCGACTTGGCATCGTTGTAGATTTTCGAACCCAGAATCTCGGATAAGCGAATCGACTGACGTTTGGCGTTGGGAAGTTCCAGCGCCATGATGTTCTTGCCAGGAATCGTCTCCACCACCCGGATCGACACCAGGCTTAGCGAGCGTGCCAGGTCTTTGGCCAACCCGACAATCTGGGAGCCCTTGACGCCGGTGGCCGGCTCGATCTCGTAGCGCGTAATCACCGGCCCGGGCTGGGCCAGCACCACACGCACCTCAACGCCAAAATCCTTCAGACGCCGCTCAATCATGCGGCTGGTCATCTCCAGCGTTTCGGCAGCCACCGTCTCCTGGCGCGCCAACGCGCCGTCGAGCAGATCCACTTGCGGCAGTTTGGTGTCAGGCATCTCCGAGAACAGTGGCTTCTGCCGTTCCTTGGCCACGCGTTCGCTGGGCGGCAGGTCCAAGATGACCGGTTCGATCAGCACAGGCACCGGGCGGGGTGCCTCGACCTCCTCGCGCCCCTCAAAAACCACTTCCTCGCGCTCACGCACGGCACGCTGGCCGAGTTCGCGGTCCTGTGCCACTTCCATCTTTTCCCGCCGCGACTGCACCAGCCCATCCAGCCAGGCGCCGAGACGCTCGGCGGTCTGCATCCAGGAAAAGTCAAACACCAGTGCAGACCCGACCACACACATCACGATGGAAACCAGTCCAGCACCCCCAAAACCCAGCCATTGCTGACTGAGCGGGCCAACAAGGTAGCCCAGGGCGCCACCACTGGTGCCAGGCAAATGCGACTCCAGACTGTACAACCGCGCCCACTCGAGTGACGTGCTGGCGAGCAAGAGCAGCACCAGCCCGGCCCAAAAGCCCAGACGGCGCTGCAATACGCGTTGGCGCTGTTCGCCGCGCAGGCGGCTAGCCAGCAGTGTCAACCACTGCCGCACACTCGCCGCCACGCACCACCATACCGAATAACCCATGACGAAGTAGCTCACATCAGCCACCCAGGCACCCAATCGCCCCGCCCGATTCACCACTGCGCCACCCACACCAGATGTTGACCACGCAGCGTCGTGGGGTGAATAGGTCAATAGCGCGATTAGCCACAGCACCACTGCGATAAAGCCACACAACAACGCAATCTCACTGGCAAAGCGTGCAAACACAGATGGTGGCGCACCACCGGGCCGCGACACCGAAGCGCCGGATTGGAGGGTACGGAGTGAATAGGTCATACCAATTGACGCCTTAGCGCGGAACCATGCGCCGCTCGTAGACCCGGACCACGCCCTCAGCATCGGCCTCAATGAATCCCTGCTCTTCAAAGTCCTTCATGACCCGACTGACCATTTCCCGTGACGCACCCACCATCTTGGCAATGTCCTGGCGCGAAATCTTCTCCCGCATGAAGCGCTCACCGTCATCTCCCAACTCGGTGGCATCCAGCAGGGCTGTGGCAACCCGTTCGTACACCCCGGTCAGCGCCAACGACCCGATCTTGTGGTCGGCATTGCGCAAGCGTTTGACCAAACCCCGCATCACGCCGTGGGCCATGGCGGTGTTTTCCATCAAGCAGCGGGAAAAGTCATCCCCCGCCAGCACCAGCACGTCGGTCTGCACCTCGGCGCTCACCGTTGCGGAATGCGCTTCCTTGTCAATCAAACTCATTTCTCCGAGATAGTCGCCCACCTGCAAAGTGGCAAGTATCACCTCACGCCCACGTTTATCGGTCATCACAACCCGGGCGCGCCCGGCCAGAATGATGTAGAGCGCATTGGAGGTCTTGCCTTGTTCGACGATGGCTTCACCCCGTTTGAAGCGCTCCTTCACCACGGCGTCCGACAGCGATGCCGCTTGCGCATCCGTCAGCAACGCAAACAGCGGTACTCGGCGGATCAAATCAAGATTACTCAGCATGGACATGTGACAGACTTCCCGCAAGCGATCTGGGTGCTTCTTACAATGGTGTTTTCTGTGAAATACGCGGCATTGCCCCCAACTGTACACGGGCCAGCGCCCACCTTACCCTCAAAGGTCTTCCATGCCAGACACCAAACACGCCAAAGTTCTCATTATTGGATCCGGCCCCGCCGGGTACACCGCTGCCGTATATGCGGCGCGCGCCAACCTCAACCCGGTACTGATCACTGGTATTGCCCAAGGAGGCCAGTTGATGACCACAACCGAGGTCGACAACTGGCCGGCCGATGTGCACGGCGTGCAAGGCCCCCATCTGATGCAGCGCTTTTTGGAACACGCCGAACGATTCAAGACCGAGATCGTGTTTGACCACGTCAACGCCGTAGACCTGGCCAAACGCCCGTTTACCCTCAAGGGCGACAGTGGTACCTACACGTGTGACGCACTCATCATCGCCACCGGCGCATCGGCAAAGTACCTCGGCCTGCCCAGCGAGACCGCGTTCATGGGGCGCGGTGTATCCGGTTGCGCAACCTGCGACGGTTTTTTCTACCGTGACCAGAACGTCTGCGTAGTGGGTGGCGGCAATACCGCGGTGGAGGAGGCACTCTACCTGTCCAACATCGCGAGCAAAGTCGTCCTGGTGCACCGGCGCGACAAGTTCAAAGCGGAGCCGATTCTGATCGACAAGCTGATGGACAAAGTGAAGACCGGGAAAATCGAGCTCAAGACGTTTCGCACCCTGGACGAAGTGCTCGGTGATGCGTCGGGTGTGACGGGCATACGGGTCAAGAGCACAGTCGATGGCAGCACGGAAGACATTGCCCTGCAGGGCTGCTTCATCGCCATTGGCCACGCACCCAATACCGACCTGTTTCAGGGGCAATTGCAACTCGAAGGCGGCTATATCGTCACCCAGAGTGGCCTCAAAGGCTTTGCCACACAGACCAGCATACCGGGCGTGTTTGCGGCGGGCGACGTGCAGGACCACGTGTACCGCCAGGCTATCACCAGCGCCGGCACCGGTTGCATGGCAGCGCTAGACGCCCAGCGTTTTCTGGAACAGGAATAAATGGAACCCCCGCGCTCCGCCGCCAAGCGGGTCGCTGCCCCCCGAGGGGGCTAACTCCGCTTGGGGCTGCCCGGCGCGGAGTTGGGCTATAATTTCAGGCTTTGCTGAAGTCGCCCTCGCTGGTTGATTGACTGCAACAGGGTTACCGCCACCCTTTTTTCCTGGCGAGGTGAGGCTAGAGCGAGACCGAAACGACTCTCTGGGTTGAAAAGGTCGCCAGTGATAGCTGTTTTATATCGGAGTGACCTCAATGGCACGCGTATGTGAAGTAACGGGCAAAGGCCCCATGGTCGGGAACAATGTTTCCCACGCCAACAACAAAACCAAGCGCCGGTTCCTGCCGAACCTGCAATACCGCCGTT
>JFJP01039187.1_pt1 | contig 27077 bp, 21 predicted proteins | sample 431651 | NCBI WGS metagenome assembly JFJP01 (sample SAMN02602958, study PRJNA72255) | Microbial mat metagenome, whole genome shotgun sequencing project. | biome: fresh water; feature: sink hole; material: water; isolation source: purple microbial (photo- and chemosynthetic) mats found in...
GCCTGTCGCGAAGTAGTATCCCCTCGCGAGGAGGAAGGAAAAACCCAAATTTCGTATTTGCTGCAGCCCCTCCTCTTCCGCCTATTCCGGTAATGGGAATTGCCAGAGGAACCTGAAGCGGACGGGGTGAATCATATGAAACAACACCCAGAGCTCCTTTTGCCACAGCTAATGAGTGAACCAGTGATATACTTCCTGAAGTTACAACTATTTTACCCTCAACTCCGGCCTTGTCGATATCTTCCTGTCTGCCTTCGCCAACCCATACAAGTTCAGCGGTTACATCTGTATTCGTACTTCCTGAAGCAAGAACAGCCGGCAGATCTCCGTAATCGGCAATTTTCGATTTTCCCGGACTAACCTCCCAGAGAGTACCCATTACACCGTCCCAGGTTGTGCCCCCGGGATATTTATTTACAACAGCGCCTTCCAGTTTATATTCCTTCAGTTTGTCATATATATATTGCGTCTCGGAAAAATAGCCCGAGTATTCTGATGCAGGTCTGTCGTGAATATAGGCAGCCATTTCATAAATATGATTTATAGCCCTTTCACCTGAGGCTTCGCCAATAAGTTCATTTATAATATTCTCAGGAAGAATTGTCCTGGGAGTGGAATTCTGCCCAACGGCTGAGAGGATCAGGAATAATAGTGCAGCAGAAGTAACTGCAATTCTCTTAATGTTCATAATGTTAATCTGTTATTGTTTTCAGTTCAATACACGTTGCCGGCTAAAGGTAACTAAGATAGGATTACATTTTTATTTCAGGTAATTGTTTTCACAATAATTAACATCTGTTAGATTATTTTTCTCTGCGGTTCTCTGCGTCTTTTCTTTGCGCACCCTGCGGTTAAAGGATTTCGACTTTTTCATTATCTTTGCGCGCAGATTTAACAATTATGTCCCCCGAATCAAAATACAGTAAACGTGGTGCTTCTTCCTCCAAAGAGGATGTCCATAAGGCTATTGCGAAGATTGACAAGGGATTGTTCCCGAAGGCTTTCTGCAAAATAGTACCCGACTATATGGGCGGCGATACCGACTATTGTAATGTAATGCATGCCGACGGGGCAGGAACAAAATCATCCCTTGCGTATGTTTACTGGAAAGAAACCGGCGACATGTCGGTCTGGAAAGGTGTTGCTCAGGATGCAATAGTTATGAATGTTGATGATCTCCTTTGTATAGGGGCATACGACAACATACTTATTTCATCAACAATAGGGCGTAATAAAAATCATATTACGGGAGAGGTCATCTCGGCAGTTATTAATGGCACTGAAGAGGTTCTTGAGGAGCTTCGGAACATGGGAGTAGGAATCTGGTCAACAGGAGGCGAGACTGCTGATCTTGGCGACATTGTTAGAACAATTATTGTTGATTCTACTGTGATAACCCGAATGAAAAGGGCTGACGTTATTTCAAATCACAATATAAAGCCAGGCGATGTTATTGTAGGGTTATCGTCCTCAGGACAAACAACATACGAGAAAGAATATAATGGTGGAATGGGAAGTAATGGCCTTACATCAGCCAGGCACGATGTGTTTGCTCCCTACCTTGCTTCAAAGTACCCTGAAAGTCTCGATACGACACTCCCCTATGACCTGATTTATTCAGGAAAGATGAGACTTACTGATAAAATTGACGGACTAAATACCGATGCCGGAAAGCTGGTTCTCTCACCAACACGAACATATGCCCCGGTCGTGAAAAAAGTAATTGAAAAATTACGTCCCTCAATTCACGGGATGATACATTGTTCAGGCGGGGGACAAACGAAAGTCATGCATTTTGTTGATAATATGCATATTGTAAAGGATAATATGTTCCCTTTGCCTCCTCTGTTCAGATTGATTCATGAACAGTCAGGAACACCGTTTAGGGAAATGTACAAGGTCTTTAATATGGGTCACAGGTTTGAGATCTATACCGATAAAGCAACTGCATCTGAAATAATCAAAATTGCCGCTGAATTCAAACTAGAGGCTCAGATTATTGGTTATTGCGAAGCATCTGACAAAAAGCATCTTACTATCAAATCAGAATTCGGAACTTTCGAATATTAAAGCAATTTTATCAGCGTAAGTGGTTTCCCGGATTTATGCCGTTGCACCACTGAGCCATTGTGCCGTTACGCCATCCAACAATTGTCCCTTTCAACCTAATTTCTTATCTTTGCACCCTGAAATTTATAAATATGGCAAATAACATGATTCTCGAGAGACTGGAAGGCGTAAAAACCCGGTTTATTGAGGTTGGCGACCTTCTTACCCAGCCCGAGATTCTCTCGGATATGAAGCGGTATGTCAAGCTGAACAAAGAATATAAAGATCTGCTTCCAATCGTTGAATCGTATGAGAGATATAAGCTTGCCCTCAGTAATATAGCAAGCGCAAAGGACATCATGGCAACTGAGAAGGATGATGAGATGCGCGATATGGCAAAGGCGGAATTCGATGAGCTTACTGCCGGACTTCCCGATATGGAGGAGGAGATTAAATTCCTCATTATTCCTGCCGATCCCGAGGATGACAAGAATGCTGTAATGGAAATAAGGGCAGGTACCGGAGGAGATGAAGCGAGTATTTTTGCCGGCGACCTTTTCCGGATGTATACTAAGTTCTTTGAGACAAAAGGCTGGAAGGTTGATGTTACAAATATCTCTGAAGGTACCGCAGGCGGATACAAGGAAATTGTGCTCAGCATCACCGGTGACGGAGTTTATGGCATAATGAAGTACGAATCGGGCGTTCATCGTGTCCAGAGGGTTCCCCAGACAGAAACCCAGGGGCGTATACATACATCAGCAGCAACAGTTGTTGTACTTCCTGAAGCTGATGAGTTTGACATTGACCTCAGAAATGAGGACATCAGAAAAGATACTTATTGCTCCTCTGGTCCTGGCGGACAGTCAGTTAATACAACTTATTCAGCAATCAGGCTTACACATATCCCTTCAGGTATAGTTGTAACCTGTCAGGATGAAAAGTCACAGCTTAAAAACTACGATAAAGCTTTGAAAGAACTAAGGACACGACTCTATAATCTCGAATACCAGAAATATCTTGATGAGGTATCACACAGACGGAAGACAATGGTTTCAACCGGCGACCGTTCTGCAAAGATCAGAACATACAACTATCCTCAGGGCAGGATGACAGACCATAGGATTAACCTTACTATTTATAACCTTCCTTCAATTCTCGATGGTAATATTCAGGAGGTTCTGAATAAACTGCAGATGGCTGAAAATGCTGAAAGACTGAAAGAAAGCAATATTTAATACTATTGTAATGGATCACAAAAAGTTATTTGAAAACATAGTCGCAAAGCGCTCATTCCTTTGTGTTGGCCTTGACTCTGAGATTGAAAAGATACCGGCATTTCTACATAAGGAAAGTGATCCTGTTTTTGAATTCAACAAGCGAATTATTGATGCCACTCACAAATACTCGGTGGCATACAAACCCAATGTTGCCTTCTATGAATGCTACGGTGCAAGGGGATGGAACACCCTTGAGAAGACAGTAGATTATATTAAAACCAATTATCCCGATATATTTGTAATAGCCGACGCCAAGCGCGGTGACATTGGCAACACCTCTAAGATGTATGCAAAAGCGTTTCTTGAGAACATGCCGTTTGATGCTATTACTGTTGCTCCATATATGGGAGAAGATTCAGTTACCCCATTCCTTTCAGTTAAGGATAAATGGGTTGTACTTCTGGCCCTCACTTCAAATAAAGGAGCAGATGATTTCCAGTATCACAACGATGACGGAATAAAGCTTTTTGAAAGAGTATTGTCAGTATCCCGCAAATGGGGTACTGTTAATAATATAATGTACGTAGTGGGAGCAACCAGGGCAGAAATGCTCAAGGATATCCGTAAGATAGTACCTGAACACTTCCTTCTTGTTCCCGGAGTTGGAGCCCAGGGAGGCAGTCTCGAAGAGGTGGCGCGCTACGGCATGAACAGTCATTGCGGACTTCTCGTCAACTCCTCACGCGGAATAATATTTGCCGATAACAGCGAAAACTTCGATAAAGTTGCCGGGGAAAAGGCATTGGAGGTTCAGCTCGAAATGGAGAAATACCTTTCTGAACGCAATCTGATATAATTGTAGTACATCCCTATACAAAATTTTAACCGCAAAGGTCACAAAGATTAAGCAAAGAACGCAAAGCTGCATTGTTGTATATTAATTCTTTGCGATCTTTTTATTTAAGCCTCTGCGACCTTTGCGGTTAATGGATTTCTTATTGTTCCCTTGCACATTTAGTACGAATTTTGTATTTTTACTCTCTCGCTTACATTAATTTGTGCTAAATTATGAAAGAGGAGTTTCTTCACTACCTGTGGAAATACGGGCTTTATGATCATAATAAATTATGTGATAATGAAGGCAATCGTATTATCGTAATTCACCCCGGAGAGTATAACCGCGATTCTGGTCCCGATTTTTTCAATGCCCGTCTCTTGATTGACGGAACCGCTTGGGCGGGGAATGTTGAGATACATGTCAATTCTTCCCATTTTGATGCCCATGGTCACCAGAACGATCCTGCATTTAACAATGTTATTCTGCATGTTGTTGCAGTAAACGACAAAAAAGTTTTCAATTCAAAAGGGGAGGAGCTTCTTACAACCGAGATGTCTGTCGATGATGGCTATTATGAAAGGTACCTCAGTATTGTTAATAATCCTTTTACCATTGCATGTCAGGATGAGATTACCGGAATTGAAAGAGTTCATATAATTCACTGGCTTAATTCAGTTGCAACAGAGAGGCTGCAGTTAAAGGCTGAGGCCGTTTTGAAGATTTATTCCGAAACGGGTAATGACTGGGATGAAACGTTTTACAGGATACTCACACGCTATTTTGGGTTCAGGGTAAATACGGGTCCGTTTGAGATGCTGGCGTCCGCATTGCCTTTCAGGATTATAAGGAAGCATGCTGATAATCTGTTCCAGATCGAAGCACTGTTGTTTGGCAGTGCCGGTATGCTTGATGAGGCGCTCTTTAAAGAGGCAATTTCAGACAGTTATTTCAAGGACCTTTTAAAAGAGTACAGGATTCTGTCAGCTAAATATTCATTAAAACCCATACACGGCTGGTTGTGGAAATTTTCGAGGCTCAGGCCGGCCAATTTTCCTACAGTAAGAATTTCGCAACTAGCTGCTATGCTTTCAGTTACAGGAGGGCTTTTTTCCAAAGTACTTGAAGTTTATGATTTTAGCGATCTGAAAAAGGTCTTTCTTGTATCTGCCTCTGAATACTGGAATGATCATTTCGTATTTGGAAAAAAGGGCAGAAAAGCGGTTAAGAAAACCGGATCGCAGGCAACGGATATTTTTTTAATTAATGCGGTGATTCCGGTATTATTTGCCTACGGGTATAGCAGAGATCACAGAGAGATTTGTGAAAGAGCTCTTTCTTTGCTGGATGACATTGATGCAGAAGAGAATATTATTGTTGATGAATGGAGAAAAGCTGGAATAAATGCAGAATCTGCGCTTTATTCACAGGCATTGATACAGCTCAGAAATGAGTATTGCAGGAAAAGGAGATGCCTCGATTGCCGTATTGGTTGCAAACTCATTAGTAAAGGAGGACGTTTCATGCATGAATCGGAGCTAATTCTTGAACCATGAGTGGTTTCTTTTGACAAACGCAATAAAATGTTTGACAAATAGCTGAATGATAATGAGATTCAACGCAACTTTTGGCCTCGTTTTTGCGTCTTTATATATGTAAGGAAACAATAATTTATTACAAGTATTCGTTCCTGAAATAATAAATATTGCAAGAACTTTAAAAAAAAAAGCCAATTGTTTGATAATTTACATAAAAAAGCCTTATTTTTGCGTTCCAAAATTGGAGACTCAATCTATATTTGGATTAACAATATTTTAATTAGAGATATGTATTTAACAACAGAAAAAAAGCAGGAGTTTTTCAAGACATTCGGAACATCTGAAATCGATACTGGTACTGCAGAAGGCCAGATAGCGCTGTTCTCATATAGAATCAATCATCTTACAGAACACCTTAAGAAGAACAAAAAAGACTTCAGTACCCAGCAGGCGCTTATTAAGCTTGTTGGTAAAAGAAGAAGGCTTTTGGATTACCTCAAAATTAAAGATATCGGGCGGTATCGCGAAATCATAAAGGCGTTGAAATTACGTAAATAGAGATAAAAAGGCAATTATATATTGCCTTTTTTCATACTATTTAAATATTTTTTGTAGTTTCAATAATCACAAATCACATATATAATGTTTAAAGTAAAAGAAAAGATTATTGATCTCGGCGACGGGAGGACAATAACCCTTGAGACAGGCAGGATGGCCAGAGATGTTGACTTCATGCCGTTATCGGTAGAATACAAGGAAAAATATGCTTCATCGGGACGTTTTCCGGGCGGGTTCCTGAAAAGGGAAGCACGCGCATCAGATTATGAAATACTGATATCACGACTTGTCGACAGAGTTCTCAGACCACTGTTTCCTGATGATTATCACGCAGAAACATTCGTTACAATAAATCTGGTTTCAGCCGACATGGATATTATTCCTGATGCACTGGCAGGTCTTGCCGCATCAGCTGCACTTGCAGTTTCAGATATTCCGTTCAACGGCCCTATATCAGAAGTAAGAGTTGCCAGAATAAATAAGAAATTTGTTGTTAATCCTACTGCCACTGAGCTTGAGGATGCTGACATTGATCTTATGGTAGGTGCAACCTACGATAATATAATGATGGTTGAAGGCGAGATGAAGGAAGTTTCCGAAGAAGAGATGCTTGAAGCCCTCAGAATAGCTCACGATGCCATAAAAGTTCATTGCAAGGCTGTAATGGAATTTGCAGAAGAGGTAGGCTCAACAGTGAAGCGTACATATTCTCATGAGACAAATGATGAGGATCTCAGAAAGAAAGTCTGGGACGAAACATACACAAAATGTTACGAGGCGGCGAAATCATGTACCTCCGATAAACACAAAAGAATTGATTCATTTGAAGCTATTGTAAAAGATTTTCTTGGTCAATATACCGACGAGAATCCTGTAAATGCCTCACTTGTAAAAAAATACTATCACGACGTTCTTAAAGAAGCATCAAGAAGACTTGTACTCGATGATAATGTCCGTCTCGACGGAAGAAAACCTGATGAGATCAGGCAGATTGTATGTGAAATAGATCCGCTTCCCGCAACACATGGTTCCGCTCTTTTCACAAGAGGCGAGACACAGTCGCTGACAACTGTTACTCTCGGAACAAAACTTGATGAGAAGATTATTGACGATGTTCTTAATAAAGGAACTGAGAAATTCACTCTTCATTATAACTTCCCTCCGTTTGCAACAGGAGAAGCAAAAGCGTACCGTGGAGTCGGAAGAAGGGAAATCGGACATGGAAACCTTGCTCACCGTGCTCTTAAGAACATGATGCCGGCTGACGATGAGAATCCATATGCTATCAGAGTAGTATCTGATATTCTGGAATCAAACGGCTCATCTTCAATGGCAACAGTTTGCGCAGGGACACTTGCACTAATGGACGCCGGAGTAAAACTGAAAAAACCAGTTTCAGGGATTGCAATGGGGCTGATCTCCGACAAGAATACCAAAAAATTTGCTGTACTTTCAGATATACTTGGTGATGAAGATCATCTTGGTGACATGGACTTCAAAGTTACCGGAACACGTGATGGCATAACTGCAACACAGATGGACATCAAGGTTGATGGACTTTCAGTTGAAATTCTTACAAAGGCTCTTCATCAGGCTAAAGCAGGCAGACTGCATATTCTTGATATCATGAGCAATACAATTGCAGAACCTCGTCCTGAACTTAAACCTCATGCACCTCGTATTGAGATGCTTTCGATACCTAAGGAACTTATCGGTGCTCTTATCGGTCCGGGCGGAAAAGTAATCCAGGAGATCCAGAGAGTTACAGGCGCTACAATTATTGTTGAAGAGGTTGACGGACATGGTGATGTTAATATCTTCGGTGAAAATGCAGAGGTAATAACTGCTGCCCTCGACTGGGTTAAAAAGATCGTAACAGTTCCTGAAATCGGACAGATATATAAAGGAAAGGTTAAAACAATTGTTCAGTTTGGAGCATTTGTTGAGATTCTGCCTAATAAGGACGGACTCGTTCATATATCTGAGATAGAATGGAGAAAGATCGATAAAGTAGAAGATGTTCTCAAAGAAGGTCAGGAGATTGAAGTCAAAATTATCGACATCGATCCTAAAACCGGAAAAATTAAATTATCAAGAAAGGAACTTCTTCCGCGTCCTCCTCGTCCGGAGGGTGACAAAAAGAATCCTGAACAGAAATAATTCAGTAAAGAATAACAGAGGACATGCCAGAGCATGTCCTTTTTTTTTGGTTATTCGCCTTCAATTTCTAATTTTGATAGCCAAAACACAAAATCAGTTTTCAGGGATGAAGATTAAATATAACTATGTAGTTATTGAGGGTAATATCGGCGCAGGCAAAACAACGCTTGCAACAAGGATTGCTGAGGAGTATAATGCCCAGCTTATTCTAGAACATTTTGCAGATAACCCCTTTCTTCCAAAGTTTTATGAAGATCCTGAAAAGTATTCATTTCCTCTCGAACTTTCATTTCTGGCAGGCAGGTATAAGCAGTTAAAGGAAGAACTTGTTCCGCAAAACCTGTTTAAATCCTTTTCTGTTGCTGACTACTATTTTATGAAATCGCTTGTATTTGCCGCTTCAACACTTACAGGAGACGAGTATAATCTCTATAGACAGATATTCTATATTATATACGGATCTTTGCCAAAACCAGACATTTACATATATCTGCATCTTAACCCCGACCGGCTTATGAGCAATATTGAAAAGCGGGGGAGGGACTATGAGAAATCAATTACCAGAGAGTACCTGCAGAAAATTCAGGATAGCTACTTCTCCTTCTTCAAGCAGAATCCCGATAATAAATATCTCGTGATTGATATTAATGATATTGATTTTGTGGCTAATGAAACCCATTATTCTGGCATAATTGAAACAATATTTTCTAAGGAATACCCTGTTGGACTTAATAAGGTAATTTTGTAATTTTTTTATCAAAATTGCTTCCTTTGTCTCTATTTTATTTTAAATTTGTACTCTTAAATAATAATTAGTATATTGTTCGTAATAAACAGACAAACAAGGAATCATAAACAAATAACACTTTTAACTATGAAAAAATTCAGAAGCTATTTTATCCTTATCCTTGCCGCAACTCTCATGACAAGTTGCAGCGGGCTGAATAAGATGAAACAAAATTCCAACTTGATTAAGTACGAAGTTACACCTAAAGTGCTTGAAGCACATGCTGGTATGGTTACTGTTACTATCAAAGGAACTTTCCCTGCAAGTTATTTTGATAAGAAAACCACTGTTACAGCAACTCCTGTTCTTACATATGCTGGTGGAGAGACTGCTTTTGAAAAAGTTCAGGTTCTTCAGGGTGAAAGTGTTCAGGCAAATAATAAAGTAATCACTTATAATGGTGGTGATTTCACTTACACAAACACTATTCCTTACAAAGATGCTATGAAAGTTTCAGAACTTGTTCTGAGAGTTAAGGCAGTAAGGGGTTCAAAAAGTCTCGACTTTGATCCTGTAAAACTTGCTGATGGAGTTATATCAACTTCATCACTTGTTGAAAAAGCAGGAAAACCTATCATGATGAAAAACAAATATGTCAGGGTTACTCCTGAATCACAGGCAGCTGACATTAATTACCTGATAAATAAATCAGATATCCGCAGTACAGAACTTAAAGCAGAAGATATTGCTCTTCTTAAAGAATACATTAAAGCTGTTAGCTCAAATCCAAATAAGCAGCTTAAAGGTACTGTTGTAAGTTCTTACGCTTCTCCTGATGGTAAATTTGACCTGAATGAAAAACTTTCAGGACAGAGAGGTACTGCTGCTGACAAATTCATTCAGAAAGAATTCGCAACTGTTGAAGCTGCAAAAGCTGCAGGTTTCTTCGATTCAAAAACAACTCCGGAAGACTGGGATGGTTTTAAAACAGAACTTGAGAAATCAACAGTTCAGGATAAAGAACTTATTCTCCGCGTCCTATCAATGTATGCTGATCCTGAAGTTCGTGAGAAAGAAATCAAGAACATGTCTGCCGCATTCGAAGTACTCAAAACTGACATTCTTCCAAAACTGAGAAGATCAAAGATGATTGTTAATGTTGACAATGTTGGCCGCAGCGACGAGCAGATTCTTGCTCAGATGAGAACAGATCCTTCTGTACTTAGTCTCGAAGAAATGCTTTACGCTCCAACACTTACAACAAACCTTGACGAGCAACTTAAATTTTACGAAGCTGCTGCCAAGTCTAACCCTAAATGTATCCGTGCACACAATAATGTTGGGTACACTATGCTCCTCTTAGGTAAAGCTGATAACTCTATTGCTGAATTTGAATCTGCAAAAGCAATACAGAATAATGATGTTGTTAAGAATAACATAGGTATGACATACCTTGCCAAAGGTGACATGGTTAAAGCTGAAGAAGCTTTCACATCAATGACTGCAGCAACAAATGAATCAAAAGCAGGACTTGGTGTTATCGCAATAACAAAAGGTGAATATGACAAAGCTGTTAACTATTTCGGCAGCGAGCCTAGCTTCAACCTTGCACTTGCACTTGCACTTAAAGGTGACAATAACAAGGCAAAAGCAACTCTCGACAGCATGAAAGACCTTGGTAAAACCGGTAATGCCTCTTATCTTAAGGCTATCGTGGGTGCACGTCTTGATGACAGAAACTATATGCTTAACAACCTTCGTGAAGCTATCGGTTTCAATTCAGCATGGAAAGCTTATGCCAAGACTGACCTTGAATTCGCTAAATTCTTCGCTGACGACACATTCAAAACAGCTGTTCAGTAATTTTAACTGAAACGATATAAAAAAGGCTGCCCGATAAGGCAGCCTTTTTCTATTTAATACTTTTATTAAGCTCCCATAATACTATCCCCGCACTGACGGATATATTGAATGAATGCTTTGTCCCGAACTGAGGGATCTCAACACACATGTCACACTGATCCAGAACCTCCTGGGCGACACCATTAACTTCATGTCCGAATATAAGTGCATATTTTTTGTCCTTTAAAACCTTCATGTTCTGGAGTTCAGTTGAACCTGCGGCCTGCTCAATTCCAATTATCCTGTATCCTCTTTCCTTCAGTTCTGTGATGGCATCAATAGTATGTGAGTAGTATTTCCATGAAACAGACTCTGTTGCTCCAAGAGCCGTCTTAGCTATCTCCCTGTGAGGAGGAGTGGCAGTTATTCCACACAGATATATTGCTTCGGTCAGAAATGCATCTGCAGTACGGAAAACTGAGCCGACATTACTCTGGCTACGTACATTATCAAGTACTATTATAAAGGGTGATTTTTCAGATTGCCTGAACTGATCGAGGCTCTTTCTTTCAAGTTCTTTGTTGAGAAGCTTACGCATCTTTTTTATGCGAAATTAATTAATTTATCTGTTAATTATTATTATTTTGTCAGCCGTGAATTATATGAATCAGAGTTTGTTAAATAATTAACAATCGGAATATGAACGTACATGAATTTCAGGGGAAGTCACTACTGAAAACCTACAATGTCGACATTCAGGAAGGATTTGTAGCCGAAACTCCGGATCAGGCTGTAATAGCAGCTGAGAAGCTGAAAGAAAATTTCGGATCTGATTATTTCGTTGTAAAAGCTCAGATCCATGCAGGCGGTAGAGGCAAGGGAGGTGGCGTAAAACTGGCTAAATCGATTGAGGAAGCAGGCAAAATCGCAGGACAGATTCTTGGGATGCAGCTTATTACTCCACAGACAGGTCCGGAGGGTAAAAAAGTAAGCAAGGTACTTATAGCTCAGGATGTATATTATAAAGGAGAATCTGAACCAAAAGAGTATTATATAAGTATACTTCTCAACCGGAATACCGGAAGATACATCTTCATGTATTCACCTGAAGGAGGAATGTCAATTGAAGAGGTTGCTGAAAATACTCCGGATAAAATATTTACCGAGGAGATAATCCCGGGATTGGGCCTTCAGGCTTACCAGACAAGGAATATTGCATTCAACCTTGGTGTTTCGGGAGCTGCATTTAAAAATATGCAGAAGTTCCTAACAGGTATCTACGATACATTTTTTGCCTGTGATGCCCAGCTACTGGAAGTTAATCCCGTACTTAAAACAAGTGACAACCGGGTTCTTGCAGTTGACTGTAAACTGGTTCTGGATGATAATGCATTATTTAAGCATCCTGAACTAGTTGGTATGAGAGACACAAATGAGGAGGATCCTGTAGAAGTTGAGGCTGGTCTCCATAACCTGAATTTTGTTAAACTTGATGGTAATGTTGGTTGTATGGTTAACGGAGCAGGCCTTGCCATGGCAACTATGGACATAATTAAACTATCGGGCGGTTCACCTGCCAATTTCCTTGACGTTGGCGGTGGTGCAAATCCAAAAACAGTTGAAGCCGGTTTCAGAATTATCCTTAAAGATCCTGCTGTAAAAGCAATACTTATAAATATCTTCGGCGGAATAGTACGTTGCGACAGAGTTGCAAATGGAGTAGTTGAAGCCTATAAATCCATTGGGGAGATAAAAGTTCCGGTTATTGTAAGGTTGCAGGGAACAAATGCCGAAGAAGCAAAGCAGATTATTGACAATTCGGGACTTGCAGTTTTTTCAGCAATATCATTCAGCGATGCGGCTGCTCTTGTTACAAAGGTTCTGAATTAAACTTATATATTAAAGTTAATAACCTGATATCAAATTTCTTGGGTCTTTATGCCAATTAAGATAAGCAGACAGCGATTAAGGAGGGTTTTGAGAATCATTGCTGTCTTGCTGACTCTCTTTTTCATTATATTAATTATAAGAAAAGAGAGAAAAGGAGAATTGTTTCCCTATTTCAGTACCCGCTGCCTCGACTACAGGCAAAAAGCTTTCAGCAGAAAACTAAATGACAGAGTGGTTGATTATTTACCCAGCTCTAAACTGAAAGGTATTAAGGTATGCAATGATGAGAAAGATCTTAAGCAGAGGGTATCAGCAGGCAAGCTTGTTAAAGTAAGAAGCGGAAGGAACTATAACATAGAGAAGATGTCATACAGCTATCCTTATGCAACAAAGCAGACAAAAGCACTTCTCGATGAAATTGGCAGGAGATTCAGTGAAAAAACTTCTGATAAGGGATTGCAAAAAGCAAAGTTCAATGTCACATCAATGACCCGGCTATCTGAATCACTTAAAAATCTGCGGAAAGCAAATTCAAATGCTTCTGCAAATAGCCCTCACCTTTTTGGTAATGCATTCGATATTAGCTATGTGCGATTTGATGTGAGAAAATTCAAGCTTACAAATTGTGACGATACCTTTCTTAAGGAAGCACTGGCAGAGGTTATATGGCAGCTAAGAGCAGAAAAAAGATGCTGGGCTACTTATGAGAGGGGACAAAGCTGCTTTCATGTGGTTGCCCGCTGATTGAAGCTATACTTATTTTTTGTGCGATCCGTCGCAGAGTGGTTTTTCAGCTGATTTACCGCACCTGCATAACCAGATTTCCCCTGGAGAAGTCTCCGTGTCGCGTTTAAAATCCTTAACTACAAAGTTACCTGTAATTTTCAGAGGCCCGAATTCGATAACTTCAACAACAGCCTGAGGTTTAAACTCCTTATTCTCTTTACTTTCTTCCATCTTTGCAAAATTACCCGTTAAAACCAACTTTCCTGTGACGGCCATCGCAAAATGGCATATGATCGCTTGCTCCGCACCTGCAAATCGAAATAATACCACCCTTTACTTCCTTGCTGTTTCCTTCATACATGAGATTGAAATCACCTTTTATTACAATTGGCCCGTCAACCATAACTTTAACTGAGGCAGGCGTTTCTTCCATGACAGAATCTGCCTGATTCATAAGTTCAGGTCGGCGGAAATTAATATGATTCAGCTGGTCACGGCCAATAGATTTGTTCTTATCCTCATCATTATACTTCCATGCCAGAGCTTCTGTCGGACACAGATTCACGACTTCAATTATTCTATCAGTTGTTGAGCCGTTTATGTCTACCCACGGCCTTCTGCTTGGATCAAAAACTTCAATCAGTTCCCTGTAACAGTATGAAGCATGAATACAGGCTGAAGGTTTCCAGAAAACTGTAATCTCATCATTCTTGTATCTTCTTCCTCCTGAAAAATGTTTTTCGTCTTTCTCCATTACAGCTTCCTTTTTGAATTGTGAGTTCTAAATCAAAATTCTGTCTTATAAACAAACAACTTTAATTTAATCAGTAAAATTCCCTGTTAAACTTTCGCAATTTAGCACTTTTTATACGTATTAAAAGTGAAGTTAAATATCGATTAATTAATTTTATGTTTAATTTTATTTTAATGAGTAAAATTCATTTAATTAGTGCCCGAATTAGAACAGGTCACTGGTCTGTTTGTTCAGGGGAAAATAAAATAGTAAATATCTGATGTTCAGCTAAGTGGCTTAATTAATTAGCTTATGAATAATTCAGGTATCTTAATTCAGAAGATTTAGAAAGATGGAAGGAAGAGGGTTTGGCATAGTGTCTTATGTAAAAAATCGGAATTTTTCTTTGCGGTTTATACTTACCATTTACTTAATAATATCAATTAATAATGGTCTCCAGGGCGCATCCTTAGGAGCATTTGCATATAAAATATTAAGTAAAACTGAAGTGTTGTCAACCTCAGCCCTGCATTTTATATTAACTCTCTCTGCGGCACTTCTTATAATATGTGTTGTAATTATCTTTTTTACGTTAAAACTGAGGCGGGTCAATCAGGAACTTGAAGAGAGCAACAAAAAGGTAATGCTGATAAATAATGATCTTAAAAGGACCAACACTGAGCTTTCATCGCAAAAGGAATTTATAACAAGGAAACATTCAGAGTCTGAAAAGTTTTATGAGATTCTGGTGCAGTCGGCAAATGACGGGATTTCATTTTATGACGAGGCGTGGAATCTGAAGTATGCAAACGGGGCTTTTTATTCACTTATCGGACTTGATCACGATAAGTATATTCTTCTCAATGAGGAACAGCTGGACGAACTCATCCATCAGGAGGATAAAGAATATCATGCATTGAGAAAGCAAAACCTGAAGACTCATGGTATATTCGAGACTGAGCTGAGGATCCGTCATCAGGAAGGGCATTATGTCAGCTTGTCAACGCGTTCTGTGTCTGTAAAAAACGACAACGGAGATCTGCTTGGGGCCCTTACTATATCACGTGATATAACACGACTGAAGCAGGTTCATGAAGACCTAATAAAAGCCAATGTTGAAGCTGAGGCCAGTAGCAGATTGAAGTCAAGCTTCCTCGCAAACATTTCACATGAAATACGAACTCCGCTAAATAGTGTCGTTGGTTTCTCAAATCTGCTGCTCGCCAACGATATTACCAATAAAGTGAAAGAAGAATATATTGAAAACATTAACCATAACAGCGAAAAACTTCTGCAGATAATCGGCGATATTATTGACCTTTCGCGTCTTGAAAGTTCACAGATCGAAATAACATACGAAGAAACTTCACTTAGCTCAATAGTTAATGAGATTATTGAGGATTCACGGAAAATTATAAGACGGAATGAGAAATCCATTATTCTCAACGTTAAAAATAATTTTGAAGATAGCTCTGACCTGATTTTTACCGACAGGATTTGGCTCAAGAGAGTTCTTAATCATTTGATGGATAATGCAATTAAATTTACTCTCGAAGGATCTGTTGAATTTTCATACCTTCGTGAAAATAGTGACATAGTATTTATAATTAGCGATACCGGCATAGGTATCAACAAGGAAAATCTGGGAAGGATCTTCGAAGAATTCCGACAGGAGATTGACGGTCATCACAGACCTTTTGAAGGTTTAGGAATAGGGCTTACACTTGCCAAGGAAGTTGTTGAGCGAATGGGAGGTAAAATATTCGTGAAATCTGAAAAGGGGATTGGCTCTGAATTCAGTTTTTCTATTCCTTACAGGCCTGCCGGAAGCACAGGAAGCAAATCAAGATCGATTAACAGTGATTATCTGTTATCATCAATAAACTGGAGTTCAAGGAAATGCCTTCTTGTTGATGATAATAAGGATGTACTCATATACCTTAACAGGATACTACTTGATACAGGAGTTACTATTCTTACCGCACGCTCAGGGTTTGAAGCTATTGAAATTGTGAAATCAACACCCGATATTGATGTAGTTCTTCTCGATATGCAAATGCCTGAAATGAATGGGATAGAGGCAACAAAGGAGATCAGGAAAATAAGAAAAAACCTGCCTATAATAGCCCAGACTGCATTCATTTTTGAAGACGACAAAGATATTATTCTCGAAGCCGGTTGCGATGCCTGCCTGATAAAACCTATACGAAAAGAACACCTTCTTACTGTAATGTCGAGCTTTGTGAAGTCGAACTGAACCTGATGTCAAAACCATGGTTTGCTGATATAATTCTGCCTCTTGCCGTAAGAGGACGATTCACCTACAAAATACCTGATGATTTTCTGAATAAAGTATATCCCGGTTACAGGGTAACAGTACAATTCGGAGGCAAAAATCTTTACACCGGAATTGTGTGCAGGATTCATAATGAGACTCCATCATACAAGACTGTTAAAGAAATCCTTAGTGTAATTGATGATAGTCCGTCGATAAATGAAAACCAGCTTGGGATCTGGAACTGGATCTCAGAGTATTATATGTGCACTGAAGGAGAGGTAATGAAAGCTGCCCTGCCCTCGGAAATATGTCTTAACAATTTCAAACCACGTCTTGATGCCTATATCCAGCTGGCCGGAAAACTTACTGATGATGAGCTTAATATGCTACTCGATAAGCTTGGCAGAGCCCCAAAACAACTTGAAGCCCTGCTTTCCTACCTGAGAATTTCCGGATATTCAGAAGGTGATGAAATCAAACCGGTTGCGAAGCAGCTTCTGCTGAAAGATGCAGGAGTATCGCCGGCGATTATTGAATCGCTTGTTACAAAGGGAGTATTCGCAATAAGTTCTCTGCCTGTTACAAGACTTTCACAATCAGGCAATTCATATGAGCCTGTCAAACAGCTGAGTGAAGCTCAGTCTATGGCTTTTGATTCAATAAAGAGCCAGTTTAAAGAAAAGGACATAGTTCTTCTCGACGGTGTAACTTCAAGCGGTAAAACAGAGATTTATATTCACCTCATTGATGAGCAGCTAAAAGCCGGAAAGCAAGTGCTTTATATGCTGCCTGAAATTGCACTTACCACTCAGATAATTCTTAGACTTAAAAAGCATTTTGGTTCAGTAACCGGAATATACCATTCAAAGTTCAGTGATGCTGAAAAAGCAGAGATCTGGCAAAAAGTTGCTGACACGGAAACTGCAAACAGTTACAGGCTTATCCTTGGCGTGAGATCATCAGTATTCCTTCCTTTCACAAACCTGGGACTGATAATTATAGATGAGGAGCACGATGGTTCGTACAAGCAGCAGGACCCTGCTCCCCGGTATCATGCACGCGACACAGCCATTATGCTTGCAGCTCTGCATAAGGCTCATACACTGCTCGGCTCTGCTTCACCATCAATCGAAAGCTACAATAATGCAGTCATAGGTAAATATGGACTTGCCTTCCTGAAGGAGAGGTATGGGATGATAAAACTTCCTGAAATCATAATAGGAAATACCCGCGAAGCTTATAAGAGAAAACTGATGGTTTCTCATTTTACTCCCGAACTTCTTTATGCAATGGATGAGGCACTGGGCAAGGAGGAGCAGATTATTCTTTTCCAGAACAGAAGAGGTTTCTCACCCTATATTGAATGTTCAGAATGTGGCTGGATCCCTGTTTGCATACAATGCGCTGTTAACCTTACCTATCATAAAGGAATAGGCAGGCTTGTGTGCCATTATTGCGGCTACTCCTCCGCAATGCCAACACATTGCGGTAGCTGTAATTCAACAGGCATGGTCACCAAAGGCTTCGGTACCGAAAAAATTGAAGACGAAATAAAGCTGGTTTTTCCTGCTGCCAGAGTCGCCCGTATGGATCAGGACACTACACGGAGAAAGAACTCATTCAATAAGATAATCAGAGCCTTTGAGGAGAGACGGATTGATATTCTCATTGGTACACAGATGATTTCAAAAGGACTCGACTTTGAGAACCTGACAGTTGTTGGTATTCTTAATGCGGATAACCTGCTCAATTATCCCGATTTCAGGGCACACGAAAGAAGTTTCCAGCTTATGGAACAGGTGAGCGGAAGGGCCGGACGAAGACAAAAACAGGGAAAAGTTATTATTCAGACCTCTGACCCGCAGAACAAAATTATCAGGCTTGTTCTTCGTCACGATTATGAGACCCTGTTCAGATTACAGAGCGAAGAGCGAAAAACATTCAAATATCCGCCTTTCTGCAGGATGGTCAAGATAAGTATCAAACACAAGGATAAGTCACAGCTTAATTATTTCTCCGATATTCTGGGAACTGACCTTAAAAACGCCTTCGGGAAAAGGGTTCTGGGACCCGAATCACCCGTCATTTCTCAGGTTCAGTTATGGTATATCAAGACAATCCTCATCAAAATTGAAAGGGAGAAACCTCCTGCAAAAGCAAAACAACTGATTTTTGAATCTATTGAGCGACTTGAGAAAATTCCCGGAGCCTCCTCTGTAAAAATCGCAATCGACGTCGACCCTTACTAATTTTGCCCCTACCTGTCTGTAATTCACGTGGTGCGCAAATGCCTTAAAATAAGGAAATTACCTTTGCGACCTTTGCTATAGCTTTGCGTACTTTGCGGTTAAAAAATCTTTATATCACTAAAAAATACTACTTTTGAAACTACTAAAACTATCGTATGAAAATAGAAGTATCAAATGGTGAGATCATAGATAAACTCACAATAATTCAGATAAAGCTTGAAAGGATAACAGATAAGGCAAAACTTGTTAACCTTCAGAAAGAATACGATGAACTTATAAATGTGTCAAAATCAATAATATCGACGAAAGATCCGCTTTACATGGCCCTTTATGGCGTGAATTGCGAACTATGGGATATTGAGGATCATATCCGCGACCTTGAACGGAAAAAAGACTTTGGTAATGATTTTGTTGAGACTGCCCGTGCAGTCTATTTCAAAAACGACAAAAGATCAGAGATCAAAAGAGAAATAAATATAAAGACCGGATCAGGCTTCATGGAAGAGAAATCCTATGAAAAATACTAGAATCAGGCTTCTTGTAATCAGATCCTCTGCTATGGGAGATGTGGCGCTCGTAGCACCTGTTCTTACAGGTTTTCTGAGGCAATATCCCGATGTTGAGGTTGTTATGATTACAAGGTCGGCATTCAGTTCTTTTTTTAATCCCAATCAGAGGCTGAGTTTCTTTTTTCCCGATTTTAAAAACCGGCACAAGGGTCTTACAGGAATATTCCGACTTTTCAACGACATAAACAGGGAGGGTGAAATTTCATATATTATTGATCTGCATGATGTTCTCAGGTCAAAGATTCTGAGGTTTTTATTCCGGCTCGGGGGAGTTAAATCGTCTGTTATTGATAAAGGCAGAAAAGAAAAAAAGCAGGTAATAACCGGTAAAAATAAGCGGCAGCTGAAACACTCTGTGGAAAGGTATTCGGAAACTTTTTCCCGTGCAGGATTTCCCTTTTCTCCGGTAAATGGTCCATGGATAATTCCACCTGTTGTAAATGATTCAATAAATCAATTGCTTTCTGATACAGCAGCAGGGCTTAACATTGGAGTGGCACCATTTGCAAAACATAAACTCAAGATGTGGCCTTTGGATAACATGATAAAACTACTTCAGCTTATTTCCGGCACAACAAAATGTAAATTCTGGCTTTTCGGTGGACCGGAAGAAGCAGTGCAGCTTAACGAACTTGTAAAAATGGTTCCCGGGGCAGAAATAGTAGCAGGAAAGCTGACTCTCAATGAGGAGCTTGATCTTATAAGCCGTCTCAATTTTATGATAGCAATGGACTCTTCAAATATGCACATGGCAGCACTGGCAGGAATCAGGGTAATTTCAATATGGGGTGGAACAGATCCGTTAACCGGGTTTGGTGCCTGGGGCCAGCCGGAAGAATATTCGGTAAAAATTCCGATCGGGGAACTTAGCTGTCGTCCATGTACAGTTTTTGGAAAAGGAGAGTGCCGGCGTGGTGATTTTGCCTGCATGAAGTGGCTCACTCCGGAAATAGTATTTAAGAAATTAATTGATCTTAAAATATTATAAATTACCCCCTTCCCAAGGGGTTGTCTAAAAAGTTCTTTTTAACCGCAGAGTTCGCAAAGTAATAGCAAAGGACGCAAAGTTAAATTACTGTATAGCCCCAGCAGGAAACAAGGCTTCTCGCTTAGGCGGGACGGGAAAGGGGTATAAATAACAAAAAATGCTAACTTTATTAATGACCCGGGTTATGATTCACAAATCTTCTGTTAAAATATTAACAGCATTGCTGTTAGTTGTTTTATTAAGCATTTCAGGATGTAACAATTCAGTAACGGATACTGAATCTGATCCTGCTGATCTTGTTAATCCATTGATGGGCACTGACTCAGAATTCAGACTTTCGAACGGTAATACCTATCCTGCGATTGCCCTGCCCTGGGGAATGAATTTCTGGACACCTCAGACACGTAATATGGGTAACGGGTGGGGATATACATATGATGATTATAAGATTATGGGGATTAAGCAGACACATCAACCCAGTCCGTGGATTAATGATTATGCCGCATTTTCATTTATGCCCATAACAGGAAAAATTAAGACAAATCAGACAGAGAGAGCTTCATGGTTTTCACATAAGGCAGAGATTGTAAAGCCTTATTACTATAGTGTTTATTTGGCTGATTATAACGTAACTGCAGAGGTAACTCCAACAGAAAGGGCTGCCATATTCCGTTTTACATTTCCCGAAAATGATTCCTCATTTATTCTTCTTGATGCATTTAATGAGGGTTCGATGGTTAAAATCATACCGGCTGAAAGAAAGGTAATTGGTTACTGCAGAAATAACAGCGGAGGCGTTCCTGAGAACTTCCATAATTATTTTGTGGCAGTATTCGACAGGGATTTTGCTTCAACAAATACATGGCGTAACGATACAGTTACAATTAACGGACTGGAGGAAGAGAGTAACCATGTTGGTGCAATACTCGGCTTCAAAACAAAAAGAGGGGATAAGATAAATGTCAGGGTTGCCTCCTCTTTCATTAGTCATGAACAGGCTCTTCTGAACCTCAACCGCGAAACGGGAGGAAAAGATTTCGACTCTGTTAAAACTGAAGCCAAAGAATCATGGAATAAGCAGCTGAGGAGAATTGAAGTTGAAGGAGGAACAGAAGATCAGCAGAGGACATTCTATTCATGCTTGTACAGAATGATCCTCTTTCCCCGTAGTTTCTATGAGTATAACGAGAAAAATGAGGTGGTGCATTATAGTCCGTATAACGGACAGGTTCTTCCGGGATACATGTATACCGATAATGGATTCTGGGATACCTTCAGGGCTCTCTTCCCTTTCACTACATTGATGTATCCTGAACTAAACAGCAAAATAATGGAGGGTCTGGTAAACACATATAAAGAGAGCGGCTGGCTGCCTGAATGGGCAAGTCCGGGTCACCGCGACTGTATGATAGGGTCTAACTCTGCATCACTTATAGCTGACTCATATATTAAAGGTATAAGAGGGTACGATATTGAAACCCTCTGGGAAGCAATTATTAAAAATACAAAGAGTGTCGGACCCGTTGGATCAGTAGGAAGGATGGGAGCGGAGTACTACAATGACCTTGGATATGTTCCTTATAATGTGAGTATTAATGAGAATGCAGCACGCACTCTTGAGTATGCTTATGCTGATTTCTGCATCTGGCAACTCGGAAATGCCCTTGGAAAACCTGAGAAGGAAACGGCGCTGTATGCAAAAAGGGCCATGAACTATGTAAACGTGTTCGACAATGGCCGGAAACTTATGCGCGGCCGGAATCTTGACGGCAACTTCCAGGCTCCGTTCAGTCCGTATAAGTGGGGTGATGCCTTTACCGAAGGCAACAGCTGGCATTACACCTGGAGTGTCTTTCAGGATATCGACGGACTCTCAACTCTCATGGGAGGAAAAGATCTTTTTACTGCCAAGCTGGATTCGGTTTTTGAGGTGCCTCCGGTATTTGACTATTCATATTACGGACAGGTAATTCATGAGATCCGCGAAATGCAGATCTCAAATATGGGTAACTATGCACATGGTAATCAGCCTATTCAGCATATGATATACCTTTATAATTATGCCGGACAGCCTTGGAAAACACAATTCCGGGTACGTGATGTGCTTAATAAGCTGTATAACTATACTCCTGACGGCTATTGCGGGGATGAGGATAATGGACAGACGTCGGCATGGTATGTCTTTTCTGCCCTTGGATTTTATCCTGTTACTCCGGGAACCGATCAGTATGTAATAGGATCACCGCTTTTCAATAAGGTTACCCTTAATTTTGAAAACGGGAAGAAACTCGTTATAGATGCTCCTGAGAACAGCAGTAAGAATATTTATGTTCAGGGGATCAGGCTAAATGGCAGAAGTGTCAAAAAGAACTTTCTGACCCATGATGCGCTCACAGGCGGAGGGAAACTGATCTTCAAAATGGGACCTGATCCAGACAAAACAAGGGGTACCGATGAGAAATCATATCCTTACTCGATGAGCAGAAAGTAGTCAGGAAAAAGCCGAAAAACTTTTCTGTTGTTATCTTGATCTGATTTCCCTCCTCATGAAAGAGATATAGGAAATAACAAAACAGATTACTGTAGCGGATATAAGCGCTGTTACCTGGGGCCACACAAGCAATAGACTCTGGCCAAGTGGTAATGGACCGGGGATAGCACCATAAACCTGCGCGACAGATAAGGGTCCGAGACTGCGTATAGACGGGACCAGGATTGTTGTTGTTGCCTCACTGAAAAGTTCATTTGGCATTATCCGCAACAGATTCATTTTAAACTCTGCAAACCTTATTAACTGCCATTCCGGTGCAAATTCTCCCGGAGTCATTCCTCTGGTAATCAGGTTTACAATCATTGTGTAGAATATGGAGAAGAACAGCCAGACTGCAATTCCTGATAATGCCGATGTTGCCGGCTGACGGAATAATACTGAAAACATGATGGACAGGTTCAGCCAGAAGGCCACATAAATAATACTTATTATAATGAAGGCATTCAGTCGTATGAACTCTTCCGCAGTCGGAGGTATTCCCAGTGTAATTAGTCCTATGCCGAGAGCCAGAAATCCAAGTGCAAAGAACATAACTGCAATAACAATAAGCGAGGCAAGGAACTTTGCATTTATAAGGTAGTCGCGGTGAATAGGCTGCGAGAGTACACGGCTGAGAGTACCCTTATTCTGTTCGGAGTTTACCGCATCAAACCCGAGACTGATACCAAGCAAAGGTCCCAGGAAGCTTATAAACACGAAGAAAGCCGGAACGGTAGCGTCGGAGATTGTGAATAGTTTCAGGAAGAAGAAAGTTCCCTCAGGGTCGTCGGGTTTCACAATATTCCCCATGTTTGTTAAAGCTGTATATACTGAACCCATACAGGTAAGCAGTATTATTGCAATCAATATTATGAAACGCCAGCTTCTTACATGGTCGGTTATTTCCTTGTTAAGTATGACTCTGAAAGGATGCATTTTTATATTCTCTTTGGTTGCCAAAAAGGATAATCTTAAAGCCGGATTTTGATTATTCAGATTATTCATTTTTCCCTCCTGCTTCAAAATATCTATAATAAATTTCATCCAGTCCGTATTCCTTTTTATTAAGGTAGTTGAGTCCTGCGCCCGATTCAATAACTGTTTTAGCAATATCAGTTGTAATATCGCGCGAACACTCGATCTGAAACAGATCATTTTTGAGATCCACAGAAATGATTCCTTCTGTTTTTTGCAAAATCATCCTGAGCCATTCTGAATTATATATATTGACATCAGTAGCTGATTGATTATTTTTTGCCCCTGATATGCCAACTTCAATAACATACGGGGAGCCACTGAATAATTGCTTTGAGAGACTCTGAATATCTCCTTCAGCAATAAGTTTTCCTTTTACAAATAATCCCACCCTGTCACAAACCTCCTGCACATGAGGCAGGTCGTGCGATGAAAAGAGAACAGTAATCCCATCCTCCCTGCTTAGCCTGACAATGAGGTCAAGGAAGGAGCGTACACCTGTCGGATCAATACCTAATGTCGGCTCATCCAGTATTATCACCTCAGGGTTCTTTATGAGGACATCAGCCAGACCGAGGCGCTGAAGCATTCCACGCGAATATTTACCGGTTTTCTTTGATGCAGCATCGGTAAGTCCTACTTTGTCAAGCAGAATTTCCACTTTTTGTTTAGCCTCCCTGTCTGACAAAGAATTCAGGCGAGCTGTAAAGATGAGATTTTCTATCCCGCTGAGGTTATAGTAAAACCCCATATCCTCAGGCAGGTAGCCAACTTTTCTTTTGACACCTATTGGGTTTGAAACCGGATTAATATTACAAACGCTTACCGATCCTTCGGAGGGCTCTGTAAGTCCCAGCATCATCAGAATGGTTGTCGATTTGCCGGCACCATTTGGACCCAGCAGACCAAATATTTCACCCTTATTAATGGATAGATTAAGTTGATCTACCGCTGTGAATGATCCATACCTTTTTGTAAGGTTGACCAGTTCAATAATATTCTCAGCCACGGTTTACCTCCTTCCGTATTTTCGGAACAGATAATATACGCTACCTATTGCTGCCAGTATTACAGCTATTCCGATCCATCCCATAAGCAAGGGTGTCTCAACTGACATTCTGAATGATGCTGAAGACGAAACTTCAGGTGTTTTGGCTTCAATAGCTGTTACATAATCGCCGGGGATAGCTTTCTTGTCGGCTTTTATGAATGCAGATACTGTTATCCTGTTGCCTGGGGTGAGGCTCTTTACTATTGTGGGATCGAAAGTCACCTCCCAGTTTGTTGGAGCAGATCCATTGAGATTTATATCCTTTAGCTCTGATGACCCGGAATTAATTATCTGAAGATCAACAACTTTTCGATCTCCTGCCGTGATATCATAGCTTAGTAAGCCGGTAGGAGTTGTAAGCACCATTTTGAATGTACCGGTAATTACAACCTCAAGTTCGAGATTTGCAGAAGTTGCGTTTGTTGTGGCACTCAAAGGGATTCTGAATTTCCCGGCCTGAGCATTTTCTGATGGTTTAATTTCTACGGTAAGTGATTGTGTAGTATTTGGTTCTGCAACCACTGAAGTAACCTGCTGATAATTAGCTTTAAATATTACCGACCAGCCTCTTGGGGCATTGGCCATAAGGGCGTAAGTTTGTTTTTCAGCAGTACTGTTTCTCAGATTTGCTGTGAATGTAAATGTTGAATTTGATTGTCCCTGCATATTGGGCTGGTCTGTTGAAAATTCTGTCTTGAATGTTCCCTGTTCAGAGACTACCACATATAGAGGAAGTGATCCTGATTCTCCAGCATTAACAACGAACCTGTAGGTCCCTTTGTTAACTTTAAAAGGAACATCAACTCTCAGTGAAATCGTTTTTCTGTCGCCGGGGAGTACAGAGATTTGTCTGACATTATAGCCTCCCGATTTCATGTCGGAAATCCACCCTTTAGGCAGTCCGGAAATGGAAAGATCTGCATTTTTTATCCCGGTACTGTTATTGATGAAATCGATTGAGTAATCGATAGATTGCCCGGGAGGAACAGAGATTTTCGTATAGGGGGTGTAAAGGCTTACGCTGTCAGTTAGTGATGCTGCAGGTGCATAGCTTGTGAAAAATAAACCCAGAAAAAGGGTAGTCAGGCTGATTTTGCATTTCGTACGAATTGACATTTTGAGTCCTCCATTTTAAATTACGACCATAGGTACGGAGGACAAAAATAAAATGTGATTTTCTGATTTAAAATAGCTCAATTTATTTTTAAAATTTCTTTAAGTAAGTTTTAACATTTCTTTAAAACTTAAGGAGCTTCCGGTTAATAATTATACGGCGAATTCAATTTTGAAAATTTTGAATTCACTATGTAATTAAGTAGGATTGATTATTTTTGATGTCTATATAGGAATGCTCCTTCGCCAAGGCTACGGAGCACAAAGCGGGGTGTGGCGCAGTTGGTAGCGTACTACGTTCGGGACGTAGGGGCCGGAAGTTCGAGTCTTCTCACCCCGACTTCGCCCTCCAAAGTTTGAAAGACGATGGAGGGCTTTTATTTTGGAGGGCTTCTTCGGGTGTAAAAGCCAGAGCCCAGGATCACCACACTTTTGTTCAAATTGCCCATCCTTTCCCCGGAATTTTTGATTGTCATTGAACTCTTTATGTTATTGCTTTGTTCTAATGCTAAAGCTTGTCTGGTTCTCTGGCTTTTGTAGTAAAGTTAATGTTAAGTCTTTTTTAAATCCTTGAAAAAACTGTTAAATAGCAATTTTAATAAATTATTATTTATATTTGGACTAAATAAAAATAAGCCTGATTGAATAAATCTTCGTTAACCAGTAATATTCATAAATATTTGAGCAAAATGAAAATCTTATCGATTATCGGATTAATAACCTTATTGCATTTGTCTGCTTTTGCCACTGTGCGAACCGTTAGTAATGACCCAACACGACCAGCCCAGTTTACCACTTCAACGGGTGGGGGAAATGCAAGTTTCATCGATGCATATAATGCATCAAGCCCTGGCGATACCCTTTATGTGTATGGTTCTCCATTCGATTACGGAATACTGGCTATCAGCAAAAAAATGGTACTGATTGGTGCCGGTTACGGTCCAAACAACCAGTTTGGGCAACCCACACGGGCAGGACAAATTAATTTGTTCCGTGACGGCTCTACCGATGCTTCCGGTTCGGTAATCATGGGATTTTTGATCAGC
>JFJP01018606.1_pt1 | contig 27062 bp, 19 predicted proteins | sample 431651 | NCBI WGS metagenome assembly JFJP01 (sample SAMN02602958, study PRJNA72255) | Microbial mat metagenome, whole genome shotgun sequencing project. | biome: fresh water; feature: sink hole; material: water; isolation source: purple microbial (photo- and chemosynthetic) mats found in...
GCCATACCGCCTCGTAGGCATGCTCGCCGCCGTAACCCTCGTTAACAACAGTCTTTCCCAGGTACTCGGAAAGCATGAAAGGATATGGCGTCACATTAACCCCTGAGGTGATACTGTCCCCCATCGCCACGTACAGATTAGGATCGTTATCGCCGAAATCATGCGAGGGGGACGAGTCATCTTCACAGCCTGCCCCGAAAAGCCCTACACCCATTACCAAGGCAGCAAATACACCGGCTCTCATCAATCGTCCGGCTTGTGTCCATAAACGCAAAGTCTCGCTCGTCATGTTCGCTACTCCTATCCTAGACTGATACTTCCATACATGCTTCGGTTATCTATCGCGATTTAAAAATATAGGGTGGCGATCGTCTTTTGTCGATCCGATTTTAGTCGTGAAACGGGGCCAGCGAGCCAAGGAGCCAAGAGACAATTCATCAGAACAACGTGTAGATGAACGGAGCCGTGCTCTGCCCGACAACAATCACAAGCGCCATGAGCAGCAGCATGAGGGTGATCGGGATAATCCACCAGGCTTTGTGATGCATCGCAAAACCGACGAATTCACGGAGCAGTTTACCGAGGTGACGTAGAAAACGCATCATCGAGTTCCTTTTTTATTAGGGTGCTTATGTCCCCCGTCGCCGGTGGTGTTAATCCAATACGTAGTCTTCTCGCCAGTCCGCCGCATCCTGCCATGCGGGCTGATCGGCCTTGTGTAAAATGCAGGATCCGAGAACAAGGCAGTCCATCTCGGTACGCATGAAGCAGCGGTAGGCATCCTCGGGGGTGCAGACGATCGGCTCGCCACGCACATTGAACGATGTGTTGATCAGGATGCCGACGCCTGTCAAATCCTCGAATGCCTTGATAATCCCATAGAAGAGAGGATTTGTCTCCGGACTTACGGTTTGAACGCGTGCCGAGCAATCCACATGGGTGATGGCCGGAACGTCGGAGCGGATCTGGTTGATGCGTTCACGCATATCGACCGGGGCTGCAGGCGTTTCCGAACGCAGGCGACTCGCCTGCACCTGGGCGACCAGCAGCATGTACGGGGAGGGCCGGTCAATCTCGAAGAAATCGCTGACACGCTCCTCAAGGCAGGCCGGGGCAAACGGACGGAAAGATTCGCGATATTTGATTTTCAGGTTCATGACAGACTGCATCTTCGCCGACCGCGCATCACCGATGATAGACCGGTTACCCAAGGCTCGCGGACCGAACTCCATACGCCCCTGCACACAGCCAATCACCTTTTCATCCGCAATCAGTCCGGCAATGCGCTTGGAACGCGCGTTGATGTCCGTCAAGACCTCCGATGGATAGCCTTTATGCGCCAGGAATTCGCCGATATCCTGATCGTCAAATTGTGGTCCAAGGTACGATCCCTGCATCTGGTCATGCCGTCCATCGGCTTGACGCGGCTGATCCTTGCAGGTATGCCAGACCGAGAGAGCCGCCCCGAGAGCACCGCCGGCATCCCCCGCCGCAGGCTGGATCCAGACGTCCTTGAAAGGGCCCTCGCGCAGCAACCGTCCATTCGCGACACAATTGAGCGCCACGCCACCGGCCATGCAGGCATAGTCGCAACCGGTAAGCGCCTTTGCGTATGCGGCGATCTTGAGCACGATCTCTTCCGTGACATCCTGAATGGAACGGGCAAGATTCATTTCCCGCTCGGTAATCGGCGATTCGGGGCGGCGAGGCGGTCCGTCAAAAAGGTCGTTGAAGCGCTCGCTGGTCATCTTCAGACCGTCGAGATACCCGAAGTAATCCATATTGAGCCGGAAGGATCCATCCGCTTTGAGATCGAGCAGGTGATCCAGGATACGCTGTTTGTATACCGGTTTGCCGTAGGGGGCCAGCCCCATCAGCTTGTATTCGCCGGAGTTAACTCGGAACCCCGTGAAATAGGTAAAGGCGGAATAAAGCAGTCCCAATGAATGCGGAAACCGCATTTCCTTGAGGATCTCTATCCGGTTTGCCCTCCCAAGGCTGATGGTACTGGTCGCCCATTCGCCGACCCCGTCAAGGGTCAGGATCGCGGCTTCTGGAAAGGGAGACGGGAAAAACGCGCTGGCGGCATGGGACTCATGATGCTCGGGGAAGTAGACATCATCCTTGATTTTGATACCCAGTTGATCGAACTGCTTTTCGATTTCGAGAGGAATCCACAGTTTCTGCCGCATCCAGAGCGGTATCGCCATGACAAAGGACTCAAGGCCCTTTGGCGCCGTACTGAGATATGTTTCAAGGATGCGCCCGAACTTGAGTATGGGTTTGTCATAAAACGCGACGGCATCCAGCGTGTCGCCAGCCTGCATGCCCGCTTCTGCCAAGCAATAGCGGATCGCGTTGACGGGGAAGTTGGAGTCATGCTTCTTGCGCGTGAAGCGCTCCTCTTGCGCGGCGGCCACGATTCGGCCATCCTGGACTAGGCAGGCGGCGGCATCGTGATAATAGGCGCTAATTCCGATAATAGTCATTAGAATTGCTTCTGATAGCGGGACGGGGCTTCGGATCCGGGGTGATCAGACCAGTAACCGGGCGCGTGCGGATCGAGTTTTCGCTGCAAAGGATCCCGCCCGGTAATCATGAGAAGGAGACGGCCAAATCCGAAGACAAGGAAGAAAAAAGGCGTTAGCAATCCCCAGGTCAGGCCGCCACCAACGGCACGGGCAAGCCAAGCTCCGGAACGGTCAAAGCCGCGCAGAATCCGATCTGAAAAGAGAAGCCCTGCCAGTAGAAGCCCTGTTAGCGTCCATAGGAAACAGGGGAGGACGCGATGGACTGTAGACAGGAAAAGAAAACCACCCGCCACCGACATCACCGCGGCCTGCAGCCAGAACCGATTCCTTTTCCCTGAATGGCTTTCCCCAGAAGAGCGCCGCACGGCTTTCCAGTTCCAGATGATATCGGTGGTTTGTTTTGGCATCGCGACCTCGGATCCCTAAATGACATTAGCACCGGACGATACCCGTCGTTTCACATAAAGTCAAACACGATAATCGCTATTTCCGGAATTTCCCCTCTTTTTCCATAGTGTGCAGTTTTTCAAGCAGTACAACCGCGATTTGCTGCAGTCCGGCTTCGACAAAATGAATACCATCATTCGAGAATAGCGTATCGCATTCCGGCGGGGCAAAGATGGCCGCCAAGTCCAGCAGGTCAGCACCGGTACTGGCGGCGACGGCGCGTGTAAGCGCGATATACTGGTCATGCTCGATCTCGGCCTGCCGGTCACCGTTGGCGTGGCCGATTCGCTGCTGCCTGTCCTGCAGCGTGCGTCGAGGGGCCGTTATAACCAGAGGCACGGCGTTGATTTCGCGGATCTCGCGGATCAGGGCGGTCAGGGTGGCTGTATACATATCGGGGGGCACGCGGAATCCGATTTTGCCAGCGTCCTGCGCGGCCCTGCGGTCGGGGTGCGGTACCAGGCGGCTCAGGAAACCGTAAAAGCGTTTGCGCTTCAGCGAGCGGATGATCTTGGCCGGAACGCGATGCATGCGCACCGCCATGCGGCGGTGATCCGGCTTTTCATGCAGCCAATGGTCGTTCCAGCCAAAGTAGATGGTGACGACATCCGGCTGGTAATGCCGGGCATGTTTCTGGAACTGACGATAGCCCTGCATCACCGAATAACCGAAGACCCCGTTATTGAACGCCTCCCACGGCCTCCCCCCCGGAGGGGAGGCCTGTAGCAGATCATGCAAACGGTCACTGTAGGGTGGTAGCCCCTGGGCTGTGCACGAATCCCCCAGCGCGATGAGCCGGAATGCCCCCTCGGCTTTGATTTCCGAGAATTCACGGGTCCTGAAGCCTTTCGAATTGATCGGGAAACCGACCCATTTGACATTCGGTTTAAAGGCAAAAAGCAGCTCGGGATCCACAACGACATTATTCTCCTGGGTGTGGGTGTCCAGATGTTCCTCGCCGACCACGACAATCGGCGCCGACGACACGGGTTCCACCCCGGCCATCCTCGCGAAACCTTCAAACAGGAGTAGGCAGGCAAAGGGCGTGAGCACGGCCATGCAGATCTTCTTGAACCATGGAGAATCCGCCGGCCCGCGCAATGCTGCTGTGCGCGCGTACTGCCGCAGCCCGATCCGTATAGCCAGGATGACCAGGGGCATGAGTAACGGTTTCAGCCCCCAACTGGCGGACAGGTTCACGGTTTTCCAATTCAAGACGACAGGATCAAAAAACCAGGCTAGCATCATCACCAGGAGCGAAAACCCGAATGCGGCGTCAACCATGGATAGAAGGACGGATTGTCGTTGAGTTGAGGCGGTAGCACGAATGGAATTAGTCGGCATGATGATCTTTAACCTTATAGCCATTTATGGTCAAGGTACCAGCGAGCGGTATCCCGCAAGCCGGAATCCGTTGCCCATTTATAGGAGAAGCCAAGCTTATCTTGTATCTTGCGAGTATCAAAAGAGCGATCCTTGGTAAAGAAGGCAACGCGCCGGCGGTAGATAGGGGGACTGAGTTTCAGCGGACGGCAGATCGCCTCGGTGAGATCCGCCAGCGCGAAGAAGGGGGCGGCAGGCAGGCGGACCGGGCGGAATCCGCGTCCGAGTTCATTGGCGATGATGCGGCCCATATCTTCCAGTGCTATAGACTGCGGATCGCCACAGATGAACGCCTCGCCTTCTGCGGCGGGGTGCCAGGCGGCCCGGATGATCGCCTCGGCAAGATCCTCGACATGGATCAGGTGATACAGGCAGCGACCGTTCCCGAGCATCACGAAAAAGGGGGCCTTTGCCATGCGGAACACCTTCAGCAGTCGCCGGTCGCCGGGGCCGTAGATGGCGGCGGGGCGAATCACGGCGTAAGGCAGGTTGTGCTCACGCGCAAAACCGTGCAGCCACTGCTCAGCCTCGGCCTTCGTCCGTTGATAAACATCACCGGGGTTAAACGGCGATTCCTCGTTGGCTGGGGGGTGCTCGATATGGCCGTGTACACCAACCGTTGACACCAGCACAAAACGTTTAAAGGAGGGCTGCCGTAAAGCAGCCTGGGCAAGGAGCCGGGTGCTTTCGACATGCACGCGGTGATACTCGCTGTCCGCCAGGCTCGGATCGCGGTAGGCGGCCGCGACATGAAAGACGTACTCCACGGCCTGCATGGCGTCTGCTATCACGGCAGGATCATAAACCTGCCCCGCAACCCACTCGACCGGAAGCCCGTCGAGGTTTTCACGCGATGAGGATTCACGGGCTACAGCCCGCACGTTTAGTCTCAAGGCGCAAAGTTTCCTTACCAGCACCTGCCCGGTAAACCCGGTCGCGCCTGTAACCAGCACGCGGGAGCCCGGAGGCAGAGTATCAATAGGGCTCCTGTGGAATGCTTCCGAAGTATCGCTTGTTTGCATAGGTGTTGTTTAGTCGGGGTTTATGTTGCAGTTGCTGGCAATGTCCAGAAGCGCCGTGAAGTGAGACCGAATCCAAGGCAGATGATGAGCGCCTCAATGGAAAACTTGAAACGGCAGTTCTCGCCATGCTCAAAGAAGATTGAGATCAAGGTGATGAAGGCAACGAGCAGGACCATGACCATCATCACGGGGTGCTCCGAGATGAACGCCAGCCACTTCTTCGGCGATAACCGGCAGCACCATAAAAGCCGGACGCCGAAGGTGAAAACCAGCAACGGGATCAGGAACTCGTACAGCGATGAGAACGACGTGCTGAAATGCCGGTTGGTATAAGCCGTCAGGCGGCGTCCGTCGAGGAGGGACAGATCATGAATAAAGGAGGGTAGACGGCGTGCATTCGTATTCAGCGGACGGGTAAAGAACGTCGGCTTGCAGAAGAAACTGTAGGCTTCGCGCACGTTCCACAGATAATGCGCCGGGTCGTGGGCAATGAGTGCCACGGCATTGCGCTGGTGCATTTTCGAAATGGCAATCATGTTGATGTTGTTATAGTTGTCGAGTGACAGTGCAGGATGTGGCGATTTCTGATCAAAGCCGTATGCTTCGAACTCGGATGGGCGGTCGAAATACTTTCGTTCAACGGCTGCTTTCTCGATCACCCCCTGTGCATGATATTCCTGAAGATCGGCCATGGAATAGTTGGCGGTGGCAATCCGCCATAGGTTGGATCCCAGCCAACTGCTGGTGCCGAAAAATCCGAACATGACACAGTTCTTGGCGTACCAGGCAAAGGGCATGATGCTCATGACCAGCGCGACAACCAGGAAGCGCCTCCACTGCCTGCCGGCCAGAATGCAGCCGATGCCGATGAAGGGAATCAGGAGTGCCAGATGGAATGGTGCACGCTTGAGGATCAGCATCGTCAACACAAGGATGAACCCATACAGGAAGCGAAGGCGTCCGGTTTCCTTGAATTTGACCATCATGTAGACAAATAGCACCACCAGGAAGCCGGCGGCCAGCGTATACAGGATGAAGGCTTCGTAGAGAAAAAGGGCCGGGTTGAACGCCATCAGCACAGCAATGACAAAGGACAATCGCGGCCTGGCGGTAAGATGCCGCAGTATGGAATAAACCATGGCAGCCATGAATGCCCCCAGTATAATCTGGAAATTGTGCGTGGCGGAGAGTTGTGCACTGCCAAAGAGCCGGCGCATGACCAGCCCGTATACATTCAGGAGCGGCGGCTGCGCATGATAATGCAGCAGGGTTGACAACAAGTCCTCCTTGAGCAGGTGCATGGGAATGGTCTGCCAGAAGGCATCCCACCGGTTCAGCAGGGGGTCGGCGGTGATGCTTACCCCGCGCATGTACCGCAGGTAAAGCCCGGTCGCCAGATGCAGGACGAAAATGGCGGAGGGCGGCAACCAGCCGATGATCCATGCCGGCAGCAAACCGGATGCCGGGCGCTGCGATTCACGATCCCAGGACAGTGCTTCGGGTGGCGAGTATACTTTCATTTTGTCTCTTTGCTGAACAGCTTGAGTTCGGTTAGCGTCCATGAGTACTGTCTATTTGGTTTTGTGATGCGCAGCATCAAGGCGGTGGTCTCGACCGGCGCAAAGGTGATGGTCTGGGTTGTATCACCGTAAACCGGATGCCCATTCTCGAAAATGAACTTATCGAAGGGATGAGCCGCCGCGGGACGGACGATCCGCCAGTCGCCATCGACAAGCACCATGATCTCCATCTCGAGCGCCTGGTCCCGATGATAAGGTCCATAGCACAGGCGCAGCTTCTGCAGGGTTCTCGGCTCCCGGAGACCTATCCTTAGCCACATGCCCTCGGTTTGCAGGCACTGCGTGGTCCATTTCGTGCTCACAAGGCCGTCATTCATCCTTGCCGCGGAAACGTGATTATGGCTGGTCGTCATCGTCAGCATATCGGGCGGAAGCGGTGTGGCGGGCTGCGGTGCGGTCTCTCTGAAGTTGTAATACACCGAGAAGTCGCCGGCCTGTTGCTTGTCGCCCTGTACGCCCATGGTGTTGAGATGCCGTTCAAACACGCCGGGCTTTAGGAAACGAATGGTGTCCGTCAGCACGTAGGCAGTGTCGGATGCCCGATCCACAGCATCCTTGTATGGAACGGGCCATCCGGGAAAGCGTTCGTTGAACGGCTGGCTGGCGATGATGGTTCCGCCGGACATGAAGTTGATGCGATAGGCAGCGCCATAGGAAGCCACGACGTGCCGGATGTCCTGTTGCTTGAGAAATGCCAAGGCCGGCTCCAAATCGGCGACAGCCGCCGTCCGCGCCGGGAACCCCGGATCACGCCAGTGGTGCATCACATAAACCGAAGCGGAAATATTCCATACCGCCAGCAGGATGGCGAAAGTCAGGAAAAGCCTTTTAACAGGTCTCGGAACGTGGGCACATAGGTAGTTCAGTAGAAACGGGAAACTCCAGACCAGCGGGAGGAAATAGCGGTAACTGCGCGAATCGGCACGCATCGAGAACAGGAACGCAAGCAGCGTCAGGGCGGCAATCCCCGTGAAGGTTTCGCCGACAAGCAAGGAGGGCCATTTCTGGCGGGCGATGCGTCGCCCCGCCTGAACAGCGACCAGTCCGATGCAGGATAGCAGGACAACGGCCCAGACAGCCCCCCAGAACGGGTCCGGAAGGCCGGTGAGCGCGACCGAGTCATCATCGGGGAAAATGCACGTTCGCAGCCCCAGTGCCGTGGTCAGTGTATGCGTCAGCGCAGGGGACCACAGGCGAGCCAAGGCCTGGGCGGGCGGAAGTGTTGCCGTGGCGGCCACGTGTGCGCCGGGAATCAGGAACTTAGCGGCCAGATAGGGAACGAGACCGAGGGCGGCACCGGACGCAAAGCAGACCGATGAAACAAGCGCCTTCCGCCAGCCGGTTCCAAGACAGACGCACACGGCCAGCATCAGCGCAACCGGCAGCGCCAGCATATGGGAGCTGAACATGAGGCCGCTGGCGAAACCCGACAGCACCCCGGCCGCCAAGGCTTTCCATCCCTCGCCATGGGCATTGCTGGCGGCAAGCAGGCCGAGGCCTGCCAGCAGCGGTAAAGCCGTATAGCCGGGCAAGGCGTAAGCAGCCTCCAGCGTCAGATAGTACGATGACGGGAACAGGACCAGTAAAGCTCCAGGCCAAGCCGTTTTACCGCCGCTGATGCGCTGCAGAAGGCGGAGGGTAACAAGCATGGTCAACAAACCCAGCAGAAACGGAATCAGCCTGGCACCAAACGCATTGGGCGGCAGAAACCGGGCGAACGGAGCCATGATATAGGATTCCAGCGGAAACAGATAAGGCTGGGCGGTAAAAAGAAGCGGGAATGCACCGCGCGAGATATCCTGGGCTTGAAGCGCGGCGATACTTTCGTCTGCCGATGGCTGCAGCGAGAGGATACTGACGCAGAAGAACGCCACCCGTAAGGCGATGGCCACCGTTGTCAGTAAAACTAACATCGTTTTGTGTTTAGGCAGGAAAATCATTCGGTATTCGCGATCAACAGTATTTGCGCAGCGGGACGATGAGATAGTAGGCGTTGTGCATCCATACAGCAAGCGTCATCGCCACCAGCAGTATCCAGCATGCCATTCGTCCTTTCCCTGCGGGCAGCCTTTCCAATGCGTAATCAAAGCCCGTCAACAGGAGTAGCCAGATCGCCGGCAGCGACATCAGCGCAAAGAGGAAGGGATCAAACGGATCCCACCACACATAAAAGACCATTCTGGAGAAAAACCAGAGCCCCGCGATGACCAGCACGAAAGTCGACGACGCAATGAATCGGCGGCGGTCTTCGCGGATGCGGACAACATGCTGGTAAAGCGCCATACCGAGGCCACCGGCATAAATGCAAAGCGGGACCCAACCGCCTTTGACATACTGCGCGTAAAACGCCGGGTTGCGTGTCTTTTCCAAGCCTGGAATGACAATCGTGTAGAATAGCTGATTGACGAAGACGACACTGGCATTGAACAGGGTCAGGTTCGCTGCCGTTCCCCAGACGCTTTTGGCGACGGCTTCGGGGCGCTGAAGACTTCCGCACGCCCACTGCCAGAGCGTGGAGGGGTCCATGGCGACATCATAGAAGATGGACGCCAGCAGCGCATACCCCAGAATACCGGTAAGCGCTCCGGGAATGATAACAGCGAGTCCGTTAACCACCATGTTCTTGCGATTCTTCAGGAGATACACACCCATCAAGGCGAGCAGAACGCTGTCCGTACGCAGCAGAAAGGCCAGTCCGGCAGCGATGCCGATAACGGCAGATCGACAAACGGTCGCCTTCCCAAGACTAAGGATCGCAACACCAAGGACAGGAATTGAAAGACAAAGACTTGGGATATACGTGTCGATCACGGACGCAAAGAACCACCATCCGGCAGTGCCACCCGCAAAGACGGCACATAAGAGCGGCAAAACGTATTTTCCTGTTATGAGTGCACCGAACAGGTAGAAAAGGGCTACCCCGGCAGCGCCGAACGCATAGCTGAGGAACCGATGCGGCGCGATCGCGTTGATTTCGGATTGCAGGGTCGCGCTACGATCGTAAATGGCCTTGCCCAGGATGTGATAAAGCAGATGATCATTATGGGTGAACGTTTTCCCCTGGGCGAACTGGCGCACGATGAATTCACTGTCACTTTCGAAGAAACGGCGGTTCTCGTAGCGCGCATTGAAGCTAGGGGGGACCGAATTCATGTAAATCGCGAGGAAGGATACAAAAAGCAGCAGCGTGATTACAGCATGCTTCGCAATAACCATAAACCTGTTTTCCAAGACAATCTACCCATTCTTTGTATGCAGAGTCGTAACGCGGAATATATATGTTCATCATGAGGCGAATTCATGCCACCGTATTTACATGCTGTATTGTACCGGCGACGGGGAAGATCATAACGGCCTTTGTACAGAGCGTCAATACGATAAACCCCGACATCAGCACATCGATAAACCTCGACAAACCTAGCTTGACGCGGGGTTAGAATCTGCTACCCTCGCGTAGCGGAGCCTTGAAAAGCTGGGCATTCCCGGTAAGCGAATAGGTTCGGCTTTTTGAAATCACAAAATGAACAAGACCATTAAGAGAATCATGCTTTGCGCCGGCCTTCTTGCCTGCATAATGATCTGCACACTGAGCATTCCATTAGACGCCATTAAAGCCCTGCCCATCTTCTACCCAGACGGATTCGCGCCGTCATACGCCGCATGGTCTGAGCCTAGCGTCACCTTCCAGTTTGGCTCAAACGGCATGATCTACTATGCGTCACGCTTCACTTCGCCCGTAATGGTTCCTTCGGCATCCCTGCAAGAACCACGCGTTGTCGCGCTTTGCAGGAAGCATCCCGAGCCTCGCGATTCGTCGCTCCTGGTGGCGCTCGACAAGACCACGCCGCATTCCCCCTCTGTGTCACTATTTGCCAACGAACAGAAAGTCGCGGACATTGCTTGCGGCGACGGGTCCGTCGGCCCCCATTTGGAATCTGCGGAGGTGCGAATTCCTCATGCGTCCGGCAGTCACACGAACCTCTCACTTCTCATTCGAAGCGAAGCAGGGTCATGGACCGGAGGTGTCCTTTTCCACCCCTCCGCACGCGCTCGGGCATTCTTCGCATGGTTTCTGTTTCCGGCATTTCTCACGGGGGTGTTTCTTTCTTGCTGGTTGTTTGCCAAAAGAACGGTCTTTCGGCTGATCATGATCGGCATTCTTTCATTCACCTTCTTCTATTCATGGAATTTCCCGATGAAGGTCATCCCCCTTGACGCGTACTTCGCCGACTCCAAGGAACTGGTTGATATCATTCGGTTCAACACCTGGGACTTTGACATGCAGAAACACGTTCTGTTTCTGCCATTCATTCAAATCCTCGCGGCAATAGCAGGCATCTGCACAGACAAACCCTTGCGGATTCTGTCGATTGCATTCTCGCTTATCGCTGCCGCCAATCTTGTGCTGGCGACTGCATCCATCCATCGTTGCGGGTTCCGGCGTTCCCATGCAGGATTGCTGACGGCGCTGTATGGCGGGTGCTTCTCGATCATAACCTATTCGAGCATTTTCGAGACCTACATATTCTCATCCCTTGTGATTAACGCGCTGCTGTTTTTGTCCATCCTTCTTGCGGGAGCGCCAAGCAAGCGGATAGCCATGATGGCTGCCGTTTTCTGCGGCTTTCTTCCGCTTGCCACATGGCAATTGGCTGCATTCATGCCGGTATTTCTCCTCTGGCATGCGCTTTCCCTGTTCAGGTGGAAACCCTCTTATAAATTGATCCTTACCCATTGCTTGACTGCAGGGGCAGCTCTTGTGATTGGCTACGGGATTGTTTGGGGATGGTATCGGGGTCCGCTGGAGGCGGAGGCCGGCGACAGCACATTTAGGGTTCTGGAGCGAACGGCAGAGGTTTATGGCCAGCCTGAGAATCTGAATGCCGGCACGTTCCGCCAAGTGCTCTTGGACACGTTTGTCACGTCGTTGATCAATGCAGAACAACCTGCGGTTGTGACGGCATCCCTTCGTGCATCCCGCTTGATCAGGGGGGGAGGCATCGCGTTGTCGCTTCTCGTGTGCCTGGGTGGAACACTTGGCCTGTTCACCCTTCGAGGCTCCCAGCGTATCATCGCGCTGATTGGTACAGCCTGTTTCCTAGTGTATTGCGTCATAAATAACTTTACATAAGACGAGAAATGCCCCATTATGCATTCCCATGAGAGTAGCACCATTGATTGTTTTGTCGGCCGAGGAGCAATCGACATTGGACAAGTGGTCGTCCGCACGCACTTTGCCTTTGCGGTTGATTCAGCGGGCTCAGATAATACGCATGGCGGCCGCGGGGATTGCGAGCCAGGAAATTGCCATGCAACTGGGCGTTTCCCGGCCCACCGTACAACTCTGGCGGGAACGCTTTCTGGCGTTGCGCCTGCCTGGACTGGAGAAGGATGCGCCGCGCCCTGGTCGCCTTCCGAAGTTGTCGTCTCGCAAAGTCTCTGCCGTTGTCAAGGCGACGCTGCACTCGACGCCCCCCGATGCGACGCATTGGAGTACTCGCACAATGGCCAGGGCACAGGGCATCAGCGAGGCGACGGTCCGCAGAATCTGGCATCAGTACCGGCTCAAACCCCATCTGGTGAAAACGTTCAAGCTCAGCCGGGACAAGCAATTCCTGGAGAAGCTGTACGATGTGGTGGGGCTGTACCTGAACCCGCCCGACAAGGCTCTGGTATTGTGTGTCGACGAGAAAAGCCAGATTCAAGCCCTCGATCGTACTCAGCCCATGTTGCCGTTGCGTCCCGGCATTCCTGCCTGCCAGACCCACGACTACAAACGCAACGGAACCACGACGCTGTTTGCCGCCTTGAGCATGCTCGATGGCAAAGTGATCGGCGATTGTATGCCGAGACATCGGCATCAGGAGTTCATTCGATTTCTCAATCGCATCGACGCCGAAACCGACAAGGGGCTCGATCTGCATCTGATTGTCGACAACTATGGTACTCACAAACACCCTCGCGTTATCTCCTGGCTAAAGCGACACCCACGTTTCAGCATGCACTTCATCCCCACATCCAGTTCATGGCTCAATATGGTCGAACGATGGTTCCGGGAAATCACAGACAAACGTATCCGGAGAGGATCCTTCAAAAACGTTCCAGATCTTATTGCGGCTATCAATCAGTTCATCGATGGGCACAATCAGAACCCCAAGGTTTTCACATGGACGGCGTCAGCCGAGACTATCATGGCAAAAATCACCAAATGTAAAGAAGCGTTAGACGCACCACACTAGCCTACATCGGCTTCCACTGGTGGTTCAATCCGGCTGAAATGCTCCTGTACACGCCTCCAATTGTGCTTCTCTGGTTGTTGCCTTTGGCGGCTACACTGATGCGTACAAGGCTGGGCGCGTGCCTGTCAAGGCCTGCACTGCTTGCACTTTTGTTACTCCAGCTTGCATGCGTAACGCTCGCGTCAACGTTGTTCCTTTCCAACATGTCTTCAGCAAATGGAGGTCAGGGAGAATGCCCGCAAATACATACAATCAGATGGACGGTAAGATGAACATATCCTGCATAAGCAGCTATCTTTCAATATTTGGTGGCGCGCTAGGGATCGTCTCCTGGTTACTAGCGCTTTGCCTACACCATGGTTTTTTGAATGTGAATCATGAACAATCACAGTGGTTGCTCGTCATGCTGCCCGTGATCCTGCTGTTTGTGGTATCCTCCCTGGGCGTGGTGGCAAGGATTATTTTCGCCGTCAAGGAAGGTGGAGAAACATCGCCGGTCCCTTTCGTGCGATTTAGTCGTCGGATTCAGTGGTTGCATTCGGTGGTCGTGTTGTCCTATGGGCTTATTGCCTTCATTCCCGAGGCCAGTGGCGTCTTGTATTTCCTGATTAGCCCGGCGATCTGGACCTGGAGTCTTTCCGCATGGTTTTCCGTGCCAGACCGTACGTCAGTAATTGATGAGTACCCGTCCGCACGGCTGGCTGTCGGCGTTTTTATTGGGTTTACGATCATTCACGCGTTGACCGGATTATACTATACGGTGTCCGTGGGGGAACATTCGGGTGACGAAGGGCACTACCTTACTCAGGCGCAGAGCCTATATGAGGATGGGGACTTGGATATTCGGAACCAATTCAAGAATCCCGAAACGGTTGCCAGAGAGCGTGTGCATATCAGCCCGATGTCGTTGAATGGGAAATGGTATTCCTGGCATTCGCCTGGACTATCGTTTCTGCTGGCACCCGTAATGGGGTCACATCTGTTACTACGCCATTTGCTTCTGGGCGCGATATCGGGGTGGAGCCTGGCTGGTTGCTTCCTGTTAGCTTGCACCTTGGGCGCGCGACATAAGCACGCCCTGCTCGTAACGACACTTCTGGGAGGCGGTGTTTTCTGGGGGGTGTATGCCTCGCGGGCATTGCCTGAAGTGCTAGGAGCGGGCCTGACGACATGGGGGTTGTACGGGGTGCTGAAACAGAAACGATGGCCTTGGTTATCCATGTTGCTAGTATGGGGTTGCATAGGATTTCTCCCTTGGACACACACCCGGTTTCTTCCGGTGGCAGCGGTGTTGGTTGGATGCTACGGGCTCGACATCCTCCTGGAACCCGGCGCCCCGTGGAAGCGAACAATAGGGCGAGGACTTGTGTTCACGCTGAGTGCTGCCGGGGTGCTGCTGTTTTATTACATCATGCAACACCGGTTTTTTGAAAACGGGATGAGCTACCCCGTGCCAAACTTGCTTTTTTCCTTACCGGCCGGCCTATGGCACAGCCTGCTGAGTTCACGCGGAATAGTGTTTATGTTCCCGTTGTTTGCATGTGGCCTCGCGGCCACATTACGGTCCGTTCTTAACCGCAAGCAGGCCCTGCCGGCGTTGTATACAATCCTATTGTTTCTCAGCGTCTGGCTTTCCTCCTGCGCGACGGTATGGTTCACGGCAGGAGCTTGCATGCCTGGGCGTTTCCTGCTTGTGGTGGTACCGGTAATCACAGTATGGGTCGCGGTGACACTGAATCCACAGCGAAAAGTTCCTTTGTATTTTGTTCTCTATACCGGCGTGTATGGTATCGCGTTTCTTGTAGCGCAATTGTCAATACTCCCTGCATTCGGGAAAAGCTTCTCCAATCCGCTGAACCTTGAACAGATTCATCCCTTGTTTCCGTCTCTCTTCCGTTTTGATTATGATCCCCTTCAAACGATGGGCCCCGGCCCCGCCTTGTGGCTTTTCCTGGGGGTCATGGCGTTGTTTCTGGTAGCGCGCTGGTCGACGCCAATGGTGGACTGGTGCATTCTGATGGCGATCGGCGTTGTTTACGCATTCAATTTCAGTTTCGGTTCCCCATTTTACGTATCCCCACACCAAACCGCCTTGAAACTGGAACGAATGCGTCTGGATCAATTTCATTGTGTTTTGAATCTATCTTCATCAAGAGAACCGCAATCCCTTTTTGATATAAGTGACCGGTTTTATGAGTGTCCAGGATTCCCGGTTAAAAGTGTCACGACAGAGGACCTCGGTGCACTGGTTAAGGACGAATGGATTTCCACGCCGTATTTGACTGAAAACGATTGGGATGGACGGCCTTATGCGTGGGCGACGCTGGTTCCTCCATTTCCATCAGGAAGAGGACCGTGGGCATTTCTGCTGGAAGCGGAGCTGGTATCCGATTCCGGGGCGGAACTGGCCATTCGCGAGGGGGCATTCACTCACAAGATCATATCGATCCCGCCGGGAACCCGTTTTTCCGATGTTTACACCATTGAAACACGGCGCCGGGGAGATGTGTATGTGTTGATACGGTTCCTTGGAAAGGAAGCTAAATGGATAAGCCATCGACTATCGGTTTCCCGCTATTCGGATAAGATTCTATCTAGCTCAAATTTGATACTGGATGCGAAACCGTAAGATCCAGCCAGGGAGTCTATGCCATCTCCGATTGTACACGTTGCCGCTGCCGCCGCGTTGGCGCAACACGCAGGACGAAAAAACATGCAGCCACAATGGCGTCTTTTGGGGACTGCCGCTATATTTTCCATGCTCCCCGACCTGGATGTCCTTCTGGGGCTGTTTTTCGGCGACTTGTCGGCATACCACAATCAAGCCACACACAGCCTGTTGTTCGGACTTGCGGCCTGTATCGTCGGCACTGTTGTGCTCAGGCCCATCCTCTCCGGCTGGCGGTATCGGCGGATTTCGATTCTGCTTGCGGCCTGCTATGGCACACACCTGCTGCTGGACTGGCTCACCTTCGGACGCGGCTTGAAATTGTTCTGGCCATTCCTGCATACACGTTATGCCTCCCCCATTCCGTTTTTCTACGGCGTCAGATATTCAGAAGGCTTGTTTTCAGGTTATCATCTGATTACGATCACAACTGAGCTGGCCTTTATTGCCGCTGTATATTTGATCTACCGACTACAGGGGGTAGATTAGCCACAAAAGGCACAAAAATCACAAAAGAAATGCATTACGTTTTGTGTCTTTTGCTTGTGCGCCGTTGCCTTCAGGGCGAAGGAGTATGCATTTTGCGGCTATCAATTGCACTGTTTTTGTGTGATGATGTTTTCTGTGTTTTCCGTGCATTCCGTAGTTAATAAGTGATGTTGCACGGTTGACGTTACAGGCATTGTCGTCATGAGGAGAACTTAAACGTGAATCCAGAAACCGCCGATATAGAATCTTCAACGGATGCGTACGCGCAACGGTTCGCCGGCCCGACCGGGCAATGGATGCTGTCCCGGCAGGAGTCGATTACCCAGGCACTGCTACGACACTGCGGCAAAAAAGGCGCGACCGTGCTGGATGTGGGAGGCGGGCACGGACAATTGGCAATCCCGCTCGGAAAGTCCGGGTTTGACGTCACCGTCCTCGGAAGTTCGCCGGCTTGTGCACACCGGCTCCAGGCCGCAATCGATAAGAATCAGTGCCGGTTCAGGACTGGGAATGTGATCGACCTGCCTTTTGAAGACAATGCCTTTGATGTCGCCATCTCCTTTCGCATGCTGACCCATTGCGTCCAGTGGCCGGTGCTGGTCGCGGAGCTATGCCGGGTGGCTCGACAGGATGTGATCATCGACTACCCTGCCAGCCAGAGCCTGAACTGCATCGCCCCCTGGCTTTTTGACGCCAAGAGGAAATTCGAGACCAACACACGTTTCTGGCGTTCCTTCCGCCACGCTGAGATCATTGACGCGTTTGCGGCGAACGGGTATCAACTGGCACGGATGGAAAAGCAGTTTTTCCTGCCGATGGTTGTGCACCGGATGCTGAAATGCAAACCGCTTTCAGTCGCGGCGGAAGCGATGTGCCGCGCGCTGGCACTCACCCGGCTGGGCGGGTCACCCGTAATTGCCCGGTTCACGGCACAACCAGCGACGGTTTCATGACAAACGAGTGCCGGCGGCGCTGGCGATCCGTGCCGTCCATCATCGTGAAATGGAATCGCTCCCTTGTACGGGCGTTATAAACGCCGCCCACCACTTTATACTGCCCGGACGGCAGCGGCTTGGACTGCTGCCAGTTGATCATCTGATCAGAATAGGATGCCTTGCGGAGGGGATAGTCCAATGCCATCACGATTTCATCCTGTGCATTGATGATATGCAGAAAGAACACTGACTCATGAAACGTCTTATGGGGAATATCCGGATCCAGATCAAATCGGATCGCATACGAAAAGGGCTTGTCGGCTTCGGTTTCATCCGGGATCAAAAGACCGCGCAAGACGCCGAGTCCCGGATAATCGACATTCAAGGGCGTCTCCGGAGAGCGTTCCGCCCGCCCGTCTTCCTGTGATCCGGCAGGGAGAGGACACCAGGTATGCAAGGCCACGGCATCCGGCCGCAGCGTCCAGGACGCTATCGCTATCTGTGGCCCGTCGGTTGCCACCATCAGTTCCGCGTCATAGGGGGCAAAACACTTTTCAAACCGCCAGACGATTTTCTGCACGGATTCCGGTCCGACATCCGTTTCAAAGTCCTCAACGCCCGTAGCCCCTCCGGAGATATCTTTCAGCGAAAATTTCAGACGGGCGGTTTCTGCATCTGTATTAACAACTTTGGCTTCGAGGACATAGGGTCCGGCAGCCAGCGGCTGCTCACCGCCGGACAGGCGCGCCAGCGTCGCGCCAACCAGCGTGGGTTGATCATTCCCCAGATAACACAGGGCTTGCAGTTGATCGACAACCCCATCCCGAACCGGTTCCTCGAATGCAAACGCATCCCCCTCCGGCCCGAACCGGCGATAGATTGCCAGCGCATCGGGATCATCCAATAGGGTTGCCCAGACCGGTCCCAGTTGCGCCCGAAGCCGGATCGGAACCAGAACCATCACAGGGGCCGTTTCACTCCCCCCCCTGCCGACCGGTCTCGCATGCAGAGATGCAACCGGCAGGATGACCTGCGAATGGGGAGGCAGGAAAACGTCCTGCGAAGCCGCCCCGCGCACGTCGACGGTACAGCGGGCTGGCCAACGCCCCGTGCGCAACCCGATCTGCAGAGCCTCGGGCGGCCTGCTGAACACCAGCGTTTTTTCGGTCCAAAGGCCGGCCCGGCTCCATGTCGGTACCAACAGGAGGCTTCCGCCATATCCCACACGGTCGTGAACGCCTCGACCGCCCGCCGGAACGGCAAACATCCGGTCATTACGAGGAAATACAGGACCATTCATGAATATCCAGTGCAAATCCATAGGGAAAGGGACCGCCGGGACCGGTAGCTGCCCATGCGCCCGCCACCACGCTGCATCCGGATGCTCAAGACCGGAGGGACGATTGCGAAAGACCGGCATCTGCGCCGGTTCGGCATAGAAGGACTTGATCACACGGCGGCCGCCATTGGTGGTTGTTCCGTGGTAAGGATGCCCAAACACCATTTTGGAAAATACCGCACCCAGCTCGGAGGTTTCCGGGCGCCTCCAGAAAAAATTCTCCTGCAAGCTGCCGTATAGCAGTTCCGCCAGGCACAGCGGCACCAGCACGCAGACGGCCAGCCTTGCCGATCGCCAGCAGACAGGACTCTTGATCGCGGCAACCAGCATACCTACGGATACCGCCATCGTCGGGAGCAGAAACGAGAAATGAAACGGCTGTACCTCCGGTTTGAGCGCAGTCGCCAGGAAAAGAGCCATCCACGGGAACGAGGTCACGGCAGAAAAAGCCCAGCACCGCCGGGCATCACCAGTCCCCCACCCCACTCTTTCAGCCCGGCGCACCTTACGCACCAGCATCCAGAGACTGAGCAGTAGCGCCGCCGCAGTCAACAACAGCAGCACATAGCCAAGTGCATCTGCAATCAAGGGAACATTGTTTCTCAAACCGAACCATATGCGGGCGTGCAACGGTTTCTCGAGGATTTCAGCCGACACTCCGTAATCCCGGATGAACGTGAAATTGATTCGCATGTTACGCCATGTCTTTTCAGGCTGTAACAGCAATGCCGGAGTCAGGGCGAACACGCCGGCGACAAAAGCAGACACCATGACGCTGGCCTGACGAAGCAGCAGGCGTACCGGACGCCGAGCTCCCTGCATCCCGCCGAGCAGGATGACACCACCAACCCAGAGCCCAAGCATCCCTTGGAATTTACAGGCAAATGCCATCCCGCAGGCCGCTGAGAACGCGGCCATCCAGCGGAATCGGCCGCCTGTGGTGTAGACCGAAGCGCAGAAAACGGCAACCGCCAGAAACAAATCCACCCCGATATCGCCGGTAACGCTATGCGAAACCGCGACACCGATCGGGGCCACCGCATACAGCGCGGCGGCCGTCAGTGCCGCCCAGGCATGCCCTGATAGGCGCATCACGGTCGCATAGACAAGTAAAACGACCACCAAGCCATAAAGCAACCGAAGGACGCGTCCCCAGTAGAAAAGTTCGTGCCGCGACGGAATGCTGACCTTATCGTGTCTGGTGTCCAGCATTCTCGCCAGCGGCACAAGCGCTCCCGATACCCCACGAATCAGGCATTCATCAGCGCGGTTCAAACCGTAGGGATAACCATCATAAAAACGGCTGTCGTAATACTGGACATAATTTCCGTGCAAGTAATTATCCAGCATCCTCACCTGTTTCGGCGAATCCGGATGAAAGACAACGCCACGCTCCAACCCCCGGAATAGTCCGGACGCACGAAAGTACGCCCCGACGATCAGGATGATGATAAGCAGCCATTTTGCAACGGCGAATGGTCGTGACATATAACCCCTACTCTCCACTCCGGCAAAACGCCGATCCACGCTGCTCCGTGCGGAGCGCCAGGCCGCTAATTGAACTTGAAAGCCTTTCCTGAAAGTGTATTATTCGTGCATGAAAAACACAACCGGATTTCTTCTTCTGTTTGCGACCATTTATCTACTCATGCCGGATGCGGCCAGATGCGAACCGGCCAGCCCTTCTGCACACCCTGGCACGGTGACGTGGAAACCGGCGGCAGGTTACAGCCAAACGCGTATCTCGGTTGGTGCCCGTTCCCTTTATATCGAGCTGCTGAATGACACAAAAGGCCGCCAGATGGACAACGCGTTCATCGGCAGTATCTACAAGATCGAAGCCGACCAGGACTTCGGCTCGATCAATCCTTACATTCAGGTCGACGCCCCGGTCGGGAAGTTTGATCTCGGCTTTGGCATCGGCTACGATGCGTTTGATGTTGCAACGGTCGATTCCGGAACAGGCGACGGCGATATTGAACTGAGAAACTGGCTGGTTTACCTGACCGGTGCTTGGCCCAACCAGACACGGTTCAAACCATTCTGTGAAATCGGCCTGTTTGCCTCCCATAACAGTTTTGATCCTATTCCTAGCTGGTCAGCGGGCGGACGGCGCGAGTTTGTCCTTCAAGATGAAACCTCGTTATATATAGCTGGCGGATGCGATATCAGTATCTACCTTAACTGGTCGCTCAACCTATACGCCCGCTATACCGACTTTGATATCCAGGGCGAGTATGTATTCCGCGGCGACTCTCGGGCGCCTGAACCGTTCTATTTCACGCTTGAGCATCTCGCTTACGGTCTCGGTGCGCAGTACAGCTTCTGATTGCCGGAAACCATCTCGACATAGTATTGCTCCATCTTGCGGATGGCCGCTCGCCCGTCAAAACGCGAGGCCAGGGCTTTTGCGCTTTCTCTCAGAGCCTGCTCAAGAGCGTTATCCCGGAGCACCCGCAGGAGTTGCTCCGCCATTTTCTGATGGTCGCCTGGCGCAAACATCAGCGCGTTCTCGCCATCGGTCAGGATCTCGCCCTGACCGTCCGCCGTGGACGCCACACAGGCGTTGCCGACAGCCAGCGCTTCATATAGCGTATTCGGGGTGCCTTCCATGTGACTCGGGAACAGATGCACATCGAAACACTGAATCAGGTCGCGCACGTCGCGCCTGAAACCGAGAAAGTCCACCGCTTCGGCCATCTGGTTGGCGCGCACCCATTCCTGAAGCGTCTCGAGGTAGGCACCATCGCCAATGACCCATAACTTTACATCCGGAAATACTTTCAGCACCATCTGCAGGGCTTTGAACGCGTCAATATGCCCCTTGTGGGATTCAAGCCGTCCGACAATACCAATTATCTTCTGCATGCCACTGACCTGGCGGCCTGCCCTGCACGCCTGCTTCCAGGGTGCATCCACCCGTCGGATATCATCCATCAGGATCCCATGATAAAGCACCTTTACCGCTTCCGGTCTCATGTAACGCTTTTCGATGCAGAAACGCCGGCTGGATTCCGACACGGCCAGTGCCAGCACCGTGAAGCGCCCCAGCAGCCATTCCACCGGCCGCTGGTAAAGCGGCACCGTCACGGTATTGCAGCGTTCATGCACGATCACGGGAATGCCCAGCAGCAGTCCGGCAATCCGGCCCCAGGTGCATGCGCCATAGCCGTGCGCATGGATAAGGTCGATCTTTTCCCGGCGCACGAGCCGGATCAGCTTCACCAGGTTCCGCGGATCCATTTTCCCATACCCGAGATAGATCGGCTGGAGACCGCTCTGCTCCATTTGCCCGGCCGCCTTATCCCACCCCTTGCGGCTGCACAGCAGGACCCGGAACCGCGCCGGGTCAAACGCGGGGATCCACCACTGGAAACCACGAGCCACGCCGTGCAGCGAGGCCTCGCCGCCGCCGAAGTGCTCGCAAAAATGCAATACCGTTATCCTGTTCACGGTTTCACCTCAGCTCTGCGTATGAACTTCAGGAGACGGGACCGAACGAAAAACAGCAGTTCATCACGCTCTTTCCGCGTCAAGATCCGGGACCAGCACACCCCATAGAAAAGCGCCAGCAAGCACCCTCCCAGCAGCAGTCGCAGTCCCGTGTGGTGCGGTTGCATCGCCAACAGGATAAGGACGGCGACCCCGGCGATCGGCACTGCGGTTCGAGCCAGGATCCTGGCGGGCGTCTCGACATGACGCATCGAAACCGCCATCAGCACAATGAAATCAACCGTTACGCGCACCGTCCATGCCACAGCGGCACCGTTGATCCCGAAGTAGGAAATCAGCAGATAGGCACCAGGAAAATAGAACATCAACTCGACGAGATGCAGCTTGGCGGCGGCATCCGGTCGTCCGGCCGCCTGCACGAAAAACCAGGCCACCCTGCCAAACCCGTGGATAAAGACGCCCAGCGTCAGGCAATGCACGACAAACAGGCTTTTCTGCATGAACAGCTTTCCGTCGGGAAGCCAGAAGACCAGGAAATCCGGGAGCACCAGAGCCATCACCATCGCCACCGGCGTCATCACCAGAAGCAGATACAGCATCCCCTTTTCAAACAGATCACCGGGGTTTTCACCCCGCGTATTAAAGCTCGTCACAAAGGCGGGGAAAAGAACATCGTTCCAGGCCCGTGGAATCATGAGCGCCCGCACCAGAAGCTCCTCGGGAATCAGGTAGTAAGTGCCCTCCCCTAGCTTACGCACCGTCCGTATGATAAACCGGTTGATAAAGGTCATCACCCCCACTGTCGCATTCGACAGCGTCATCCAGCTTCCAAATCCAATCAACGCATGCATTTCCGACCGCCGGAATACCGGCCTGCTCTTCAGGGAAGGCATCGTGGCCACGCAGCCTAGCATATAGGCAACCATCTCTGCAAAACGACCGATGATCAACACCAGAACCATCACATCCAGCCGGCGCGTGAAAAGCAGCACGCAAAGCGGGCTCAGGAACGTGAAGGAACCCGACGGAATCCGGATCATATTCAAAAGCTTGAATTGCTGCGTGGCCTGCAGGACACCAGACATGCCGACATTCAGGATCATGATCGGCATGAAGAGCCCGACGATCAGGAACGAGTGCCTGGACTGAAGCAACAGCTCGGGATCCACATCGCCAGCGGTAATCAGCGGGATCGCCATGATGACCACGGCACCGACAACCAGCCCGATCCCGATGGTCATGAGGAACGCCGTCCAGAATAGCCCATGCAATTCATCATGCCTGCCCGCACTCAACTTATGGGCGAAATTTTTTGTCAGCGCACGTCCCATCCCCATGTCAAAGATACTGGTAAAGCCGACCAGCATCCACACGATGCCCAGCATTTCCATTTTCTTCGATCCAAGGCCGGTCTCCGCATTCGGCAGCACTTTCAGGGCAATCAGTCCGATCAAGAGCGGAAGCCCCATCCCGATCATGTTCCAGAGCGTATTGCCGGCCATAGCCCGTGTTGAGGGCACGCGCGTGTAATCGATTCTGTGTTTAGCGGGTGGCATTTATGAAGGTCCTTCGTCCTGCACCTGGAAGGCAGAATATAAATTGATGTTTCAAGCGCATAATGCGGTACGGATTGTACCGCGCTGCCGCATAACGTTTTCCGAACAACGTATCGGCCACCGCCGTCTCGTAACCGGCTTTTTGCACCAATTCTCCGGCCAGCCGCCCGCAAATCCCCCACGGAAAGCAGATCTGCCGAATACGCGGGCTCTTGAGTTTCGCCTCCAGGACTTCCCTGGAGCGAACCAGTTCCTGCCAGATGGCCGACTCGCGCTCCACCGCGGACTCCATACGCCCGCGCGCCGTGCTTGCGATTCGAAACAACTCCACCCGTCTGGCCGGGTCTTCAAAAAATGCCACCCCGCCGCCAGCATGCACATGCTTGATACACGCTTCCCTCACACCGGCATCGTCAATATACCGGAATGCGTCGGACATGCGCGAGCGCCGCAAATACAGGGGTGCACCAAGCATGCAGGCGTCCAGGAAAACGGGGTCTGGAGTGAAGTCAAGCGCGGGCATGGACAGGTAACTTACGCTCGAGTCCGGGGCGAGGAACCCGGCAGGCCGCGCATCGCAGAAGATCATGGCGTGCGAATACGTGTGCGCCTGCACGTCCACAATGCCCTCATCATTCAACGCCTTCAACTCCGGCCAGCTCGCCAGCGCAAACGCGCCTGCCACGGAATCCACCGGGCGCGGTTTTGCAGCGTCAGGCACCCGGCCTGCAATGGCATATGTAATCGCCGTCATGCCGTACTTACGTAACAACGGGGCCACAACCGTCCAAAGGCTGGCCCAGGCGTCGTCGAAACAAAGCACGACGGTCCGGTCCCCTGGATCGACCCCGTCCCGCACGAACCGGCCCAGCGCGTCCGAGGTCACCGTATGATAACCGTTCTCAGCGAGATACACCAGATAGGGTTCCAGGTAGGGCCCCGTACAGTCATGAAAATGGAAAACCGGCAGCAGATGACGAACTGGCTGGCTGAACAGGAAGCCGGGATAACTGCCGCTCAGCAGATCCAGCACCCCTCTTGATTTTGTTTTTCGCTCCTGGAACGGTATTTTTGCGTTCATATTTCGAATGACTACATCAGCGAGTTAAGATACTCCATATGCGCGACGGTGACACTCTCCATGCTGTTATGCGCAAGCACCCCCTGCCGTCCCTGCCGCCCCAGGAGCATCGCCAGGCAGGGATCGCCCAGCAATTCATCAATCGCGGCCAGCCAGGCCTCTTTGTCACCGACAGGCAGCAGTCGTCCGTTGACACCATCCTTGACTGTATCGGGAATCCCCCCGACATGCGAGGCCAGACAGGGCAGGCCGCAGGCGAGTGCCTCAATCAGCGCGTTTGACAGCGACTCGTTTTCAGACGGAAAGACGAAAATATCAGCACACTGCAAATAGTCGTTCACGTTCTCGACGTAGCCGGTGAACGTCACCTGTCCGGCCAGTCCGCGGGCCTTGACCGTGGCCCGCAGCGTATCCTCGCACGAGAGAAAGCCGCCCCCTCCCGCCCCGATCAGGAGCAGATGGACATTCTCATGCCGGGCAGCCAGATCCTGCCAGACGTCCAGCAGGAATTCAAGGCCCTTCCCCTTGTTCAGTTTGCCGGCATAGGCAAGAACCGTCTTTTCGGGAACTCCGAGCGCCACCCGCCGCGCCGACCGTTCAGCCGCGTCGGCAGGACGGAACCAGTCCGTATCGGTTCCGTTATTGATGACCCTGATCTTCGCGTCCGGCACACCGCACTCCAGGTATTCCGCGCGGATCGCTTCAGATATTCCCAGAAAGCCATCCGCCTTCAACAGCAGCCAGTTCCGGCATCTGACCAGAATCCGGAAAAAACCCTTCGCGACGGTCTTGTTTTTCAGGTGCGGACTGTCCCAGATGAAGCCGCCGGAGAGTTCCCCGCAACTCGCCCCGCGCAAAACACATTTCCGGCCCGTCATTTTCGCAACCAGCAAGGCCGGTATGCTGAGAAGGCGCAGGCCGCTGACCAGGATAATATCATACTGCCTGTGAAGCCGGATCAGCCGGAAAAACACCGGCAACAGCATCAGGTATTTGCCGATTCGCCTGAACCCCGATGGAGGAACACGATACACACGGACTCCGTCAACAAGAGTCTCCGCTTCAAGGCGTGGATCCGTCCGGCGTGTCAGCACGAAGACGTCAACGCCCCGCCGGACAAGCTCCCTGCACAGCAAGCGGGCATGCGTCTCGCCGCCCCCCACAAACGGGTAGAAGGTACTGATCAGATAACATATTCTCACGACGAACCGCCCCTGTATCCGCTCATGCCCCTGGCCCAGTATTCCAGCACCAGCGTCTTGTACAACATCACCGGCCACGGCGTCAGCGGCGAATGCGGCTTCAGCATCATCCGCACGCAGTCGGGATCCAGGACACCGGATTCCACCAGGTATCCGGACATCATGCCCGGTCCGTATTTTTCCCGGAGCACATTCATCCAGAGCGATGCTGGCGGCGAGAATCCGATTTTCGGACGCTGCAGCATCCAATCCGGAAGGTATGCTTTTGCGGCCTCCTTGAACCATGTTTTCGGAGGCAACTGATGATCCGGCTGTGTTTTCCGCAACCCGATCACCGTTTCAACCAACCGGTAATCGACCAATGGCAAGCGCAACTCGACCGACGATTTCATGGCCAGCCGGTCCCCCTGCGCCATCCCGTTCTCGACAAGGTACGTTTGACAGGCAAGTTTCGTCAGCAGCACACCAAGGTCAGGGCGCGGCTCGGGAACCGTGAACAACGCCGCCGGATTGTAATCCCGCAGCTTGCCCAGATAGGCCTTAGAAATCATTTTCGGGATGGCATAGGCTCCCAACTGGTACGTCCGGCTCTGGTCGTAGAAACAGAGCTGATCCTCCGCACCGGGACGGATCCGTCCCCATCCCATTATATTGCCGCTCAACATCAGTGCGTAATCACGTAACCCTGTAAAGTGCAGATTGCGGGGTAGTAACGCACGCAGCGGAGCGGAATCGTCCGGGCGATGCCGCGTCTTGAACTTGCGTGTCGAAGCCTCCATCGCCCGCCTCAGCCAGTCATATCCCCAGGAAAGCTCATCAGCCCCCTGCCCCTGCAACAGCACGGGGATATCCTGCTCGCGCGCCAGCCTCGACACCGCATCGTAACCGTTCGCCGCCAAATCCGCGATGGGATCATCCTTATCCACGCAGCATTGCGGAAACATCGTCACGACATCAGCCAGACTGAGTTCCAGATCATGGAACGGCATGTCAAGATAACGGGCCAGATCGCGCGCCCCGCTGCGCTCGTCGCGCCACCCGGCCCCCTCAAAACCAATCGTCAGCGCATGGATCTGACCCGGACTTTTTTTAGCGGCCAACGCGGCGATCATACTCGAATCGAGCCCCGAACTCAAG
>JFJP01037502.1_pt1 | contig 27060 bp, 21 predicted proteins | sample 431651 | NCBI WGS metagenome assembly JFJP01 (sample SAMN02602958, study PRJNA72255) | Microbial mat metagenome, whole genome shotgun sequencing project. | biome: fresh water; feature: sink hole; material: water; isolation source: purple microbial (photo- and chemosynthetic) mats found in...
GGCGGCATTCCCTTTACCACCGACCTGGATGGCGCGCTTTCCGATTCTGGGTACAGTGTGTACTTTGATTCACAGACCACGGAGCAGAGGTCGGCTGGTGTGCTCAAGGCTATAGCGGCAGGCAAAGCTGTGTACTGCGAAAAACCGACAGCCACGACCACCAGCGAAGCTCTGGCGCTTTATACAGCCGCACAGAAAGCCGGGGTAAAAAATGGCGTCGTCCAGGACAAACTCTGGCTGCCGGGCCTCCTCAAACTCAAGTATCTGATCGACACTGGTTTTTTTGGCAGGATACTTTCAATCCGTGGCGAGTTTGGCTATTGGGTTTTTGACGGCTACAATCAGCCCACCCAGAGACCTTCCTGGAACTACCGGAAAGAAGATGGCGGCGGCATCATGATAGACATGTTCTGCCATTGGCGCTATGTAATCGACAACCTGTTCGGCGGCATCAAGAGCCTGTCCGCCCTCGGAGCAACCCACGTTGGCAAGAGGAAGGACGAGAACGGCAAAGAATACGCATGTACTGCCGACGATGCCGCGTACGGAACCTTTGAACTTGAAAGCGGCGCAATATGCCAGTTCAACAGTTCGTGGGCAGTCAGGGTCAGGCGCGACGACCTGCTGACTTTGCAGGTTGACGGCACCCTGGGCAGCGCCGTGGCAGGTTTGCGTGATTGCCGCATACAGGCTGAAGCAATGACTCCCAAGCCTGTCTGGAATCCCGATATTGACAGCCCCATCAATTTCTTTGATGACTGGTCAAGGGTTCCCACGCGTGACCTCTACGACAATGCCTTCAAGGTGCAATGGGAAAAATTCCTCCGCCACGTCGTCGTTGACGAGTCTTTTCCCTGGACACTCATGGAAGGAGCAAAGGGCGTCCAGCTGGCTGAACTAGGGTATAAGAGCTGGAAGGAACGCCGCTGGGTCGATGTGGAACCGCTGGTAACCACGCCCTAGCATGGAAGTCAATATTAATTCCTGTTTATTATATAATATTTTCAAAATATATAGTTTGTAAATACAATATATTAAATCAATGAATTGACTCTAATGAAATTTAAAAAAATATTAATTACTTTTCTCTTTTCGGTATTGTGCCGGACTGAGGCCAAATCGTTCCTTGAATAGTTTGTCAAAATATGAATGATTGGCATAACCCAAAAAACTGGTAATTTTTGCTATTGTCATTTGTCGATCTTCAACCAAAAGATGTGTTGCTTTCAATAGTTTAGCCTCTACGATAAAATCACTGAAATTCATTCCTACGTAAGTTTTGAAGATACTGCTCAAGTAATTACTACTAATTCCAAAATGCGAAGCAACAGATGTTAACGATAACTGATTATCTACGTGAGAAATAATATACTGCTGGATTTTCTCTATATAAGCCGTCTGTGCAGGTTTATTTGTAGTTGCCACCTGTACTCTGAAAATTGACAACAATGTATTAATTTTATCCGAAAAGCTGTCTATGGTAATGAAGTCATCCGAAGTGAATGAAAGAATTACTGCACCGCCTTCATGTGTTCTAGAATCAAGAATTCGCTTCATCTCTGTTGTAATCAGTCGGCCAATTATGCTAAGTGTTGTCCTGCTATCGTGAACAGAGTTCCCAGTAGAACGCATGTCAGAAAGTAAGTTCTGTATCAATGAACTCACCTCAGAACTTCTACCTGAGTTAAGCAGCTTTATAATTACCATTTTAAGTTCTTCGTTGATTGAATATTTTGACTCCGGAAGAATGACTTCCATTTCTGGTAAGAATACTTGGTTATACCCATGGAAGAATGATTTTTCAGTTAGTTTTGTTGCTTCGAGGAATAACTCGTGCAATTCAGAGAGCTCATTGCTTTCGTGTGATATAGCAGCAATGTAGTCAAGTTCTAATTCCTGTCGAATATGGGGCAATAATCCATCCATGAAGTTACCTTGATTACTTTTTGATTCCACATTCAGTATTAAGATAATTGTATTTTCGGTATCAGATACAGCGATACATGTACCGGAGCCTTGGAAATAATCTTCCACCATAACGGAAATTCTTAAACGGACATATTCCCTCATGTTGTATGGAAACGCCTGCATAGAAACTATTCGAATTATAGAAATCCGAAAAATATCATGTTCAAATCTCATTCCAATTGTTTCAAGTCTATGATTAACCTCATTTCGGTCAGTGAGGACACCGCTTATCAGATCAAGTCCGATTTTATATAATATATGAAGTCTGTTTTCCTTCAAGGTTGTAGATATAGTATCAGCTTTTTTGTTTAGTTCAGAAATAACACAATCAATTATTGAGAACTCATTGTTTGTTCGGTCTACAAATGCGGACTCACCGACTAGTTTTTCTATGAAACGTTTAAAAGGTTTATAGGCTTGGTTTGATAATATTATGCTCAAAATAAAACCAATTAGAGTAAGTGCAGTAAGTATGCTATAAGTAATGATTTTACTCTGTATAATTTGATTTCTGATGTTTTCTTTTTCTATGGAATAAATATATGTCCAAAAACTTAATTTTGATTGTTTTGAAAAAATTACATGATTACTTTCTTCCGATAATGATTCTTTTACTGAAGTTAAATCAAATGAAGATTTTTGAAAATAGTCGTATCCAGGAAATTGTGGTGGTGGATTGAATGATGCTGATTCTTCAGTATGAAGTATTATCCGCTGACTAGGATCGACTACCATCAACGTATCTGTTTCATTAATAAAGTCAACTTTGATCTTATCAGCCAATTTTGATACATCAATATTCAATACTATCATTCCATCTTTTTTCTTGCTTACGCTAAAAACAGGGACTAACTGGAAATAAGAAAGGACAGGTTTGTTAGGGAGAAAGTGTGCGTTCTGTATTGGGGTTATCCATCCATTAGCCGAAACTTGATCAAACGCTTCTTCATGAAAATAGATACTAGGGTTACTTAATAGTGAAAGATGCTTGCTAGATACATTCTCTACTGTGCCGATGTTGGAAGATATAAGGAAGTCATCGGCCTTCCGATATAAAAAAATTGATATTAAAATGTCATTTTGGCTAACAATATTATTTATAAAATCCATAGCCATCTTGTTTGTATGCATAGTACCAGAAGCACTTTGATTTCCTAATGGGTTATAAAAATCATTGAGAGTGGAATAAAAAGGTTTTTGGAAAAAATCCAAAGACATGATCATATTTATTCGTGTTTGCAACTCGATATCAATTTTTTCCTGCATTTTCCTTAGTTGTTCTTCATATTTTTCATAGGTACGAATTTGTTTTTCTTGTAGGTAAGATTGCGCAATAGGTATTCCAACAAGAAAAACAAAAATAAGTAGGAATCCAGTATTCCAGAAAACAATGGTTCTATAAAAAGTACCGAACTTATATAAAAATTTCATCTCTACCTCTTTAGGCACATATATATATGTTGCCAAGAAATATTTGAACGTCTCCATAAATATTAGCCATTATTGAAATTTGTCAATGTAAAAAGAGCTTTTCCTGGTCAGTGAATCGAGCGGTTAATCACAATAAGATATGAATATGACCAAAATTATGTTATGTGAAATATTTATGAATGTTTGATTATTCTTGGTACAGTAAAAAACACTGAAGCCATCCAGCAATGAATGCGGCTTGTTTCTGCCTTACCGAATCAGTGAAGTGAACATGATCACAATACAATTCGGATCCTAGATTTGAAGTGAATGCAAACAGGTCGACGATTGGGATACCAGCTGTACTCATTATATTTTTCGCGACTTCGTTGTATTCGACACAATCTGTGGAGTAGCGATGGAAGGATGGTTCTAGAACATTATGTATGGTTTCGTCGCACGGAGTCGTACTGATCCATACCATTTTTGTTTGTAGTTTCTTGCTTGCAATAATAATACTGTGTAGATTTTTTTCGTATTGATCTTTGGCAATTTGCTTGATTCCAGTTGTTGGGTTGGTGCGGATATCATGTAGACCGCAGTTAACAAGCAATATATCAGCCTGAATACCTCCAGAACGGATTTTTTCAATTAAAAAATTCAATACTGTGCTAGAATCTCCACCATTGGCTCCCTGTGGATTATCTAGATTGAGTAAGGCTTCCTCTTCACCTTCTTTTCTTGAATAATCAAGTATGCCTTCAAGGAAAATTTTAAGATAAGGGCCATAATGAATAGAAATACTGTCACCAAGTACATAAATCTTATTATTAGCCATTCATTGCTCCTTATCATTGTCATTATGCAAACAAGTACCACTTCGAGCTTTCAAGAACTTTCTTAGGAGTATACACGAAAAAACTTAGCTTGAAAAGTATAATATTACAAAAGAAAACTACAATTGTATTTAAATAAATATTAGTAGTGTTGAAAATAACTCGTAGTCAATATAGAAAAAGTAAGTATTTTCTGTTTCAATCTTTATTGTATTATGAATTATACAGTCAATTAAAACTCTAATCGCTCGGTCTTTAATTATTCTGTAAACGATAAAATATTATGATACTATATAAAAATCCTATCTTTAACATCAATTTATGACTGATTCTTAAATTGAGAAAAATTGGGTAGCATCATAATTTATAATACATTGCGGATAATCCATACCTCTTACATTCTATTTGAGAGTTGACTTGGTCGACTCATCTTTTATGACAAGGAGTGTAATTTTCATGAAAAAGATTACGTGGATTTTTACTTTACTGGCATTAGCATCAGTTATGGCATTTGCTGCTGGCCAACAGCAATCTGATTCCAAACAAGATGCAACAGTTGTACCGATAACAACGGTAACTAGTTCCACAGCGACAACATCGATGAAATATGGTGAAGCTCCTGAATTGACGGAATTGGTCAAGACAGGAAAAATACCTGCTGTTGAACAACGTCTACCAAAAGAGCCAATGGTAGTGACCAATGTTCCAGAAATAGGACAATACGGTGGGACATGGCGTATGGTCTCCATCGGCGCATCAGATCGAATGCAACTTGCTTATAAAAATATGGAACACTTGGGCCGATGGAATGACGCCTTTACTGAAGTACTTCCTAGCTTTGCAAAGAAATGGGAACTATTGGATGGCGGTAAAACCATTGTCATCTCTTTGAGGGAAGGCACACGTTGGAGTGACGGAGAGCTGTATACAACTGAAGATATCAGATTTTTCTGGGAAGATGTGTTAAAATTTCCAGATCTTAAAATGGCACAATCGTTATACAGTGTTAATGGTCAATTAGGTGAATTGAAAATTATTGATAAGAATACATTCTCCATAACATGGCAAAGTCCGAATTACACTTTTCCTGAGCTCTTCTATTCTTATGAATTTAGCATGATCTATTATCCAGCACATTATCTTAAACAATTCCACCCGAAATACACTGAAAAAACCAAAATTGATGAAGCAATGAAAAAAGCTGGTTTCACCGTTTGGACGGAGTACTTTAACGATATTACACGTCTATGGAACAATCCTGGAACCCCAACCATAGATGCTTGGGTTGTTGAAAATAAAAACGATCAAGCTGTACAGTTACTCAAACGGAATCCGTATTATTGGAAAGTTGATAAATCAGGAAATCAACTCCCATATATAAATGAGCAGCGAAGGACTCTGCTTCCGGATGCTCAAGCTATGTTGCTCAAAGCTTTGGCAGGAGAAGTTGATTACCAATCTCGTAGATTAGCTGGTGTAGATAACCGTCCTATAGCGGTACAAAACCAGGAAAAAGGAGACTATACAATAGTCAATTTGAAAGGTACGGGTGAAAATGCGGAAGTAATTATGTTTAATTATTTCCAGGAAGATTCCTATAAAGCCAATCTATATATGAAAAAAGATTTCCGTGTAGCACTTTCGCTAGCTATAAATCGTAAAGAAATGAATGATGTGCTGGTTATGGGTTTGGGTAATCCAGGGAATTCGATAGTCGGTCCACAACACCCGCTTTATGATCAGGCTATTGCCGACAAATATGCTGTATACGATCCGGTACAAGCAAACAAGCTGCTTGATGGATTAGGCTTGACCAAAAAAGATTCTGAAGGTTACCGGCTGAGAACTGATACTGGAAAGCGTTTGAGTCTTGAACTTGGTACGCCTGGTGAAACAATGCCAAAACGCGGGCATGAGATGATAAAAGAGTATTGGAAGCAAGTTGGTATCGAGTTGAATGTAGTATACCGCGAGAGAACGTTATGGCATGAAGTACGCACGGCTTACAAGTTTGATCTGACTTCTTTTAACGCTCTGGCAGCTACCTTTGGTGGGCCATCATATTCTTTCGCACCCCAATATTATTTTGCACATTCGGATTATACCTACCATGGGCAGAAGTGGGCTGATTGGGTCATGTCAGATGGAAAGAAAGGTGTTGAGCCGCCCCCTGATCTAAAACCATCCATCCAGCGATTATACGCCATTTATAAAGCCATCCCGACAACTCCTACAAGTTCCGAACGGATGAAATTGGAAAAGGAAATGCTCCAGATCGAAGCTGACAGTATGTTTATGATCGGTACCTACAACATGCCGGCTATTGGTTTTTATGCTTTCGTTAAAAATTCAATGCGCAATATTCCAAGTACACTGGTGACGCAGCAACGTGATACATGTGCATGGTATATTAAAAAATAAGTTAGAACTATATTATATTTGGTTCTTGAACTAATTTCCTGCCGGGAATACCTGAATGGTATTCCCGGTATTCCTCGATGAATTTAGTACGGATGCAGGCGGTTAGAAATGATTAAGTTTATTATCAGGCGTCTGTTTATCATGGTTCCACTCTTATTCTTGATTTCGGTAGTTTCTTTTATGATTATTCAACTCCCTCCTGGAGATTTTGCTAGTTCATATTTTGCAACTATGGCCAGCAGTGGAGAAAGCGTTACGGTAGAAGAATTGAGACAAATAAGGGAATCTTACGGTCTTGATAAACCTCTTTTTGTTCAGTATTTGAAGTGGATATCAAAATTCATACAAGGTGATTTTGGTAGGAGTATGGAATGGAAAAAGCCAGTTTCTTCATTGATTGCTGAACGGTTAGGTTTCAGCATGATATTGACTATGTTTTCATTCATACTCATCTGGGTTATTTCAATTCCGATAGGTGTATACTCGGCAACCCATCAATATTCTGCGGGAGATTATATTGCTTCAACTTTAGGATTCTTAGGATTGGCAATACCCAATTTTTTACTTGCGTTGATAATTCTTTTTCTTATTTTCAAATTTTCTGGCATAGCGGCGATAGGACTATTTTCTGATAAGTATCAACTCGCCCCTTGGTCTTTAGGCAAAATCATTGATCTATTCAAGCATTTGATCGTACCAGCAATGATTGTGGGGGCATCCGGTCTTGCTTCTACCATAAAACTAATAAGGTCAAATTTACTTGATGAGTTGCAAAAACCGTATGTCTTGGTTGCTAGAGCAAAAGGACTAAGTGAAAAATCGGTGCTATATCGTTATCCTTTCAGAATTGCGATAAACCCTGCTATCAGTACTATAGGTTGGTTGTTGCCAAGCCTCGTTTCCGGAGAGGTGATGGTTTCAATTGTCTTGGGATTGCCGACTATTGCACCGTTGCTGTTAAAAGCCTTACAGTCACAGGATATGTATTTAGCAGCAGGGATTCTTATGATTTTGAGTATTTTGACGGTTATTGGTACAATGGTCTCCGATATACTTCTTGCCGTTGTTGACCCTAGGATCAGGCAGGAATTTTAACTAATTCAAGGTTCATAATATATTGAACTCCGGAGGAAAAATCGTGGATCGTGAATCTAAAGAGAGGAAAAATACAGCTTCACAATGGCGTCTCATTGCATGGAAGTTTAATAAGCATCGACTTGCCGTCATATCGCTCTACATAATTATTGCTTTCTACATAATTGCTCTGTTTGCAGATTTTATTGCTCCTTATGCACCTTTACATATGAGCAAAGACTATAATTTTCTTCCTCCTACACAATTAAAATTTATTGATGAGAGAGGAAAATTCAGTTTACAACCGTTTGTGTATGGGGTGAAGCGAAGTATGGACATGAATTCTCTAGCTGTTACCTACGAAGTAGATATAGAAAAAAAATATAAAGTTAAATTACTTGTAGAAGGATATGATTACAAGCTTTTCGGTTTTATAAAGACGAATATACATCTTTTTGGAGTCGACAATGAACATTCCATGATAGCGTTGTTCGGTACTGATATGCTTGGAGGAGATCGTTTTTCACGGGTTTTGGTTGGTTCGCAGATTTCTCTTACTATTGGTCTTGTAGGTATTGCAATCAGCTTCTTTTTTGGTATTCTGTTTGGTGGAATTTCCGGATATTTTGGTGGCATACCGGACTTGGTAATACAGCGTATTATTGAATTCATCCGTTCTATTCCTACTATTCCTCTTTGGATGGCGATGAGTGCGGCAATACCTAGTAACGTTGGAATAACAGAGAGATATTTTTTAATAGTGATAATACTATCATTGATTGGATGGACTGGTTTGGCAAGGGTTGTTCGAGGAAAATTTCTTGCGTTACGAGAAGAAGATTTTATTACTGCCGCAAAATTGGATGGCGCAAGTAGTATGAGAATTATTTTTCATTATCTGCTCCCGTCGTTCTGGAGCCATATTATCGCCAATATAAGCTTGAGCATACCTGGGATGATACTAGGTGAAACTGCACTAAGTTTTCTTGATCTTGGTATGCGTGACCCCGCCATCAGCTGGGGAATTCTACTCAAGGAAACACAGTCGTTAGCAGCAATATCAACGGGATGGCCACTAATTCCTGCAGTAGCCGTTATATTGGTAGTGTTGGCTTTTAGTTTTGTTGGCGATGGGTTGCGCGACGCTGCTGATCCGTACCAAGTTTCCTGAAAAGGATATATGATGGAATACCAGTTGTCGATTAAAAATTTACGAACCTGTTTTAGAACTCCCGATGGACTGCTTGAAGCGGTATCAGGGGTTAACCTTAACATACCAAAAGGGAGCACTTACGGTATAGTTGGCGAGAGTGGATGTGGTAAAAGCATAACTGCGTTGAGCATCCTTGGTTTATTGCCAAAAAATGGATTCATCTCGTCAGGTGAAATCATGTTCGGTTATGAAGGAAATGAAGTCGATATGGTCAAGTTGGATCCTAAAGGGTCTAAGATCAGAAAAATTAGGGGTCGTCATATTTCAATGGTCTTTCAAGAGCCGATGACTTCATTTAGTCCAGTTCTTACTATTGGTCGTCAAGTCAGCGAGGTAATAGCGTTACATCAGGAATGTGATAAAAAAGAAGCACGAGAAAGATCTATCGAGATATTTCAGAAAGTTGGTCTATCGCGGCCGGCTCAAAGTTTCGATTCGTACCCATTTAACTTAAGTGGAGGAATGCGCCAACGTGCGATGATAGCCATGGCGCTTTCATGCAAGCCTGAATTGATTATTGCAGATGAACCGACATCTGCTCTAGATGTTACCATTCAGGAGCAGATACTGCGGCTGTTTTCTGATTTGCGTGAGGAATATGGAATGGCGATAATGATGATAACGCATGATCTTGGCGTTATTGCTGAAACCGCTAAATTGATGACGGTAATGTATCTGGGTATGGATATTGAAACAGGTGATGTAAAAGCCATGTATAGCAAACCAATGCATCCATACACAAAGGGATTATTGGCTTCTATCCCAAAACCAGGCAGAAAATTCGGGGAAAAGTTAAATCCTATTCCTGGTACTGTGCCATCTTTGATTGATAGACCGATAGGTTGTCCATTCGAATCGCGTTGCGATTCGAGGATTGATGGATTGTGTAACCGGCATTGTCCACCAGCAACAAATATTGATGATGGAAGAATCGTGCGTTGTTTTCTATACGGTGGCAAGGAGGAAATGCAATGAACCAAGCCACAGGCATGCAGAATATTAAGGAACATGTTCTCGAAGTAAATGGATTATGTAAGGATTATCCAGTACTGAAAGGGTTTGGGAAGAAGTTGATTGCTACTGTCAAAGCGGTGGATGGAGTGGATTTGTCAATCAGAAGAGGTGAAACTTTTGGTCTGGTAGGAGAGAGCGGATGTGGAAAAACAACAGTAGGAAAATGCATCATTCGTGCTATCGAACCAACAAACGGAGAAATGTATCTATTTGACAAAGAAGGAAATAAGTTTGATATCATCAATGCTTCGGATTTTTCTCTGCATAAAATTCAAAAAAAAATGAGGCTTATATTCCAGGATCCGTTTTCTTCCCTCAATCCGCGAATGAATGTGTATCGGATTCTTTCGGAATGCCTTGTGATCAACAATATTGAAAAGAATCCTGGAAAAATCAATGAACGTGTAGCAAAAATACTCTGCCAAGTTGGTTTGGAACCTGATCATATGAAACGCTATCCGCACGCCTTTTCAGGCGGACAACGTCAGAGGATAGCAATTGCGCGAGCTCTGATTAGCGACCCTGAGCTTCTAATAGCAGATGAACCAGTATCTGCACTCGATGTATCTGTTCAGGCTCAGATATTGAATCTACTTTCAAGTTTGCGTGATGAACTTGGTTTGTCCCTCCTTTTCGTGGCGCATAATCTTTCAGTAGTGGAATATATGTGTGATCGTATCGCAGTTATGTATATGGGACGTATTGTTGAAGTTGCTGATAAAAAGCAATTGTTTTCAGATCCAAAACACCCCTATACCGAAGCATTGCTTACAGCAATACCGGTAGCTGATCCATCCTATCAACGTGTTTCATTGCCCCTTGTAGGTGAAATTGGTGATATGACAAATCCTCCTTCAGGATGTCATTTCCATCCTCGATGTCAATACGCCAAAGAAATCTGCGTAAGACAAAATCCTGAACTGAAAAATATAAATGGTCGTTCAGTACGATGCCACCGTTCTAACGAGTTATCACTTAAAGGCATGACAATTCGCATGGGATTTAAAAACAATTAATCACGATAATAAGTATTTTATATAAATTCTATAAGGAGATAATATGAATCAATTTTTATGGTCTTCCTCGGATCCAGTTTCTATCCCGCTGAATATACGGAATGATTATCGGTCCAGAGGTAATCTGGTGCAAAATCCATCATTTTCTTTTTTTGAATCAGCACTGAATGTTCCATTCTGGACTCTTTCTGGAGATGGAGTTCTTGCAGTTTCAGATCGAGAACGACCTCATGTTTTAAAAATAGTCCATGAGACAAGCAGCGAAATAGATGATCTGTCTGGAGCGCTTAGTGATTTTATCTCCGTGATTCCTGGGAATTATGATCTAACTTGCTCGATGCGTTTTGAAAACATCAAGTCTAATACATGGCGATTAGGAACAAAAGTCCATGATGCAGTTGAAGTTCGAATAAAATTTTACGATTCTGATTATGTAGAAATTCAATCCATCCAACGGCATCCATGTTTTGGAGTGAGTTTGGATAATGGATTAAAAATAATCCAATTTTCTAATGAATGGGAACTTCATAGCAAAGATTGGATGGAGATCAGGTGCCGAAGTGCACATTATCCATATTCTGATGGAGATATACCAGATAAAGCTAGTTATATTCGTGTTTATGTTGGCTTAAGGGGAACCGGAACATTATATATTGATGATGTATCATTTATTTTTTCACGCTGGAATTTTAGTGCAAAGGAAAGATTGTCATCCTTGCTAGATATTGAACGGGATGTACTTGATCTCCTTATTCCAGAACCTAAACAGTCGAAACGGAAAAGAATAATCAACTGTCTTGATTCAGAGGGTAAGGCACCGATAATTCAGATCATGGAAACTGATGGTTATCACAAAAAAAATCTTTTATCCATAGCAGAAAGACTTCGAAAGAGACTTGATGCCGTTTGTACTTGTTCCAGTTTTACAATGGCCACATCAGTAATTCAAAGTAATGTGGAGAATAATACTCAAGGAGATATAAATCGATTAAAAATTATTCTTGCATTCACAGATCTAAGACTTCCTGAAAGATTCCGAAATGAGCCTGAATTGCAGAAAGATATTTTAGTGATACAGAAAAAGCCCGAAGCGTATGTCATGAGATTTTTTGATGAGTGGAACACTATACTTTTATTGGGAGAAGATTTACAGGGTATAGCTTGGGCTACAATAACTTTGATACGCCTTTTAAATAAAAGTTCAGCTTCCATATTGGCGGCGAATATTGTAGATTGGCCGGATTTTCTGGAACGCCCTTGGATTCTACATTCCTGGAAAAATGAAGATGAGTTGGAAAGGGATCTTGATATACTAGACACCATGGTTGATTTAAAGCTCAACACTACCTATTTACCTTCACCTGTGAATGAAAAAACTAACGAATGGTGGAATCCTGATAATTACTATGATGTCGGTATAACTAAAATAGGTGAAAAGATAGATTCTGAAGGAATTATTAAACTGGGTGCGATGATTCATCCCTACATACAATTTAAACTTGAGGAAAAAGTGAGCGAAATCGACGAGGCTCGGCTCAAACTTTGGAACCATTCCAGTGAAGTAAGCCATAAAAATTTGCTTAATGTGATCGAAAAAACAATAGATGCTGGAGCGAATTCCATCATGCTGATGTCCGATGATCTAGTTCCGCATCAAGGTAACAACAGAAAGGAATATTCTCTATGGGATGCCCATGATAATGAAACATTTATTAATCTGCAGAATGCGCAAGCGAATATGATCAATCGTGTATATCAATATATGAAATCCAGGAATCCTCAGAGTCAACTGGAATTCTGTCCGCCTTATTACCTTAATGAATTCATTGATAAGGCTAATGGCATGGCAGAGTGCTACTTTCGTGATTTGCGTGCTCAAATACCGACTGATGTTCCATTCATCTGGTGTGGTGGTACGGTCCGATCGCTTATGATTGATGAGCTGGAAATTCAACGTTTTACGCAAATAACTGGAAGCAAACCTGTTTTCTGGGACAATACTTTATACGCCCGTACTGTGGTTACTGCTAATGGAGGTTATACTATGTTCTATCCGGGAAAGGTGCGGATGTGTAACCTTATAGAAGCCTATGACATACAGGTCCCAAAAAATTTCTACAATTATTTATATCAAAATAGAATATTTACTAATGCAACAGCCTTTACAGAAACATATCAGATAAAGTATTCAACTGTGGCAGATATGGAATGGAATTTTGAGGAATACGATCCAGATAAGTCTCTGGCAAAGGTTCTTGTAAGCATGTACGGAAAAGAAGCAGCACATGCTATTGTCGATTTCAATGATTATTATTTTTTTCTTGTGGATGAGAGAATGAGAAATGAGCGTAATCAGACTGGAACTTCAAATACACAAAAGATAACGGATATGATTACTGAGCTAAGAGGTATGCTATTATATTTACGAAAAATGCTACCTGTTTCAAGTATGCTTGCGACAGAATTTGAAACTGAATTGAATAAACAAGAGGTACTGTGTATGGAAAAGAAAGTAATAAATCATGCCGAATAATAAAGTTTTTGGTATTGGTGTAATTGGACTATTCATGGGTAAATGTGCATTATCCATACATGGTCACAATGAATTCTTTAGCGAGATACGTGCAATTTGTGATATCGATGAGACAAGGCTTATGAAAGCATCTAAAGAATTTAATGTGCCATTAGCTACAACGGATTATAGAGTTCTCATTGAGTCCAAAAATGTAGATATAGTAGCGATTTTTTCTCCAGACCACCTTCATATGGAAATGATTAGGGCGGCCCTAAAGGCTGGCAAGCATGTCATTTGTACTAAACCAATGGTTACAAGCCTGGATGATGCTGTTGAGGTTGTTGAGTTGGTAAAAAAATATCATGTTAAATTTTTGGTAGGCCAAACTCGTCGTTTTGTCAAACACCATATTGAAGCCAAAGAATTGTACGAAAGCGGTGCAATCGGGAAACCGCTTTTCTCGGAAGCAAGTTATGTCCATGGTGATATTTGGAAGGTTTTCGATCGAGGAGACTGGAGGTATTTAGCACCACAAGACATGATTTATGGCGCTGCAGTTCATCCGATTGACCATCTACGCTGGTATTTTGGGGATGTTGAAGAAGCATTTGCATACGGATCGGAAAGTTCAGTTGATTTGCGTTATCCCCAAAATAAAAAAATGAATTATTTAATTAATTTAAAATTCAAGAATGGACTTATTGCAAGGGTATTATCAGCGACCGGTATTGTAGAACAGCCTTATGGTTCGACTAACGACATTTATCCTGGCGAAGGTTTTAGTGTGTTCGGTACAAATGGTACTATTACTAATCGACATGCAAGATACTTTATTGAAGGTGATCGACGAAAGCCTGCTATAGTAGATTTTTCAAAAGAGCAAGATGTGATTGATTTTGACGGGAAAGAATATACTGGCCATACAGCTTCAGTATTTAAATATATACGGGAAATGGAAGAATGCATCATTCAAGATCGACCAGCAAAGATAAATGAGATAGAGGGAGCAAAAGCGATATCAACTTGTTATGCGTGCGAACAGTCTATAATAACAGGTACTCCTGTTGCAGTGTTCAACGATTTCTAAAAAAATCATTAAATAATTTATAGATATAAAATAAAAATTATAAATAGATAAATAGTTCATATTATATATTTTACACTCATTAGTCGAAATGAAAGTTTCCAAAGAAATCAGGGACGTGAAAATTAAGATCTGTTCCTATTGGAGCCCAAGAAGCCCAATGCGGGTGAGATGTCTTATCACCGCATTTATACAAGTTGCCATGCCAGACATCTTTTTTTTTTGGAGCTTTGAAGCCATGAATATATTTTTGAAAAAATACAAATGGTACTGTCATTTCTATGCTCCAATCAAGAGGTGCTTCTATCTCAGGAATAATGGCTGTTTTGCCCAACGATGCCAAAATCAGAATATTCGAAGCTTCATTCTTACTCACTGAATAGGCTTCAGCGAAACCATTCTCATCACGTTTTGGATCGATGATATGTGAAAGATGTAAAGTTCCAATGCAGTTGATTTCGAAATTAAAGTAACCTTTTAGTCCTTGCGGCTGAATAAAAAATTCAACGCAGCTGTCATAACATACCGGTCCTTGGTAATCGAGAATCTGGGCTTTTATATAATGATCCTGAACAAAAAATCGACAATACAAATTTTCTAAATCATACATTAGCTGACATTTTGTTCTCGGATGGAAGCTTATGCTTTTTTTATGAAAATTGGAAACTGAAAGTGATTTAACATCGGCCCATGGTAATACAATCTGGTTTCGATCAGAAGTACATTGGGGTTTATTATCGAATGACTTAATCGTATAAAAATAAGCTTCGTTACTCATAATCTATAATTAATTTATTAGAAATTGAAGATTTTCAACATATTGATATCCTCAATTATTTTAAGTGTAACTTTTCTATTTTTTGTGATGGTCAGGATACCTAATAATAAGCGACGAAGTGGAAAACCCTCGATTCCGTTAGTGAAGAAGGATACCAATCGTTTGTCTCCTGAAGACTCGATGAATTCAATCCCAGTCACGCCATGTCCACCAGGTAAAGGATAAGCGTCCGCGAAATGTTCCGGGTTGTCACTCCAAGAAAACATAAGACCGTCCGCATGACCAAATAGAAGTAAAAACTTATCACTTTCGTATGAAACCCAAGGAGATTCTATACAGCTTATTCCAACTATTGAACGAGGCCGGATATGTGCAAGGCTCCGATAACGCCAATCAATTAAGTCTTGAGACCAAGCACATACAAGTCCTTTCATAGGGCATGATCCGATAGCTATTTCTTCTGACTCTCTATCTAATCCAGTCTCCACATCAACGGTAGCGTATAAATAGTACCCACCTTGATATTTCAGTATATGGGGATCCCTGCACGCTCCTTCAATGGGATTCCATCGTATTTCCGGTATATTGTTTGGTCGAAAAACTGGATTACCCTCAATCCTCCGCCAATCATAAAGATCATCACTGATTGCCACACCTATGCTTTGTGCGAGGGTAGAGGTCAAACCAGTATAAAACATCCAGTAGAGTCCTCGAGCCTTTAATACATGAGGTGCCCAAAGATGAGCCCCTTCCCATGTACCTTGTACTATGCTTAAAGATGGTTCGTGGATGCGGAAATGTTGAAAATTCTTAGTGCTTGAATGGCCTAAGAAAATTTCGTTTCCAGGGATTACACAACTAACTCCGGGACTTGAGTCAATATAAAAAATATGATATTCATCTTTGACTTTAATGATGGTAAAATCAGCAATATTCCTGCCTGGAGAATGGAAACCCTCAGTTATGATGGAAATGTCTATAAAAAAATTATCAGGTTTAAGCTTCTGTATCTTTTCTTTGCTTCTACCATAGATTAACTGCTCCATTTCATGCATTTCTACCTCGATTCACACGATTTGCGATATTGCCTGCTACAGCAAAAAACAAGTCCACCATGGCTATGCCTAATGTCAACTGATAACGGTAATACTACCAATAAAAATATTATAAAACGGTTTATCCATTTACTATATTGCATGTTTGCTTATAATATTCGACATAAATCGTCAAGTATATGCACTCGAATGCAAAGTATAAATTAAATATAAGAAAAATGAAAGGTATTATTTAAATATGATATCTAAAAAATAAAAAAAAAGCTTGACACTGAGAAAAAACTGTTTCATACTATATTTTGAATAGAGGATCTCTTTTTTTTACTTTAATAATGCACTCGAGTGCATTTTATTTTCAATACTTGTGAAATGGAGTAATTACAATTTATGGTAAATCCACGAGCTACACTCAAGGATGTAGCAATTAAATCTGGATATGCCCTGCGAACTGTTAAAAAGGTCATGAGTGGGAAAGAGCGTGTGGGTGAAAAAACACGTAAGGTTATATTAGGTGTTGCTGAAGAATTAAAATACCAACGTAATATTATAGCATCAACCTTGTCGAGGAATAAATTATCCAATATTGCGATTGTTTATTCTGAAACGGCAAAATCATATTTCCCAGATGTAGAAAAAGGATTTTTGCAATGTGCTGAAGAATATCGTGATTTTGGAATGACCGTCGAATTTCATATTGCCTATGATAGGTTGGTAAATAGTCAAATCGGTATCTTAAAACAATTGATCGCTGAAGAAAAAATCGATGGCTTGATCATTCAACCAATAAACCGAACTAAACTGAATCCATATATCAATCAATTAACAGATATGGAAATACCTGTCATAACTTTTGGAGCAGATGCAACTGCAGAAAAGAGACTTTGCTACATCGGTCCTAATGCGTATAAATCGGGGCGTATCGCTGCTCAAATTCTAGCAAATTATATTGGGAAACGAGGGAATGTAGTCATTATTTCTGATGATGTTGAACATATGCAGACTGTTGAACGAATCAGAGGCTTCAGCGATCGTATAAATAAATATTATCCAGATATCCGTACTATTGATCTCTGTATTCCAAATAAAGAAGGCCTGTATTATGAGCTAGTAATGAAGTTGTTAACTAAAAAATCGATCCAAGGTATATTTTGTACTGATGCCAATTCTTATATTGCCGGAGAAGTTCTACGTGACAGAAAGATAAAAGATACGGTAGTGGTCGGATTTGATCTTTCGCTTATGGCGACGGATTTGATGAAAGAAGGATATCTGAAGGTTATTATTGATCAAAATCCTTTTCAATTTTCATATAACTCTTTGAAAACAATGTTTTACTACCTATATGCTAATGAAATTCCACAGAAAATACAATATTCGGGCTTATCAATAGTAACTAGTGAGTGCCTCGATGATTAGTATAATAAAAAAATTTTATTATAATTATGCACTCGAGTGCAAATTTGAGGACATGCCCTTTTTGCAAGGGATTGATTATGAGAACTGTGTTTTATCAATAAAATTATTTATTGAAAACCATGGATCAACCTATATTCAAAGGATATTATATGAATAAAGTTGGATTATTACCGCTATATCTTGAGCTCTATGATGATGCGTGTGCATTTATGCGTCCAAGAATCCAAAAATTTCTCGAGACAATAACTCAAATGCTCAGAGACCGCGATATTAATTTGATTTGCTCGCAAGTTTGTAGAAAAAAGGAAGAATTTGACAATGCAATAAAAGAGTTTGAGAACGCTAATGTTTCTGCTATCATAACGTTGCATCTCGCTTATTCACCATCCCTTGAATGCATTGAAGCACTGGCTCGAACTAAATTACCTGTCGCTGTTCTTGATTCTACAGAAAGTTATGCATTTGATGCGTCATCTAGTCCGGAAGACATATTGTATAATCATGGAATACACGGCGTTCAAGACATGTGTAACTTACTGAAACGCTTTAAAAAACCATATAAAATATTTGCAGGTCATTATTTACATTCTGATGTTCTTGACCGTGTAGTAGCTTTTTGTCGGGGTTCTGCAATGGCTGAAGCATTTACCCGATCCAGGATTGGCATTATTGGTGTGCCTTTTAAAGGGATGGGCGACTTTTATGTGCCATTTGCCGATTTGAATAAGCGGTTTGGAATAGAAGTCATTCAATACAACTTTGATGCTGGGAAAGCTCGCATCGATGCTATTACGAATGAAAAAATCCTGCAAGAAAAAAAAATTGATGTTGAAATATTTAATTGGGATTTCTCAATTACTGATAAATTGTATGAACTGACTACAAAAGTATGCTTAGCGATTCGGTCTTGGGTAGAGGAAGAAAAATTATCAGCCTATTCTATAAACTTTCTTGCTACTGAAAACAACAATCCTGGTTTGCCGATAATGCCATTTATCGAGTGCAGTAAATCTATGGGTAATGGAATTGGATATGCTGGAGAAGGTGATGTCATTACTGCTGCATTGTGTGGTGCCATTTTAAAGATTATTCCTCATTCAACATTTGCTGAAATGTTTTGCCCTGACTGGAAAGGTAATACTATATTTTTATCTCACATGGGTGAATTTAATTATGCAGTGTGTTCAGAAAAGCCTTTACTTAAAGAAATGGATTTTATTTATGCTTCCGCTGAAAATACTTTGGTAGGGTATGGAACTTTTAAATCGGGCCAAGTTGTTATTGCAAATATTGCACCAATTTTTGGAGGCGAATATATACTAATTTTAACTACTGGAGAGATGTTGGACATACGTGTAGAAAATGAACTAAGAAACACTGTACATGGATGGTTTAAACCTCATAGGCCGTTAAATGAATTTTTGGAACAATTTTCAATTGCTGGTGGAACGCATCACTCTGTGTTGATTTATGGTGAATGTATAAATGAATTAAAGGCATTTGCTTTCGTGATTGGCATCGAATGCATAGTTATCTAGATTGTATAAGGAGATTGCGTTATGAATGGACGTGAGCTGTTGCTAGATGCCATATCAGGGAAAAAAACTTACAGAATACCTATTGTCCCATTTATTTATGAAAATTTTATTAGCGAACAAAACAATGGTAAAATTTCTGATACAATAAAATCGGGAATAACATTATATAAGAAGTATGGATTTGATATTATCTTACGGAACTATATAATTTCAGATTACCTCGATGAAAGTTTAAATACTACAAACTCTTGGATTGTTCAAAAACATATCATTGGCCAATTTGGTGAGAATTGGTCTGAAAAAACAATTGTCACAACTCCGGAACGTGTACTTAAACAAGAAAAAACATTTAGGCGTATCAGTCCATATGAAATTGTAGAAGCAGTAACAGAATATTATATTAAAGAACAAGTTGATTTTGAGCAATTCAAAAAATTCCAGCCACCTTTAGGAATCTATGACTGCATGCTTGTTACTGAAGCACGAAAAGCAGTTGGAAACGATGGTTTAACTGGACCATGGGTACAAGGAGCATTCAATATGTTGGGAATGCATAGAGATCTTGCATATCTATTAATTGATCCTTTTACAGACGAAAATTTCTATAAAGAGATGATGGAGCATTTTATTGTAAGAGTTATTGGATTTATCAAGCAAGTAATACGAGCTGGTGCTGATTTTATCAGCTTGTCAGGAAATATGGCAAGTGGCAAAATGGCTGGCCCTAAATATTTTAAAGAATTTGTAATGCCTTATGAAATGAGGGTTATTGACGCAATCCATCAAGAAGGAGCAAAGATAATATATCACAACTGTGGTGATGCGAATGAGCTACTTCCATTCTATGCCCAAATGAATATAGATATGTTTGAAACATTGACAGCCCCACCATACGGTGATGTTATATTGGAAGACGCTTTTAAGAAGATACCATTACCAACAACACTAAGTGGTGGAATAGACCAGATTGATTTTTTAATAAAAGCTACTCCTTTACAAGTTAAGGAACGAGTGCAAGAGGTACTAGCATTAGCAAAAAAACGAGGTGGATTTATTTTAGCCACGAGCGATTATCTATGTGAAAAAACACCTGAAGCAAATCTATATGCTCTATCAGAAGCAGGTAAATTATATGGTAAATATTAACTTTAAATTGAATATTTTTAACTTTAATAAGTTTATCATTTTGGTATTAATAATTAAAGGTCAATACAATGACAGCCCTTTTTGACGTAACTGAACTTGACAAACGTATCTATCGAGAAGAACTAGAAGGCTTTCTTCCTGCAAAGATAATCGATATACACACCCATGTGTGGTTAGATAAATTCATTGCAAAAATTCCACCAGGAAGCAATCGTGCGGTAACTTGGCCGTATCTCGTTGCAGCAAAGAATTCCATAGAGGATCTTCAGGAAACTTATCGACTTATGTTCCCCGAAAAAGAAGTGACTCCCCTCATTTTTTCAAATTTGAATAGGAATGATGATTATGATGGCATGAATAGTTACATAGCCGATTGCGGAGCACGACATGGTGTTCCGACTCTTCTGTATGCTTTCCCTGAGTGGAGTGCAGAAGATTTACTGAAACGCATATTGCTAGGTCGTCATCTGGGTATAAAAGTATATCTGAACTTGAGCCCGACATATATCCCAGAGACAGAAATTCGCATTTTTGATTTTATACCACCTCATCAACTTGAACTGCTAAACCGTCATGGAATGATGCTCATGCTTCATATACCGCGCCGTGGTCGACTGGGAGATCCAGTGAACCTTGCACAGATGCTGGAAATAGAGGAACGGTATCCAAAACTACGTGTAGTCTATGCTCATATTGGCAGGGCATATTGCCCGGAGGATTTCGGTAATGCTTTTGATGTCTTAAAAAGCACAAAGCACTTAATGATCGATTTTTCTGCAACCACTCAAGAAGAATCTATGTACAAAGCACTCGAGGCAGTTGGTTCTAAACGTATTCTGTTTGGTTCCGATCTACCCATTCTGCGTATGCGTATGCGTCGGATTTGTGAAGGGGGGCGGTACATCAATATAGTTCCCAAAGGGCTATATGGAGATATATCGGGAGATCCCAACATGAGGGAAGCAAGTGCCGAGGAAAGCCAGAAGCTTACTTTCTTCATGTACGAAGAGTTGTTAGCCTTCAAGAAGGCTGCCACCCATATTGGCTTGGATAGAAAACAACTCGATCAGGTTTTCTACAAAAATGCTCGAGTTTTGATAAACGAAACCTCAAAAGCTTTGTATGGCGAGGACTTGTTGAAATGAAGCCGGGTAAGACCGATGACATTACCTGGAGACTGGCTAAGGCGGAAGATTGCTTTATTGGCATTGATCTTGGTAGCACTGCAATAAAGTGTGTTGCGGTATCGGGAGCAGGTCGGATTATCGCTTCGGCTTCAACAGCTATACAGCGCTTGTCTACAACTGACAATGCATGTTTTGAAATTGATCCTGAATTTTTCACACAATCCATCTTCAGGCTTATAGCATTGATTTCATCTTCTTCGGGTAAGGTGCAAGGGATCTCATGGGTATCAGCAAGCGGCAATTTGCTTTTGCTTGATGACGAAAACAAGCCTCTGGCTCCGATGATTAGCTGGCTCGACGAACGGCCCTTGGACGGTAGCATCGAGGATGCGTATATGGCTATAGATTCCGATCGGGTATATCGGACTGTTGGATGGCCTTTGTCCAGACAATTCCCTTTTGGCCGGTTACTTTGGTTAAAAAAAAATAAAATGCACTTGATTGCTAATTGTGCCCGTATCTGTACTAGTAACGACTGGTTGGGTTACCAACTTACCGGTAACTGGGCTATAGACCGATCAACGGGATCAACTATGTATGTCTATGATCAGACTGCCATCATGAAGCATGAAGGTAATTTGTCCAGCCTGGGCTTGAAGGCGGAATTATTCACAGATCTTCAGGAGTCGGGTACGTACTTCGGATTGATCAGCACTTCAGTACAGAATGCTACTGGTCTTGACGGTAGTACCAAGGCAGTACTTGGCTCTTTTGACCATCCTGGGGCTGCCCGTGCCCTGGGTATACATCATCTGGATCAGCTATTGTTATCTTGCGGAACCTCTTGGGTAGGGCTCGTTATATTACCCGATCGCGAAACCGGCTTGAAAGCCAACTTATTGCTGGATCCATATGAATCGGCACAGGGAGGTAATTGGTGTGGTATGTTCAGTCTCATGGGTATAGGCAAACGTATAGACTCATGGTTCGACCTTGTATTTGCCACGGACAAGAATCTGATTTCTGAACTGGAACGTAATTTGGCAGTAGGGCTGGAAGTTATGCAAAAAACGAAATTTACATTGATGAATCAGTTGGTAGCCGCCGTAGATGCTTCTGGTTTTATACCAGAAATTGATCTTGTTGCAATGAAGCCAGAAAAGGAAACTGTGGTAATACTACTTTCTCAATGTGGACCAGGTGCTGTATTCCGTGGGCTGATGGAGAGCGCAGCCTTCGAGTTCCGCCGAATGCTAGCCAAACAGTGGCCACATGCAGGCTCCATGCGTGAAATATCGATGGTTGGAGGACCAGCCAATAGCCTGATCTGGCGACAGATAGTTGCCGACACCATGAACTGTACAATAAGTGTACGCTTCGTATCCTATGCTGGAGCAGTCGGTGCAGCCATTATGGCGGCATCGGGAACTGGATATAAGCTGGATATCCTGGAACCGGTAGCCCAGACCAAGCCAGATAAAGATGTATCACGAATCATGCATGAACGTTTCAATCGATTTATGGAACGTTCTGTTTGATATTAGACCAACTATTGGGGGGTAAGTATGAATAATGAGTGGAAAGGATTTGTGCCAGTACAAGAGTCCTTGCGTACATTGCTTGGGCATGACTATATCGAGCGAGTACTTGCTGCTGCTTCATATTTCGAACCATGGAAGAACGACGAGTTGACCGCTATTGCTGATGAAATGGTTGAATTTTATCCTGGCACCATGCAGAAAAATGCTGATGAGCTTTTACAATCTGTAGGCATGGTGGTTTGCCCTTTCCTTGCAGAAAGCTCATCTGGTGCACCGACAGATGCCTTCCGGAAGAACCAGAATATCAAAGCTTCCCCACTGGTGGGGTATTCTTTTCTTCGCATTGGTGAGAATGGTAAACTATTTCTGATCTCGAAAAGTGAACATTATCACGCATCTCTTGGTCATGCATTTCCCGGTTATAAACTGATAGAGAATGCACGTAAGCTCGGGATTGCAAATATTACGCATAACAATACCCGAGGTCATATCCAGCGCCTGTTGGAACGTGAACTTATACGCATAGTCAACAAAATAGAAACCGGGTTAAATACAGAAAAATTGGTTGACCAGGTTACATGTTCGAAAGCTCCTCATGTACTGAACCGGGTCATCAATCTTGAAACTGGTAGTATAGCTTGTGAGGCAGCCCTTAAGATGATGCTGGCACGTTTCTATAGCCACGAGGCTAATGGACCGGATCCGGAATTTGCAGGAAGGATTCCGGTAATCCTGGTTATGGCTGACAATGATGAAGGTCTCCAAGCCAATTATCATGGTACCAACATACTGAACCAAATGCTCCGCGGTATGTGGCCATCAATGTATGCGAAGCTTGAGTCCGCTGGCGCAATGGTGGTTAAGGCAGTAAAGATCAATGATATTGCTCATTTCAAAAAAACAGTGGAGACTTGGAATTCAGGTAAATATAAAATAGCAGGATTCTTCCACGAAATTATCCTGATGAATTATGGAGCAATCAGGCTCAACAAGGAATATCTCCACGAAGCATATCATCTTTGCGATTCTCATAACATCCCTGTCTGTTGTGATGAGATACAGTCGTGTACCTGGTATCCCGGGTTATTCTTGTTCAGTGAATATGGGCTTAAACCAGATTTTGTCACTCTGGGCAAGGGTTTCCCTGGTGGCCAGTATCCTGCCTCAAAAGTCATTACCACAGCGGGTATGGATAATCTGAGCCAGTTCGGCGCTCTTGTTACCAATGGTCAGGAAGAACTTGCTGCAATAGCCTATCTGGTAACCATGCGTTATGCGTTGGCCAATCAAGAACCTACCCGTGAAGTTGGTGATTATTTTGAAGAGGCACTAAAGAAGACGACCGGAGTCCATCATACATTGATAAAAAAGGTTGAAGGTTTCAGGTTGTTGTCATCAATATATTTTCATGAACCCGAAAAGGCTATCGCGTTTGTCCGCATTCTTAACAAAGAATGCATCGATATCAGCGCACATACGTACAAAGCCAATTGTGAACCATCGGCCTTATTAAAGCTCCCCTTGACTGCAACACCTGCACTGGTGGATTTCCTTGTCGGACGTGTGGAAGCGGCTTTGGCGGAACTTGAAACCGGAGAAAAATGATGCAAAGTGAGATACGATTTGGTATAGTGGGCTGCGGTTTGATGGGCAAGGAATTTGCCAGTGCCGCAGCCAGGTGGTGTCATCTCGATGAGGACTTACCGCGGCCCGTGATTACAGCTGTGTGCGATCCGAATCAGGCTGCAACCACCTGGTTTAAAAACAACTTTGCAACGATAAAACTGATCACCACGGATTATAAGCAATTATTAGCTAGTAACCAGGTCGATGCTGTCTACTGCGCAGTACCACATGATCTTCACGCTGACGTCTATATAGATGTGATAAATGCAGGCAAGCACCTGCTGGGTGAAAAGCCCTTTGGTATAAACCAGAAGGCAAACAAGCGTATTATGGAAGCTGTTTCCCAGCATCCAGAAGTTTTGGTACGATCTTCTTCGGAGTATCCATTTGCGCCTGCAGTGCAACGTTTGTGCAATATGATCGACAACAAAATATTTGGTCATATCATACAAGTTGATGCTGGTTTCATGCATTCCAGCGATCTGGATCCTGGAAAACCAATAAACTGGAAGCGTATTGTTTTAAAAAATGGCGAATATGGATGCATGGGTGATCTTGGGATGCATGTCTGCCATGTACCTTTTCGTTCTGGCTGGAAACCGCAGAATGTTCGTGCAATCCTTACTAAGGTTTACAATGAAAGACCTGATGGAAAGGGTAAAAACGTTGCTTGCGAAACTTGGGACAATGCCACTATGTTCTGTGAAGCTATAGATCCTGTCTGTGGTCAACCATTTCCAATGACTTTAAAAACCCAACGAATTGCCCCTGGAGAAACCAATACATGGTATCTTTCCATTTTAGGTACCCGTAATAGTGCCAGGTTTAGTACCAAAAATATAAATATTCTTGAAATAATGCCGTATACCCCTGGAGGTGAACAGAATTGGCAAGTTGTAGATATCGGACACCCGACTGCCTTTAAATCAATAACTGGTGGAATATTTGAATTTGGATTCTCTGATTCCATTCTGCAGATGTGGGCGGCGTTCATCTATGAACTTACTTATGGTAAAGTTAAAAATAAATTTGCTGGTTGCGTTCGACCAGAAGAGACTGAATTATCACATAGACTATTTACCTGTGCATTGGAATCGCAACGGACGGGTAAATGTATTCAACTTTGATGGAACATAATGAAATCAATAACGATAGCGATCACGCTGAAATGTTATTTCTTAGGAACTTGATGGATTCTAAAAGGAGAACACGTAAATGGATTCTCTAAAAATGTATTCGGTGGATTCGCTTCGGGTGGAAGTGTATCATAATCGCGGTCTGTGTGGAGTTGCAGCAGGTAGGGCGGCTGAAAACTGCATTCGTTTAGCAATACAGAAACAAGGTTATTGCAGGGTGATCTTTGCTGCCGCACCGTCGCAAAACGAAGTGCTGGCTTACCTGTGCACTAGTACATCAATAGATTGGTCTAAGGTCCATGCTTTTCACATGGATGAATACCTTGGGCTTCCCCAGGAAGCTTCTCAACGCTTTTCAAGTTACCTCCGTGAACGATTGTTTTTTAAAATACCCAACGTCCAGTACCTCGGGCTTGGGATGGTCAATCCGGAAGTAGAATCCCTTCGTTATTCAACTCTTCTCGAAGAATTGCCCATTGATCTTGTTTGCCTTGGGGTAGGTGAAAATGGTCATATAGCCTTTAACGACCCCCAAGTAGCTGAATTTTACGACGCGCGCTTGGTAAAAATTGTTGATTTAGACATAAAATGCCGTATCCAGCAGGTAAACGATGGTTGTTTCTCCTCCCTGGATGCAGTGCCCCCCCAAGCGCTCACCCTTACCATCCCGGCCATAATGCGAGCGAAAACTTTGGTTTGTACCGTCCCCGGAAATACCAAAGCCCATGCTGTGAAGGACATGCTTTCAGGTTCTATCGTCACCGCTTGTCCAGCAAGCATCCTCCGTATACATAAAGACTGTACTTTGTATCTCGACTCTGATTCGGCGGAACTTATTTGAATTTTTACGAAAATGATATTTGATTGAAATGAACAAAAAACCCTGAATGATTGAAATAATTTGACTCTAACTTGGCTTATCATTGGAGTAAAGTGCTTTTTTCGCTATCTTGTTTATTACTCCTACTATATTTTGTTGTAAATCTTGCAGCCTCCATTTCAGCAATTAATGATTGTACTATGCATTAAATTAGTGGATTGGTCAAAAATCAGCACGGAGAAGATCTGGTTGAAAGAATCACATAGTAAAAGAGGGTATGTATACCATCCTCCACCTGTAGCTTTCATTTCGCTGTGATATATTTC